>LAZR01000216.1_pt1 | contig 58630 bp, 32 predicted proteins | sample 329461 | NCBI WGS metagenome assembly LAZR01 (sample SAMN03002196, study PRJNA259156) | marine sediment metagenome | biome: sea floor; feature: Hydrothermal impacted sediments; material: marine sediment; isolation source: Loki non-amplified sample from Loki's castle hydrothermal vent sediment ... | reverse complement strand
TAAAGCCGGAAAATATGCTATTTTTCATTCAGATGGATACACTGAACCATATTTTGATGGGTTAATTGAAGCAGGATTTAAGGGAATTGAGTCTTTAGAACCAATGGCGGGAATGGATTTAAAGCATTTAAAGGAAACATACGGAGATAAAATCTGTTTAATTGGGAATATAGATGTCTCCGAACTTTTACCTTTCGGAACAATAGAAGAAGTTTCGCAATCTGTTAAAAAATGTATAAAAGATGCTGGTATGGGTGGAGGCTATATGCTGAGTGCTTGCACAGATATAACTAATGCATGTAAAATTGAAAATGTATTGACCATGATTTCTGCCGCAAAGAAGTATGGGAAATATCCAATAAAGGTATAATTCATCTTTAGTTTTAATAGAAAGCTTAAAAACTAAAATAAAATACAAAAAAATTGTTAGATTCAAATTGAATTTAAAATCAAATGAAATTCTAATTACCGATTAGCTGTTCCCGTTTCTTTCACGCATTCAAGAAAACCAAATATTTCTTCTAGAAATCCTTCAGTATTTTCTATATTGGTCATGTGACCACAACCTGGCATAACTATATGTCGATTATCAGGGATCTCTTTTGCCATAATCTCGCTTGCACTCAAGAACACGATGTCAAACTCACCAATCAAAATTAGTGTAGGACACTTAATTTGTCGAAGGCTTTCAACTCTATGATCGGGATCAGTATAAAAAACACTTCTGAATTGTGCAAGAGCTTCACGATCTTGAACTCTCATAACTTCTTTCCAAATATCCCACATTCGGTCGCTATCAGGATGTTCTGCCATTTTAAATAAGAATTCTCCCGGATTTTTACGAGAAGCTTGAATTATGTCATCAAGAGAAGCTGTACCAGCCCAAGCCCTATAAGCTTTTATTTCCTCCTCTGTGGGTGTTGGAGGAGGGTTTTTTATATAATAATCTGGCATAGTAGCCGAACCTGTATCAATAAGCATTAGACTGATAAGGCGTTCAGATCTGGTCATGGCATAACGTGCCCCAACCATACCACCAGTGGCATGAGTAAGGATGTGAAATTTATCAACCCCTAAATGATCTGCAAGAGCGTCAAAATCAGTGGCCATTGTGTCGGCATCATAGCCATAAGGTTCACCTTCTACAACAGTTCGCCCATGTGCTCTCATATCCATTGAAATCATGCGGTATTTTTCAGATAATTTTGAGGTAACACCAGATTCGCTCCAGTATATTGTATTTTCACTTAAACCATGGTTTGCTATTATTGGTTCCCCCTTACCTACATCTTCATAATATATCTTAACATTATCTTTTTTAAAATAGGGCATTATTTTACCTCCTTTTTTAAAAATTAACTATTTTTAATAAATTAATTAATTTTAAATGATATTGGAATAAAGTACTTCTAAAATATATAAACACTCGTAATTTCTGTTGTAAAAGCTATAGTTTGAAGGCCTGATATGTTATATTAAGAAATTGAGATGGATTATTTATGAGTTTAATTGACCCCAAAGATTTGGTTTTAAAAAATTTGAAAATGCATTAACAATGATTTCTGCTACTAAGAAGTATGGGAAATATCCTTTAAAATATCGACATGTCATTTTAACACATTAGTTGAAAGGTTAGATTTAAATTTCTACAAAACAATTCTTTCTTTGATGAAAAATGGTAATTAAAGAAGAATTTATTGATCCATCGATTGAAGTACTACACAGGGATAAGGCTAGAGTAAACCGTGTAGTTACATTAAAAGCGACTCCTAGAGTTGAAAGGCTTAGGGAGACACAGATGAAGCAGAGACCTTGGATCTCAATTGACAAGTTACGCCTTGAAACAAAGGTAATGAAGGAAACAGAAGGTGAACCTATGGAAATCCGGAGAGCGAAGTTTTTTTCCGCCTTTGTCAGGGAGGTACCAATTAGTATATTTACCGATGAGTTAATTGTGGGATGTGCTAGGGAGAAACCACAATGTCGTGAAATTTCCCCAGAAGATCTTGAAGCTATGGAAACCGGCTGGCTCGAAACTGCTAGTGAAAGGGATTTTTATAACCCAGGAGTAGATAGTGCTCGACTTGATGTAAATACCGATGAAGAACGAAGAGAAGTACAAGAGGAAATCATTCCATACTGGAAGGGGGAAGGGAAGTGGGAGAGAACCCGACACGGTCTCAATTATACAAAAATACCGCCTGAGATTTTAAACCTCATGGTTTCTAAACCAACAACTCCACCGACGCTGTCGATGGTTTACTCACCCGGCTATGGTCTTATAACAGGTGGGAATATTGGTCATAATGTGCTTGGTTATGAGAAGGTGTTGAAAAAGGGATTTCTTGGTGTAAAGAAGGATGCTGAGGAGAGGTTAGCCAGAATTGATCATTCCGATTCTGATGATCTTAAAAAAATTCCCTTTCTTGAGGGTGTCATTATAGCTATGCAGGCAGCAGCTGAGATTGGAAGTAGGTTTGCTGCCAAAGCAAGAGAACTTGCGGATAGCGAGGAAGACGCTGACAGGAAGGAAGAATTGTTGAAGATAGCCGAGATAAGTGATTGGGTTCCTGCAAACCCTGCAAGAACTTTCCGCGAAGCCTTGCAATCGTTATTTTTTGCCAGATTGTTGGTATGGTGGGAGACTTCATATACTGCTGCCCACTCACCAGGTAGGATTGAACGACACTTAGATCGCTTTTATGAGAGCGATATGAAGGCGGAGAATATAACCAAGGAAGAGGTACAGGAGCTACTCGATTGTTACCTTATTAAACTTAGCCAAGTGGGTACCGGTAACCATATCAGTGTAGGTGGTGTCAAACCCAATGGACAGGATGCCACTAGTGATCTGTCATATATGCTTATTGACGGTGTAGCCCATGTGAAGTTAACTGAACCTTACTTTAGTATCTTGGTTCATGGGAAGACGCCTGATAGTCTACTGATAAAGGCTGCTAAATTGTGTTCTCTGGGAATGGGTCATCCGGTATTTATCAATCATGATGTGCAAATTCAGCAGATGTTATCCCGACCGATACCACTTGAGCACGCCAGGAATGTCGCTTCAGTAGGATGTTACGAGCCTGTAATACCAGGTTATGATGCCGGCTTACCTCCGTGTGGTATACTTAACTTCGGCGCACTCTTGGAGATGGTGATGACCAATGGCTGGAACCGGGCTGAAAATAGGAAACTAGGAATGGAGACCGGTGACCCCAGACAATTCAAATCCTTTGAGGAAGTGCGGGAAGCATTACGTAAACAAGTGGCTTGGTTGTGTAAAGACATTATCACAGTACACAACCTCGTAGAGGAAACTCTTGCCGATATTTGTCCGACAATTTATGAATCGGCACTGATAGATGATTGTATTGAAAATGGGACAACACGGGAATCAGGTGGGGCTCGTTATAATTTCTCTCCAATTGTATCTGGTGCTGGGGCCATTGACGCGGGAGATTCATTAGCGGCCATTAAGAAGCTTGTATTTGAGGAAAAGAAGATTACAATGGGCGAGTTATGCGATGCTCTAGATAACAACTTTGAAGGGTATGAAGAGATACATCAGATGTTGTTAAATGCGCCCAAGTATGGTAACGATGATGATTATGCCGACGAGCAATCGGCCTGGGCAAGTCATTTGTTCGCGGAAGAGGTAAGTAGATTAAAGAATCCCCGAGGTGGTTATGCTACTCCGATTGGAGCTCCCCTTATGATGTATATGTATTGCGGTTGGTATACAGGGGCACTTCCCTCTGGAAGACTAGCAGGGAAACCGCTATCAGACGCGTGGTCTCCCTGTGCCGGCAATGACGTGAACGGTCCAACATCCGTTTTGAAGTCGATGGGTAAGATAGATCATGTCGAACTACGTTCTGGGGTTACCCTCAATATGAGAATAGATCCTGTGGTTTTTAAGGGTGAGGACGAAATTGGCGTGAAAAGATTAGCTGACATGATAAGAACATTTGTCGATCAAAAGATATTTCATGTACAGATTAATGTGGTTTCCTCGGATACATTGAGGGCTGCTCAGAAGGAACCTGATAAATTCCGTGATATTTTGGTGAAGGTAGCTGGGTATAGTGCCTTTTTTGTGAAACTACCAAAGGGCCTTCAAGACGGTATCATAATGAGGACGGAGCACAAGTTGTAAAAGATCATTAACTATTCCAAAAATCATTTTTACACTTTTTTTTTGTTTTTAGAGAAATCTTCTTTTAAGACTCCTTTAAAATTATGATGAAAATAGAAGATTTAGAAAAAGGAGGACAGAAATGAGTTTATTTATAGATCATGGAAAAGTTTCCGAAGTTGTTGGTGATTTGATGGTAAATGAATTTTCTTGGAGTGAAGAAATAAAGAAAAAGGAGATCCAACATTACATAGAATACATAAAAAATACTGTATCATTCATCTAGTGAAAGTTCATCATTTTTCATCTATTATTAGTATCTTTAATAATTGGAAGTGAAAAGAAAAAGGTTGTTCCTTCATTTCACCCTCAGAAACTACATCTAATCCCTGATTATACCGCTCTATCATGCCAAATTGGGTAAATCAATTTTTTTCTTTTTAAAGCTTCTTAAAACTTCTCAATCATAATCCTAAGTTTGAGCATGTTAAATAGTTCTCAAATTGATTGTATTAAATCCTAAGAAAAAATCTTAAAAATAAACGGGGAAAACTTTAAATAGTGAAAAAAGCATTCTCGCGTAATTTACAACTTGTGCTCCGTCCTTGCTATAATACCGTCCTGAAGGGGTTTGGAAAGCTCCACAAAGTAGGCACTATACCCAGCTACCTTCACCAATATGTCTCGGTATTTATTAGGTTCCTTCTGAGCAGCCCTAAGTGTCTCCGAGGATACTACATTAATCTGGACATGAAAAATCTTTTGATCAACAAATGTCCTGATCATGTCCGCCAACCTTTTAATCCCACTTTCATCCTCACCTTTAAACACCCCGGGATCTATTCTCATATTGAGAGTTACTCCGGAAAGTAATTCAACATGGTCAATCTTGCCCATCGACTTTAAAACTGATGTCGGACCGTTCATGTCAGTGCCTGCACAGGGTGACCACGCATCTGATAGTGGCTGTCCATCCAGCCTTCCTGATGGAAGTGCACCCGTTGCCATACCCGTATATGCATACATTTGGAGGGGGGCTCCAATCGGGGTAGCATAGCCACCTCGGGTATTCCGGCACTTTATTACTTCCTCAGCAAACACGTGACTTACCCAGGCTGATTGCTCATCGGCATAATCATCATCATTACCAAACTTGGGGGCTTTTAGCAATAATTGGTGCAAGTCGTCATACCCCTCAAAGTTGTTATCTAGAGCATCGCATAACTCGCCCATTGTAATTTTCTTTTCCTCAAATACAAGCTTCTTAATGGCTGCTAAGGAATCTCCCGCGTCAATGGCTCCAGCTCCAGTTACTAGTGGGGAAAAGTTATAACGAGCCCCGCCCGCCTCTTTAGATATCCCTTTTTCAATGCAGTCTTCGATAAGTGCCGATTCATATGGTGTAGGACATAATTCTGCAAGGGTTTGTTCGGCGATGTTGCTAACTAAGGTATAACCTTTTAACATCCAAGCCATTTGCTTCCGAAATGCTTCTCGCACTTCTTCAAAGGATTTGAATTGCTTGGGGTCACCGGTCTCCAATCCCTGTTTCTTTTGATAGAACCGACTCCAGCCATTGCTCAGTACAAATTCCAAGATTGCGGCAAAGTTAAGCAAACCGGACCCATTTAAGCCACCATCCATACCCGGCACTACAGGCTCGTAGCATCCTACTGGAGCCACAGTCCTGGCGTGTTTTAGTGGTACAGGTCGTGCTAGCATCTGTGCAAGTTGTACATCGTGATTGATAAAGACAGGATGACCCGTTCCAAGTGAACATAGTTGGCAAGCTTTAATAAGTAGGCTTTCAGGCGTCTTGCTATGAATCAGTATACTTAACCAGGGTTCTCTTAACCTTACATGTGCCATACCGTCAAGAAGCATATATGAGAGGCCATTAGTGGCATCTTGTCCATTGGGTTTAACACCTCCCACCCCGATATGGTTACCGCCACTTATTTGGCTAAATTTAATAAGATAACAATCGATTAATTCTTGTACGTCCTCCTTGGATAATAATCCCTGCTTTATATCACTCTCATAATAACGGTTTAGGTATTGGCCAATTCTCCCTGGCGAATGCGAGACTCCATAGGAAGTCTCCCAAGACACTAACATCCGGGCAAAATAGATTGATTGCAGTGCTTCGTGGAACGTTCTTGCTGGGTTTGCAGGTACCCAATTACATACATCAGCTATCTTCAGCAGTTCTTCCTTCCTCTTAACATTTTCCTCACTTTCTACCATTTCCCTTGCCCTTGCAGCAAACCTTTCTCCAATTTCAGCTGCCGCTTCCATAGCTATAATCACACCTTGAAGAAAAGGAGCCTTTTTGAGTTCATCAGGATCGGTATTATCAAGTCTGGCAAGCCTCTCCTCTGCATCTTTCTTCACTCCCAGAAATCCCTTTTCCAGCACCTTATCATAGCCAATGGTGTTATGACCAACTTGCGTACCTAGGGCGTTGCCATACCAAGATGTATAAATCATCGACAATTTTGGAGGAAAACCTGAAGGTACGGTATTTACCGAAGGATCAACAGTCATAAGATCCATTAATTCCTGCGGAATGAGTTGGTTATTGCGACCTCGCCGGGTTCTCTCCCAGTTCCCTTGCCCTTTCCAGTATGGAATGATTTCTTCCTTAAGTTCTCTTCGGATTTCATCGTTATAGTGATTCAGCCTTGCTTCCAACATCCAAATCTGATCAGGTTCCATATTACGGGATGAAGGATTAACTCCAGTGAAAGCCACAATTAATTCATCCGGGAATATACTAATTGGCATTTCTCGAACTACGGCGGCAAAAACCTTCGCCTTCCGTGTAACCATTGGTTCCCCTTCTGTTTCCTTCATTACTCTGGTTTCAATGCGCATCTTGTCAATTGAGACTGAAGGTTTCATTTCTAGTTGTATCTTCCTGAGCCTCTCCACTCTAGGAGTCGCTTTTATGGTAACTACACTTTCCAGCCTAACCTTATCCCTGTGTAATACTTCAATCGACGATTCTACAAACTCTTCTTTAATTACCATAATTATCAACTAAAGAATTATTTTGCATAAATATAAATATTACCTCTATTAACTATGACCTTACTTCATTATGGGGTGTAGACTAAGATATAATAAAAAATTAAAGCTAAAGGTAATTATCATGAAAATTATAAAAATTCAATTTTACTCATAATTTCACATTATTTTTGCATTAAGATAATTTTCCAGAGATTTTTTACGAGCACTCTTCGCACTCTTTTTATTAAACTCTCCCGGAATGAAAATAACCTCTCCAGTTTTTACTGCTTCTAAAGACAATGAAACAACTTCTTCTGTATTCATCCAATATTCTTCAGTGAGTAAGTTCCCTCCTGCCTCCCACCAACCCTGCATAGTTTCTGTGTCATGTATCTCAGTATGTACGAAACCAGGACAAAGACTTTGTATGTAAACTCCCGTGTCTTTTATCGTTTCTTTTAATTGTTCAGTGTAAGCAGTAACTGCGGCTTTAGTTGTAGTATACATAACGTTCCCGGGAGTTCTGTATATAGCTGCCATAGAAGATGTATTTATTATAGCACCCCTTTTTCTGTTTATCATGGTAGGAAGAGCAGCATGACAAAACATTACCGTGCTAGTGAAGTGGACATTAACCATCTCAATGTGTAGTTTTAATTCTGTTTGTAAAAATGGGCTTAAGATACCGTACCCTGCATTATTTATTAACACATCTAGATTATCAGATTTTTGGATTTTCGTTACAATTTTTTCATTATCATCTATATTTGATAAATCAGCTACAAATACTTCTGTGTTAACTGAATATTTCTCCTGCAATTCCTTACTCAGATCATCAAGTTTATTCTTCCTTCTAGCTACTAAAATTAAGGAAAAACCTTGTGATGCTAATTTACGAGCAAATTCCGCTCCTATTCCTGATGAAGCCCCTGTAATTAAAGCAGTCCCTGGATTTTCCCATTCCATAAAATTTTCTTTACCATTCATAATTAAATCATATCATATAATTATCTTTTAAAAGGTTTATCCATCATTAATAATTTGATGAATTCTATTAATTTCGCATATCCATTGTTGGAGAAAATAAAAAGATTAATTAACGTAATAGACAGATTTGATTTTTATCACCAAATTAAAGAAAAAAGAGTTAAAAACCGAAAAATACCTTTCTTCACATTTTCTTTGCTTCCAGATATCTATCCAGAGATTCTTTGCGATCTCTTATTCCCCATTGAATATTGAATTCTCCAGGGATGAAAATAACTTCACCAGTTTTTACTGCTTCTAATGACATTGAAACACAATCTTCTGGACTCATCCAGTATTCTTCAGGGATCATATCACGTCGAAAGTCTTTGTGAGCCTTGGAATGTATCTCAGTTTCAGTTTCACCAGGACAAAGGCATTGAATATAAACTCCTGCTTTGTTTTTTATCTCTTCTTTTAATTGCTCAGAAAAAATAGTAATTGCGGCTTTTGTTGGGGTATACATTGTGAAATCCAATGGACTTAGGATTATAGCTCCCAAAGAAGATGTATTTATTATGACGCCTTTTTTTCTTTTTATCATACCAGGAAGAGCAGCATGGCAGAACATTATTGGGCTTGTGATGTGCACATTAATCATATCAATGTGTCGTTTTAAATCAATTTTTAAAAATGTACCCGAGATACCGAATCCTGCATTATTTATTAACACATCAAGATTATCAGATTTTTGGATTCTGGCAACAATCTTTTCATCATCATCTATATTTGATAAATCAGCTACAAAAACTTCGGCTTTAATTGAATATTTCTCATGCAATTCTTTACTCAGATTATCAAGTCTATTCTTCCTTCTAGCTACTAAAATTAAATCAAAACCTTGTGATGCTAATTCACGAGCAAATGCCTCTCCTATTCCCGATGAAGCCCCTGTAACTAAAGCAGTCCCTAAATTTTTCCATTCCATAAAATTTTCTTTAACTGTCATAATTAAATCATATCATATAATTATTGTTTAAAAGGTTAAAAGACCATATAAATACAAGGATATTCTTAAATAAATTTCATTGCTGTTTTAAAAATTTCAAGACTTCATCCTTAAATCTTGGATCAGTAATCAAAATTAAAGAAAAAAAGTAGTAATTAAAAGTTAAAACTTGTGTTCCGTTCTCGCTATGATGCCGTCTTGAAGGTCCTTAGGAAGTGTATAAAAGTAGGCGCTGTACCCTGCCACCTTCACCATAACATCCCGGTATTTCTCGGGTTCCTTCTGAGCAGCCTTTAATGTATCTGAGGATATCACGTTAATCTGGACGTGGAATATCCTTTGATCGACAAATGTCCTTATCAGATCTGCTGTCCTTCCCACACCATCTTTACTCTTAAAAGTCTCTGGATCCAATCGCATATTGAGTGTTACCCCGGATTGTAGAGCAACGTGGTCGATCTTACCCATAGACTTAAAAACTGAAGTCGGACCGTTCAAGTCAGTACCAGCACTAGGAGACCACGCGTCTGACAGCGGTGTTAAAGCTAGTCTTCCTGAGGGGAGTGCACCTGTTACCCTACCAGAGTGCACATACATTTGCATGGGGGCTCCAAGCGGGGTAGCGTGACCTCCTTGAAAATTGGGCCACTTTATTACTTCCTCAGCGAACACTTGACTTACCCAGGCTACCTGTTCATCGACATAATCATCATCATTTCCAAATTTGGGCACCTTCAGTAACATTTGACGAAATTCTTCATTTTCCTTAAAATTCTTCTCCAACGCGTTGCATAACTGGTCCATGGTAATCTTCTTTTCCTCAAATACAAGCTTCTTAATGACTGCTAAGGAATTTCCTGCATCAATAGCTCCAACTCCAGATACTACAGGAGAGAAATTAAAGCGAGTACCACCCGCCTCTCTGGATAATCCCTTTTCAATACAATCTCCTATAAGTGCTGATTCATAGGGTGTAGGACATAATTTTTCGAGGGTCTCTTTTTCGATATCGTCAACTAGCATAATGTCTTTTAGTAACTTATCCACTTGCTTCCGAAATGCATCCTTCAGTTCTTCAAATGATTTGAATAGCCTGGGGTCACCGGTCTCCATTCCCAGTTTCTTTTGATAAACCCTGGACCAACCATTGGTTAGTACAAGTTCCAGGATTGCGGCAAAATTGAGTAGACCAGCTGGAGCATTACCTGCATCAAAACCTGGTATTACAGGTTCGTAGCATCCTACTTGAGCAGCATTTCTAGCGTGTTTTAGCGGTACCGGTAGGGATAACATTTGTTCGATTAGCACATTGTGATTGATAAACACTGGATGACCAGTCCCCAGCGACATTAATTGGCAACTCTTTATTAGTAAACTGTCAGGTGTCTTGCCATGAACTAGTACACTCAGGAAAGGTTGTATTAACCTCACATGTGCCATACTGTCAAGAATCATGTACGACAGGTCATTGGTGGAGTCCTGTCCATTGGCATTGAGACCACCAACTGCAACATGGTTACCACCACCCGCCTGGTTAAGTTTAATAAGAAAACAATCGAGTAATTCTTGTGTTTCTTCTTTGGTTAATATTCCTTCCTTAATGTCATTCTCATAATAAGGATTTAGATGTCTCTCAATTCTCCCAACAGAGTGAGCAGTGGTGTAGGCGGTCTCCCACCATACCAGCATTCGTGTAAAAAACAATGATTGCATAGCTTCCCAGAATGTTCTTGCGGGATTTGCTGGTACCCAATCACATACATCAGCTATCTTCAAAAGTTCTTCCTTTCTCTCGGAATCTTTCTCACTTTCTGCCATTTCCCTTGCCCTGGAAGCAAACCTCTTCCCGATTTCGGCTGCTGCTTCCATAGCTATAATCACACTCTCTATAAAGGGAACCTTTTTGACTTCCTCAGGATCAGCACGATCAAGTCTGACTAACCTTTCTTCAGCATCCTTCTTTATTCCAAGAAATCCTTTTTCTAATACTTTCTCATAACCAAGTACATTATGCCCAATTTGCCCACCTGTTTCGCATAAACCATATCCTGGGGTGTATATTAGTGAATTAATCGGTGGACGCACCTTAGGATCCATAACCATTCGGTTGAATATTTCAGGAGGGATAAGTTGGTAGTTACGACGTTTTCGGTTTTTCTCCCAGTTCCCTTCTCCCTTCCAGTAGGGAACGATTTCTTCCACCAGTTCTTTTCGGTCTTCATCACTAAGGCCCGATTGAGCGTGAATATAGGCTTCATTTACCTTATAACCTTCTTCCACTTCAGGATCAATAGTATCAAGTTCTTCCGGGTCAACATAACGATTTAATGGATTATCCCCATAGCAACCTACAATTAACTCGTCATTGAATATAGAAATAGGTATCTCTTTGACAACAGCGGCAAAGACTTTCGCCCTCTGTGTTTCTATTGGTTCACCTTCTGTTTCTTTCATTATTCTTGTTTCAATGCGCGTTTTATCAATTAAGAGATGAGATCTAAGCCCCAAAAACCACTCTCTAAGCCTTAATACTCTGGGAGTCACTTTTATGGTCACTACACTATCCATCCTAGCCTTATCTCTGTGTAACACTTCAATTAATGATTCGTCAATTTCTTCATGAATTACCATAATTATCAACTAAGATATTACTTAATATGAATTTAACTCTATGACTCAAATATGCTTGTAAGAGAGGATTCTATGAATTAACTCTGACCTATATAAAAGTAGATTATGAAATGATTAAAAAAAAGTAAAAAAAGTATAGATAATTTTTTGGGATAAAAATTTATATCCTGTGCTCCGTCCTCGCAATGATACCATCCTGAAGGGGTTTGATAAGGTGCACAAAGTAGGCACTATATCCAGCTACTTTCACCATGACGTCTCGATATTTTTCAGGTTCTCTCTGAGCAGCCTTAAGTGTCTCTGAGGAAACAACATTAATTTGGACTTGAAATATCTTTTGATCGACAAATGTCCTAATCATGTCTGCTGTCCTCCTCACACCATCATCATCCTTGAAAACCTCAGGATCCAACCTCATATTGAGTGTTACTCCAGAAGAAAGTTCAACATGGTCGATCTTGCCATGAGACTTAAAAACTGATGTCGGACCGTTCACATCAGTACCAGCACTGGGTGACCATGCGTCTGATAGGGGTTCCCCTGCCAGTCTTCCTGAGGGAAGTGCACCCGTTGCCATACCAGAGTATACATACATTTGCATTGGAGCTCCAATCGGGGAAGCATAGCCACCTCTGGTATTACGACACTTTGTAACTTCCTCAGCGAACACGTGGCTTACCCAGGCTGCTTGCTCGTCGACATAATCATCATCATTACCAAACTTGGGTGCTTTCAGTAACATCTGGCGTATATTGCCATAACCTTCAAAATTATTGTCCAAGGCATGACACAACTCATCCATTGTAATTTTCTTTTCGTCAAATACAAGCTTTTTAATGGCTGCTAAGGAATTTCCCGCGTCGATTGCACCCGTTCCAGATACCAGGGGAGAAAAGTGATAACGTGCCCCACCCGCTTCTCTGGATATCCCTCTTTCAATGCAATCCTCTATGAGTGCCGATTCGTATGGTGTAGGACATAATTCAGCAAGGGTATTTTCTACGATGTTGTTAACTAAGATAATAGCTTTAAGCATCCCAGCAACTTGCTTTCGAAATGCTTCCCGTATTTCTTCAAAGGATTTGAATAGTCTAGGGTCACCAGTTTCTATTCCTAGTTTCTTCTTATAAAACTTATTCCAGCCATTGGCCAATACTAGCTCCATCATTGCACCAAAGTTGAGCAGACCGTTGGCAATTGTGCCAGCATCATAACCCGCTATTACAGGTTCGTAGCATCCTACCTGTGTGACAAGCCTAGCGTGCTCTAGTGGTATTGGTCGGGATAACATCTGTTCGACTTGCACATCGTTATTGATAAATACTGGATGTCCAGTCCCCAGCGACAACAATTGGCACCCCTTTATTAGTAGAGCGTCTGGTGTCTTACCATGGACCATTATACTCATGAAAGGTTCGACCAACCTCACATGTGCCATACCGTCAAGAAGCATATATGAAAGATCATTGGTGGCATCCTGTCCGTTTGCTTTGATACCTCCCACACCTACATGGTTGCCATGACCTGTATGACTAAGTTTTACGAGAAAACAATCTAGTAATTCCTGTGTCTCCTCTTTGGTTAATTCTCCTTTATTTATATCATTTTCATAATAGGGATTTAGGTATCGCTCAATTCTCCCCACAGAATGTGAGACAGTATAGAAAGTTTCCCACATCACTAACATCCGGGCAAAAAATATTAATTGTAATGCTTCGCGGAATGTTCTTGCTGGGTTTGCCGGTACCCAATCACTAACCTTGGCTATCTCCAGCAAATCTTCTCGTCTCTCAAAATCTTTTTCAATTTCTGCCATCTCTCTTGCTTTGGCAGCAAACCTACTCCCTATTTCAGCTGCCGCCTCCATAGCTATAATCACACCTTCAAGAAAGGGAACTTTTTTGCGGTCATCTGGATCGGATTGATCAATTCTGGCTAGCCTCTCTTCAGCATCTTTTTTTACTCCCAGAAATCCCTTTTCTAACACCTTCTTATATCCCAGTGAATTATGACCAATTTGCCAACCTCCCTGGATACCATAAGCGGGACCGTATATCATCGGCCCTGCAACCATCAGGTTGAATATCTCCGGTGGGATGCGTTGGTTATTACTGGCTTGCCTTGTTCTCTCCCATTTCCCTTCACCCTTCCAGAATGGAATCATTTTTTCTCTTATTTCTCTTAAGTCTTCATTACTTAATTCTTTCTTATAGTCTTGCCCATACGGTCCTATTAACACGCCTGCATCAAATTTTACAAGCTCTTCAGGATCAATATAACGGCATAACGGTCTATCCCCTGCGCACCCTACAATTAACTCGTCGGGGAATATACTAATTGGTATCTCCCTCACAACAGCGGCAAAGACTTTCGCCCTCCTTAGTTCCATTGGTTCTCCTTCTGTTTCCTTCATTACCCTAGTTTCAATGCGCATCTTATCAATTGAAGCACTATATCTCTGTTTTAAAAATGCCTCTCTAAGCCTTTCCACTCGAGGAGTCACTTTAATAGATACTACTTTGTCCATCCTAGCTTTATCCCTGTGCATTACTTCTATTGCTGATTCTATAAATTCTTCTTTTATTACCATCTTTATCAACTAAAAAATTGTTTTGTAAGAATATAAGTCTTACTCATCTAACTGTGATTTTAATCTTTTATAAACTAAATTATAGGATGATCATATTCGCAAAAGATTCTTTAATAACCATCTTCCTCCAACAAAGAATTAATCGGTAAAAATTTAAATCTTACCTTTTGAATTATAATCCCACTCTATTGTAGTCAATTCAAAAAGAAAGTTAAAAAAAAGATTATTTAGGAATTTTGCAGATCTTTTACAACTTATGCTCTGTTCTAGTTATGATACCGTCTTGAAGGTCCTTAGGAAGCTGTACAAAGTAAGCGCTGTACCCCGCTACCTTCACCAAAATGTCACGGTATTTATCGGGCTCATTCTGAGCAGCTCTCAGTGTCTCTGAGGAGATCACGTTAATTTGGATGTGAAATATCTTCTGATCGATAAATGTCCTTATCATGTCCGCGCACTTTTTCACACCATTTTTGCCCTTAAAAACCTCGGGATCTAATCTCATATTGAGGGTTACCCCGGAAAGCAATTCAACATGGTCGATCTTACCCATAGATTTCAAAACTGAAGTTGGGCCGTTAAGGTCATTACCCGCACAAGGAGACCACGCATCTGATAACGGCTTCCCGGCTAGTCTTCCTGAAGGAAGTGCTCCCGTAAACCAACCACAGTACATATACATCATGAGGGGGGCACCAAGTGGGGTAGCATAACCACCGCGTGGATTCCGTAATTTAGTCACCTCATCAGCGAACACATGGCTTACCCAGGCGGATTGCTCATCGGCGTAATCGTCATCATTACCATATTTGGGCACATCTAACAACATCTGGCGTAGCTCATCATATCCTTCAAAGTTGTTGTCCAGAGCATCACATAACTCACCCATGGTAATCTTCTTTTCCTCAAATACAAGCTTCTTAATGGCCGTTAAAGAATCCCCCGCGTCGATGGCCCCAGCTCCGGAAACAATTGGAGAGAAGTTATAACGGGCCCCACCCGACTCTCTGGTTTTCCCCTTTTCAATACAATCTTCTATAAGTGCTGATTCATATATAGTAGGACATAGCTTTGCGAGCGTTTCCTCCACGATGTTGTGCACTAAGATAATATCTTTACATAACCAAGCCACTTGCTTCCGAAATGCTTCCCGCAATTCTTCAAAGGATTTGAATTTCCTAGGATCTCCGGTCTCCATCCCTATTTTCTTATTTTCAGCACGATTCCAGCCATTGGTAAATACCATCTCCAAGAGTGCCCCGAAGTTGAGTATGCCGCATGGAGGTAAACCCGCATCAAAACCTGGCACTACTGGTTCGTAGCATCCTACCGAAGCGACAGACCTTGCGTGCTCTAGTAGTACTGGTCGGGATAGCATCTGTTGAATTTGCACATCGTGATTGATAAATACCGGATGACCCATCCCCAGCGACAACAGTTGACAAGCCTTAATCAAGAAAACCTCAGGTGTTTTACTATGAATCAATACACTTAAATAGGGCCCTTTTAACCTCACATGTGCCATAGCATCAAGAATCATATATGACAAATCATTTGTGGCATCTTGCCCATTGGTCTTGACACCACCCACGCCGACATGGTTACCTCCGCCCACTTGGTTAAGCTTAATAAGATAGCAATCGATTAGCTCTTGTGTTTCCTCCTTGGTTAAATCCCCTTTCTGTATATCTTTTTCATAATAGCGGTTTAGGTATTGTCCAATTCTCCCAGCAGAATGCGCAGCAGTATAGGAAGTCTCCCACCATACCAACATCCTTGCAAAATAGATCGATTGTATTGCTTCACGGAATGTTCTTGCCGGATTTGCTGGTACCCAATCACAAATCTCAGCTATCTTCAGCAGTTCTTCCTGCCTTTTAGCATCCTCCTCGTTTTCTGCCAGTTCTCTTGCCTTAGCAGCAAACCTCTTCCCTATCTCGGCAGCTGCTTCCATAGCTATAATGACTCCCTCAAGGAAGGGAACCTTCCTTAGATCATCAGGATCGGAATTATTAATTCTGGCTAGCCTTTCTTCAGCATCCTTCTTTACTCCCAGAAATCCCTTTTCCAACACCTTCTCATAACCTAGTACATTATGACCAATATTCCCACCTGTCACTAGGCCATACCCGGGTGAGTAAACCATCGACAGCGTTGGTGGAATTGTCTTAGGATTCATAACCATGAGATTGAATATTTCTCTAGGGATAAGTTCATAATTGCGACTTCGTCGATTTTTCTCCCATTTCCCTTCCCCCTTCCAGTATGGAATGATTTCCTCCTTCAATTCTCTTCGTTCTGCATCAGTATCTACATCAAATCGAGGACTATCTACTCCTGCATTATAAAAATCTCTTTCACCATCGGGGGATTCGAGCCAAATTGCTTCCATGGCTTCAAGATCCTCAGGAGAGATCTCCCAACATAATGGCTTCTCCCTAGCATTTCCCACTATTAACTCATCGGGGAATATATTAATTGTCATCTCCTTGAAAACAGCGGCAATGTACTTTGCCCTCCGAATTACCATAAGTTCACCCTCGGTTTCCTTCATTACCCTTGTTTCAATGCGCAACTTGCTAATTGAGATCCAATGTTCCAGCTCAAGGTGTATCTTCCTTAGTCTCTTAACTCTGGGAGTCGCTTTCATGGTCACTACACTTTCCATCCTAGCCTTATCCCTATGCAACACTTCAATTAATGATTCGTCAATTTCTTCGTGAATTACCATTTTTATCAACTAGAAAATTATTTTGTAGGAATAAAAGTCTTATGTATTTAACTATGAACTTATACTCTTATAGAAGAAACTATGAGATGATCCTATTCAGAAAAAGGCTAAAAAAAGTATTGAAATCAAAATTTTAAAACATAAAAGAATTTGTAAAATACTAAAATCATCTCTAAGAAAAGAGTTTCAGAAGCATAGAATCATTTTTTTGATCATGACCCAAATTTTAAAAGTGGTACTTTACTTATCGATAAGATAATTAAGGTTTTTATTAGATGTCGGATCAAAGAATGTATGTGAGTATTAATAAAATTAATCTCAGAGATGATAGACTGCGTAAGGAGGTAGGAGATCTTGAAGAACTTGGGAAATCTTTAGAGAAAGTTCAAATTCATGATATAATTATAGATGAAAAATGGGATATACGTATTGGTACAAGACGATATTTAGCCGCCAAGAAAAAAGGTATAAAACACGTATGGGTAAGACAGAAATTTGATTTAGATGAAGATGAATGGCTTTGGTTAGAAGCAGAAGAGAATCTCCGTAGAAAAAATTTAAGTATAACTGAGGAGCTTGTTGCTGAAGCCAAAGCCAAAGAGTTATTTGAGAAATTATATCCAGAAACTAAAGCCGGTGTATCCCAAGCAATTGGAATGAATATATCTCTTAGTCATAACGTGGTGACCAAATTGACCCCCACGTTAAATGACAAAGAAGTAAATTTCAAAAACGATCATGAATCTTCTGGTTTGATAAATTCAGATGATAAAATAGGTTTAAGAGAATCATATATAAAACAACGAGCAAAATCTTCTCGATTTTCTGAAAGCACTATTAAACGTAATGTGAGGCTTGGTAAAGCCATTTTGGAAGGTAGGGTTTCTAAAGAAGAACAAGTTCTATTGGATAAGAGGGAAATTTCAAAACAAAAAGTTTTAAACAGGCTTCGTGAAGATAAAAAGAAAAAACTTGAATTATATCAAAATAGGATTTTATCTCCTTACGAGTCACCAGAAATATTTAGAAAGTCTCAACCAAAATTATGCGAAGATTGTGAAAAAGCTGAAAAATCATTTTGCCCCGAATGTAAAAAAGGTATTCTTATTTGTAGGAAATATAAAAATTTGATGATTAAAGATATTGATTCCGAAGCTTGTGAGGATTTTGAATAACTTCAAAAAAGGATTTAAAGAAATTTAGAAAAAAAAGAAAAGTATAGATATTATTGTTTGAAATTAGAATTTACAACATATGCTCCGTTCTCGCTATGATACCATCCTGAAGGGCTTTGGGGAGCGTCGTAAAGTAGGCACTGTATCCCGCCACCTTTACCATTACGTCGCGATATTTATCGGGTTCCTCCTGAGCAGCTCTCAGTGTATCTGAGGAAATCACATTAATCTGGACTTGAAATATCTTTTGATCAGCAAATGTCCTTATCATGTCTGCGCACCTTTTCACGCCATCTTGATCCTTAAAAAGCTTGGGATCTAATCTCATATTGAGTGTTACCCCTGAGAGCAGTTCAACATGGTCGATCTTTCCATGAGACTTAAAAACTGATGTCGGACCATTCACGTCAGTGCCAGCATAGGGTGACCACGCATCTGCTAGTGGTTCTCCGGCTAACCTTCCTGAGGGAAGTGCTCCCGTAAACATACCGGAGTATACATACATTTGCATGGGAGCTCCAATCGGAGTAGCATAACCACCTCGGTTATTATGGCATTTTGTTACCTCGTCAGCGAATACGTGGCTTACCCAAGCCACTTGCTCGTCAACATAATCATCATCAGTACCAAACTTGGGCGCTTTCAGCAACATCTGGCGTAGTTCTCCATACCCTTCGAAATTCTTGTCCAAGGCGTCGCATAACTGGCCCATAGTAATCGTCATCTCCTCGAATACATACTTCTTAATGGCAGCTAAGGAATTTCCCGCGTCAATGGCTCCAGCACCAGATACCAGAGGATGGAAGTTATAACGAGCCCCACCTGCCTCCCTAGATATCCCTCTTTCAATGCAATCTTCTATAAGTGCCGACTCGTAGGGTGTAGGACATAATTCTGTAAGGACCTGCATTCCGATGTTGCTAACTTCTATAATACCCTTTAGCATCCAATCTACTTGCTTCACAAATGCTTCCTTCAATTCTTCAAAGGACTTGAATTGCCGGGGATCACCTGTCTCAATCCCCAGTTTCTTGTTATAATGCTTGTTCCAGCCATTGTTTAGTACAAGCTCTAAAATTGCCCCAAAATTGAGCAGACCATTCGGAAGGAGACCCGCGCTAAAGCCCGGTATCACAGGTTCGTAGCATCCTGCTTGAGTAACAAACCTGGCATGCTCTAGTGGTATCGGTCGGACTAGCATCTGTTCCACTGCCACATCGTTATTGATAAACACCGGATGACCGGTCCCCAGAGACAAGAGTTGACAACCTTTCAACAGTAGATCATCAGGCGTCTTGCCATGAACTAATAAGCTCATAAAAGGCTCTACTAACCTCACATGTGCCATACCGTCAAGAATCATGTATGAAAGGTCATTAGTGGCATCTTGTCCATTGGCTTTGACACCACCCACACCAACATGGTTGCCATTACCTGTATGGCTAAGTTTAACAAGAAAACAATCGATAAGCTCCTGTGCCTCCTCTTTGGTTAATTCTCCTTTATTTAAGTCATTTTCATAATAAGGATTTAGGTATCGTTCAATCCTCCCTACAGAGTGTGAAACTGTATAAGGAGTCTCCCACCTCACCAACATCCTGGCAAAATAAATTGATTGCAATGCTTCGCGGAATGATCTCGGTGGGTTTGCGGGTACCCAATCACAAACTTCGGCTATCTCCAGTAGCTCTTCTTTTCTCTCGGAATTTTCTTCGCTTTCTGCCATTTTCCTTGCCCTATCAGCAAACCTCTTCCCTATCCCGGCTGCTGCTTCCATAACCATAATCACACCCTCAAGAAAGGGGGCTTTTTTAAGTTCCTCAGGATCAGAATGGTCAAGTCTCTCTAACCTCTCCTCCGCATCCTTCTTTACTCCCAGAAATCCCTTTTTCAGCACTTTCTCATAACCAAGCGAATTGTGACCAATATTCATTCCTGAGGCTATACCATACCCCGCTGTGTAAATCATATTCGCTTGCGGTGGACTCGCCTTGGGATCATCATACATGAGTTCGGATATCTCCGGTGGGGTGAGTTGGTTAATGCGACCATGCCGGGTGTTCTCCCATTTCCCTTCTCCTTTCCAGTATTGAATGAAATCCTCCTTTAGCTCTCTTTGGTCTTCATCGCTGAGTTGTTTATTATAGCTGATCTTGTATCCATTTAACATGTATCCATCTATACCCGAATCAATTACTTCAAGTCTTTCAGGAGAAATATAATTGGATAATGGATTATCCCCAGCGCAACCGACAATTAACTCGTCGGGGAATATACTAATTGGGATCTCCTTGACGATGGTGGTAAAAACTTTAGCTCTCCGTATTTCTATAGGTTCACCTTCTGTTTCCTTCATTACCCTTGTTTCAATGCGAATATAGTCTGTTGAGACCGAAGATCTCAGCTTCAGAAATGCCTCTCTTAGCCTTTCGACTCTTGGAGTAGCCTTCATGGTAACTACCCTATCCATTCTAGCCGTATCTCTGTGCAATACTTCAATCGACGATTTTGCTATATCTTCTCTAATTACCATATTTATCAACCAAAGAATTGTTTTGCGGGAATTTAAATTTTACTTATTTAAATATGAGTTTATTCTTTTATAGTCTAAATTACGATATGATCTGATTCAAAAAAAAGGTTAAAAAAAGGTATTGATTATAACTGGTGTTATATTTTAAATCCTATGCTCCGTTCTCGCTATGATACCGTCCTGAAGCATTTTGGGAAGGTTCACAAAGTAGGCACTATACCCAGCCACCTTTACTATCACGTCACGATATTTTTCACGATCCTTCTGAGCAGCTCTCAGTGTCTCTGAGGATATCACATTAATCTGAACTTGAAATATCTTTTGATCGGCAAATGTTCTTATCATGTCTGCTGTCCTTCTCACACCATCTTTGCCATTGAAAACTGCTGGATCCAGTCTCATATTGAGTGTTACCCCGGAAAGCAGTTCAATATGGTCGATCTTGCCGTGAGACTTAAAAACTGATGTCGGACCATTCACGTCAGTGCCTGCATAGGGTGACCACGCATCTGCTAGCGGCTGTCCGGCTAACCTCCCTGAAGGAAGTGCTCCTGTGGCCATACCGGCGTACACATACATTTGCATGGGAGCTCCAATCGGCGTAGCATAGGCGCCTCGGTTATTACGACACTTTGTTACTTCATCAGCGAACACGTGGCTTGCCCAAGCCACTTGCTCGTCTACATAATCATCATCATTACCAAACTTGGGTGTTTTCAGCAACATCTGGTGCAGATCGTTGTAACCCTCAAAGTTATTATCCAAGGAGTCACACAACTCACCCATTGTAATCTTCTCTTCCTCAAATACAAGCTTCTTGACAGCCGCTAAGGAATTTCCCGCGTCAACTGCCCCAACCCCTGATACTAGTGGAGAGAAATTATAACGAGCCCCGCCAGCCTCCCTGGATATTCCTCTTTCAATGCAGTCTTCAATAAGTGCTGATTCGTAGGGTGTAGGACATAATTCAACGAGAGTTTCCTCTACGATATTGCCAACTAACATAATATCCTTTAATAACCAAGCTACTTGCTTCACAAATGCTTCTTGTAATTCTTCAAATGATTTAAATTCCCTGGGATCACCGGTCTCCATTCCTAGTTTCTTATTATAATACTTGTTCCATCCATTGGCCAGTACAAGCTCCATGATTGAGCCAAAATTGAGCAGACCGTTCGGGATTGTACCAGCATCATAGCCTGCTATTACAGGTTCGTAGCATCCTACTTGAGTTACGATTCTGGCGTGTTCTAGTGGTATCGGACGGGCTAACATCTGTTCGACCTGCACATCATTATTGATAAAGACTGGATGACCAGTCCCCAGCGACAATAATTGGCAAGCCTTTATCAGCAGACTGTCTGGCGTCTTGCTATGAACCATTATACTCATGAAGGGCTCTACTAACCTTACATGTGCCATAGCCTCTAGAAACATATATGACAAGTCATTGGTTGCATCTTGTCCATTTATATTGACACCACCCACACCGATATGGTTACCGCTACCTGTATGATTAAGTTTAATAAGAAAACAATCGAGCAGTTCCTGTGTCTCCTTTTTAGTTATTTCTCCTCCCTTTACGTCGTTCTCATAATAACGGTTTAAGAATCGTTCAATTCTTCCAACTGAGTGAGAGACTGTGTGGTAGGTTTCCCACATAACCAACATCCGAGCAAAAAAGATCGATTGTAGTGCTTCGCGGAATGTTCTTGGCGGGTTTGCCGGAACCCAATCGCATATATCAGCTATTTTCAGAAGTTCTACATTTCTCTCTTTGTCCTCCTCGGTTGTTGCCATTTCCCTTGCCTTGGTAGCAAATCTCTTCCCTATCTCGGTTGATGCTTCCATGGCTATAATCACACTCTCAAGGAATGGAGCTTTTTTGATATCATCAGGATTTGCTTTGTCAAGTCTGTTTAACCTTTCTTCAGCATCCTTTTTTACTCCCAAAAATCCTTTTTCCAAAACTTTCTCGTATCCAAGTGAATTATGACCAATATGACCACCTGAGGCCAAACCATAACCTGGAGTGTAAATCCGATTCATTTTCACAGGCTTTACCTCGGGATCCTCAACCATAATGTTGAATATTTCTGGTGGGATGAGTGAATAATTACGACCATGCCGTGTTCTCTCCCATTTCCCCTCTCCCTTCCAATATGGAATCAATTCCTCCTTCAATTCTCTTCGATCTTCATCGCTCAAGCTTTTATGATAGTGGTGAGCGTACTTATCTAATGTCACACCTGCTTCAATGGCTTCAAGCTCTTCAGAGTCCAAATAACGACCTTTTGGAATATTCCCTGCGCATCCTACAATGAGCTCCTCGGCGAATATATCAATTGGCAACTCCCTGACAACAGCTGCAAAAACTTTTGCTCTCCGCACTTCCATTGGCTCACCTTCTGTTTTCTTCATTATTCTCGTTTCAATGCGCAACTTATCAATTGAGATCGAATATCTCGACTTAAGATATGCATCCCTGAGCCTATCTACTCTGGGCGTTGTTTTTATGGCCGTGACACTATCTAATCTAGCCTTATTCCTAAGTAATACTTCAATCGATGACTCAACAAATTCTTCTTTAATTACCATAGTTATCAACCAAAATATTAGTTTGTAAGAATTTAAATCTTCCTTTTATTAGTAATGACTTTACTCCTTTGTAGCCTAAACTATGATATGGCTCACATTATAGGGGGTTTAAGTTTATTTAGATCCATTTAGTTTTCGAAAAAGGTTTTCAATCTTTCAAATTAAACGTTAATGAGGGATAGATAAGAGATATAGTTTTATAGATTGGCGTTACAATCTTATATATAAGTGTTACAATCTAAAAAAAACTCACTGTTTTCAACTTGAGTAGAAGTAAAAAAAAGTGATAATAATGAACTTTATACCTAAAATGGTTTAAATAAGTTTCTAACTAGGAAAAAAAAATGTATTGATATTATTGATAAAGATAATGGTCTTTTACAACTTGAGCTCTGTCCTCGTTATTATCCCGCCCTGAAGGGATTTGAGAAGCTGTACAAAGTAGGCACTGTAACCTGCCATCTTCACCATCACGTTACGGAATTTTTCGGGTTCTTTCTGAGCAGCCCTCATTGTCTCTGAGGATACTACGTAAAATTTCTGAAACATAAAAAAAAAAGTATCTCAAAAAGATTATAGATATAGCGATTAAAGCCTTAATTTGTCATTTAATAGATTTTGATATTCGGTTCTATCAAAGACCTTGTATTTTTTTGTTGAATTATCCCAGAAAAAAAGAGGATCTTTAATCTCTTCAACATTATATCCTTGTTTTCGTAGATTAACCTTTCTTAATTTATGTGTTCCTGTAAACTCGAGTTCAACCGCTATGCGTAGAAAAACGGGTTTTGCATATGCCGCTAAATTCTCGGTAACAAATTTAGAGAACTGATCTTGATCAAAACTATCTTTTTCATATAATTTGAGGGTCGCCATTCCCGCTTTACCATCTGTATTTGGTATGCTAACACCATATACATTACACATCTGAACAGATGGAAAGTTATTTAAAACGGATTCTATTTCCAGAGTTGAAACATTTTCACCTTTCCACCTGAAAGTATCTCCCAATCTATCCGCAAATGAGATCCAGTGATCCTCATGAAGCTGAAGTAGGTCTCCAGAATTTAAGTAGGCGTCATCTTTTTTAAACACATTTCTCAAAATTTTCTTTTTCGTTTGTTTAGGATCATTATATAAGTTGAAATCTACCCTATCCCCCAAATCTCCTAATAACATGCCAACCTCTCCCGTTTTACATTTGGTAGCGTACCCATTCTCATCCTTGATAATATCACCTGTATCTTGATCAATCTTTATTAATTCATAACCAGGTATAATTTTACGTCCGACCATGCCAGGAACTTCATCAATATTGAAAAATGCGCCCCCAAAATCAGTTGCTCCATATACTTCCCATATATGGTCAATATGAAAGCGTTTTTTAAACGGTTCCCAGACCTCCTTTCGTAATCCTAATCCATACATTTTTCTTAATGGTCCAAGAACGTACTCTGATTCTGGTCTATTAAGAAGGTAACGTGGCAATTCTCCTATGTATATTGTTGCATTCGCGTTGAATTTTTTAATATCTTTCCAATATTCTGAAACTGAGAACCTTTTTCTTAACGCCATAGTGACTCCCCTGTTAAGAACAGCTTGCCATGTTTGATTTCCATGATTATGATATAGAGGAAGTGGATTGTAAACTATATCATTTTCTTTTAATTGTAGGGCAATAGCATAATATCTTCCAATCTCTCGATACGGTATCATTACTGCTTTAGGATATCCTGTAGTTCCGGAAGTAAAAATATAGGCGCATCTATCACCAACATTAAACTCAGTAACCGTTTTTGGATTATTCATAGAAACTCCATTTAATTTATTTGGAAGATCGACAAATTCATGGTCAATATTTTTATTTACAACAAAAATTTCACTACTTTTTCTTTTCAAATCACTAAATACTCCTTGAATCGCAGGGAGACAATCTCTATCAACAAAAACGAATTTAGGCTCCCCAATGTTTAAGACATGAATCAAAGGTTGCATTTTTAAGTTAACATTTATCATTGAAGCTACTACTTTAATCTTGCTAAGTCCACCTGTGACGAAAAGAAATTTTGGAGAATTTTCCATCATAACAGCAACAATATCGTCAGGTTGTAATCCTAAGCTGGCAAAATAATTAGCATATTTATTTGTTTCTTCATTAATAGCTTTCCAAGTCCATGATTTATCCTTAAAAAGTAGACCAATTTTATTAGGTGTTTTTTCTGCCCAATGTTCTATACGCATTCCAAGACTCGTATAGGTGGATGGGTTTGATAAATTTCCCGCTAAATCATAATATCGCTCTAAATATTCAGTTTCTTTTGGAGTTAGTTCTATATTTTCCCCAGATTTTCTTTCAAACATCTCGAATCACAAAATAATTTTTAGAATTTTAAGTATAATTCTTCTTTGATAGAATATCTAATTCTATATAAAATCATTACTATTTTGAGGAGTCTTATCATTAATTTATACCCAATTAAGTGGCTTAAGGCTTTGAGTAGATGAAATTTTATAAAATCTCCCGGATCTTAGATTAGAAAATCATTTTGAATTATTCAAACTCGCTGTGAGTGAGGAGTATATTTCAGGTGTCATCCAGCTTAACCCTGGCCACAAATGGAGAGGGATGGATCATGATGAAGAATTATTAAATAAATTTTATGATGGCTTAAAAAAATACAAGGATACATGCAATAATTGAATTAGAAATCCCCGCCTTCTCAGGTTTTTAAAAGGTAGCTAAAGTTTTTTATAATTTGTATTGTTAAAAAAATCCTAAAATTAATGCAGATTAATTTTTATTAAAAAATTGTTCTTTGTTGGATATGAAATATTGAAAAAAAGAATAAAAATATTTTTTGAGAATAATTTACAATCCGTGCTCCGTCCTGTTTATGATGCCGTCCTGAAGGCTCTTGGTCAGGCCCACATAGCGAGCAACATACCCCGCTACCCTTACCATTAGATCCTTGAATTTATCGGGTTCTTTCTGGGCAGCTCTAAGCGTATCTGAGGAGACTACATTAAACTGGATGTGATGTATCTTCTGGTCGATAAACGTCCTTATTAAATTTGCCATTCTTTTGAAACCATATTCAGCCTTGAAAACCATTGGATCCAACCTCATATTGAGTGATATTCCAGCGAATACCTCGGCGTTGTTAATCTTACCCACGGACTTGAGGATCGCTGTGGGTCCATTAACATCGCTACCTTGAGTAGGTGCGATTGAATCTGCTAGAGGTTCTCCAGCCAGTCTTCCAGAAGGGAGGGCTCCTATCCCCTTCCCAGCGTTTACATAGGTACTGAGGGGGATGTATATAGGCAGTCTGTGACCGCCCCGTATATTTTCATGTTTTATCGCCTCCTGACTGAACGTATGCATTACCCATGCTGTTTGTTCATCAGCATAGTCATCATCATTTCCAAACTTGGGTGCATTTAACAACATCTGGCGGAGTTCGTCATATCCTTCAAAATTTTTGTCAAGAGCATTGCACAACTCATCCATAGTGATCTTCTTTTCATCAAAAACAAGCTTTTTAATAGCAGTCAAGGAATTACCAACATCAGGAACCCCAGAAGCTCCGACGAAAGGACCGAAATTATAACGTGCTCCACCTGCTTCCCTACATATCCCTTTTTCAATGCAGTCCTCTATAAGTGCGGATTGATAAATGGTCGGGTCGATCTCAGCCAACAATCTCTCCCCAATTTTCGTGCCTACTGACTCCTTTTCTGTCACCCAGGCTAGTTGCTTTCTAAATGCTTCCCGAAATTCTTCAAAAGTTTTAAATTGCCTAGGATCCCCTGTTTGCAACCCAAATCCCTGGGGATACCCCCTCCAGTGATTAGTCAGCACTAATTCCAGGATTCCCGGGAGCGATCGTAGATAGACGCCAGCCATAAACCCAGAGTCCATACCGGATACAGTCGGTTCGTTACACCCCATTGTACCAGCCTTTCTGGCAAGTTCTAGTGGTACCGTCGGTCCACCTAAAGTCCCTCGACCAAGGAGGTTAACAACTATATTATCATTATTGAGAAATATAGGATGACCAGTCCCTAGTGCACAAAGCTGGCAGGCTTTAATTAGTAAATCATCAGGAGTTTTACTATGAACCAGGACACCAAAGTTAGGCTCTGTTAACCTGGTATGCATCATGCCCTCGATAAACATGTATGATAGTTCATTGGTAGCATCAGTTCCATCAGGTTTAAAGCCGCCTACATCAACATGATGAGCAATCCCGTGAGAATCCCCTAAAAGGTATCCCTCTGGGTTGATACTGTAAAGAAACCATGAAGGTCTTAGGAGGAAACAATCAATTAGTTCCTGCACCTCCTCTTTGGTTATTCTCCCTTCTTTTTTATCGGCTTCATAGTAAGGGTATAGATACTGGTCCATTCTCCCCGGAGAAATGGCTGCGGTATCACGAACCTCCCACCAATGGAGAATGTGGGAGAACCAGACTGATTGCATTGCCTCGTAGAATGTTCTTGCTGGGTTTGCTGGAATCCACTCGCATATCTCAGCTATTTTGAATAATTCCACCCTCCTCTTTGCATCTAATTCTTCCTTAGCCAGTTCTCTTGCCTTGGCAGCAAACCTCTTGCCTATCTCGGATGCTGCCTCCATAGCCATAATCACGCCCTCAAGGAATGGAATCTTTCTCAACTCCTCAGGATTGGAATGATCAATTCTGCCCAGTCTCTCTTCAGCGTCCTTCTTAATTCCCAAAAATCCCTTTTTCAGCACCTTCTCGTTATTGGGCACAAAGTGGCCAATATGGTAGAACGCCATCGATCTTTGTAGTGCAACCCAGAATTCAGGAGAAAATTCACTCACTTCCGGAGGTAACGGTTCGTAATGTATAGGGCTAAGCCGTGTTAACTCCCATTTGCCTTGCCCCCTCCAGAAGGGAATAATTTCCTCTCTTAACTCTCGTTTCTGTTCTTCGGTAATGAGAATCGGATTGCGTTCCCTGCTGCTAAACGTATCGAGAGAATTTTCTAGTGCATGGTCAGTCTTAACAGGAAGTGGGCAGTTGTCAGGCATAGTATTAAACCAACCTACAATGAGTTCATCCGGAAGGATGTCTATTGGCATCCCCCTGACTATAGCGCTAAATACCTTTGCTTTCCGCGTTACCATTGGCTCTCCATCTGTTTCCTTCATCACTCTTGCTTCAATACGGTCTCTATGAATTGAGTATACAAGCTTCCGGTTCAAATAACTCTGCCTTTGCCTCTCCACTCTTTGAGTTGGTTTTACAGTCAAAACTTTGTCTAATAAGGTTTCTTTTTTTTCAATAATCTGAACCATTATATAAAACCTCTTTATAAATTTTTTAATATTCTGTACAATTTTTCCTAATATTATATAAACCTCTTATCACTTTTAAAATAATATTAAGAAAGCATTTTTCGAAGTGCAAGATTTAATTCGGTTTTCTTTAGGTAAAGCTATAAAGAGGATTTTAATAAAAACACAAAGATTCGTAATGTATTGTTTGTCAATCAAAAAAATTAAAAATGATCTAAGTGCAGACTATCCTAATAATTTTTGAATAGATCAGGAAAAAAAAAAGAGTAGATTACGAAATATATATAAAGTTATACAACGTAAAATCTTATTTAATACATTAATACCTTTCAAATAGATTATGAGAAAAAAAAAAAGGTAGATTACCATGACCGAAAAAAGAACCATTACCAAGGAAGATATTTTTCTTGAAGCGAGGCTCCGTTCTGAAGGTGCTCGGATCGAGGGATTAAAGGGGTCCCCATCTGGAAATATTTATACAGCTGTTGTTTTAGATGGGTGCGATATCGTTATTGGACTTTGGCATAATCCAACCTCTCATCTGAAGGTTATCTTCAATGGTGAAAAAGTGACCATTCTTGAAAAAGACGAAGTTTTGGCTACTGGGACTCCGGAAGTGCGACCTTCGTGGCGAGACATTGTGTTGAGCGATGGGACATCCGCCCAAGATGCCAATACGTGGAGTGCCGATTTCGCGCAAATTATGTTATATTGGGGCTGTACCACCATTCCTCCTTGCAAGTATTGCGGTAATTCCGCCATGCCAATCCCGGGGAATTGGGGAGATCCCCGAAGGTTCAATGGAGCTCCCACTGACTTTGGCGTATTGAAGGCACGAAATGTCGAAGCCATCGCGATTGCCCTTCAAAACGGTTGGCGTGGTACGATTCTTTTTGCCGGAGGGACACCACCAGTGTCGAAACACGACCAACTTACTGATGAGATGGAAAGTATGATAAGCCAGCTTCGTGAGACTGTCGGTGATGAAATTCTCTCACAAAACCAGATTACGGTGGAGTGTTTTTCACCACCAAAAGACCTTGATTTGTTATACAGGTGGAAAGACATCGGGATTAATTCCACCGAGTTCGATAGCCAAATACTAGATCCCAACTATTTCAAGGCGATTTGTCCTGGTAGAGGTGAGCAAAATTCATGGCTAGAAGCTCTAACCGCCTCAACCGAGATATTCGGACGTGGTCGCGGCTCCATAACTGCCATTGTATTGGGTCTCGAACCGATGGACGGGCTTCTAAAGGGAATTGAGGAACGCATTTCAAAAGGCATATTCACCCAGTTATATAACTTCACACCGCTCCGGGGTACGCCCTACGAGGGATTCATGCCGCCAACGGCTAACTGGTTCGTAGAAGCTGTTGAGAAAATCGTTGACATCTATTTACGCTACGCAAGCACGTTCGATGTAGATTTGACTGAGGACACCCGTTTCGGGTTCACCCGTAAGGGTAGGTCCTATTGGGAATCAATCGTCGATGACGAGATGTCGCGCCGGTTGCAGGAGATGGGCAAACTCGGACCTGAATTGCCTAAGCAGGATGGAATAGCACTGGCATAAGGATCATACACAGGGAGTGAGTGGATCAGGAAGGAAGAATAGGAACTTGTATCTACTTTTCAAACATTTTTACGGCTTTCTTTAGATTGATTCAGGTCATATTCGCTTTCTTAAATCCTAAATCTGACACATCTATCGTAAAAAATGCAAATTTAAGAACTATTGTAGAAGTTACTGTGAATTTTTCAAAATAAGTTAGCTAAGGCTTTTTCGATTTTGCATCGATATAAAAGTTCTAAACGAAAAACCTAGTAAAATAATTAAAATTAGTCTAAATATCGATCCTAAAGTAATTTTATTGAATTTATGCGTATTTCATGCTTGCAAGTATTTTAAGTAAGATTTGTGAAATTGAGGGGGATACCTGATTCAATTTTGAATGATCAAGATTTAAAAAGATTGGAAAACTGTAATTCAAAAACTCAGCATCTTTAAGTTTATTAAAAAGTTAAAGAAAAAGGTGATAGGACATCTTTCAAGTAGAGATCATATATCTTATTATAATGCACCTTTTACCTTTTCTTCCACTAATTCTCATCATGATCCTCCTTGCAGCAATCAAGAAATAATTTGCGTAGTTGGCATGGAACCGATTCGTAGGCTGTATGAAGATTTGAATTTTAGAACTCCTTAGGTCTGTTCAATCCCTTCTTGTTTAGGTAGACCCCGTCCGAGCTTGCCCATCTCTTGCAACCGGCGCGACATCTCGTCATCGACAATTGACAGGTAATAAGATCTACCATTACGGGTGTAACCAAAACGGGTGTCTTCAGTCAGATCAACATCGAACGTGTTTGCGTAGCGTAAATAGATGTCGACAATTTTCTCAGATGCTTCCACGAACCATTTAGCTGATGGCGGCATGAATCCTTCGTAAGGAGAGCCCACAATCGGCATAAAAGTAAACAACTGGGTGAAAACACCTTTCGAAATCCGTTCTTCAATTCCCTTAAGCATCCCGTCCATCGGCTCAAGACCCATTACAATACCAGTTGTGGAGCCGCGCCCGTGCCCAAATATTTCGACTGAAGCGGCTTGAGCTTCTGTCCAAAATTTAGGCTCTCCTTTTCCAGGACAAATCGCCTTGAAATAGTTGGGATCTACTAATTCGGTCTCAAACTCCGTTGCATTTATCCCGATATCCTTCCACCTATAAAGCAAATCAAGGTCCTTTGGTGGTGAAAACAGTGTCACCATGATTTGGTTTTGTGAGAGAATTTCATTTCCGACAGTATCACGAAGTTGGTTAAGGATCCTTTCCATTTCATCTGTAATTTTGTCGTGTTGTGAACGCGGAGGTGTCCCCCCGGTGAAGAGGATCGTGCCACGCCAACCATTTTGAAGAGCAATCGCGGTAGCTTCAACATTCCTTGCCTTCAGCTCCTCAAAGGCGCTGAGGGTCGGTTCTGACCTGTATAAACCAAAATCCCGGAACGGGACAAGTGTGGAGGAATTAGAGCAGTATTTGCACGGTGGGTAGGTGGTACAGCGAGATGATAACATAATATCGGCGATATCGGCACTCCACAACGTGTTTGCGTCTCGAATGGATGTCCCATCATTCAATAGAAGGTTATGCCATGAAGGTCGCATCCCCTGCTTCCCCGTGCCTAATACCTCATCATTGTCAAAGATAGTAGCATGCTCATCATTGAATACAACCTTCAGATGTGAGGAAGGATTATTCCAAAGTCCGATTGCAATATCACACCCATCTAAAATAACATTATATTGATAAAGATCAGCTCTATCTGGTTGCCAATCTGGTGAAGCATTTTTAAACTCGATCTGAGCTCCTTCGGAACGCACTCGTGCTTCAAGAAAAATATCCTCCTTGGTAATGGTTCTTTTTTCGGTCATGGGAATCTACTTTTTTTTTCACCTAATTTATTCAAAAATTATTAATGCAGTCAATAAGATTTTGTTTCTTTTAACTTTATAAACCATTTCGCTTAGTCAATTTATTTAATTAAATTAGAAATATAGTCAATCTAATATCAAATAGACTAAAAAGTTTTGAATTTTTTGGCTAGGGTAATTGATTTATTCTTTTGTAATATTTTCAATAATTGAAGAAAAATTAAAATAAAAAAGATGGTTATCTACAATCCGTGCTCCGTCCTGGCTATGACGCCGTCCTGAAGGTTCTTGGGCAGACCCACAAAGCGAGCGACATACCCGGCTACCCTCACCATTAAGTCTCTGTATTTATCGGGCTCTTTCTGGGCTGCTCTCAGCGTATCTGAGGAAACTACATTAAACTGGACATGATGTACTCTCTGGTCGACAAATGTTCTTATTAGATCTGCCATCCTTTTGAAACCATAGTCATCCTTGAAAACCATTGGATCCAGTCTCATATTGAGGGATACTCCAGCGAATATTTCGGCATTGTTGAGCTTACCTACTGACTTGAGAACCGCTGTGGGACCGCTAACGTCGCTGCCTTGGGTAGGTCCAATTGAATCTGATAGCGGTGTTCTAGCCAGTCTTCCTGAAGGGAGTGCTCCTACCACTGATCCAGCTCTCGAGTACATACTGAGGGGGATGTGTACCGGGAGCCTGTGACCACCCCGTGTATTTTTATGCTTTATCGCCTCCTGACAGAAGGTGTGTGTTACCCATGCAGCTTGTTCATCGGCATAATCATCGTCATTTCCAAACTTGGGTGCATCTAACAACAACTGGCGGAGTTCGTCATACCCTTCAAAGTTATTGTCCAGGGCCTCGCACAATTCACCCATTGTAATCTTCTTATCCTCAAAAACAAGTTTCTTAATGGCGGTCAAGGAATCGGCGACATCAGGAATACCAATTCCTCCAACGAACGTACCAAAATTATAACGAGCCCCACCTGCTTCCCTACATATTCCTTTTTCAATACAATCCTCTATAAGTGCTGAGTGATACACGGTTGGGTCGATCTCGGCCATTAGTCTCTCACCAATGTTCGTGGCTATTGTTTCCCTTTCTACACACCAGGCTAGTTGCTTTTTAAATGCCTCCTTCAGTTCTTCAAGGGATTTAAATTGCCTGGCGTCCCCTGTTGGCAGCCCAAATCTTCCCTTGGGAATCTCGTCACCGCGATTGGCTAGTACCAATTCCAGGATTCCTGCAAGTCCTAGACAATACGCGGCGCCCATAAACCCAGAATCCATACCGGATACAGTCGGTTCGTTACACCCCATTGCACCAGATTTTCTGGCAAGTTCCAGCGTCACCGGCGGTCCGCCTAAAGTCCCTCGGCCAAGGAGGTTAACAACTAAATTATCATTATTGAGAAATATTGGATGCCCAGTTCCTAGCGCACAGACCTGGCTGGCCTTAATCAGCAAGTCCTCAGGTGTTTTACTATGAACCAAGACACCTATGTCAGGTTCTGGTAACCTGGTATGCATAACACCCTCGAGAAACATGTATGAGAGCTCATTGGTGGCATCAGTTCCATCCGGTTTGAACCCGCCTACGTCAATATGGTGAGCAATCCCGGTAAGATCTCCAAGAAGGTATCCATCTGGTATGTCATAACCATAAAGAAACCATGAAGGCCTTAGGAGGAAGCAATCAATAAGTTCCTGCACCTCGTCTTTGGTTATTCTCTTTTCTCTTATATCGGCTTCATAGTAAGGGTACAGGAATTGGTCCATTCTCCCCGGACAAATGGCGGCTGTTTCACGGAGTTCCCACCAATGGAGGATGTGGGCGAACCAAACTGATTGCAATGCTTCGCGGAATGTTCTCGCTGGGTTTGCTGGCACCCAATCGCATATCTTAGCTATCTCGAGCAACTCCGCCTTCCTCTTGGCATCTATTTCTTCTTCGGCCAGCTCCCTTGCCCTGGCAGCAAACCTCTTGCCTATCTCGGCTGCTGCTTCCATAGCCATAATCACACCCTTAAGGAAGGGAATTTTTCTCAACTCCTCAAGATTGGTATGATCGATCCTGCCTAGTCTCTCTTCAGCGTCCTTCTTTATTCCCAAAAATCCCTTTTTCAGCACCTTCTCATGATTAGCGACAGTGTGGCCAACATGGAAGGATCCCATCGATTGTTGCATAGAAAGCCATTTTTTAGCAGGAAGGTCAACCGCTTCTGGAGACACCGCTCCGTAATGAACTGTGCTAAGTCGTGTTCTCTCCCATTTGCCTTTCCCCCTCCAGTAGGGAATAATCTCTTCCCTTAACTCTCGCTTCTGTTCTTCGGTAATGGTAATTGGGTTTTGCGCCCTGCTGCAAATAGCATCGAGGCGATCTTCCAGCGTGGGGTCGATCTTAACAGGAAGTGGGCAATTGTCAGACATAGTATCAAACCAACCTACCAAAAGCTCGTCCGAGTAGATGTCGATTGGCATCTCCCTTACTACAGCAGCAAAGACCTTCGCCTTGCGCGTTACCATCGGCTCGCCTTCTGTTTCATTCATTACCCTTACTTCAATACGGTCTCTCTCAATTGAATACACAAGATTCCTGCTCAAATAGCTCTGCCTTTGCCTCTCCACTCTTTGAGTTGGCTTTACAGTTAAAACCTTCTCCAAAAGGGTTTCTTTTCTATCTATTATCTGAACCATTATACAAAACCTTTTTTCTAGATTCTTTAATATTATTTGAAAATATTCTCTAATATTAGGTATAGACTTATCACTTTTAAATTATGAGACTACTTCAAGAATTTCTATTAAGATTTCGGTTATTTATACTATATCAAAGTAATTTTAAAATACAGAAAGATTTGAAACTGGGATAATAAAGCTACCCTCATGATTAAGTCCTTGTAATTATTAGGCTCTTTCTGGGGAAAAAGAGTTCGCAAGAAATCTCTGGATAATTATCATAATGCGAAAAAAATGTGAAGAAATGGGTAAAATTCCCATAATTTTAAAAAACAAACAAAGAAAAATATTAAAATATTTAATCAATATTACAGTATTTATCCAAAATAAAAATAACTAATTTAAAAAGAGGTTACAACATGCCAAATGGTTTTTTCGGTAAAATTTTATGGATTGATCTTTCAAATGAAACATCAAAAGAGGAAACATTATCAGATGAGATTTATCATCAGTATCTAGGAGGTTATGGATTAGCAACCAAATTGATTTATGAAAATATGCAAAAAGGGGCTGATGCTTTAGGTGAGGATGCAGTTTTTGGATTTTTTCCTGGATTATTGACAGGTACAGTTGCACCTTTATCTGGAAGATGTATGGTTGCGGGAAAATCACCTTTAACAAATACATGGGGGGATTCAAACGTTGGTGGCTACATTGGAGCAGAAATTAAAAAGTGTGGATATGATGCTATTTTATTTAAAGGAATTGCAAAAGAACCAAAGTATGTTTCAATAATTGACGGAGAAATTCAAATTCTCGATGCGACTGAGTTATGGGGATTAGATACTTTCGAAACTGAGGATAAAATAGTTGAGAAACATGGGAAAGTTAGGATTGCTTGTATAGGTCGTGCTGGAGAAAAACTTTCATTAATTTCATCCATAGTTAGTGATAAATACAGAGTCGCAGGAAGATCTGGTTTTGGAGCTGTTATGGGTTCTAAAAAATTAAAAGTTTTAGTGCTCAAAGGTACCAATGAGATTCCTGTAGCAAATAAGGGTGAATTACTTAATATTGTGAAAGATTTTAATACGGGTGTCTCGCATGATAAGACTGGCTATATGTATCTCTTCAAAACTTTAGGATTGAGCTATTTAAATGTGCTATGCGGATCATATGGAGATTCTCCTATAAAGAATTGGGGAGGAAATTGGGAAAAAGATTTTCCTATGGAGATGCTTAATAAAATTTCAGCAGAAGAAGTAAATAAATATAAACAAAGAGATTATGGGTGTTTTTCTTGCCCAGTTCAATGTGGAGCTATAATGAAAGTTCCTGAAGCAGGTCTCGAGGAAACTCACATTCCGGAGTATGAAACTTTTGCGGCATTTGGTCATATGCTATTAAATGATGACTTAATATCGTTATATCAATTAAATGATATATGTAATAGAGCTGGGATAGATACCATTTCCACTGGTGGAACTGTAGCATTTGCAATAGAGTGCTATGAAAATAACTTAATTACTAAAGATGATACAGGGGGAATTGAGTTAACCTGGGGAAATTCCGACACAATTATTCAATTAGTAAAAAAAATCATAGTTCAAGATGGAATTGGTAAAATATTAGCTGATGGTCCAAAATTAGCAGCAGAGAGAATAGGAAAAGGGAGTGAAATATTTGCAATTCATTCTTTGGGTCAAGCTCTACCAATGCATAATTCTAAAATTGGGGGATCTTTTGGTAGTACTTATGCTTTTGATCCAACCCCAGGTAGACATACAGCATGCAGCTTGGATCACCATCTCGGGGGATTGATGAGTGAAAATCTCTTTATTAAAGAATTTATTTTACCGAAGCAAGTTCAACAACTAGGAGATGATCGATATGAAGCAATGAAAATGACTACTGGACTTCATCAATGTCTCAATTCTCTTGGACTGTGTTTTTTTATATATTGGTTTCAAACATATCCATTATTAGAACTTATTAAGGCTGTAGTTGGATGGGATCTGTCCATAGATGATGTACTTAAAATAGGACTAAGGATTCAAAATTTACGGCAAGCCTTCACATTAAGAGAGGGTGTGACCATCGCAGCAAATGAATTACCTGCGAGGGCTGTGGGGATTCCAAATGAAGATGGACCGAATGAAGTTGGTGTAACAGATTATAAAAAAGAATATAAGGGATACTGTGAAAAAATGGGCTGGAATCCCGTAAATGGATACCCCCTAAAAGAGACTCTCATCAATTTAGATTTAGAATTCACCCTGAAGGATCTCTATTAACTTTAGATTCTTCTTTTTAACGGTGCTGGATAAAAATTTACTCAAAGGGAAAAAAACTATTATTTCTGGAGCTAATGCTGTATAGGGAATATTAAAAAAAAACATAAAAAAAAAAAAAAAGTTAATTAATAATTTCAAAAAGTTTCTTTTATTTCAATAAGCTATCGTAGTTTCTTCTTTTTTAGCGCAACAGAAATAATACCTAAAATCGCAATTAGAGACACTGTAATGAACACTGAATAACCAGGTATGAATGGAACATCCGTTGTTCCTCCATCTCCTCCACCTTGATATATCATTTCTTCTACCCTAAATCGTCCCGAAACACCGCCGCCCCAGTAGTCATAATAAAATCCTGGTATTTGTTTGTCTTCGTACAAAGTGACATTCCATATATCTGCAACAACTTGTCCTCCAACAGATTGATAAACCCAGAGAAATGGAAAAGTCTCAGTCTGGTATTTTTCAGCTATCTTGCTAGCATATATCTTCTGATCTACCGGGTTAGACATAGTCGCACGATCAATCCATTGATCAATATCGACATCATAATTGTTCCCGAAACACCACCACGGTGTTGGTCCACCGGTAAGAGCAGAGCTACCGTAATCTCGCCAAGCAGCATGATCTAAACCCCATGCGGGTCCAAATTGATGCTCGTAATCACGATAATATGCATCCATATACCCTATTGCGTTACCACCCATGTAATAGGACATAGGATATGCCGATGCAGAAAACATTCCATTTCCGGTACCGAAAGTATCATATGCATAAATAAAATCAGTAACTGACTGTCCTGTAATCTTATTAGTACTCCCAGCTGAATCTGTTAAGCCTACCCCTATACTATAGAGAGCTGTTTGAAGTTCATCTTTGATATCTTGAGTATAGTCATCCCAATAAAAATCGATATCCCATACAGGATTACCACCTGTCGCAATACTTTGCCATAGCGCGTTATTAGTGGCATTATCAGTAGCAAACCTTAGACCTCTATCAGCGCATCTTTTACTGAAGTTATAGAGCTCTATACTGGGATTATACCCTTCCGACAAACCAATAGCAGTGTACACATTTCCTGATGTATCATTTTCAGTAGTAAGTAGAAGTTCTCGGGCGTAGGTGAGATTAAAATAAGGCATAGGTATACTACTATTATAAAGATGACTGTTAGTTCCTACATTACCTGACGGTAATAAAGCTCTTCCTTCCTTAGTGTTGACCATGCTATCATAATTAAATGCATAATTAATTGCTTTCCGAAGTACCTGAGGAATTCCATTTGATGGGTTCATATCATCTAAATAATAATGGTTGGTAAAATTAGCCCTCCACGCCTCTACGCCGGGCCACGCCCAATATGTTTCGTTAACAGAGTTCAAGACAATTAGGGGTAAATATCCTGATGGTGCCTGTTGAAGATAATCAAGGTCAGGATCAGCTATTATCGCAGTCTTATCTAAAGGCCATGCTGCACTATCAAATCCACCATCTATCTGACCGGCAAGCAAAGCAGTGCTCATAGTAGCGCTTGAAGCGAAAACTTCGAATTCCACTCTTTCGGCAGCAAATCTACCTTCAGCTTCGAGAGCAGCTCTATTCCAATATTCATCGAATTTTTCCATGTAACCTCCATTCTCATCAGAATAGACATATTTATAAGGACCTGTACCAACCATATGATTAATTGTTGTAGGATTGTCTGGATCTTTTACACCGTTCTCATAACCATAAATGGCTTGATCAGTATAATTTGCACCATATTCTAGATATGATTTTTGATAAGCAATATCACCCCCATTTCCAAAGGTATTCCAATCGTTGTAATGGACTGTGACAATTCCTCCTGATACGCCATCAGGTCCGTATGGTGTGACTATTTCTACATATCTTACCATAGGATATCTGTCATATGGAGCATAGTTTATAGGATAATAGCTTGGATCTAAACCACCATAAGGATTAGGATTTTTAAGATACCCATTTACGGCAGTAAGTCCGGGATATCCCCCCGGAAATTCCGTTTCATTCCCGATATAGTATCCAGCGTAATCATCTGCTGTGGGTGTAAATGGTGCTCCATAAAATCCATATGGATCAATATAGGGTTTATCAAAACTCGACATATTATAACCAGGGGTCCAATAAGGCTGAAATTTTGTCACTGAGGGCCAGAAAAAGTCGAGAGCCCACAGATCTGCGTTTGGATTCCCAGTCACATTACCAGAGACGATATATTGTCGGTCGATATTCCACTTAAAGGCTCTTGCGTCAAATTTTGATCCATCATGGAATGATACATTGTTTCGGAGTCTATATGTAACTGCCTTAATTCCCCCACTATTATTAAAACCGAAATCATTTAGCTCAGATGGCCAATACGTAAAGTTCCAATCAGTCATAAGAATTGGTTGCCATTCTTCTTCTATAGGGGCTTCAGTCCCACTACTCGAATTGAGATATCCATATACTGGCAATTCGCAGGCTATCCAAAACATATCACTTTGTATATCACCCGCTCCAGTAATTATATCATCATAATGACCCGTAAAGCCAGTCATTCCCCACGTAAATGTCAAAGGCGTTTGCGCTTTAGCAACTAAAACACTAGGAAGTAAAGGTAGTATCATTGAAGTCAATAAGAAATAGAAAACTATTGTTTTAGACTTAGAAAATTTTTTCATATTTTTTTCCCTTTTAAATTTTTACAGTTTTTGTTAGATTTTTACCTTGGAATTAACCAGAGCAAATTTTATATAAAGTTAAATCACACTAGTATTTAAACTTTTAATAACAACGAATCAATTCACAATTCTTAAATATAGTCAATTTTTTTTAGATCTAACACAGAAAAATAGAGAATTAAATAGTGTAACAATGGATATAGCTTTATAAATAAATAAACTCCATTAAGTAAGGGGGATCAAAAATGGCACAACAAGCCCAGAATATGATAAAATATATATTAAAACGAATCTTTCTGATGGTTCCCATTTTATTAGGAGTTCTGATTTTTACATGGATCTTATCACATATGATGTCTATCAATCCTGCATTGAACCAATTAAGATCCTTTACCGATACTGAAGGATATCAAAGAATATTACGGGAATCAGGCTATTATGATCCTTGGTTTGTAAAACTTGGTATATATCTTAGGAATTTCTTCAATGGAAATTGGGGTGAATCTCATGTTGTTTTGAAGGGACAGAAAGTATTGGATATTATTGGAAAAATCTGGCCTAAAACGATTGAGTTAATGTTTATTTCGATTGTAATTGTACCGTTTATTGCAATCAAACTCGGGATTGTATCTGCATCAAATAAAAATAAGCTAAAAGATAATCTTATTCGAGGATTAGCGATTTTTGGAGCAGGAATCCCCATTTTTTATGTTGGCACATTAGCACAATTATTTATCGGGATTTATTTGCAAAATTTTACAAATGATTTGTTTATTATGCCGATACTAGGTGCAAATGAAGACTTATGGGCACGAGCAATTCCTTCTCATGGGATTGGAACTGGTTTTAGAATCATTGATAGTATTTTATATAACAATCAGTCTTTTTTAATGGATACTCTTAACCATTTGCTCCTCCCAGCATTTTGCATGATTTTTGTGTCTTTATCTGGAATAGTACGACAGACTAGATCGAGTATGCTAGATGTTTTAGATCAAGATTATATACGAACTGCTCGAGCTAAAGGAGTTCCGGACGAAATAGTTATCAATAAACATGCTCTTCGAAATGCCATACTCCCCACTAGTCATATTGTTATAGGAAGTACAGCATATGCTCTGCTAGGTTCTCTTTTCATAGAATTAATATTTAATTACATGGGCATGGGGTATTATCAGCTTCAGGCGATATATGGTGGTGATTATTTTTTAATAAATGGTATTCTCTTATTTCAAGCTATAGTTATAATATCAGGGACACTAATTGCAGATGTTGCTTATACTATTATTGATCCTAGAATCATTTATTAAAAATAGAATTAAATTAAAAATTGTGATAAATTTGACCGAAAGCCCTCTGGAAAAATCTGAGATGAATGAATTTTTACGATCGGATCAACCAACTGGAAAGAATAGGATTAGTCGACTCTTAAAGTTCTACATTATTCCGGGTTGGCGTGATCCAGAATATACTAGAAAAGAGTTTAAAATTGGAGAAATTAAATCTAAAAGACGATTATTCAGACGTCTTCTAAAACCTTTGACAATTATTGGAATACTACTGATCTTATTTATTGTATTTTTGGCTGTTTTCTCTCCGTGGCTTACTATATATCCCATTGAAGAACTATCGAATGGATATCACGCACCATTTGACCTTTATTCTCCACCCTCTCCACTACACCCATTAGGTACCACAAATTATGGATATGACGTTTATGGAAGAATTATATGGGGGGCAAGAACCGCAGTTACAGCAGCAGCAATCCCTGCCCTCATTAGTACACTTGGAGGTCTTGTTGTAGGGACAATTTCAGCATATTTTGGTGGAAAAGTTGATTCAATTATTATGCGTTTTAGCGATTTTTGGTTTGCATTACCACAATTCATTATAATTATTATTATATCTCCTATGATGGGACAGGATTTGTATAATCTTCTTTTACTCTTCGGTATTTTTGGGATACCTGGTTCTGCAAGGTGGATAAGGACCTTAGTATTGCAAGTAAGACACAACACTTATGTCAAGGCTGCAATAGCTGGGGGGGCAGTTAAATTTAAAGTTATGTTCAAACATATTTTGCCAAATGCAATATCTCCTGTTATCATATCTTTCTTTGGGTCCATGGGGGGAGCAGTTTTAGCTTTTGCGGGTATCGCTTTTTTAAATTTGGGAGACCAAAAAGTTGCTGATTGGGGTACAGATATAAACTATGGGATGGGTCATCTTCTCGCTCCTTGGACGATAGTTTGGCCGGGATTATTTCTTTCTCTAACTGTCATTGGATTTATGTTAATTGGTGATGGATTGAGAGACGCCTTGGATCCACGATTACATTTATAATTAAAAGGTTTTTAAAATGATCGAGATAACTTACACTCCTCAATATGGTTATGCTTTTTTAGAAGCATTTTTTGCTTTTATCGCTTTATTCGTAATATTTCATATCGTAATTAAAAGGTTTTTTCGACAAGATCTATTTTTTCAACAGAAATACCGAAACGGCTCAGCGATAATCTGTTTAATTGTTTTTGGAATTATTTTTGTGATCAGAACGGTTTTTGAATATTTTGGTAGATGGTTTGGAATATTTAGGATACTAAATAATGATCAACTACTTTTTGCAATAATGGTATCACTCTATTTTTTTCTCTATAAACCGATAGTAGAAAGGTTAAGTGGTCAGCAACTTAAAACAGAAATTCAATCTCAAAAATTTAAAAAATTTTTTAATTATTTCCTCGTAGTAGTATGGGTAATATCAATTCCCTTTCTCTCGATATCATTTTTACAAATAAAAATGGAAAGAAACGATATTTTTAATATTGGTTTACTCTGGGCCATTTATGTGGTTTTCCTTTGTATTTTTTTTAGTTCCATTATTAATAGATCCTTGACGGTAGAGAAGAAGATGGCAAAAATACTTTTAAGAAAAGCCCAATATGTGGGTGGGTTGACTGCATTTGGATTTTGGGCTATTCAACTTGTTATATTTGAACTTTATTTGAATAGGTGGCTTAAATTGGAAATAATTAAACAAGATATTCGTGTTCTTATAGTTGTAGTTTCTAGTTTATTCATTATTTTCTTTCTTCAATCCTTAAAAACTAAATTTTTACCCGAGATTAAAGAAAAAAGTCGACATGGTATTCAAAAATTAATGGATACTGAGTTGAAAAACCAGAGTGGTGTTGGTTTGGAAAATGAAGAAGAAATCTTAGATACCCAACATAAGGTTAAAGAAATTCGCTTCCCTGAAGGGATTTCATATAAAGCCTACCTTTTTGTTTCAAAAAAATTTCGTAAATCTTCACCCAGAGAAGCTCCTTTAAAATCAAGAAACACATATATCCTAGGGGGATTATCTTGGATTATTACGATAGGAGTTTTTATAACTTTATTATTCTATACCCTAGGAACCTCGAATATTTTCATAAACATACTTTTTCTAAGTGCCACTTGCTCGCTTTTTATGGTACTTGGAGATTTCTTAATTATTGTTGTATTTAACAGATTTAATCCTTCTGGGACTCGCACTCCCACTAGGTTACTTATAAAAACTGTTCTTATTGGGGGATCGTTGACTTTTTGGATTTGGTCTGTCTTATCTTTTACCTTTTTTTCATATCTTTTTATATTTATATCAGATAAAATAGTTGTTGATCTCGTATACATTACTATTTTTTCTATTTTCATGTTCATTGCGGCTACCAGAATTATCTGGTGGTATGCAACCTCAATAAGGATGTGGAATGTAGGTTTCAAAAACCCACTTAATTTTAAGAAAAAAGCGTCCCGCGTTAGTTTTATCTTTCTTGTTATTAATATACCCCTTAGAATAATAATCAACTCTTTTATTCTCCCATACTCGAATATATTTGATAAATTTTTTGGTGAAAGATGGGATTCACAATTTATGTTATTGTTCTTCCTAATTGAACTTCCTATAACAGTTATTAACATCGTATTTGGAATCTTCATAATAGTTAAGGTCTACAAGAAAAGATTTATTGAGTCTTTAACATTTTCGATAATTCTACAAATTTTTTTCCTACTAATTTCAGTTGCCACCCATATAATCATGGGCTTCATTTCATCACTCACTGCAACTTATACTTTTAATTTATTTGATTTGCGAATACCTTTGGTTGTTGCCACAGGGATATATATTATTTCAATTGCGTCTTTCAAAAAAGTTAAATCTTTAACGGACGCTTCTGAAAAAATTAAAGAAAAAAACCATTATATGATCCAATCTCACGAAGAACATCCGGGGGAAACATTTAAAACAGATCATAATGTTTTACTAGATGTAAAAGACCTTAAAACCTATTTTTACACAGAAGAGGGTATAGTTAGAGCAGTAGAAGGTGTTTCATTTAAAATATACGAAGGTGAGACTCTTGGTCTTGTTGGAGAAACAGGTTGCGGTAAATCTGTAACTGCTTTATCTATTCTTCGACTAGTTCGACCTCCAGGCGAAATTAAAAGTGGACAAGTTATTTTTGAAGGAGAGGATTTGCACCAAAAATCTGAGGGGGAATTTCTGAGTTATCGGGGCAGTAAAATTACAATGATTTTTCAAGATCCACTAAATTCTTTAAACCCGGTGTATAAAATTGGTGATCAAATCTCTGAAGTTTATTTACTTCATATGCAAAATGAATTACTTATTGAATCTGTTAAAAATTCTGTGAGTATTTATGCTATTGCACGAGAATGGAGTCAACAACTGTTAAAAGATTTAAATATCTCTGAATCAAAGTTAATCTTTGATCGTTATCCCCATGAGTTAAGTGGAGGGATGCGTCAGCGAGTGCAGATTGCTATGGGTCTTGCCTGTAGTCCTAGACTATTAATAGCTGATGAGCCTACAACCGCACTTGATGTCACCATCCAGAATCAGATACTTAAATTAATGAAAGAACTGAAAGTTAAATATAACACATCTATTTTATTTATTACTCATGACTTAGGGATAATATCAAAAATGTGTAACCGTGTTGCTGTCATGTATAGTGGTTTTATTGTAGAATATGGTGAGAAAAAAACATTATTTCAAACACCATATCATCCATATACAAGAGGATTAATAGCTTCTGCCCCAGTTGTTGGAAAAAAAAGAAGGAGACTTGATGTGATAGCAGGGGTAGTACCTAACTTAATCTATCCACCTTCAGGATGTAGATTTCATCCACGGTGTCAATATTGTTTTGAACCATGTGATTCAGTAATTCCAAGAAGTGTAGAAATCGAACCAAGATATTTGGTGGCATGCCACCTATACGATCCTGAATATAAAGACCTTGCTAAGATATCCATGAAGAAAGTAGAGTTAGAATAAGTAGATTAACCAAAATTAACGTAAAAAAAGTGATATAACCACCAGAAAAGGGGAATTATTGTGAGTTTAACTATTGGAGAATTATTTTCTGAGTTTATAAATGCTGTTATAATTTCGATCTTAGTGTTTTTTTGTGCTATAGTATTTTCAAGATGGTATGCTAGAAAAAAAAGTTATAATCCTTCTACCAGAACCGCAATTCAAGTAAGTGTAATATGGTTAATTATTAATATTTCTTTAATTTCCTTCATTATGCCAATTCTTGGGCTGAGTATTGTATCTGACGCTATAAGAGTAGTAATAGAGATATTTGTTTTCTCGTTTGTTGCAATGAAAATTTATAATAAACCATCCCACGGAACCCTACCGAATAATTTAATTATAATTAAGGATGCAATTTTATTTGCAGCTATAGTTCAAATTCTATTATATGTTGTAACAATCGATATTGAGATTGTTAGTAAGGTTTATTTATTTATGATAGGTGGTGATGATGATTTATTTGGATCAGGATTGATGTTTTATTTTTGTTTCTTTGTATTGATAGGTATTAATGTGTTTTACGTAAGTTGGGGGGATAAAATGCAATTTGTCAAAGATAAAGATAAAATTATTCTAATTACTAGTACACCTGGTATTTTCTATTTAGCAAATTTACTCTTTTCTCAAAATGAGGCATTTTTACTAAACTATGCCTCAAATGTAATAACTTCAGCAATAATTACATTAGTAATTAGTAGTATAGCAAAAATTTTATCTTATAGAACTATAAAATTTGAAGAATACAAAAATCTTAAAGTTCTCGAAAAAGGGAATTTATTGTTAGAAATAAAAGATTTAAAGGTCTATTATCCTCTTATTGGTGGAATGTTAAAAAGACAGTTTGGATCCATTAAAGCTGTAAATGGTGTTACATTTAATATAAAAACCGGAGAAACTGTTGGATTAGTAGGTGAAAGCGGTTGTGGAAAAACATCAGTCGCTAATGCTCTTTTAGGGTTGGTCCCGAGGGAAGCAGGTGAGATTCTGTTTCATGGTGAACCTATACCTAAAAATTATCCTATGGATATGAGACAGAAAATTCAAATAGTTTTCCAAGATCCTGATGCCTCGTTAAATCCCCGAATGAAGATTGTTTCTATAATTGCAGAACCACTTAAAAATTTATTGGCGATCACTAAAAAAGATGAGATCAGAAGACATGTTCTAAGGTTATTAGATGAAGTTTCATTAAAGCGTGAACATTTGGATCGTTTTCCTCACGAATTTTCAGGAGGTCAAAAACAAAGGATCATCATCGCAAGAGCTCTTGCTAGTAATCCTGAGTTAATTATCTTGGATGAACCGACTTCAGCATTAGATGTCTCAGTGCAAGCTCAAATTCTTAATTTGCTCAAAGATTTACAAGAAACTTATGGTTATGGATTTCTATTTATCACACATAATCTATCTGTTGTTAATCACATTGCTGATAGGATTGCGGTTATGTATTTAGGACAATTTGTTGAAATAGGGGAAACAAATCAGATTTTTTTAACCCCGACTCACCCTTATACTCAGGCTCTTCTTGCATCAAGAACTGAAATAGATCCATCAAATGAGGAGATCAGTTTTGTTATAGAAGGTGAAGTTCCAAGTCATATAACACCCCCATCAGGTTGCACATTTAATCCAAGGTGCGTTTCAGACGCAAAAACAAAAGAATGCGAATTTGAGTTGCCCCATAAAATAAGAATTGAGGAAGGTCATTATATCTGGTGTGTCAATCCTCCAACTAGAGTAGAAGTGATAGAAGAAACTGATTATATTACTGGAAAAGTTGAAGAATAGACTTCCAGAAAACTAAAAATGATTTAAATTGGTTACATTTAAGAATTATAACTATGTTAGTGATTAGTAATTGAGAATTCAGAAGTATTATTAAATATCTAACTTTTTTTTTATTAAATTAGAGAATATAAAGAAAAATCTGATAGCATGGAAGATAGAGAATTGAAGGGCTTGGTATACAACCTGGAAAGATTTGCCATTCATGACGGTCCGGGAATTCGAACCTTAGTGTACATGAAAGGGTGTCCTCTAAAGTGCTTGTGGTGTTCTTCCCCCCAGACACAGAAAAATGCACCCGAAATTCTGCACATTGAAATGAACTGCAGAAAATGCGGATTATGTGTACAGATCTGTGAAGCGAAGGCTATCACATTTTCCGAGGAGGAAGGACCGATAATTAATCGTAAACTCTGTCGGAGCGACGGTCTATGTGTTGAAGCCTGCCCCGGTCAAGCGCGGGAACTCGCGGGAAATTTCATGACGTCTGAGGATCTGTTCAAGGAGGTTAATAAGGACAGCCCTTTCTACCGGCGATCAAATGGCGGTGTCACAGTAGGTGGTGGTGAGCCCACATTGCAACATAAATTTGTGAAAGAGTTCCTCAAAAAGTGTAAAAAAACGTATATGCATACTGCGATAGAGACATGCGGTTATGTGAAGTGGGAATATCTTGAAGGTCTTCTAGATTATCTGGACCTCGTCTATATGGACATCAAGCACATGGATGATGTTGTACACAAAGAGATCACGGGTGTGTCCAACAAGATCATCTTGGAGAATATCCAGAAAGTCTCAGCTGTCCGTCCTATTATCGTACGCATCCCTGTCGTGCCGGGTTGCAATGACTCAGATGAAAATATATCTGCTACAGCGAGATTTGCAAGAGAACTAGGGAAAAATTTAATACGTATTGACCTTCTGCCTTATCATAAATTCGGCACGCAAACCTATGACAAGTTGGGCAAGATGTATAAACTTAAAGATGTAGAATCTCCAAGTGATGAACGTATGCAACAGCTCAAGGAGATTGTAGAATCCTATGGTGTGCAAGCTCAAATAGGCGGGTAGAGACTTACTTTTTTTGTTTTTCTGCGCTATTTTACAATCCTCCAAGATGAAGTTATAGCAAAAAAATTGGTGTTTTATGGTCAGAAGAAATGGATAAAATTCTGAGGGCACTTTACACACCTGAAGAGTTGGATATTTTATTAGTATTCAGCGAATTTTAATAATTTTTTTTATAATCAGGTTTATAGAATAATTTTGGATAGGGGAATAAATGGTAGATGAAAGCATCTTAAAAATTGATGAACATAAAGCCCAGTACTTCGAAGGAATAGAGATTGGGGCAGTTTCAGTTAAATGGGTGAGAATGACTCAAGATGGGGTTATATTGAGTGAAGTTATAAGACATGAAGGATATCCAAGAGAGAAGATTAAAGAAATCTTTACGGAGCATAAATCTTATCATCAATCTAAGATCGCTATAACAGGTAATGCTGCGAAAAGTTTACTAAACTTACCTTATTATTCTGAGGCAGAATGCCTTGAGAGAGCATTATCGTATTACAAATTAAAACCAGATATCCTCCTTTCTCTAGGAGGTGAAACTTTTACAGTTTTTCCCATGAAAGATGGAATCATAAGAAATATTATCTCAACATCTAAATGTGCTGCAGGAACCGGAGAATTTATTGTCCAACAATTACAGAGAATGGGTTTATCAATAGAAGAAGGAATCGAAGCAAGTAAAAAGGGAGAATTCACACCTTTAGCAACTCGTTGCTCTGTGCATTGTAAATCTGATGCTACTCATAAACTCAATAAGGGAGAATGCAAGCCAGAAGATATTACCAAGACTTTAATTTATGATTTGGCAAGAAAAGTGAGTGAAATGATTAAAACAACCCAATGGCCAACAAAGTTAATCGTTTTGTCGGGAGGTGTTTCGTTAAACAAAATCTTGATAGAAAATTTGCAAAGCTTTCTCCCAAATTCAGTGATAAAAGTCATTCCAGAAAGCCCCTTTTTTGAAGTATTTGGGGCATCATTATTTGCATCGGAAATTCAGAACAGGATGCCACCTCCAGAGAAATGGTTTAAACCCACAAGTTTTGAATTTGAAACTCATAAACCTTTAAGGATTAGGGAATCATTATTGGATTATCGAGTAGATTTAAATTCTAAGGAAGAAATCAAGAATAATGACTCTTATATCCTTGGAATTGATGCTGGCTCAACAACTACTAAAGCAGTATTATTTAACATTAGTGATAACTCAATTGGGGCTAGTGCTTATTTGAGGACTTTAGGAAATCCTGTTTTAGCTACAAAATTATGCATTGAGGAATTAATAAAAAGAGTAGGAGACAAGACATTTAAGATTATTCAATGTGGCACAACGGGTTCTGCCAGAGAGATGGTTTCCGTCTATTTAAATAATTGTAGAAGCTTTAATGAAATCTTAGCACATGCTAGATCAGCGACGGAAGAAGTACCGGAAGTGGATACTGTATTTGAAATTGGTGGTCAAGATTCAAAGTTCATATCATTTTTGAAAGGTATCCCCATTGATTATGCCATGAACGAGGGTTGTTCTGCTGGGACAGGAAGTTTTATTGAGGAATCAGCCTCCGTCGACATGGGCATTCCCGTTGAAAAAATTAGTGATGTCGCATTAAAAAGTGAAAATCCTGTTGCTTTTGGTGAAAGATGTGCAGCATTCATTAATACAGATTTAAGAAATGCTCTCCAACAAGGAGTTGAACAAACTGATGTTGTTGCAGGACTTGTCTATTCAATTGCAGATAATTATATATCTCGCATTGTAGGACCTCGACATTTAGGAGAGAAGATTCTTTTCTTAGGTGGTGTAGCTTTAAACAAAGCAATAGCTTTAGCGATGGTTAGTCGATCTAATAGAAAAATAATTGTACCTGCTCATCCCGAACTAATGGGTAGCGTTGGCACTGCACTGATGTCACGAGACTTAATCGAAGAAGGTATTCTTACTAAACAGGAAATCATTCTAGAAGACTTTACTCACGGTGACATGCAATTGAAAAGCACTTTTAGATGTAAAGCCTGCGAAAATAATTGTGACATACAAAATATCTCCATTAGAGGTAAAGTATATCCTTTTGGGGGACTTTGTTCGAAATATAAACTTCAGCGTCAAAAAGGTAAAGAAGTAAGAGAGGGTAGGGATATTGTAAGCTTAAGAAATGAAATTATTTATAATGAATTCGGTCCAAAAAAAATTGAAAATCCACGGGGTACCATTGGATTACCAATGGGTTTAACTTCTCATTCCTTATTCCCCTTATACACTAAATTCATTAATACACTTGGATTTGATGTTATAATATCTAAACTTTCAAAAGCTGGAAACAACAACACTGCAGCATCAATCTGTTACCCTTGTGAATTAATTCATGGTGCAGTAAGAGAACTCTTAGATAAGGAAGTTGACTATATTTTTATGCCCAAAGTGATTAAATTAGAACCTCTCGAAGGATATTACCGCGGTAACACTTGTGGTTCTACAATCTTGATTACAGATATCCTACGTTCCACTCTTGAAATAGAAAAAGATAAAATTTTGTCTCCCCATATTGGACTTTCAAATAGTCTTAGATTTGTTACACTTAAAGAATTTGGGAAAGTAGCTGAAAAATTAGGTTTAAATAGTGAGGTTGGAGTTAAAGCTGGAGAAAAAGCGTTTGAACATTATAATAACTTCACCCAAAAGTATGCTAAGATTGGGGAGAATCTAATTAAAGAACTTTTAGGTGAACCTTCTGTTATAATTGCGGGGAGACCCTATGTTATTTATCCTTCAGAAATCAATTTAGCACTCCCACGAAAGATCGTTAGTAGAGGATATAATGTGATCCCGGCAGATATATTACCTTCTTTAAAAGGAAAAAATATTAAAAAGAGAAACGCTTGGAATTACACACAACAGATTGAAAAAGCCGTTCAATATGCGAAGTTAAACCCAAACTTATATATCTGTTTAGTTTCTTGCTTTTCATGTGCTCCAGATGCAACGATGTATCATTATTTTCGTCAAAATCTATCGGGATCTACTTTTTGTTACCTTGAAATAGATAGTCATACCGCACATGCAGGTTTTGATACTCGTGTTGGAGCCTTTCTTGATATCGTGGAAGAAAGGCGAAGAAAGTTAAATAATTTCGAGAAAAAATGAGGTGAAAAATTATAGTTGAATTGGATATTGACAAGTATATTGTTGATGATCAGGCAAAAAATGTACAATCTGCAAGATTTTCGGAAGATTTCCAATATATAATTGATAGTGATGGGCAAAAGGTAGAATTAGATGATCCAAGGATTGCTTATGTCAGTCCTGCAGCAAATAATTCTTATGGAAGACTTATTATTCAGAACTTATATCATTTCAATGGTCAAAATGTAAGGTTAAGTCGAGAAACAGAAGCCGATATCTTACAATACAGTAAACGGATATGTTCAGGTAGAGAATGCTTACCTGGCATGGCAATTGCGGGAGCAGTTTTAAAAGATATAGCGGAATATCGAGAAGAAGATGAGATTACTATTTATCAAATTCCTACTGACATGGACAGTGCATGCCAAAATGGATCATGGGGTATCCTCTGGGAAACTTTTTCTAATCGATTAAATGTTAAGAATATAATTTTGTCTGGCGATTCCAGTTATCGCAATAATTATTTAGGTTTAAATCCTAATGTTACTGCTCTAGAGACTATTGGCTCTATGATAGGACACTACTTAACTGAGGCAAGAAATGCTTTATTTTGCGTTGCTGAGAATAGACATCTAGCTCTTACAATTTTTGAAAAAGCTTCTAGTGAATATATTGAATCGTTAAAAAACAAAGGGGAAAGAATGTTGACTAGTGGTTTAAAAGAATGGGTACAACAAATTAAAAAAATTCCAATTAAAGCGAAGGTTGATGAAACTCCAAAAGTTTTAATCTTTGGGGGTATAAACTTAGCAAATGATCATTATCCTGTAGAAAAGTACTTTCTTGAAATGGGGATTATTCCAAAAGTAGTTGAATACGCGGGGGAGTTAACAGAACTTCTTTTCTCTTATTATATTGTTAGTTTCGGTTTCAAGAGAGGGTATACAACACCAAAAGAACAATTTGATGAATCTCTTATTGATTATTCAAATCTTACTGAGAAGGAGTTAAGAGAAGCTAAAAGAGCCAAGATGTATAAGAATGCATCAAAAGTTTTCAATTCCCAGTGTCAATTATATAGAAAAATAATTGAGGAGACAGGTCTTTTATTTGATCCTCAGATTAGCTTTGAAGATCTCCTGGAAAAAGGTAATGAATTTGCGACTGTAATTGGCTCCACGGAAACCCCCATGATTACAGGTAAATTTATTACATCTCTACAAAGTGGTGTTTATGATGGATTAATAAATCTGAGTACTTTTAATTGCCAACCAGCAATGAATTCACAACCAATAATTCGTCCATTAGCTAATAAGAGTGATATTCCATATGCGGCATTGGATTGTGAAGGACCTTGGTTATCTACAAATCAATTAAGGTTGCTCGAAACAATTGCAGTACAAGCCAAAAGAGAGCGTAGAAGGAAAAATGAGCTAATCCTCAATTCTTAAAATTATAATAAAAAAGATAATATCATCCCTTTTTACATAAAATGTGCTGAACTATGTCCATGTTTATTAATTTCAGTTTTTTTTATTGGAAATATTTGTTTTTCATGCTGAAATCCTTTTAAGAAATGAGTTATACGTGTTTTGCATAAGCATTGCAATTGTCATTGGTCCAATACCTTCTCCACTATTATTTTTCATCTATATCATCCTCTTTGAGAGTAATCTGCATAAATAATTTTCATTAATCTTGGATCTGTTAAGTATTAATCAAGAAAGAACAAATATTTAAATTTTTACCTTTCTCAATTGATCTCGTTTAGCTCCATCACCCATTCATAGAAAAGTTTAAATACTATGCATGTTTGTTACTAACAAGTGAATATCGTTTTTTACATTTCCTTACTGTGTAAATCATATTAATGAATTTATCCACTTTATTATAGGATTTAGTGTTTTTTTTGTATATTGAAACTAAATTTTATAACTGGTGGAGATCAAGTATTAGATTGGCTTCCAAATCGAATTTTCTAGTTAAAATTTCTTGGAAGCGAAAAATGGAAACTTGAACCTCTATATTTTCCTTCTGATTCAACCCAGATTTCTCCCCCATGTAAATCAATAATTTTTTTCGCGATATGTAAACCTAAACCAATACCTTCTGAAATAACATCAAATCCTTGCCCAAATCGTTCAATTTTTCCAAATTGAGTAAACAGCTTTTCTTTTTCTTCTTCTGTGAATCCAATACCACTATCCTGTATAGATATTTCGATCGAATCTTCAGCGATCCTAGAATTGATTTCTATTACCCCAAAGGCTTCAGTATATTTAATGGCATTACTTAAAATATTATTAATTACTTGATACATTTTATCCCTATCAAACTGGATTATTAACTCTTCATGTATATTGAGATTAACTTTAAGATCTCTAAATTCAGCAAATCCTTTTAATTCTTTAACACATTTATAAATTAAAAAAGATAGATCATTTCGATCTTTGTTGATTTCTCCATTCCCTGACTCAAATTCTGCCCCTTGTAATATTTCGTTTATTAGAGTTTTAAGACGTAAACCTGCTTTATCTATTTCATTTATTATTGTCAGTTCTTCAACCCCGAGAGTCTTGCGAAATTTTTATATAAATAATTCAGCATATCCTTTAATGATCGTAATTGGGGTTTTTAACTCATGGGAAGTTCTTGTGAGTAATTCAGATTTTAATTTGTTTAATTTAAGTAACTCAAGTTCTACTTTTTTCTCTTCAGTAATATCTCTCAATGCTGACTGTATAATTTTTTTTCCTTCGAATTCGATTAGATCTAAGCTTAACGAAGTATAAATTTCAGAACTATCCTTTCTTCTTAATATAACTTCATAATCATGTACTTCCCCTGTTTCCTTTAGAAGATCCATAATTTTTAATCGCTCATTTGGATCAGCATAAACAGCAAGGATTCCAATTTTGTTTAATTCCTCCAAAGTATAACCAGTTAACTTACCCATTGCTTCATTTTGGTCTAAAATTTTACCTTCAAACGTAGAAAGACCTATGCCTATAGGAGAATTTTCAAACAATAAACGATATTTTTCTTCAGAATCTTTTAATTCTTGTTCAATTTTCTTTCGTTCAGTAATGTCTCGTGAAACTTCTACCACAGAAATAGGTCGTTTTTCCTCATCTCTCTCAAACACATTTGATACACACCAACACCACTGAGTTTCTTCCCCAATTCTTCTCAAACATTCATTGTTGTGAGATTCGCTGTCTTCAAATGTTCTTTTCACCTGGCAATCACTACATGGTTCAACAAGTCCGTGATATACTTGATAGCATTTGCTTCTCAACGCAGATGGACCATATATTTCTTCAGCCATGCTGTTAATGTATAAGATATCGAAATTCCTATCAAGAACACATACTTGATCCGTTATTGAATTCATGACACCCTTTAATTTTGCTTCTAATTTTATTAATTTCTGCTCTATTTTTTTGCGTTCAGTGATATCCTGAGTTATTCCTCCTATTTTTATTACCTCATTCTTCTCATTACGTACGACATCCCCTGTAATCAATAAATTTAGAATTTTACCATTAGGATGAATTACCCGATGTTCTAGTGTATAAGGTCTTCGTTCTTTTGCTGCATCACTTGATATTTTTATAGCCCTTTCCCTGTCATCAGGATGGATCAATGCCAATACTTTCTCGTAGTCAATAAATTTTCCTTCTTTCTTCAAACCAAATAATTTATATAACTGGTTAGACCATACAACTTCATTTGTTGACAAATCCATTTCAAAACTACCTACTCCAGCAATTTCTTGTGACTTCTGAATCATTAAATTGCATTTTTTTAATAATTCTTCGGATTCTTGTAACTTTTGTTCATATTCACTTTTTTCGGTTATATCAATTACAAATTCTACAGCTTTATCTAATGTCCCATCTTGATTAGGTAATGGTGCAGATATTATCTCATATATTTTGTTATCAGGAGTAGATTTAATTTCTTTTTCAATATCTTTATTCGTTAAAGCTTTCTTCATAGGACAATTTTCGCAAGGTGAATCTAATTGTAAATAATATTCATAACACTTCAATCCTTGAATAACACCAAATTTATCACTTAATATCTCGTTATTATATATTATGTTATAATCATCGTCAACAATATCAACACTAATTCCTGTTTGGTTTAGATTCTTTATTAAAATTCCATATCTATCTTCAAATTCAATTATATTTTTTATTGCCAACTTTGACACTATGCTTTTTTTTTAGGCACAAAGTCAAAATATCAAAAAGTATATATAAAGTTTTAGATTACATGTCATAAATTTAGACACAATGTATAATAAAAATTAAGCGATGTGTTTTAATGGAAAATAAATATGATGAGCCGCAAAATTTAAGTTTAACAAAAAAACAGAGAAAAATTATACGGATCAAGAACATTATTCTTGATGGGGCAACTGAATTATTTCTAAAAAAAACATATGAGAATACTTCGATGAATGAAATTGCAGATTTTGTTGCATTAAGTAGAGCAACTCTTTACAATTATTTTAGAACAAAAGAAGAAATATATTATGATATTGGTACTCGGTATGGGCAAGATCTCATAAAAAAGCTGCAAAAATTAAAAGATCCCAAAAAATCAGGTTTGGAAGTATTAATTTCCATATTTAAAATCTTACTTGAAGATACATTAGAAAATCCGTTTATCCCCCAAATTCTTTCAAATCTTTATTTAAAACTCAACGATTTAAATTTATTAAATAATTTTTTTTATGATGCGCTAAATAAAAATAAATCCACTGAAGTAAAAGCTAGTATTGATTCATTAGATCGCCACGTTATTGGTTTTACAAACATTTTTATTACTTATAGGATCATAATGAATTCAGAATTCCAAAGAGGTATAAAAGATGGTTCAATTAAAACTTCATTAGGCAATTTTGGATTTTTTTCTATAATGAATATTGTATATATAGGATCTGGTGGATTTTTTAGATCCTTTCAATTTCCTCTAAAACAATATGGAATGACAGAAAAAAAAATTATCGAATTAATTTTAGAGTTAATTATATCTCAATTAACTTGATAGATCGTTTTTTCTAAATATTTAAGAAAGAACTTCTGAAAATTAAAAAGAAATATGTTCTGTTTATTAATTTCTAAAAGTTATAAATTTCCTGTAACTCTTTTTTTCTCATCAATATCGATGAGTTCTTGCGCATAGGCTCTGTATAATTTTTTATATACCATTTAATTCTGCTTGATTGGCTCTTTTACATCAGTGAACCTAATCATATTTGTTATAGCATTATTTAAACTTTCATATCCCTTGGTATTGTAAAAGACCAATATTGCAGCATCTAAAGCAGCAGCGCCTTTAACTTCTGGGATTAAAATCTTTTTTGAGGTAACATCTGCAAGAATTTGAGCCCATAATTGGCTATTCATTGCTCCCCCATCAGCTCTTACTTCGGATACTTTTCGCCCTCCTATAGCCTCTAATACTCCAAGACACATTTGAGCACCTAAACAAGCAGATTCCATGATGACTCGGATAAAGTGAGCTCTTGTATGATTCCATCCTAACCCGTGAATAGTACCTTTTCTGAATATGTATAAAGGTATGAATAGTAAACCTTCACTACCAGGTGGTATAGTTGATGCTTCATTGGCTAACATATCATAAACATTTTTATTTCCTTCAGAACTTTGGTTAACTTGGAATTGAGAAAAATTATCTTTAAACCATTTCAGTGTAGAACCTGCTCTAAACATAACGCCTTCAATATGCCACTTTCCTTTAATAACGGAGGGATATGAAAAAATTGGAGCATCTTCAGATGGTTTTATTATTTTTTCAGTAACATAATCAACAAAAGCACCCGTTCCAATGGTAACCTTTGCTTGATGTGTTGATATTTATAAGATTAAAAGTAGGAATTGTTTGTATGAAAAAGTATAAATTAATAGTAATACTATCATCTATTGATAATTATGATAATAAAAAGAAAAGTGGGACCAAAAGGTCAAGTAGTCATACCTAAAGATGTACGAGAAGCCCTTAATATTAAACCTGGAAGTGAAGTTTTTATAGAAATCATTGAAAATGAAATCAGAATTAGACTTCCCTCAAACAAGAAAGAGTTTCTAAAGGATTTTTTAGAAATACCCGAAAAATTAACAGAGAAAGTAGATTTTAAGAAATTTTACTACGAACAATACACAAAGGATTAATTATGGAAAAGGTTTACATTGATACAAATATATTTCTCAACCCAATTTTATATGATATTAATGCAAATCAGGAAGCTAACAAATCTAAAAGTTTTTTAGAAAAGATTATTGCTAATAAAATAATTGGATTTACATCTGTTTTAACCTGGGATGAATTTGTTTGGATTATAAGAAAAACTTTAGGTATACAAATAGCCATAGAGAAGGGGAGAAAGTTTCTTATTATTCCTAATCTAAGAATTGTAAAAGTAACACTTATAACTATTAATCGGGCGCAAGATTTAATATCTAATTATAGGATTCAACCTAGAGATGCTGTTCACGTAGCATGTGCATTAGAAAATAAAATATATAAAATTATCAGTTTTGATGAAGATTTTGATATTATTAAGGAAATAGAAAGAACTCAACCATAATTACAATTAAGATCCTTTTGATTTAATTTTTCTGCTATTTAACCTTAGGAAATTTATTTTACTTTGCTAAATCCATCTAATTTATATCATTCAATCGCTCTTCTCGTTCATTGCCCTAAAGAAATTCTTGAATTTAAAAGAAAAAGCTCTTATTATTAATTTCAACAAGTTATAAATTTCCTGTAACTCTTTTTTTCTCATCAATATTGATAAGTGATTGCATAAAGTATTTGTATAGTTTTCTATATACACTTACATTCTGCATGACTGGCTCTTTTACATCAGTAAATCTTACCATGTTGGTTATTGCTTTATCAATTGTTTCATACTTCTTGGAATTGTAAAAAACCAATATTGCCGCCCCTAATGCAGCAGCATCTTTTACTTCTGGGATTAAAATCTTTTTTGAGGTAACATCTGCAAGAATTTGAGCCCATAATGGGCTATTCATTGCTCCCCCATCAGCTCTTACTTCGGATACTTTTCGCCCTCCTATAGCCTCTAATACTCCAAGACACATTTGAGCACCTAAACAAGCAGATTCCATGATGGCACGTATAAAATGAGCTCTTGTATGATTCCATCCTAACCCGTGAATAGTACCTTTTCTGAACATGTATAAAGGTATGAAGAGTAAACCTTCACTACCAGGTGGTATAGTTGATGCTTCATTTGCCAACATTTCATAAACATTTTTTTTTCCTTCAGAACTTTGGTTAACTTGGAATTGAGAAAAATTATCTTTAAACCATTTCAGTGTAGAACCTGCTCCAAACATTGCGCCTTCAATGTTCCACTTTCCTTTAATAACAGAGGGATATGAAAAAAT
>LAZR01000215.1_pt1 | contig 58778 bp, 99 predicted proteins | sample 329461 | NCBI WGS metagenome assembly LAZR01 (sample SAMN03002196, study PRJNA259156) | marine sediment metagenome | biome: sea floor; feature: Hydrothermal impacted sediments; material: marine sediment; isolation source: Loki non-amplified sample from Loki's castle hydrothermal vent sediment ... | reverse complement strand
GGTTTCAAGGCAGCCGGTGGACTCAAGGGGTTGGCTCGATCTGCTCTCAAGGTTGCCGGTCCACTCGCTGGAGCAGCCGTTGTTGGACTAGCCGTTGGCACCGCGTTCGCGAAATTAACCGGGTCCACGGAGAAACTTTCAAATGCCTTGTTCAAGGCGACGACAGCACGAAAGATCGCACAGGAGAAAGAACAGGTCACATCCGATGCGCTCAACGTGAACGCACAGCGCTCGGCAGAATTGTTTGCAGACTTGGCTGAACGAGGTCTCGGATTTCAGAAGACAGTCGGTGGCGAAAGAGTCCAGGTTACCCGTGCGCTTGCCACCGAACGGATTACGAAGAACTTGAAGAAGCAGAACGTCACCAACGATCAGATCCGGAAGGTCCTCGCAAGTCTGGATATTACGCTGAGCAAGATCCAAGACGGTGAGACACCACCGATCGTCGTCGAGAGTACGGTCAATGTAGATGGCGTGCCTATTGCTAAATCGGTCGCGCGAGCACAGGGCGAAGCAGGTGAACGGTTGGGTCGCCGAGGTGCAGCGGGCCGGCGGCGCCGTGAACGAACGCAGGCAAGATAATGACCGATCCAAGAATCTCACAACCGAACCGTGGCAATCCGAAATTCCCGGTCGACTGGTTCATCCGAAACCTCGATACCGGAGAAGATATCCGGCCACAGTTCCCGATGCCGGAAGACGGTGTCAGCTTCGGGCAGGGCGGAAACATCGTCAGCGTTCCTCGCTTCGGTGAGGAGACGCCGGTTCTTCACTGGACGCACGGCCGACAGCGCACGTTTACATTTTCTGCGTTGCTGTATGTCCGTGACAAGGACGAGCGAGATGCGGTCAAGAGTCTGTTCCTGCAGATCCAGCGGCTCACTGAAAGGGATCCTGACAAGAAGCGACCACCAATCTGTGTCTTCAAATATGGCGATGCCATATCGGAAACGGTTCTCGTCGCGTCGATCGATCCCAACATAAGATCGATCGACTCAATCTTCTTTCACGCACGAGAGATCCGTCTCTCGATGGTGTTGGAACGTTATCGTCCTTTCTCGCAACTGCAGGCAGATCCAACCAAGCCGCCGAAGGAATCGTTCCTTTTGGTGGCGTCGAACGCCGAACGAAGCTATGAGGCAATCGCGAAGCGTCGATACGGAGATCCGCTACTCGGCGATCGTATTCGCAAGCGGCATCCCCAGAGTCCACACGTACCTCTAATCGGAGAGACGGTCAGGCTGCCACCACAGTCCACGATCTTGAAGGAGGAAGTCGTACCAGCGTTCCATGCGCTGTCATTGACGGATACTGATGCCGTCGACAACTTCGAGCGAATCCTGGAAGCGCGCAGCGCAAGGCAGATCATCGAGGTTCGCTAGTGTCGCGTCTTCCCAGTGAACAGTTTCTCAGGCGTGGCGATGACATCGCTCCTGGCTTCGAGATCTCGATCAGCGGTAGAGATACCAGCGAGGCGACATCCCTGTTCTCTGCCGTGCGTCCGCTGGTGCAGTCGGTGGTCTACGAGGAGGACGAAGAGATGTCGTCCCTGATGGAGATCAACATCATCAACCAGCCTGACACTGGTCCAGGCCGACCGGTCGACTGGCGAGCGGTGATCGACTCCAAGGCGTTCCAGGAGGGCAACTTCATTGATCTCTGGATGGGCTATGGCAACAGCCGTCACTTCATGGACCGTGGCGAGATCGTGAAGTGGTTGCCTCGGTTCTCATCGGATGGACCGCAGACAATCACGCTGAAAGCATTCGACGGTCGACATCGCATGGCGCGCGGCAACCAGTTCCGTGTGCGGATTGGTAAGGGAAAGAAGCAACGCAAGACCGCGTATCGGAACACACCGGACGAAGACATCGTGAAGCGCATCGCACAGAAGTACGGATATGGTGTGCGCTTCGACATTCCCGAGGCGCGAAAGAAGAAGACCAGTGTGTTAACCAGCGTGAACGGCGTTCCGAAGAAGATCGTCCGGCACGTCTTCCCGACGCGAGTCCAGGGCAGTGGCGTATCCGATTGGGATTTCTTGCGTCGCCTGGCTGAGATCAACCGCTTCGATCTCTGGGTGCAGTTCGATCCGTTTGATGACAACTTTGTGGTGAACTTCAAGCAGCGTCTCGATACTGGACCACCACGGTTCTTGTTCACCTACAATCCGAACGATCCCGGCGACGAACCCGGATCGCTGCTCGAAGCCGAGCCTGATTTCTCAATCAACGATCAGGTCACGGACGTCGAAGTACTTCTCTATGATCGCAAGAGACGTGTCATCGAACGCACAACGATCAGCGATGCGAATCCTGAAGAGGATCTCAAGCTATCGAGCAAGCGCGTCGGCCCAGGACAGCTCAAGGCCAAGAAGTCGATCCAGGTAGGGGCTCGCGTTCGGTTCTCTGCATTCGGTCAGGTCAACGAGGCGATCTCCGATATGCCGTTCCGAAACAAGAAACAGGCAGCTAACTTTGTTCAGAATTTCCTGCGCGAGCGAGAGCGCGACTTCCTACTCCTATCGGGCACGATCGTAGGACTGCCGTTATTGCGTGCACGTGACACGCACGAGATCAGGGGACTCGGCCAGCGCATCGATGGCATCTATCGTTTCATCAATGTACGCCACGAGATGCAACCGGGCAGCATTTACAGGACGACGTTCACAGCGCATAAGGTCCTGACTAACAACGTCGCGCGCCGGTCGCCGACGACCCGGGTCGAGATCGGAACCGCAATCATACTGGCGGCAGGGTAATGCACCAGGTTGTCGAAAGAGGGATCGTCACCAGCAACGAGGATCCCGCGAAGGTTGGACGGATCAAGGTAGCGCTCGCGACCGTGGACGGCAACGAGTATCCGGAATGGATCGAGCCTGTATTCGATCCAGGTTGGTTCACACCACCGGAGCCAGGAGCTGCCGTCGATCTCGTGCTGCCCGAAGGAACGGATCTGGTCGAGTTCGCACACGAGATACGCTACCTCGGCAGCGTATTCGAGGAAGGCAATGGTCCGCCGGCAGCGTTCAAGGCGACCGGCCTCAAACCGACGCGGCGTGGTTACTTTACCAAGGCCGGTCACCTGTTACTGTTTGAGGACGCGGCCGGCAAGGAGGAGATCTTCCTGTCGCACAAAGGAAACATGCTCATCGCTCTGACGAACACGGGGATCTTTCTGGGCACGAAGAATGCCACGGAGAACTTCGTCCTGGGTAAGATCCTCAAATCGATCATGGAGAGCATCCTCGATGCCATCGTTGCGCACGCGCACACAGAAACGGGAACGGTCACTAGTCCTCCTATCAACGCTGCAGTATTTACGGCGATCAAGGCAACGCTCAGTACGATGCTCTCCGACTTCATCTTCGGACAGAAGGTCAAGCCATGACGATCAAGGGCATCGAGCTACCGGTCCGCGTCGTCAACGGCAGGTTTAAATTGCTATCGAGCGACGAGTACGTCGACCAGCTCATCCGCGTGGCCCTCGGCAACACCGACAGCGAGAACCCGTTCAACCCAGACGGCCTCGGCGAGTTCATGATCTTCGCTTTGAACGACGAGCAGATCGAGGGCGAGATCGAGGAGCGGGTGCGTACAGTGTTCCGAATTCTGGAACGCGATCAGATCGCACGGCTCGGCCGCGAGTCCCCGATACGATTCGAGGAAGACGTCGTAAAGCCGGGAGAGAAGATCATGTTCATCGACTATGTCAATCTGGAGACCGGTGGACGCCGCGAGGTGGATCTCCCACTGTCAGGAGCGAGCTGATGACAACGCGAGTGATCGATACACCTGGTGGCATTGACTTCTCGGGCTTCTACTTCCCGGAGATCAAGCGCAACGTCCTGACGTTTCTGCGGCAGAACAAGGAGCGCCTCGGTCTGACCGACGAGAACGACTTCGAGGTTCACGTGAACCTGCTGTCCGCGTTTGCCTTGGTCGGGCACCTGGCGAACACCCGTCTCGATACCGTGGCCACCGAGCTGCTCATCGACAGCGCCGCACTTCTGGAATCTGTGAAGCGCCTGCTGCGCCTGATGGGCATCGAACTCAAGAGCGCCGGTCCGGCCAAGGTTGACGCGGTGCTGAAGCTCTCCGAGGTCACATCGATCAACCAGACGTCCTTCATTCCGCAGCTCGCAGAGTTCGCGAGCAGTGACGTGCCGGCGATCACTTATGAAGATCTGACCGGATCTGACCAGGATCGCACCGATCAACTGTCCAATGCGTTCGGGTTGGAAGAAACCGAGGACGACGGCGGCAGCATTACGCTTGCAGCCGCGAGCACGAATCCGGATGTGCTCGTGCGGTCTTCTGGGACGTGGGCTACCGACGTCCTGGGTCAGCACCTGTTCCTCGAAGGAACACCGCTCAATGGTGGCGGTGAGTTCCGCGTCTCCGAACGGATCAACGCAACCGATATTCGTCTTATCACTGTGCCCAGCAGCAAGAAGGCTGCGTTCGTTACGGAGACTCTCACGAAGTGGAGCGTCAAGAAGTTCACGGCCGACGCAGCTACCAGCCTGAACAGCGTCGGTCCTACGTTCGTGCCGTGGGCCACGGTGGCAGTCCAGGACATGATCTTCGTTTCCCACAAACACGTGCAGTGGAACCAGATCGACGTCGACCTGACCGTGTTCGCAGCGGCTGGCTTGAAGGTGCGCTGGGAATACTTCGATGCGCAGCTCTCTGCATTCGTTCCCAAGTTGGTCACCGACCTCGGTGGCACGCTTGAGTTCGATCTCGAAACCCTACTCGGAACCACGGACGGCAACGGCGCTCTCGTCACTGTCACGTTCCTGCCCAGCGGTAAGAAGGAAACGATCACGTCTGTTTTCAGCGGTGGCAAAAATAAGATCACCACCACGGATCTCCTGGGTCAGACGACGGCGTCGGTCGACGTCAACGATTACCTCGTCCAATCCGACTGGGCGCCGTTCGATAACGTGACCGATGGCAGCAGCGAACTCACCGCTGACGGCGCCATCAGCTTCGATCATCCTCAGTCGCTGACACGACGCTGGCGTGACACCGAGGTTAACCTCGTGACCGGGTTTTGGATCCGTGGCCGTGTGGTTGCGGTCGGCGCGACTGGTCCTACCTTCGACACCATCAAGATCGATCAGGGCGACCAGTTCATGTTCCGTACCGTCACGCAGGGCGAGACGATCGGTCCGCAGATTGTGGGATCGAGCACCGGCCTCGCCAGCATCAATGTCGAGCTTCCCGAGACGCCTTTTATCGACGACACGGAACTCATCGAAGTGGACGAGGGTGGTGCTGGAACGTTCATTCCGTACACGCGTGTCGCCAGCTTCCTGAACTCGTCAGCTACGGCGCGACACTACGTACGCGAGACCAATGCACAGGACCGGGCCACGGTCCGATTCGGAGACGGCATACGCGGCAAGATTCCACCGGCCGGCAACGACAACATCCAGGCCACGTATCGAGTCGGCGGCGAAGTCAACGGGAACATCGGACCCGATACCATGACCACCAATGCGGACGGCGTCACAGGCATCGCCGACGTGAACAATCCGCGTGCTGGATTCGGATGGCGGATCAAGGATGGCGGTGACGACACTGACCTCGAACGCATCAAGCGCGAGGGTCCTGCGGAGCTGCGTACGCGCAAGACTGCATCCACCACGGACGATGTTGAACTACTTGCGAAGAACGATTTCACGGATGCGGACGGCGTCAAGGCAATCGTGCGTGCGTTCGCCGAGGAAGAGAAGTTCGGCATCAAGACGATCGGACTTCTCGTTGTTGGTGCAGGCGGGACAACGCTGTCACGCGATCAGCTTGATTCAGCTGATCTATTCTTCAACGGCGATCGGTTCGCGAGGCCACCCGTCAAGGGCGCGCTGGTGATGAACCACAAGCTGACCTCCCTGAACTTCGAGCCACGGCTGATCACCGTGGTTGCTACTGTGGTGTGGCCGAACGGCGACGCCAATGCGATACGTTCCGTGCTGCTGAATTTTCTGACACCGCTCAAGCTGGAAGACGACGGATCTACATTCGTCTGGGACTTCGGTGGCCTCGTCAGCTTTTCGAAGGTGCACCAGCTCATCCATCGCGTTGACCCCGCGATCAGTGACGTGAAGACGCTGACGTTAAACGGCGCAGCCCTGAGTGTTTCCCTGACCGCGAACCAACTACCCACCAGCCAGGCAGCATCGATCCAGATCAACATCCTTCAGGAATGACGTGACCGACTTCACCAGACTGAATCCAGCGGCCGACGAAAAGGACGTCGCTTCCGAGCGGCCGATCTGTTTTCGCGGACCGGATAGCTGCCCGGTCACGGTCAGGGTTCGTGACGAGCAAGCTGTCATCGCTGACACCGCCCAGACTGGATGGAGCGTCATCTCGACGGTCGTCGGGAGTGAACGCGATTACTGCGTCTTCCCAACCGATCTCACGAAGCGGTGGGCGGACGGCGAGGTCATCAAGGTCAAGGTGACTTGCACGACGCCAGCAGTTGAAACCTCTTGGATCTTCACAGCGCGCGTCGTCGCCGAACAACCCTTCTCGATCTACCGCATGATCATGCGCTCCATCCGGCAGCACGACGAGAGGTCGCCGGGAATATTGCAACGACTGATCGAAGGCGGCGGCGGCATCAACGACATCTGGAAGGAAGACATCTTCGATCCCGCGACTGCCTTGCCTACGTTGTTCGAGCCGGCCAATGTCGACGACAAGTGGATCCCCTGGTTACTGGCTATCGTCGGCTTCACACGTGATCTCAACTTCGATGCGACTGAAGATGAGCTGCGCCAGATCATCGGCGACGCAGTTCTCTATTGGAACACGAAACCATCCGAGGACGTGATCAACAAGGCGATACGTCTTGTGAGTGGCAACCGGTTCCGGATACGGAACTTCTTCGATCTCGTCTTCAAGACTGACGAAACACGCGTCACAGAGAATCTGGGTGGCCTTGATCCGAATACATTGGTAACCGAGATCGTCGACGTATCAGGAACCAAGCTGACCACGCAGGGTGTCTTCCCCCAGGAGTTCACCATCGCGGACGTTGACCTGCCAGACTTCAAGGCGACCGACGAGTATCACACGCTGATCCTCGAAGGACACCCGGCTGTCGACGATGGCATCTTCGCGATCGACAAGCTCACGATCGGAACGAAGAAGGGCAAGATCAAGAACCAGTTCTTCTCGTCGGCGACGGCAGTCGAGGGTCCGTGGAAACTACTCGGTGTGCACAGCGACTTCACGATCGAGATCAGACTCGTCGACCAGGGGACTGGCACGGTCGGCTACGACAACGGCACGGCCGCGTTCACTGTCGGTGCCACGATACTGGGTGCCACTTCAAAGGCCACCGCAATCATCACAGCGATCACAGGCACCACTGAGGAAGGGACGCTCACCGTCCGTAAGATCCGTGGACGTTTCCAGCCATTCGAAGTCCTGACCGACAGCGCGACCGGCGTGGCCAAGACCACCGAGGTTCTCGTTGTATCGATCAACCGGCAGCTCATCGAGTTTTTGATGAACCTGCCTCGGGTTTCATCGGAGCGGTTCGACGTCGCGTATATCACCTTCCTCGATCAGTTCCTGACACCGCTGGATCTCGACCAGTGGACGATCACAGGCGCTGGCAGTATCACAGTCCCGACTCCTGGCGGTGAGGCAATCATTACCGGCGTCGTCGACATGGTCACCAGCGAGCCAGACTCACCATCCTGGGACGACGTTGACATCGCGTGGAAGCTGCAGGGCAAGGGACCAGGACTGACTCGTCTCGTATTCGGTCGCACCGATGCATCGAACTACTATTTCATCGAGGTCGACTACGGCACCAGCATTATCCTGCCGGGATCGGTTCGCTTGTTCAAGTTCGTGGCCGGCGTTCCAACAGCGCTGGTGGCGGCCGTGACAGTGACTGCCATCGTGCCGGACATTGATTTTCTCGTGCGCGTGGACATGATCAAGGTTAGCAGCGATACCAGCATTCGCGTACGCGTGGATGGCGACGAGCAGATCGACGTGCTCGACTCACCTGGTGCATTTCAGAAGGGCTCGGTCGGTATGGTACAGACTGGCTCACCGAATCCCGCCGTGAAGGTTAAACTGATCGAGGTCATGAACCTCCCAATTGAAGTGAACCGCGTGGGCAGAAACCCATAGGAGAAAATCAATGGCCACTGGTGACAGAAAAATAAACATCCTCCTTGACCGGCTGCTCGATCGCACGGGGATTCGCGACGACTTCCTGGAGTTCCTCAACAAGAAGATCGACGACACCATCACCGCTGTCTTCGCCGGCCGATCGGGAACCATCGATCTCGAAAGCGACGACGTCACAATTACCAGCGGTGCAAACGACACCTTCGACCTTGACATGACCAACGCCAATCGTGGCGTGGTCAGTGGCGGGCAGGTCATCACGCTCCCGTCGAACGCCAACCGCGTCACGCTCGAACACAAGGACATCCCATTCGAGAATGACACTGCCGTCATCTACGAGATCGGCGTCCGGTATCAGAGTGTCGAGGATGGCGTTCAGGTCAATGCGAAGACGGGCGCTCCCGAGTACAAGGGGTTCCGCGAGGACATCGGCGACAAGGGCAACCCGCTCAGCGTAACCGATGATCCCGGTGTCAAGATCCGGATCGTCGTCGACAACATTCTCCAGGACGGCGCGACCGTCGATCACAGCGGGCGCAAGGCGATCGTCTTCATGACAACGCCGGTATCGGCCGTCGAGTCCGTCGCGTTCTTCACGGGGACTGTCGCACTGGTTGGCGCCGACAACGTGATCGACGTTCCATACTCGGGAGGCGCAGGACCTCTCGGCCAGAACACGACCGTCAACCCACCCAGCACAACGGCCGCTGACTACATCGTTTACTTTCCTGGTGCGTCCTGGTTCGCTGGTGCCGGGGCCATCAGTTCGAATCAGCTCTACTGGTTCATTGGAACGATCACCGGCAACGGTCCAGCGGCGACGCCGACGTCGTTCAGTGTCACCGGACAGACGCCGCTCCTGCAGCTCCTGTCGCTCGACGGCTCATACGACGGTCCGACAGGAGGTGGCTCGGGTCGAATCATCAAGGTCGACTCGGGCGCGGTCGAAGCAGAGATCGCGGCCAACACAGGGGACATCCGTCGCACGGCGTTTCTAGCAAACTTTTTGAAGTCGACTGCGGCAGACGACACAGGATTCACCGCCATATCTCGTGGCCTCGTCAACGGCACTCAGAGGAACCGGGGCTTCATGTATCTCGACACCATCGTCGAGACCACGGACATCCAGATCGAGGAGGCGATCAACGGCAACGGTACTAACACCGATCGCATCGACTTCACGAGGGGCAGCGTTGACGTTTCCAATGCAGCCGTCGTTCCACCACTGAGCGGTGCCGGCGTCGACTTCTTTACCCTCGTCATGATCACCGACTTCACGACGGGACTGAACACGCTGTACGAAGTCTTCGTCGTCAACTCTTCCTCGCAGCTCACGCTGCGAACCATGGCCGGTGGCACGCCGAACTTCAGCGGAGAGACCGCTGGCAAGGCAACACTGTTCCGACCGACGTTCCAGGTAGGTGGTCCCGGTTTCATCGGATCGATGAACATCCGAAGCAACCTGGCACAGGGTTGTCCGAGATTCATCGGCCAGGATCCAACGGTCGGAACCACGAAGGGAGTCGCTGACTTCAACGACTTAAACGGACCGTTCATGATCTCACTGCGCGAGGACGGCGTCATCGCCATGGATCAGGGTGGTCTGATCATCCGACCGGTCAATGCAACGCCGGCCAACGCGCAGTGGTTGCAGATGCGGGCAGCTTTGATCGATCCGACGGGACTGAAAACTGCAAGTGCGGTTCCATCACAGGGCTATTTAGAGAGCTGGAAGGGGCATCGCTATCACGGATGGTCGGTACGCGGTCGTGAGGTGAAACCGGACGTCTATTTCCGCGACGACTTCAACTACCACAGTGAAAACTTCTTCACCGGTAGTACGCGGATCCCCGCATGGAAACAAGAACAGGTATCCGGCAACGGAACGATCAACGGCAACTCTGAAACTACCCTCACGCAACCGTGGGGTGGTCATGTGATAGTCGATTCCGGCACGACGGCATCCGGTGAAACGCGAATGATTGGACCGGCGGTCGTTCGGTTTCGCAGGGCCGGAACCGGACCTGATCGGATCGTTTATTTCTTTGCCCGGGCTGGGATCTTGTTCGCGAAGACCGATGGGATATCACGCATCGGCATCGTGCATGATGTCGGTGGCACCAAGGAATTTCTGGGCTTCGCATCGAACGATTTGACGGCCAACACATGGGAGTTCCAGCATGCAACCGGTGGAACCGTTCACCAGAGACTGGCGCTGCAGACAGTATCGGCACCCGCTGCTCTCGAAGATGCTTTGAAAGATTTCTACATGGTTCTGGTTCCAACTGGTGGTGGCACCGCAACGTTCAATGTCTGGATGGACGGCGAATCCGCGATGTCTGGCGATACAGGCCTCACGACCACGCCGGCATCGGATAACTATGCTCCATACATTGAATCTAAAGCAGACCCCGTCTCTGGAGACCAATCAATCGTTGTCGATCTAATGGAAGTTTGGAGTGAGGTACTGAAGGACACCTAGACCAGAAGGAGAATACCGATGTTTGAAAGACTGTATCTGAGAGTGGCGGCGCTGACCGCGTTGCTGATTGTATTCCTGCTACCGCTTACTGCATACGCCGCCGATGGTAGTACCCAGGCGTGGTGGCAAACTTTGATATTAGGACTGCTGCCGCACCTGTTCGAAGTGCTGGCAGGAGTGATCACGGTCTTGCTCGTGGCAGTGTCGAGGCGTTACCGTCTCAACGTTGACCGCAAGGAGATCGATGGCATCGTCGATACCGGCCTTGGTTACGGTCACCAGTTGATCCGCAGAAAGCTGAAGGCGGAAGAACCGGTCGACCACAACGACATCAAGAGCAAGGTCGCGATGTTCGTGAACGCACAAGCGGACAAGCAGAAGATCGGGAACCGTGCCCGCGAAGGTCTGGAGGATCTCATCGAGGCGCGTCTCGGTCTGCACAACCGTGGCAAGGACGAGGCACCGAAGATCATCGCCGCCGAGGGCATCAAGTAGCATGGCGTGGTGGGGATACCTGGTGATGGTCGCTGTTGCGATCGCCGGAGCATACGTGTTCTGGCGATCGCGGCGTGGCTCACCTGTCGATCCCGAGGCGATGAAGGCAGTCAACGATGCCATCGCACAGAAGGTGGCGACCGTCGACAAGGAGACGCACGACAAGATCGCAACGGCGCAGCGTGATGGCGACGCTGACATGAAGACCATCGAGTTAGAACACAGCAAGAAGATACAGACGATCCTGAAGGAGAGGGACAATGCGCTTGATACTCTGCGCGCAGGACGGTTGCTGACGGCAGATGCACTGTCGAAGATCATCACCGATCTCGAAGCGCGGGTGGCTACGGCGGAGGCAGCGCGCGACAAGGCAATGCGCGAGCGAGAGATCCTGGTCCGTCGCGAGAAGTTGATCTGTGAGATCAAGGTCGACGGCGAACAACAGAAGCGATCGCTGTGCATCACTGGCTGCGACAAGAAGATGGAGCTGGTAGAGGCTGCCCTCGATCGTTGCCATAGCGACAAGCGCGGGTTCTTTCAGTCGCCGTATTTTAACTTCGTCATGGGCAATGTAGTTGCGGGAGGACTGTGTGCGGCGGCAAGCGCGATGAGTCGTTGATGTGATACGATCGGGCCTACCTTGGAACACACACTTATTACAACCCTGATCGAACAGGGATGGATCCTAGCAGCGGCGTTCGCCATCGCGGTCGTTGTGCTGTGGCGGAGGAATGTGGTCCTGAGCAATAAACTGTACGATGTTGGGATGGCAAGCGTGAAGTCGTCGTCGGAGTTCCGAAGCGCCGCCCTCGATTTCAAGATCGCACTCGACGACGTCAAGAAGGAACTCATCAGGAGAAAGTGATGAACGACGACAACACTCTTGGCGAGCTGCTGGTACGCATGGGCAAGGTCGAGCGGTGCGATCTGGATAAGATGATCTCCTTCCAGAAGGAGGCGCCGGCAGATCTATTGATCGGAAAGATGATGGTCTCCGAAAACATCATCACGGACACCGACCTACAGGTAGCTCTGCGCGTACAGTCTGGTCTGCGGTCGGGAAGCAGACGACTGGAAGCACTGGCGATCAGTGAGCTGGCCGAGCAGAGCCATCGCAAGACGCAGCGAACGATCTTCGACGTCGGAGACGCTGCCCGCAAGCTGAGCCGGCGCGTCCGCCACCGCCCGGCACCGGTATGAGCAAGCTCGCTGGCGCAGCCAAGCATCCTCTCGCGGTCGTGGTGTATGTCTTGACCGCTGCCCTGCCCGGGTTCCTCGAATGGTTGGAGGAGCGGGACACCAGCACCGAGGTGCATCTCGAACAGAAGATCCGGGATCTGCAGGAGGCGGCGATCCACCAAAACATCCAGGCCAACGCCGAGGACATCGAAGCGCTCCATGACCAGTGCGTCACGTACGAGGACCTGTTCACGATGTACGACGAGGGCAGCCCAACGCGGCGCCCTGTGCGGCGCTCTGCCAGGCGCGGGGGTGGCGGGACCGGTGGCTCGCGGCCGGGAGCGAGCGGCCCACAGCGGCCCGGAACGGCTGCCGTGGACGGTCCTGGCGAGGGGACCGCCGAGACGCCGCTGGAGCGGCTCATGACCAAGGCTGCCGAGGCGGCCAGGGCGGAAGAGGACTATGGCCACGTCCAGCGGCCGGCGCTGCGCAAAGCCGCTGACGTACGCCAGGAAGCCAACGCCGAGCAGGTTGCGTTCTAGTTGCGAATCTAGGTTGACAACTCCTTGCACCGGAGTTAGTGATCTAGAGTCGTAACTATGAAGGGCATCGGATACATACGGGTATCGACCGAGGAGCAGCGCCGCGAGGGCTACTCGCTGGCCGCCCAGGAGGAAGTGATCCGGCGGTACTTCTCCTTCAAGCAGATCGAGCTGGTCGAGCTGTACGTCGATGCCGGCGTCAGTGCGTTCACGCCGCTGCACAAACGACCGGCGGGTGCATCGGCCCTGGCATCCCTCGACCGTAAGGAAGCCGATCTCATCTGCGCGATCAAGCTCGACCGGTTGTTTCGGAATGCAGTCGACTGTTTGAACGTGACCACGAAGTGGGAACGCAGAGGCGTAGCCATGCACCTCGTCGATCTCGGTGGCCAGGCGATCGATACCAGCACTGCCATGGGCAAGTTCATGCTGACGGTGATGGCCGCTGCCGCTGAACTGGAACGCAACCACACCAGCGATCGCACGCGACTTATCATGCAGCACCTCAAGAAGCGCGGCCGGCGCGTCGGCAGTGTCCCGTTCGGATTCCGAAGTGAGATGCGTGGCGAGGGCGACGAGGAGAAGTCCTGGCTCGTCGAGGATGAGAAGGAGCGAGAGACGGTGACCGCGATCGTGGACATGCACAACGCCGACCGCAGTCTCCGATCGATTACGTCGGAGCTGAACGCGGGACCGTTCCAGCCTCGCGGCCGGCGCTGGTACGTGACCACGGTGCAACGGATCCTGGAGGCAGCGTAATGCCAAAGGCAAACTGCACGATCTGTAACAAACCGATGCTACACCCACCCCAGAGCGAGAGCGGGGAGACATGAGTAATTATCTGCAACCAAAGACCGTCTACCATCGCATTCGGTTGCAACTCAGGATATTGCCGCCAAGAGAACAAATCCATGTTCTGACGACCGTGGCGGCATCACTTGGGATGGATTTGGTAGAAATATGGAAATACCGAAACCGCGCATCTATCGGCGCGGCAAGCGTCGCGGATCGTGGCGGAGAGTGAAGCCATGAGCCAGACGGTTGAGGAAGCACTGCGCGGCATGTGGGAAGACCTGCAGGACAACGCCAATCCAATGGCCATGAACTACGTCAAGGGTGCCATCGCGTTCGCAGGATACACAGGTGTCCTCAACGAAGAACAAGTCGAATTGTGGATGCGACGAATCGAGACCTGCCCGATCGGTGACCACGAGAACGACCCGCGCGCATGGTGCGCCTATTGCGGGAAACTTCCACCGAGACCAGAAGATCCTGACAACGACACACGGAGGACGACAGCATGACCAAGGACGAGTTCAACGAGGCGGCGCAGGAGTTGATCGGGATCCCCGATGTAACTGTCGAGTCGAACGACTGGTACAGCGAGGACGGTCGAGCGCCATACCGGATGGTGTTCATCAATATCGTATGCCGTCTTCTGCTTGAAAAAAAAAACAAGCTGAACATCGTCGCGCACACGATGATCGCGATGATGGGATACCTCACGATGAACGTCATGGACGATGGCCACTGCCACATCGGCGGTCACATCAGTCGCGATCTGGATCCTGACGAGATCGACGAGACCAAACTGCGCGAAGAGAAACCTGCACAGCAAACGACGAACGTCGACGTGCCGCTCTCGACTTTCCAGGGAGCGACGGCATGAGCCGCATCTACTTTCACGCCAAAGACGAAGAAGCCGAGGTATCGGGAGCTGACCGCGCAATGATGGGGAGCATCGTTAACCGGGTTGCCGAGGTGCTATTGGATCTCGACACACACGACAATAGAGATCACTGGATTCTACCGCTGATAGGTGTTGGTGGGACCCACGAGCAATTTCTCATCAGCTCGCTCAGGCATGGCAGCGGCAAGCTCAAAGTCGGAGACAAGGAGTTCGAGCAGTTCACTCTGGCTCTCAACTCTGCGCTGAAACTTGGATCGCGCGCTGTCAAATTGGCCGCGCGACTACATGGCCAGTGCGAGATCCATGCCTGGGTCGACGACCAGAATCGAGGATGGTTCGCTGACGTCATCGAGGAAGCTCTGGCTGCGCACGTGATCCGTGATGACATGGGTTGGGACGATGTGATCGCGCTAATGCGCAAGCCGGGCGTCGGTCCAGTGTTCACGTCGTACAGCGTGACCGATCAGTTCCCGGGCGGTGTCCTGCCGTACGACAACGAGACCGACGAGTACATCGGTGGCTGGGATGAGGCCGTCGCAAAGATGCGCGAGGAAGGTCGATCGCTGGAAATCAAGCCTGACAATTTCGACACGTATTATTTCAACGACGGTTCCGATTACGAGACGCTGCACGAGGCAGTCGTCGCAATGAAGGGAGCAGCGTAATGGCATTCGATGTCCATCTGTCCATCACGTTCGCGTGCGATGACTACAACGAGATTCATCCCACGGTCGAAAAACATCTCCCGGAGGTTCGCAAGGCAGTAGAATTTTCCCAGCACCGCGACGGTGCCGTAGAGGCTCAACGTTTCCTTGAGGATCTACTCAAGCGCAAAGGTGACGGGCACTGTGGCCACAAGGGTGGTCTGTGTACCTGGGGCGTCGTCGGCAATTACACCAACACAGAGCGATTCGTCGACGTGCTGAAACCCTTTTGGAAGGATCTGCTTACGGGAATCGATCGACCCGATGGTGGATCGCCATCGGACTTCGAGCACGTGATCGTCTTCTACGAGAAGGAGCAATCCGAGCGTGCACACTGCTATGATATTTGGGTTGAACGTGTTGACGATCAGGAATTGAAAATCGTCCACCACAAACTCCCCTTCTGTTGGGGACAGTTTTGAAACCGGAGAGCAACGATCAATAGATGCCGGGATGCTGAGATCGGAAGGAAACACCACAGATGACTGATAGAAAATTTCGAGCGAACGATCACGTGTTTCACGAGCCGACCGGCGAGACGTGGGTGCTTGCCTGCGATCAGGAAGGCGATCGCGTGATCGCCGCTGGCTGGCCAGAGACGATCGCGAAGGCAGCCGACTGCGAACTGCGAAAAGCCACGACCGACGCCGGCCGTATTGACATGCTGGAGAAGGCAGCGAAGACAGATGGCATGCGTGGGACGTGGGCAGAGCGGCAACTGGCAGCGACATGAACGTCGCAGCCGCAGTGATCAGGGCCTTGCACAACAAGCGTCAGCAAGACAAGACCAGACTGATTGATCGGTTGGCTTCCGGATACGTCGAGTGTAACTATGCCGACGCCGAACGCTCTGGTGGAGACGGAAGATTCCGCAAGGCTATTTGTAAGGAACCACTGACTGGCAAGGTGGAGGTCGGCTGGTACGGACCTGATGAAATGTTGACGGGATCAAAGCCAATGGAGCCGGCGATCTGGCTGTGCAAACAAGAAACCGCGCGAGACCTAGCGGCGGTTCGGAACCAATGAGTAAGTGGGACAAATATTTCAAAAAGAACTCTGATCAGTACGCGGACTGTCAACTGATCGCTGCGATGAATGCCTATATCTTTCATCACGGCAAGCCGTTCTGTAGCACGGACTCTCCTGCGTACCACAAGATGATTCAGGCTTGTGGGTGCAGAGCCGGATCGTGCATCAATATAAAACCAGCACTCAAAGCGATGGCTTTGAAGCAACGCAAAGTATGGAAACATTTCAGCCCCAGTATCGACGTTTTCAAGTTACCTCTAGTGCTAAGCGTGTGGGAGACCCACTATGGATTTCACTCAATCCTCGCTGTCGATTACATCAAGCGGTGTGATGCTTTCCGCGTTTTGAATTTTGCGAAGTGCAAGCAAGTCACTAAAGATGGATGGATCTTTGAAGAAGATTTGTACCACTACATGAATCCATCGAACTGTGCAGAACCTGCCGCAGTTCAGATCGAGGCACGGTGAACGAAGCAAAGGAGGACTGATGAAGTTCACGCAATTCACATTCCCGCATGGTGGTCGCAGCGCAGAGTTCATCGACATGGCGGACGACGTCGAGGCGCTGGCAGCGGAACTTACTGAGGCTGGCTGGGATTTCGAGATCGAATGCCACCCGGAACGGCAGACCGTGAACATGGATTGCTGCGACATCGAGAAACCGATCGCGGCACGGTCCTGCCAGAACGGTCCCGACGTACCGGTCAAGGTCGAGGAGCTGGTGCGCGAGGCTCACGCCAATTGGATCGAGCGCGGCAAGCCACGCGCAAGGACGCCGCTCAATGCCGAAGGCTAAACAGGCGCGGCCCGAGTTGATCAAAAAGGAGAAACGAAATTCATGGCCCTAAAACACGTTGTCGAAGAATTGTTTAACATCTATCGGAATGGTCCGCTTTTCCCTGGCGATACAATCAGTCATGCCACGGCAAATGAGTGCGTACGCAATGGTTGGGCTCGTAGAGATGATAAGGGTGATTTCGTTGCTACGGATGCAGGCGAGACCGCGCTGTTGAAAGAGTTCTCTGATATACGGCCGCAGAAGCTGGTCGGATTGACTGACAATGCCGAAGGCTAAACAGGCACGCGACCTGATCGCGAAAGAACTGTGCTGTTACGAATGGTCAGACGAGTCAGCGTGGGAGTACCACAGCGAAGCCGGTAAAGAGAAGTGGCGAGAGCTGGCCGACTTGGCAATACGGCTTGTGACAGAGTGCAAAGATACCGAACGTGTCCGACCATCGAGCGGCGATGAGGTTGAGGTGAACTTCGGCGTTCAGGGTTGGGAGCTTCGCGCGATCATCGCGATCGACCACCCACCACCAAACACGACAGGCAGCAACCTATTCGAAGTGAGGTCGGCAGACTTTGTGTCAACGTGTTTCGTTGGAGTCGATTCCAATGACTGGCGCTATTTCCACGCGCAGGATGATACCAATGCCGAAGGCTAAACAGGTCCGGCCAGAGCTGGTCAAGCGACTCTGGTTCGGTGAACCGCCGATCGGATTCCTGGTGTGGTGGTCGCTCGGCCGTGACCTGCGCGTCGACGTGACCAACCTCCGAGAGATGATGGTCAGCATGGATCTGGATCAGTCGTACATGCCTCCCGACAAGAAGGGCGGCGTCTACGTTGTTTCCGAAATTCGGAAAATGATCACGCGTGCCTTGCTCGGATACCTCGGCGCCGTATCCCTGCGCGCGTGGAACGGTGGGCTCTACTTCGTGGCCGCGCCGTACCTGCCCGAGCTGCAAGCGTTCAAGGCAATCCTGTCCACGATGGAGTCGGCCATGTTCATTGCGCCGATACACGAAGCCGGCGACCTTGCCTTCGCTGTCCAGGACGCGGTCGATGCAGAGATGGATGACCTGGCAGAGGACGTCGCTCGGTGCCGGGAACGCAATGCTCGGATCGATAGCTGGCGCAACCGGCATGCCGTCGCCCACAACTTGGTTCAGCGCTGCGTCCTGTACGAGCAAGTGCTGCAGATCGATTCCCTTTACGTGACCAAGGCATCCAGCTTACAGAAACTCATCACCGGAGAGATCGATGCACGGAGAGACGCGAAAACGGATTGAACGGTTACTTGATGAACTGACCACGCTGGTCATCACCGCGCGGCGTTTCATCGAGAATAGAAACCAGACCGATTCAAAGGAGCGGCCGTGTCAAGAGTGCAACGAGCAGCCGGCCCACTACGAGACGGAGTGGAACACCGAGGTCTGCGGCGAGTGCTGGGACGAGATCACCAACGGCGCGAAGCGACCGGCGACCGCGTTCTAGGTTCCGAGAACAGAACCCCAGCCGGGGTCGTCGACGATCGGATGTTCCTCTGTCTCGATCGATGCACTCTTGGCGATGGCGAGCATCACCTCGACGTGCTGATCCGGATCCTCTGACTTCTCGACCGACGCCGCGACCGGCGCGAAGATCTGTTTCACTTCCATTCCCTTGCCGAGCTTCAGGACGCCGCTGCCATCGCGCGTGAACGGGAACCGGAAAAACTTTCCCTTCTCCAGGGTGCGCGCGACGAGATGGTCCTTGAAGATCCCGGTGAGAAACATGTCGTCGTTGGCCTTGCCGTCGACGCCTTTCACGCGGCGGATGGCAGAGATGGCCTCCTTGATGAAACCCTGCAGCTCCTCGCCATCGCGCAAGTTGATGGCCTTTTCCACGGTCACGGTCTTCGGTTGGTCCATCGGACAACTCTAGCGGTGTCCGGGACTTACGGCAAATAACGCACGCGGACGGTCGATTTCTGTACGAATCCCTGGACCTACTACTAAAGCGGGTTTAGATTAGTACCTATGGCAACCAACAACACCGGCAACTACCTGAACGGCGCGAAGGCGTTTCCCTGCGAGTCGGCGCGTTACGGCGTTACGGCCTACGCGGACGGGGCTGCCTTCGATCTCGGTCAGTTCGATTCGATCGAAGCTGCTCAGCACGAGTCAGTCGCACAGATCCCATCACACTATGATCGCGCGGTCATCTACGACCGGAAGCGCGGTCACGCAATTTGGAAAACCAACTAGACAGGAGCACGACGATGACAACCACACGAAACGACAACCACCGGGTCAGCGAGATCCGCCCGGCCGAGTACACCTGGGTGACCAGCTACTCGCTGCCGAGCGCCTCGTTCCCGATCTGGAACATGGAGCGGGTTCGGGCGCTGCAGAGTGATCCTGCGGTCCGCTTCTTTCAACACCCAGAGCGCGCCAGCCAACCCGGCCGCTGCGATGTCTGCGGCGCGAACTTCGTCCACGGCGACATCTGGAAGCACGAGGATGGCGAACACATCCACATGGGCCACGACTGCGCGGGTAAGTATGAGCTGTATGCCGATCGCGCCGAGTGGAACCTGGAACAGAAGCGACGCCGGGCGGAGAAGGCCAAGGTGACCGAGGCCCGCCTCAACGCTGAGAAGCGCGCAGCGTTCCTCGCCGAGCACCCCGGCCTCGAAGAAGCGCTCGCGGTCGACAACAGCTTCGTCGCGGACGTCGCCGCCCGCTTCGAGCGGAAGCCTTGGCTCAGCCCGGCCCAGGTCGCGGCGGTGATGAAGACGGCCCGCCGGATCGCCGACGCGGCCAACCGCCCGCCCGAGCAGAACGTACCCGCACCGGAAGGCCGGGTCACAGTGCGCGGCACGGTCGTTTCGGTGAAGAGCCGCGAGACCGACTGGGGCACGCAGTTCAAGATGACGGTGAAGGTAGTTACCGACGCCGGCACCTGGCTCGCCTGGGGCACCTGCCCGCAGACCTTGTTCGATGCGCAGCACGCAGAGGACAACCGGCTGCGCGACGCCTGGAACGCCGAGGTCGATAGCCTGGACCTGAACGATCTGCAGAGCGAACTCAGCAACGGTACACGGACCGGACCGGGTCGGTCAGACCTGCGCGGTAGCGCGGTCGAGTTCACCGCCACACTGAAGCAGGGCCGCGACGCCCACTTCGCGATCTTCACCCGGCCCAGCAAGGCGAGCGTCACCGGCTGGGGTGAGAGGGAGGCAGCGTAGGCGCCGACCGGGCTCGCCGCCCACGCGCCCCCTGGCAAGCCATACCAGGGGGCGTTTCAGTTGTGGCCCACAGCGCGGTTGTGTGGGCCGGCCGTTGTCCCGGACACTACCGGGCCGGGATCCTGAGAACGGCCGGGACAGGGGCACGCTGGGCGCACAAAACGCCACAGGCGGCAGACCGCGAAGACCGCCGTCATTCCGGGCGGCCACGGCGTTCCATCCACAGCTTGACCACAGCCATACTTTATAGGCGGCCTATATTCCGTTGACGGATCGGTTCGGATGAATGAAGGTGCCGATCCCGATGCCCACCAGACAGGTCAACCTCTCACTGCCGGCTACTCTGGTACGACGTCTTGACCGTGCGGCTCACGTCAATGGACAGAAGCGCAGTCCATATGTGGCTCACATCGTGAGGGTCTGGCTAGACGGTCTGATCGAACTCGAATTGAAACCCACCAGCCAGCAAAAGAGACATGCCAACCGCACGAATCGAAGCGCAGGATGACCACTTCTTTGTTCACACGCCGTTCGACCAGACGCTTAACAAAGACCTGAAGGCGATCCCGACCGTGCGCTGGAACAAAGCGCAGCGGGCATGGTCTTATGATCGCACGCCGGCAGTGGCGCGTGCCTTGCGCGCCTGCCTGACCCGTCACAAGTTCACTATCGACGGAGGTGATCTGCTCGCATACGCGACCATGGACGTGCCTCTCGCATCGACCAAGCTCATCACCAAGGATCCGCCACCCTGGAAACACCAGATCGAGGCGACCAACATGATCGGTCAGCTCGGTGCGTCCTGCATCGACGGCGGCATGGGCACGGGCAAGACCCGATCCGTGATCGACGCCATCACGAACTACGATCTCCGCCGCACGTTGGTGCTCTGCCCTGCGTCCGTCATATCGGTATGGCCGCTGGAGGTGGAGAAGTACGCGGCCGTGGACATACGTGTCGTGGCCCTGCGCGACGGCACCATCCAGAAGCGAACTGACTTCGCCGACAAGATATTCGCCGCAGCCAATGCGGCGCCGTCCGGAGGCGGCAACTTGATGTTCGTGATCAACTACGAGGGTGCCTGGCGGGATCCGTTCGGCGACTGGGCTCGGGTGATGCCGTGGGATCTGGTGGTCATGGATGAATGTGTACCTGGCGATACGATGATCGCGACACCAGAAGGCGATCGACCGATTAGCGAACTGGCCGAAGGAGATCTGGTCTACGGAATGGACAACGAATGTCAGGTAACCGAGACACCGATTCGATTCACTTTCCGCAGGGAAACCTCGAACAGTTTAGTCCGTGTCAACGATACGATGCTGACACCGAATCATCCTGTGTGGACAACACATGGTTATGTACCTGCAGGCGATGTATCGAATTTTGACTTTGTGACCCACATTGAGTTAAAACGCATTTTCAATGGCGGATCCGAAGTCGCGATGCGAATGGTGCGGGCGGAAGTACAAACAGAAAGTCAAGAGCCGTCCGACACGATTTTGCGGAAGGAGTTGCTCAGCCCAATGGCGCATGTCTCGTCCGGATTTTGTGGCAACGCTGGACACGGAACGGAGACGAGAGCTGGCACGAGAGAGAATGAAAAATCAACAGCGACAACCAGAGTTCAGAAAGAAACTCGCTACCTATCTTCTTTCAAATCGCAATCCCTTCAAGAATCCTGCAACTGCGAAAAAGATCAGAGCCAAAGGACAAGCAACGTTACGAGAGCAAGGATATCGGCAGTTGAACGGTGGCAACGGCAGGGAGCCAACAATCCCACAGAAACTCTTGGCAGCACGTCTCGGTTGGCCGATCGAACACATCATCTCGATAAAGCCGCGACGACCAGGTTTCCCGACACACTACAAGATCGATATTGCAGAACCGACTCTCAAAATCGCGATCGAGGTCGACGGGTGGTCCCATACGACGTCAACCGTAAAAGCCAAGGACAGGAAGAAAGATCGGTTTCTTCGGCGGCGAGGATGGACCGTTCTGAGATTTCCAAATCAGATTGTGATCGACAAAACGGATCATGTGATGGAGGAAGTGTTAAAAGCCGTAAGGTCTTCAACCTAGAAACGGGTACTGGCAACTACTTTGCCAACGGGCTACTTGTTCATAATTGCCACCGCATCAAGAGTCCCACCGGGCGCGCGTCGCTGTTCTGTAGCACGCTCCGACACAGCACCAAGCATGCGACCGGGTTGTCGGGCACGCTCATGCCTCACGGTCCCGCTGACGTCTTCGCCGAGTTCCGTGCCCTGGACCCAGGCATCTATGGCGACAGCTATACCAAATTCAAGCTCAAGTACATCACGCCAGCAACGTTCAAGGTGCAGAAGGATCCATCTCAGCCCGATCGCTTACAGGTCGCACTGACCAACGACGCCGACTTCAAAGCGATCTTCACTGGCGAGAAGAAGTTCAAGAACATTTTCTCCCGTGAGCTGTCGCTCGTGATCCGCTGCATTAAGTTTCAGATGACCGATCAGGAGATCGTCGACACGATCGAACTCGCAGGGGACAGAGGCGATCGCGCTAACAAGGACGTCGGCTGGAAGATCAACGTCTATGCCAATCTGATCAGCCAGGCGAAAAAGACCATGCACTATCCAGAGACGTCGCAGTACCAGAACCTCGACGATCTCAAGGCACGCATGGATACCATTACCCTGCACGTGAGCCGCGACGTTCTCGATCTTCCAGACGTGATCGACGTGACTCGCGACGTGCCGCTGGGCAAGGCGGAGCGCAAGCTACACAACGAACTCTTCCGCGATCTGATTGCCTGGGTCGAGTCGGGCGAACAAGTCACGGCCGCCAATGCATTGGTGAAGGTGCTCAAGCTGCAACAGGCGACGTCGGGCTATGCCAAGGACGACGACGGCAAAATCCACGAAGTGGGTGATAGCCGGGCCAAGGTCTTGCAAGAGGTGATGGAGGAGGCCGGCGCCAGTGCCGGCGAGGCAATGGTGGTCTTCTGCAGATTCCACCACGACCTCGACAACGTTCACGCTGCAGCCGAGGCAGTCGACACAAACTGCCTGGAACTATCGGGACGCCGCAATCAGCTTGCGGAGTGGCAGGAGGGCGGCGCGCCGATACTGGCAGTGCAGATCCAGTCCGGTGGGCTCGGCGTCGATCTCACGCGTGCGCGGTATGCAGTGTTCTACTCGATCGGCTACAGCCTCGGCGAATTGGATCAGGCGAAGGCACGCGTCCATAGACCGGGTCAGACCCGCAAGGTAACTAACGTGATGATGGTGGCCAGCAAGACGATCGACGAAGGGATCTACAGGTCCCTGCACGACAAGCGGAGCATCGTTGACTTCGTGATGTCGCTAGTATCGAAAGTGGGCGAATGAAAATCGGATCTCTTTTCTCTGGCATCGGTGGCCTTGAACTTGGCCTTGAGATGTGCGGTCTGGGTCCAGTGATCTGGCAGGCGGAGTCGGATCCATATGCCCGCGCTGTATTGGCCAAGCACTGGCCAGAGGTCAAGCGATACAATGATGTGAGGGAAGTGGATGAGCAAACGGAACGACCAGACATCATCTGTGGAGGGTTCCCCTGCCAGGACATCAGCAACGCAGGGAAGCGCGCCGGCATCGATGGAGAGAGGTCCGGACTCTGGTCAGAGTTCGCCCGCATCATTCGCGTACTTCGACCCCGATACGTGTTCATTGAAAACGTCGCAGCTCTCGTTAACCGGGGACTCGACCGTGTACTCGGAGACTTGGCCGCTTGCGGGTACGATGCAGAGTGGTCGGTGCTTCGAGCGGCCGACGTTGGAGCGCCCCATCTCCGGCGTCGAGTCTTTATTCTTGCCCACGCCGCGAGCGAACGAGGCGGGAGGATGGCAGCGCGACAAGAGTGGGACGCTTCGCCCAACGCTGGACGGAGTGGCGCGCGGCATGTGGCCGACGCCGACAAGATCGGATGGCGACAGGGGCCCGACGATGTATCAAAAGGGGAACCCGAGTCTCGGCGCAGCCGTGAAAATGTGGCCCACTCCTGTTCGGCGCGACCAAAGGACGTTCAAGGGAGCCAAAAGGGGGGCGAACTCGATCGGCAGCGAACCTCTACCGATAGTGGCTGGTGGAACATTGAACCCGACGTGGGTCGAGTGGCTCATGGGGTTCCAAAGCGGGTGGACCGAATTGGATGTCTCGGCAACGCCGTCGTCCCGCAGCAAGCGGCGTTAGCATTCCAGATGCTTTTCCAAAAAGAGAAAAGCCCGACCGAGGCCGGGCTCGTCCCTTGATGAACGACCAGATTACCAACAACCAACATCGGAGCCAGCAATGAGAGCGACCATAAAGACTGCCGACGCCTACGTCAAGCTCGTTACCACAAAACAGGATCTCGAAGCGAAACTAGACGGAGTCAAGATCAAAATCGCGACGATGGAAGCGAGTCTGATCGAGTACTTCCAGGACCACGGTCTGCAGAACATTACAAAGGGTAAGAGCACTGTCTACCTGCAGCGATCTCTCTACGCTTCATTGACCGATAAGGATGCGGGGTATGCGAAACTCCGCGAGCATGGTCACGGCGAACTGGTCAAGGACAACATCAACGGCAACACGTTCAGCGCGTGGGTGCGCGAGCGGATCGCGGACTATGAGAAGGCCAACCCCGACGAGATCAGCACCGATGACTTGAACAAGAAGCTCGACCTACCAAACGATCTACAGAATTTGATTCGCGTATCGGATAAGTACTCCGTGCGCGTCCGTAAAGGCAAGTGAACGACCAACCAGCAGGAGAACGATGATGACCAAGAACGGAAAAGACAAGAAGACAACGACACTGGAAGTGCTCAGTGAGAAGGGTTTCGCGATCGCGAAGCTCAACGCAGCTGAATTCGCGCACGCGCTGCAGGAGAACTTCGGCGACGAGAAACTGGGGCAGCGGGACCTGGACAAGATCCAGATCCCGACGGGCAGCACGTCCATGTTCATGGTTCCGGATCTTGAGGAAGGCGAGAAGTCGGTCAAGACCATCGAGGCCGTGATCGTGTACTACCGCGTGGCCCGTGCGTACTGGGAGAAGTCGCTCGACGACGGTGGTGGCAATAGCCCACCGGACTGCTACAGCAACGACGGCAAGATGGGCATCGGCAAGCCGGGCGGAAGCTGCATCGGCTGCCCGCTCAACGAATTCGAGAGCGCGAAGAAGGGCAAGGGCAAGGCGTGCCAGGAGCGGAAGCTTCTGTTCTTGATGATGCCCGACAGCTTGATGCCTCGCGTGCTGAGCCTGCCGCCGACGTCATTATCGAACTTCAAGAAGTACCTGACGCGACTGACCTCTGGCGTCGTCGCTTACCCAGGTGTCATCACCGAGATCGGTCTGACCAAGGATAAGAACAACGACGGCATCGAGTACCACCAGGCCACGTTCAAGATGGCCAGGCGAATGGAGAAGACCGACATCGATCACATCAGAACGATCATCGAACCACTGCGTGGTGCGTTCGAGGTTGTCGTCCTGGATCAAAGAGACCGACCCAACGGTTGAACGTGGCCGACCGCGAGGTCATAGCGCGCTTCATGAGCACGCTCTTTCCCGAGGTGCCAGCTCAGGGTGCGATCCTGATCTGGACGCCTCGCGGGAAGCGGTCGTACTGGGCAAGTAGTATCGAGAGCGCTGTCGACGCTGCCTACCAGAACAAGGGCGACACCTACGTCGGCGCCGGCATCGGTCCCAGGGGACTGTCCGACAACGAGCGCGCCAATGCAGATCAGGTGATCGGCATCCCAGGTCTCTGGGCGGACATCGATATCTCTGGCGACGCGCACAAGGGCAAGAGCTATCCGCCAGACGAAGCAGCAGCACGGTCGTTGATCGCCGAGTTACCGATCGCACCGTCTTTGATCGTTCACAGCGGCCACGGTCTACAGCCCTGGTGGCTACTGCCCGAGCTGCATCTATTCGAGAAGGCAGAGGAGCGGTTCGAGGCGGCGAAGATATCACGTGGTTGGAATCGCCTGATCATTCGCAAGGCGCGTGCCCACGGCTGGCAGATCGACAACGTGGGAGACCTCAGTCGCATCATGCGCATCGCCGGCACAGACAACTACAAGGGCAAGAAGGTCCCGTGTCTCTTGCCTGATCTCGGACCGACGCGAGCGCGGACGCTTGGCGACTTCGACGAGTACCTCACCGAGGAAGACTACAAGGACGCCGGCCCAGGTCGCGTGCAAGGGAACTGGACGTACCATCACGAGGCGCAGCCCCCGGCCGAGAAGTTCGCGATCGCATTGCAGAACGACAAGGAGTTCGCGGACACGTGGAACGTTAAACGTCCAGAGCTTCACAACAATGCGAGCCGATACGATCAGGCCCTGGCGAACAGAGCGGCGCTGTTCAAGTGGAGCGAGCAGGAGATCGTTAACCTGATGATCGCGTTCCGATCGAAGCATGGGTTCCGTCTCGACGACAAGATGCGCGACAGCTACTTCGTACCCACCATCGCAAAGGCAGAGGCATACGCCGACGAACAAGCCAAGCGCGACGCGGATAGCGACGAGCGCAACATGCTTGCGCAGATCGGAAAGAGTGCCACCAACGACGATCACAAGGTCAAGTACCGCAAGGACCGCCTCGACCGACTTGAAAAGGATCTAGGCGTGCGGTTCGACAGCATCCTCAAGACCGTTGAGGACAAACCAGTGTACATTCTGGTGGTCAACGGCAAGCAGTACCCGGTCGGTCCGATCACGACACTGCAGAAGCACGATCGGTTTCAGGCAGCGGTGTCAGACGTCACGGGCAAGGTCATCGACGAAGTGAAGAAGAGTGACTGGAATCCGATCTTCCAACTCATGCTCGATGTAGTGGAGCCGCTCGAACTCGACGAGGCTTCCACCAACGAAGGCATGGTCGACGATTGGATCGTAGGCTACCTCAACGTACACAAACCGATCGACGTCGATATCGAGGACAGCGTGCCGGACGATCGCAGTCCGTTCATCAAGCGGATCGACGACACGAAAACCGTGTGCATCAACATCAGCCACTTGGTGGCGAACTTCCTTCGTGCGCCTGGCCGGGCCGACAAGATCACGCTGTCCGAGGCCCGCCTGGCGCTGAAAAGAGCCGGCTGGACGAGTAAGCCAGTCCGCGTTAAAAGCGATGAAGCTGGCGTCATGCGTCGCTGGACGCGGCCTCTGGTCGACGTGATCAGTGCGGCATGGGCGTCCGGAAACCGTAGTTCGGTAATAGCGCTGTCGGCGTACCTCCAAGCCGAGGCTCCTAACCATGCGAATTGACATGATCGGAACGTTTGTAACCCCGTACACGCGAGAAATGTTTTCGGGGCATAGGCCAGAAAACTTTGGTGTTACAGGTGTACGGCGTTACAGCACTAGAATCATTCAATACTCACCATTACATTAACGCGGTTTCTCGTTACAGCACCTGTTACACCATTATTATGCAAGAGTTCCACGTATTGGGTCCGCCGGGCACGGGCAAGACCACGTATCTGACGCGGCAGATCAAAGCGGCCCGGGAGCGGTACGACGAACGCGGGGTGATGGTGGTGTCGTTCACGCGCACGGCAGCAGCCGAGATTGCTGCGCGGATCGATCCCGAGGCAGGTAAGCGACGTCGCAAGGATCGAACCACTGCAGCGCGCGTGGGTACGCTGCACTCGATCTGCTTCCATCTACTCGACCAACCCAAGATCGCCGACAAGATGATTGCGAAGTGGAACGAGGTCGCTGCGTCCAGCGATCAACTGTGTGGCGCCAAGGACTTCGAGGATCCGGATTGGAACGGTTCTGGCTTCGGTGCCGGCGACGACAAGATGTCGATGGTTCAACGCATGCGCGCGACGATGACTCCGTTCACTGCGTGGCCTACAGAGGCGCAGGGTTTCTATCGCCGCTGGTGCAAGTGGAAGGACGATGAGGGCTACATGGATTTCACGGATCTCATCGAGACGTGTGTAACCAAGAAGGTGCCACCGCCTGCCGGAGTGCGCGTTGCCATCCTCGACGAAGCACAGGACTCGACGAAGCTTGAACTTACGCTCATGCGGCAGTGGGCGGAGCACTTCGACAAGTTAGTGATCGCGTACGACGACGATCAAGCACTGTTCACGTGGAGGGGCGCGACGCCTGACAGCCTCATCGAGGCACCAATTTCCGAAAATCAGAAACGGATCCTGTCGCAGAGCTACCGCGTGCCACGAGTGATCCATTCGTTCGCGATGTCCTGGATCGAGAAGATCAGTGCCCGCGTGACCAAGCCATACCTGCCGAGGGACGTAGAAGGATCGATAGAGACGACATCAGCAACGTTCCGGCACGTGCAGCCACTCATCAACGAGATCAATACTGAGATCGCTGCCGGTCGTACGTTCATGGTGCTGGCGGCGTGCAGCTACATGCTGAACCCGATCGTGTCAGTACTGCGCGACGAGGGCATTCCGTTTCACAACCCGTACCGACTGACTCGCGGTGACTGGAACCCACTGCGGAACGCAAAAGGATCGCTGGCCAATCGGTTGTGGACGTTCCTGTCACGCAACAGCACCATCCATGGCGACGGCGCGTTCCTGGAAGTGTGGACCGCGAAGGAGGTCTATGCGTGGGCCGAGCACTTATCTGCCGCCGTCTTCGCACGTCGCGGTGCCAAGTCGGAACTGAAGAAGCTTGCGAAGGAGACACCGAACGATGTGATCCGAGACGAGGAGTTCTTTCGACCCGAGCATCGATCTGCGATCTATAACGGTGACCTCGACTGGTACGAGCGGAACATCCTGCCACCCAAGCAGCGCGGGTTCAGTTATCCGATCCGGATCATACGGCGTGATCCCAAACTGATCACGGAGACACCGAAGGTAGTCGTGGGCACGGTTCACAGCGTTAAAGGTTCTGAATCCGATGTAGTCAGCATCTGGCCGGATCTCTCACCGAATGGATTCGGTCACTGGTGTTCGTCGAATGGCAAGGACGACGTGCGCCGGACGTTCTACGTTGCTTTTACACGTGCCCGCGAGCGACTGCTACTCGGTAGTCCACGCAGCACTGCAGGAGTTGAGTGGGGAGTTTGATATGATGCCAGGAGGAGGAAGCCATGACTGAGAACAACCCAACACCGTGGATAGTGAGAGCCGAGGGCGGCGTATACATGGTGATCGATGCGAACAACGATATCGTGAAGGGCGGGCTGAAGAAGGCCGAGGCACTTGCCATGCTCGAAGGCAAGACCGCACCGCCGATCAAAGCACCGGACGTGGGACCACCGGAGACGGCAGCAGCGACGGCTGAGGATACCGACGCTGAGTCACCGCCGCCGATGATGCCGAGCAAGGGTCGTCGACGAGGTCGCTCCAAGTAATGCGAACGTTTTTCAAGATCATCGGCTACCCGATCATTTACGTCGCGACGTCAGGAGCCAACCTGATTGGTCTGATCGGGTTGCTGTTCATGTATGCGCTTGGCGGTCACCGGTTCTTCACGTATCGAGGCGCGCTCTTTATGGAGCTTGGATTGAACCGCTGGTTCACTCGCAAGTTCTATCAGGAGTGGGGCGGCAGCACGTTCGGGCCTCATATGATCATGGTCAAGGAAGACATGGACCGTCCGCTGTGGGATGCGGAACTGCGGCACGGCGAACAGATGACGTCGGAGGCATTCGAGAAGATCGCGATCGGTGTGGTGATGAACGTGTTTGGAATCCCGTGGTGGATACCAGCAACGTGGTGGGCGCTCGGCGGACTGATTGCGATCTTGATGGCGATGCTGACGGCGACGTTGCGTGGCGAGCATCCGTACTACGGCAGCCACTTCGAAAAAGCCGTACATCCGCGTTATCGAGAGCATCCATGACGACGGCCGATATACGCGAGAGGCTGAAACTGATCAGTCCAGAACTCCGGGCGACGGAGGGATCCGAGATGCGCGCGATCACGGTGCTGATGGATGCACTCGATGATGTCTGCGACGTGATCGACGATCAGGAGACCCGCATCGTGCAGCTTGAAGGCGTGCTGGCGTCCTACCAGAAGGCACTGGGAACGCCGAACGAATTGGCTGAGGCGACGGCTGCCTTGATCAAGGCTAGGAAATGACAGCGCTGGTCCTCGCATTTATATTCGGCTACGTGATAGGGCGCGGGGTACAGCGGGCGGAGACATTACCGAAGTACGAACTCGATACCAGACGGATCCGATGGCACGACCAAAGAGCACACCTTCCCAAGTAGGACGACGATCCCGGTTGAAGGGCAAGACGTTCGAAGCAGAGATCGCAAGAGATCTGCGCGACGTCTTCGATCCGCCTGGACTGGTGAAGAAGCTCGTCGATGCATCGCGGTTCCCAAAGCTACACCGTGAACTACTGAAGCGATCGCGGGTGCGGCGTGCGCGGCAGTCAGAAGGCGCGAAGCACTCAGACGTCGTCGTCGAGGATTGTGCGTGGTGGTTCGAGCTGTCGACGTCAGCAGGCGTCAGCCCGATCCGGAAACTGGCGCAGGCCGAGAAGGACATTTACGACACGGGCAGCGACCAGCTACCGATCGTGATCACGCGGGAGAAGGGTCGGCAATCGATCCAGGTCACGGTGCGAATGGGAACGCTGATGGCATTGTATGAACTCTTCACGCCAGCACCACTGACCCAGCGCGAGAAGGATGTGGTTGTACAGATCGACTATCCGGATCTGATCGATCGGCTGCGATGGAATGAAACCAGACACCACAGGAAGACCAGCCATGGATGAACCAGCAGATCGTATCCACTCCATGGTCGAGAGTATCGTGAAGGAACTTGTCGACGACCGCGACGGTCTGACGGTTGCAGTGCTGGCGTCTGCCGAAGGTCGCACCTTGATCATTACGGTTAGACCTGCCGGCAATGACATCGGCAAGGTGATCGGACGCGGCGGTCGTACGGCGCAGGCGATCCGGACAATCATCGAAGCCATAGCGGCGCGGCTACAGATGAAGATCCAATTGGAGATCGACGACAAGAACAGCGAACGCAAGCAGCAGCAGTCGCACTGGTAGGGGAAACAACCATGCTCATCGATCACAACGAGGCGCGCGAGGTGTACCGGGAACTCAAGTGGATCAGCGAGGAGGTACTGCGATCTATCAACTGCCGACCCGAGCCAGACTTTCCCAGACGCGTACGGCGCTGGCGGAACGGTAGACCGAAGGGCATTCTCTTTCACTACACGGGCGGTGCGAGCGGCATCAAGGCTTTGAAGTGGTGCAACCATCCGGGCTGGGGGAACACGGGCAGCTCGTGGCACGTGACGGTATTCGATCGCAAACCTGACAACACTGCCGGCGAGCGGTGGGATCGGTTGGCGGACAAGTCGATGCAGGCATTGTTCCCGGTACCGACGATCATAAACGCGAGCTGGGACCTGGGGACGTGGCACGGCAACTGGTCGAACAACGTGTGCCTCGGTATCGAGAACCGCAACATGGGTCGAGGTCCATCGATCGGGACTGCCAAGGATGGCACGACGATGATCTTGGACAAACCCGCAGTCGATGTGAAGGGCCAGATCATGAAGATCGGTGCCAACGTCAATGTGTACGAGTCGTTCACCAGAGGACAGATCATTGCGAACGCAAACATCGGTCACGTGATGACCGGCTACTGGAACGAACCACTCGATCCCACATGGATGCTTCCGCACCATGGCGTGTGGGCAACGAAGAGTGATACCGGTAGTCCATTCGTGTTCCCGATCGCGCAGCTACGGTCAAACATCGTCAGCGACATCAGTCCGGACTCTGGTGGGATGGATCTCGGCGAGTACCCTGACCTCGGTCACAGTGCCGACGACGACGGCACTTGGTGGGACGTAGAAGCGAACGAGGTGCGCTGCGACCTCGAACCGATCGTGGTGCCGTGGGACGAGCCAGATGCTTTCATCGATCAGGAGGATCCGAACGAGGTGGATCGGCTACTCAATCGAATGGGCTATCACGTCACCGGAGATCCTGTGAACAGATCGCGTGCGGTACGCATTTTTCAGAGGAGTACATCGGCGTTTAGGAAGCGCGGGCGTGCTCGCGACGTGCTGAAGACGGACGGTGTGGTAGGACCCAAAACCAAAAAGGCATTGACGGCTCGCATCGCTGCTCTACAGTTGCCGTAAGTGGCACGCATGGCGCGCAAGCAGGATCTCGGTGTTCTGATCGAGCGGCTACCGCTGGTCGGTGGACTGAAACCGAGGCCGACTGACCTCGACGAGGGCGACAATCCCCTGATACCACCGGCCCGGTTCCACGACTGCCCGAGCCACGCAGGGTGCCTTGACGCCGCTAGTCGTGCTGGTTTAGAAGGTATGACGTGTGAGAACTGCAATGTCTATGCGCACTACGAAGAAGAAGTCACTCGGCAAATCCAAAAAGCAGAAGTCACTCGGCAAGCCACTAGGCGCCACGCTGGTGAACTGGCCGGAAGCCCTGGCACGACGACGACGGGGAATAACCGATCCCGTGCAGCGACAGGACGTGGCCGTGGCACATCGAAAACTACTCGCCGAGTTCGACGATTGGAAGAGGACGATACAGAGGATCATTCAGACCGAGTCTGAGCTGGACCTCAAGGACGACGATAGTTATTCGTTCGTGCTACCGCCGCAGATGGTCCGCATCTGTTACGAGGCGATGCTGAAGCAGTACATGAACGCGAAGAGATGCGAGCGGAACCAGGCGGTCAAGGAACTGCGCGACAAGTTGGAAGCGGACCACGCACTGGGTGAGGTGCGTGCTGCCGCCGATGCAGAGGCAGAGAAGGAACCGGAGCCGGAAGGCGAACCGCGTGCGAGGTTCGTACCGGCGTATCTCGACAAGGACGGCAAAGAGAAAGGCAATGCATAATGGGTTGCGCGAAACATCCGAAGGCGAAGCTGGTCAGGGATCCCGACGATGAAGCGTGGACGTGCGGTGCGATCGATCGTGTTGACGACGGCGTGGACGTGGAGTGCAGCGTATACGTGTGTCCGGATCATGAGGGACGGGATCTAGTCGCTCATGAAGTAACGCAACACGTGGCCGTGTTGATCTGCGTGAAGTGTCACCGAAAGTTCACGACGTACACCGACGCTGGTCGTGCGGCGCGCGATGCAGAGGAGGCGGCGCAGCCATTGCCGACCGACGTCAAGATCGTTCGCGAGTTTCTGATGCCGACGACATCCGAGGTGGTGTTTGCCATCCGTGACCTTCTTGCTGCGAAGGGACCTCTGGCAGAGGGTACTGTGATCGTGTTGGCAGTCGGCTTGATTCCGAAGCTGTACATATTCGATACGACCACGGGTGCTATCATCGACCATGGCGACGTTGAAGGATAGGAAGGGCAAGCACGGCCCGGATACGTTCGAGGGCGAGCGGCACGTCTTCATCGTGGCACTGCCGCGTAAGAAGTTCGAGGAGAAGGATGCGAGTGCGTGGGTCGCAGCTCAGGGATACTCGTGGAAGGTCTGTCGCCACAACGAGAAGGAGTGGCAATACGTTCAGAGACGCGCGGCCGTGTTCGAGCCCGGATCCTTGCGACGTGTGACTGGCGACGATGGCGACCACATCCTGATTCTCGGAACGATGCGGACGCGGGCAGTCAAGGTGGTCAAGGGCGACGTGCGGAAACGAGCGCAGGACAGGATCGCACAACGCAAGAGACTGAAACCGAAAGAAGCTCGCGACGCGATCGTGGTCCTACTCGAACACTTTGGACTCGGTGGAACGGTTGGCTATGCCGGCGACCAACTCGATATGCAAGGCAAGCAGGCTGCTGCATTGATCCGGACCGGTGTCGAGGAGCAATACAAGTCGTGGGCATCGGCAAACCACCGCGACAACTTCGTCAGATACATCAGTTTCCAGATCGGAGTGATTCGGAAACTCGAACACGCGTGCAAGCTGTTCATGGAGGACCCGGACTCGAAGCAATACAACGCGCTCGTATCAGCGTGCAAGGCACAGTCGGATATCTATGAACGGCTATTCGATCGCGGCGTTGCAATGGGTGTGATTGAAACGCGCGCACCCGAAACTCACAAGGCCAGCAACGATCGCACGGGCATGATCGCCACGCTTCGAAAAGAGCTGTCGGCACTGACCGATCTCGTCGCTGAATTGGAAGTCGAGGAAACGCAGACCACGCGGACGCGACGAGTGAAGATCAAAGCGTCTCGTGGTGGTGCCACTGCGCGAGGTGGTCTCGGAACCTTGACGCCGGGATCAGGCGATCGGAAAGACTTCGGCGGTGACGACACGACCAGCGACGATGACCTGGAACGTGAAGTCGAGGCGGCTCGCGCAGCGACAGTCCCCGAGTAGGTAAAGCCCTGCGATCGCAGTGATTAGAATGCGGGACGGTTCGGATCGTTCCAGGTACTGCGATCGTGTTTCGGATTGATACGAACCGCGATCCTGTAGCGGTGTAACGGTGCGAGGATCTCACGCGGCCCCCTGCCAGGGGTCCGTCTTTCCCGGCCTAGCTTTCGGCGACCGGCATCATGGGTGCATTATCGCGTGCTTGCGCGAACGATCGGCGTGAGTCCCGCGCAGACGTAACGTTAAAGTAGTGCGTGAACTTTTCTCGCGTACGGTGAAACGCCTGCGGCGCTCCCACCCGTGGCCCTGCCGGGGATGGCCCGGCCCGCCTGACCACGTACCCACCCGTAAGTGGTCGGCTCTCCCAGCACGGTGTACGGAGAGGCGCTGTGCTGATCGTTCAACGCCGTGGCCCCACCGGTCCCGCGTAGGATCGGAACGCCCCGTCCCCCCCACGTGGCGGCGACGGGGCGAGTCTGGGTGCCGGTCGATCCCCTGGTAGCCGGCCGCGCTTCCGGATCGGTACCGCCCTGTTTTACTCTGCCATAGGAAAGGGTAGGGGGGGTTACACTTTACGACGCGCTGCTCTGGGGGGGAGGATGGGGGGTTGGCGCCATTCCATGGATAAGAATGATCCTGACGATCGGGCCTTCCGCCGAGGTAGCCTTGGATCCATGAGCCCCGTTCGCCGTAAGGTTCGCCGCGTTTGGAGTGCCATCCGTGGGCGGTGTGGCAATCCGAAAAATCGGGCCTTCCACTACTATGGAGGCCGCGGGATCTCTGTCTGTGATCGCTGGAAAAAATTCTCGAAATTTTTGGAGGACGTTGGCGATCCACCTGGCCTCGGCCGAAGATGGAGCCTCGATCGCATCGACAACGACGGGAACTATGAACCCGGCAACGTGCGATGGGCGACGCAGACAGAACAGAACGACAACCGACGGATGTGTATTCGCATCGAGATCGACGGTGTATGTCGCACCGCCCATGGCTGGGTTCGTGCAGGCATTGCGAAGGTGCGTGCGTGCACGATCACCGAGCGGATTTACGATGGCATGGATCCTGTTGCGGCGGTGCTGACTCAGAATCGCACTGGCATCGGCGAGGCTCAACACAGTTCGAAGCTCACCACAGAAAAAATTCGCGAGTTGCGCGGGCTTCACCAGACCGGTGAATCGAAGGGTGCGCTGGCGCGACGATACGGTGTTGCTCGAAGTACGGTCCGCCAGATCGTGAACCGCGAGATCTGGAGGCAGGTAGCCTGATGGGTTGGCGCGTTCCGAGACCGGCTCCCGTGTACAATCCCCGCATGAGTATCGCGGGGGCCGGGCGGCTGATCTGGTACAAGACAGATCCGAGGTACGATCCCGACGCCATCCGCCGCTGGATTCTCCGCACGGATGTCGAGGACCTCGCCGATCTCGTGCTTGATGGCGTTGACCTCGACCGGCCGCCGATGGATCTGGTGTCACCGCTGCCGTACGGGGCGACCTATGTGCGTGGTGTTTGAATCATGGTGAAACCGACCGGCCGCCCTCGTCCGATGGGCTACCGCCCGGATCCGAAACACGAGCGCGATGCGATTCGCCGATGGATCCTGCGCACCGACGTCGAGGACCTCGCCGATCACGTCATTGCCGGCGTGGATCTCGACCACCCACCGCCTGAGCTGTTCTGCGTGCTACCACGAGGCGGGACGTCCGCGATCGATCCACCTGGGTTGATGGCTGCGCGACGTCTCAAGGAACTGGAAGAGACGGTCACGGGAGTGCAGGGATGATCTTTCCGACGAACCGCTGGCCGGAACCACCGCCCCCGCCCGGGGAGTTAGAGACACCCGCCCCCGCCGGTTCCGAGCGACCGATTCCGTACCAGCCGCACACCGAGGAACAGCGCCAAGCCGTCCGCCGCTGGCTGTTGAAGACGGATGTCGAGGAGCTGGCCGAGCACCTCCTTGCCGGCGTCGATCTCGATGCGCCGCCGTTGCATCTCTGGCGTCATCTGGTGGACCCGCCATCGGACACTGGGATGGCCACGTGGAGACTGGAAGAGGCGACCAACAAGGCCCTTGCCGCGCGCAGATCGGAGCAGCCGCCCCCGAACACCGGCCCCCCGTTGCCGCCCGAGGCGCCTGGGACTCCGCCCAACACCGGCCCGCCGAACCCTCCGGTGACGAAGACACCGAGCGCCGGCATGCCGTTTCACGGTTGAATCCCGTTGAGCCTCAGTGAATCCCACTGGGATCCGCCGAATTATTCCCAAAAATATTCCGCTGCGGCGCTCCAGTGGCTCTGCGATTGTTTCAGGCCGGATGATTCGTCCGCTCAGCTATCCCGTGACGAGCGAGGTGGCACGGTCGGCAGATCCAGGTGACCTCCAGCGGCTTGCTGTAATCGGCGTGGTGCATTTGGGATTTGGGCGATCTGCAGTCCACGCAGTTCTCCCGGCTCAGTTTGCCGCGAGACAGGTACACGTGCGCATAGGATCGCGCGTTCATCTTTCGTCTGGCATCGCCCTTCAGCCGATGGGTCTTGCGCCAGGTCCTCATGTACGCTGCCCCGTAGGACCGTTGGCAATCGACGCACCAGGCCTGCCTCGAATGCCAGTTCACCTGGCACCTGGTGCAGAGCCTGTGATTTCCTGCTTTCACACTGTTAATGTAACATGTTCCACGTGGCGCCGTTCCTGTTTTGCCGGCTCGATTGAGGGCTGGCCCGGTACAGTCCATCTGCGCGAAACGACGGTTTCTGCGAACTACGGCAGTCCCGTTGTACCGCCCGGAACCCCGACGTTTCCTCTTGCTGCGGTGCTCTCAATGTGGTGCTAGGGTCGATCCTTGCTTCCCGTCGTTGTCCTCGTCCTGATCCCGCTGTTGCGGTTGGTGGGCGATGCAGTCGGTGGCCAGCGCTGGCAGCCCGTGCGGCGGCACCCTTCCCGGCCGGTGGTGACACCGTGGTCGGGTACTCACCCGCCTTAGTACAATCGCGGTAGTGCGGGGCCGAGGAGTTTGAGAGTTCTGCAGAGCGACGTACCTGCCCGAATTGATTGGGCGACTTTATGTTTTGCGCATTCTAACGAGGAGTGATGCTACGGTTTGACCATGAGCCCGGACACCGGACACGTTGACACGATGGCTTCCTTCGACGACGAGGAGGCGGTTCCGCTGAGTCCGCGCGAGCATGGCGAGGTACTGGAACTCAATCGCGTCTCGCGCCTGACTGCGATGGCGGATGGAAAAATCCGCGCCGCGACCCGCGACCATCGCAACCGCGCACGCGATGCCGCCAAGAAGATCGCACGCCGCCGATGAACGAACCAGAGAAACTCGGCATGGGTATCGGTGCCGCCGGTCACTACGACGAGCGCGGTGAGATGGTGATCGACAGCTTCTCGATCGTCGATCCATCATGCATGCGTTGCCACATCGACGCCGGTGGCGGATACACGACGGCGATGATCGATTTGGACGGGAGCCGACGCGAGATTGCAATCCCGAAACAACACGCAATCGACTGCCCGAAGCGATAGGACGATGCACTTCCACTGGCAGAACCTGAGCGAAGACGACAAGCGACGTCGCCGCGTTCCTTTCAACGGTCGAGCCTGGTGGCACTTCGGCAAGGACTCCGGATGGAACCTCGCATGGCAGTGGGTGTTCTCGCCGCGACTGCGTTGCAAGTTTTCGATCGGGCATGACGAGGAGAGCGGCTACGGCTTCTCGATTGGTCTGCCGTTCTTCGCCCTGTACGTTTCGCTCGGATATCCGGGCTCCTACAAGAAGGACAAGCGCGATCTCAGTTTGTCGATACACGACTGGACGTTGTGGTGGCGTGTGTGGGCCGATCCGGATTGCTGGAACAACCAACGACCGCGCTGGCGCGATGGATCGTTTCACTTCCTCGACGTGCTACTCGGGAAGGTGAAGCACTGGAAGGAAGACGAGCGCGTCGTCGATGTTCTCCTGCCGCTTCCCGAGCGCAGCTATCCCGGCACGGTCGAGATGTACACCGGCATCTGGAAGCGACCGCGCTGGTTCGCCGATCGAAGATCGATGTGTGAGGTTGAAATCCCGAGAGGTGGCAAGGCTCCACAGTTCCCTGGCAAGGGTGAGAACTCCTGGGACTGTGGCGACGACGCCATCTATGGCCTGCACCGCGAATGCAAAACGGTTCCCGAGGCGGTCGGCAAGTACGTCGAGGCCGTCCTGCACAACCGCGAACGTCGTGGCGTCGCGTTCGATTACAATCCGAAGGAGGCAACGGGATGACGCAGGCTGAACTGATCGCACGCGCCGTGCGCATGACGGATGATCTGTGCGGGGTCCGTTGCAAGTACTGCCGGCACGCGATGCGACCGCCGTACCTGCGCGTGCGAGTTTTCTTTCACTGGCTCTGGAACCACGCCGGCCGATCACCGAAGTTCAAGCCGCTCGACACGCAACCTCTCTCCGACACAATCACGAAGATCCGATCGGCATTGAGAGAATCTGGCCGATGACCTTTCCAAATAAAGTCGTCGAACGTTTGATCAAAGAGGTCTACCAACACGGGACCACACCGAACGGAGACGTTAGTCCGAGGCCAGCACAGGAAGCGATGGTGCTTCGGATGGTCAAACGGGATGTGAGAGCGACGCTGGCCGCGCTACGACCCGAGGACGTCGAGGTAGCGACATGAAGCGCCGAACCATAATCCAGGTTGCAGCACTAGCCCCGGTCGGTGCACTGGCCTTGCGATCTGCCCACGCTGGCGATCTGCACATCGTTGACTTCGTGATCACGTTCTACGACGACGATGGATCCGAGCTAGCCATGGTATTGAAAGATGGCCGTGTCGTTCGCCGTGCTGGTGTGACATCGCGATGTGCTCGTCACTTCTGGGCCGCGATGGCATTGGATGGACAAATGAGACTCATCGGACCGTCGTGGCCTTTGGCGGTGAATGTCTACAACGGATCCGATCCTGCCTGGAGTGTGGAGCTGCCGGCCAACGGAAGTGTCAAGGACATTCGATTTGAGAACGTCGATCCATCTGCGAAGTTTTTCTGGAGCATGATCCAGGCAGGACGCCCACCGGATATGACGTGGGCATGAAGCGCCGAACCCTATTCGCTGCACTGGCCGCCTGGTGGTCTGCTCGAAATGCCAAGGCCAAGGCCGCACCGAGGGGGGTCACTTCGTTCGAGGTGGGTCCATGCCGTGTCGTGAAGCTCCCGCCCGGAAATGACAACGTCAGCATCACTGGATGGCTGGATCTGTCGTCGAAAGACCCTGGCCGTTTTCCCAACCTACCAATCACGATTCCGAAGCCAGGTCATCGCCCCGAGTTCCGCTGGCGATGAGACTACACGTCACCAACCTCGACGGCCGCGAGTTCGAGGGAGAGATCGCGGTCACGTACCAGCGCGCTGAGCTGAAGCTCGAAGGTAGCAGTCGCACGATCAAGGGCTGGGAGTGTTTGATCAGCTACAACCCCGATCGGTCACCACATCCCGACGATCCACCGGGCGTGTACGTTGAGACTGGTGGCTTGTGCGTTTCCGATCCGCAGGCATCGGCATCCGCTGCCTTCGATCAGGCGATGGATATCTTGTACGACGAGGTCGCGATCGGAACCGCGAAGGATGATGGAGACGGGAGCGGCGAGGGATGACGTTCTACGCGGTCCTGCGATTGGTGCCGGATGCTATTGCCGACGAACGCCTGAACGTCGGCGTGGTCGTCTTTCGAGACGGTGTGGTTCGTTGGCGCTTCCTGAGCGTGTTTCGATACCCTGGTATTAGCGAGGGTATGGTCGCGGCGGTGCGCGAGTTCATGGCTGATCCGCCGATGGAAGAGGATGAGGTCCGCCGCATCTGTGGTCACTGGCTCAACTGCATCCAGCTCTCCGAGCCACGCGCATCGATGGAGGACATCGACGTGTTGCTGGATGACGTGGTTGTGCAGTACCTTGATCGCGGTATCCTGGCGACGGCGAATAGATGAATCACAAACGGAAACGACCAAAGCACCAGCGGCGCGGCTGTTTGATGTGCAAGCCGTGGAAATCGCATCACGGCAGTTACGATCCACCGATCGCCCGCCTGGGTACACGCAAGTACACGACTGCAGAGCGTCGTACTATCCAGGTCGGCCGCGACGAGCGATGAAACGCAAACGCCGCCACCCATTCGTCCCGTCGTGCCCACGTCGCGGCCGATACCACGGTCATTACCGGCGCATAGGCGAGCGTTGTCCGTTCAAGTAGCGGCCGAGCTATACTGGTCCTGCGACGCTGCCGGGCCATGTTTTAGCGAGCGTGGGAAGCTGGCCAGGAGGATACGACCTCCCGCCGCATTTTTCTATGGCGGTGGTGTTCCGCGATGCCAGACTGGGGCCATGTCGACGTTGTTACAGAAGGCGCTCACTACCAGCGGGACGAAGCTCGGCGGATCTGTTGCGATTCGCGAGGCCGATCTCAACGAACTGGGCGAGCTGGTCGATGGTTACTGCTCTGGCCACATCACCGCCACTGCGTTCATGACGTCACTCGATGCGGACGGATTGGGTAAATGCAACCCATCGACACGTGCGCAGACGATGGTCTGCCAGGCACTCAGACGACTGCACGCGGAGGGGTGGCGTCTCACCCGCCCTCAGTAGGCCGGGCGGAACAACCTGCCCGGCCGAATCCAGAACCGAAGCCAGTTGAATCGATCGGCGAACCGGAACCGATCTGGCCGCGCCTGCCACCGGGTCCAGTCCGCAAGGCGAAGACGGCAAAGCCAACCAAGGCAGCGAAGCCGAAGCCGAAGCCAGTCCAGGAACCGGAACCGAAACCGAAGAAGGTCGTCCACCTCACGCTGGTCACGCTGAGTGCGGACGACGTCAGCAATCCTGAAGTCGAGAAGCTACGCGAGAACGTGAAGCACGATATCAACGGCCGCCCGAAGGGCGCCACGATCGCTCGTCGTTACCTCACCAAGCGTGAAAAGAAGATCCGCGAGATTCTGGATGCGAGCGACGAAGAGTTTCCGAACATGCCGGCTACTCGCGCCGGCTGCGCGAACGTCCCCCGACCGTGTCCATATGTCGGCTGTAGCAAAAATTTATATCTGGATCCTGGCGACAAGGATGGGATCATCAAGATTCACGATCCGAGCATCGAACCGCACGAGATGAAACCTGATCGATCATGTGTATTGGACATCGCCGACGCCAATCCCGATGGCCTGACCCTCGACGCCTGCGGCGAGGCCATGAACATTACACGTGAACGGCTGCGCCAGGTTGAGGTCATGGCACTTGCAAAGGCGAACGCAAATTATCCTGATTGACTACTCGACCCGCTTTAGAGTAGGGTCGCGCCATGGGCGAACTCAAGAGTCATAGCGGGAACCTTTTGCATTACCAGGGCGATCCTCGATACGACCGCCCGGTCGTGACCGGCGAGGATGACGGTAAATGGTACAGCGTCTTCGTCGTGCAGCCTGTCAGTGGGCGCGTTGACGCGACCAAGGGCGAAGAGGACATGTGGCAGAGCAGTCACATCCCGCATCCCGGACGGATGTGTCTGTGGGCCGACAAGAACGGCTATGCGATGGATCCCGTGTTCATGGCCATTGCGGTCGAGGCGTACAATCTGGAAACCGATCGCGTGAACAACGACGACATCGCAATCATTGGACCATTCGCGCATCAGCCTCACGTGTACTACATAGCCAAGGACTCCCAATCAATCCGTCTTGAACCGGAACAGGTGCGCAATGGTTTTCTCCTGAAAGCTGGCAGCCGTGTCACTGCAGAGACCGAGGACCACAACAGTCACGAGTTTACGGTCGAGAGCGACGTCGACGTCCGAGCCTTCCTGTACGACCACGATATCCGATGGGACAAGGACTGATGAAAGAACATCTGCAACCCTGGTACGACAAGTGGCTCGATGAGCACAAGGATACCAGGCTGATCTACGCGATCCCGAGCGACCCCCGGCTCTACCAGGTTCACTTCGTGCGAAATCAACTGGCTGGGCTTTTCTGGGCCGACGTACCCTATGGCAAGAGAGAACAGGCACCGCCGCCGCGCGACGACTGCAAGATAGACGTTTACGTCATCGGTGAGCACACATCCAAGAGCGTGCGGCTGCCGGTTTACTCCCTGGAGCGCCCGGATATCGGTCTGCAAATCGTCCTGCGCCACAACTACTACAACTGGAATGTCTCGGTCCTCTCGGAGACGCCCATCAACACCGACGTGATACGCGGATTCAAGCTTGACTATAGCGACGATGATCGCGAGCGGTTCCCCAATGGTTACATCCTGGGCGAGTGTTGGGATAACTGCTTTTTTGAAGGGTTCCCCGAGGAAGTTCAGTTCGGCCCGCACAGCGAGAATCCGTGCAAGTTTTCTGTGAACATTGACTCCGAGTACATGGTCTACACATTCCTGTGGTTGCTCATGCGGGACCGGATTGGTTGACATGGGAGCACCCAAACAAACTGCGAGCAAACTGGAATCCGGCGAGACGATTCTGTTATCCGTGCGCGCGGCCAATGCCATTTGCAGGGCGAGTAAAAAGCCGTGGCCACGATACAACGACGCTATTCCGGTGACGCTCGACGAATTAGAGAACATGCTTGGCCCGGATCGTCGCCCGCACTGGGTTGGTCTGCGCTGGGCGAAAGACGTTGGCCCGGTGACGCTGACCCAGATCTGCCGCGAGGTGCAGCGGCTACGCGACGACAAGCACTGCCGGTGCGGGAAGTGCATGGGTGGCGTTCTTACCGACGCCGAGCTACTACACAAGGCGATGTGTATGATCGAGGTCCTGGAGGACCGCAAACAGTTTCCCGATCCAATCGGCAATGAAGTCGCGATTCAGATCCGCCAGCGCCTCCTACTACCCGTGAACGAAAGACAGGACCCATGAACAAGCCACCGCGACGACTCGCCCGCGTCTTGATCTCCCACGATGCGTTGACCAGCATTCTCACATCGGACAAGGCGTTCCGTGTCGTGAAGGACGGCATCCCGGAAGGATCGGTGGTGGTATCCGTGCGCGAGGACTGGGAGCGGCAGGTCTTCGACGCCGTGATCGAGCACAGTTCATTTGACTTGGTCGAGGCAGGCAGCGTGATCCCGGTCCTGAAGGACGCTACCTTCAACGTCAGCGCGATTCCCAAGGAGCTGTCATCCGCGAAGAACTGAAACAGATGGAGCTGCTGGGTCTTCGACGCCGTCATCAGGGTCGCGACGAAGTGAATGCCATCCGCCGTGGCGCGCACTTTTCCGGTCCAGGCTTCCGCACCTCGTTGTTACGCGTCTGGGACGAGGGGAAGGAGACCGGTGCGTTCATAGGCTTGAACCCTGGCATGGCGAATGGTGACGTCGATGACATGACGGCCACCAAGATGGTTGGGTTCGCGAAGCGCTGGGGATGGGGCGCGTACATCGCATATAACTTATTCGAGTACGTGGCGACGGATCCATCGGAGTTGGTCGCGCGCATTCGCGCCGGTCACGAAGTCGGTGTCAATCCGATCGAGGCCATGGACTTGATCAACCACAGCACGGTCTGTCTTGCCTGGGGTAATCCGATACCGAAGATAAAAATGGAGTGCGAGGTCCGGATCGCGCTGATTCTAAAATTTCTCACTTGCAGCGCCTGGCGGTGCCGGACCATCGTGGCCGGGACTACCAAGGGCGGGCACCCCAGTCATCTTTCCCGCCTGCCTTACGTGGATAGCCCGTGGGTCGTAAGTCCCGCAAAATACCCGTTTATAAAGCCGGTTAAGAAGGCCGCAGCTTTTAGGGCTTGATTACTCTACCCGCTTTAGTGTATTGATCGGTGGTGCCGAATATCAAGTTAAAGACCGAGATCGAAGTCACCGTGGAATCCGAAATGCGGTGGGCGGTGGTCTGGACTAGTCGTTTGAAGCCAGACGACAACCACGACTTCTCCGACGCCCACGTCATGGCGATGTTCAACGAGAAGAGCAAGGCCGATGCCTTCTGCGAAGATCAGTGCCCGACGTCGGGCCTGGTGATCTACATGGGAGCCGAATGACGCTTACAGAGGTACAGGACCGCGTCGAGAAGATCCGGGAGCTGGCGCGGATGCCGCTTTCTCCTGAAGCGCACATCGCCGAAGACGAACTGCGCGGTGATGTTCTTCGTGCCATTGCAGTTGGTCACGAGAATCCAGCGCTGATCGCGGACGAAGCCCTCAAGACCAGCAAGTTAGAATTTCCACGGTGGTACGAATGACCCTGGTTGAAAAAATCGCACGCCGTCTCGCCGAGCAAAACCATCGCGTTGCCGGCGCAGACGTTGACCTTCGCAATGCCAAGGAGATCGCAGACATTGCCATCGCCCACCACGCGGCGATCTCCCGCTACCAGAAATGCGGCCAGTGCGCAGAAGCATTCGAGGACGACGCATGAAGTGCAATCACAAGCTCCGATCGCACCAGGAGAATCTGGACCTCGTCGACGACTGGGTCGACGTTCCGATCGGAACCGAGGTGGTGCTCAAACACGACGACGGTCACTGCAGTTTGTCGTTTACGCGCTCGGCACCAGAGTTTCTCGGTGGTCACACGCCGGTCATCTGGTTGCGCGGGTGGGCGGCGTGCTGGGCGCTCGATCGAGTTGCGAGGGTGCTATGAGTTCGAAGGCAGAATTCGCGGCGGCCATGGTCGAGCACAACGAGGCGCATCCGCAGCGGTCCAGCGAGCGGCACTGGTCGATGGCAGGCTTCGAGTTCAACTACGAACGGCGAGACCCGAAACATCACTGGGGCCGCTTCGGTGGTGGGTGGGACTACCGGCTTGGCATCGACGTCGGCGGCAGTACCGTCATCGTGAACCTGCTGGTCGCATCGGTACAGATCACGCGCAAGGATAAGCGATGACGAACGCCGAGGAACTGAACGAGATCCTTGCTGACCTCGAACACGACAGTGGCCCACTGACGACGGAGGAACGTAAGGCTGTCACCGATGGCGTGAAGGCTGCGCAAGATGAAAAGGCGCGCGACTTGGCAGGGCAGATCCCTGGTTGGCAGGAGAGGTACGACAAACGACTAGCGCGGGCAATTGGTGAGCGTGCGCTGGCGCAGGTCGCCCGTGAAGAACTCGCCCAAGTCGAAGCCATTCGAGCGCGCAGGAACAATCACAAATGGTTGCGTAAAGACGAGCAGGCCCCTGACGGCAACGATGGGCATTGGTCCTGCGAGGACGACATACAGACGCTGCTGAATTGTCTCGACCGCGCTCTCGCTGAACTGAAGGATCAGCTATGAGCGATGCACTGAGGGAATCGATCGCGCGGATACGTGAGGTCGCAGATCGGACGCCACCGGAGTCAGGATCGCGGCTTGCGTTTACGATTGCTAATGCATTGGATTTGGTGGCCGCTGACGTGGGTCGCGCGCACAAACGCATTGACCAAGGAGAAAACGATGAACAAAAAGCTGACACTGATCGGCGGCCGGGCCGGCAAGAAGGTCTCGAAGAAAACGATGCGGTGGCTGGAGAAAACTCTGAACCACGCACCGGAGACGATGGACGTGACGATCGTATCCAGTCAGATATCGATCGCCCTGGAGAACGGAACCCTGATCACGTTGCTGGTGGACGCGACCCAGTAGGTGCTGATTGCCAGCACACGAATCCGGTCAGCATGCAAGATGATCCGCGAGCCATCGTTCCGTACTGCGCTGACTGCGGGAAAGAACTCGGCCCGAATCCAGGCACCGAACTCGCGCAAGAATTGTCCGCACAGACGATCCCACCGCCGTTCGTGGAGTGCCTCTTCGACGGGGCGATCAAGGATCGAAAGGTGCTGTCGCGCGGGCTGTGCATCGTCGAGGACAAGATCGACGACTGGAGTTCTATGCCCGAGCTGCGCTTCCGTCTTGCCTGGCTGACCTTCCATCGCGGCGAGCACCTCGGTGCGATCTGGCTGCGCGTTTCTGGCGTCGACGAGGTACTCGATAAAGCCATCGCCGAGTGCGAGGACTGGAAACCGCAGAGCGGGAATCCCGATCACAAACTAGAAGCGGAGATCCTACAGGCTGCCGCCGACCGCATCCGCGCACTGAAGGTCAAAACATGATCGACCACCGTCATGACGGAAGTGGCATGCGGATCATCTGCGACGGCGGTTGCGGCCGGCGGTTCATCCCTCGCGGCAACTACAGCATCGCCCACGTCATCCGACGCGCGGCCAGGCGACAGGGATGGCGCGACGACAAGGTCGACGACACGATCATGGACTACTGCCCGGTATGCCGGCCGAAGCACATCAAGACCATCGAGGTTGAGGCGCACGCATGACCGAGAAGATCACCAAGGTCATCGATCCGAACTGGACGCTGGTAGCCACGCCAGTCGACGATGGCGATGGCACGGTTATACGGGTCGAGTTCGAACTGTTTGAAACGGTGAGGAACTTTCCCAAGAATGTCGACGATCAGGAACTCTATGCCCACGGCCGCGTGAAGTGGGACGGCTGCAGCGATTGGTGGTTCGATCGACAGAGTTCAGAGAATTCAGAATCGACCTTGAAGCGCTTCCTGCATTTCTGCGAGGAACCGAATGTCGGTGGACTGATGTCGAAGGTCTACTTTGCGTGCGGCGAAATGATGGACGCGTTCGAGGGCACGTCGTTGGTTGAGGAGGTTGCGTTCACACGTCAGCAGATCATCGAAGAGGTATTGCTGGCAGTCTGGGACGCGACCCAGGACGATGGTCCGCTGCCATATGACGACGACGTCGTGAGCGTTGCACTCGACTACGCACGAAAGAAGCTGGCCACATGACCGTGACTATCCACGGCCTGCTCAATGGTCTGCCGATGTGCGGATTCACAACGGACATCCCGTTCCATTGGCCGATCGAACATAAGTGGTCGCTCGATCCGGATGATTTCACTTGTGAGGCGTGTTTTAAATTGGTCAAGACTGGCGGTGATCCACTCAGCACACCAGTCGACGCCATCGTCGATCGCGTGACTGGTGTGCTGCTCAAGCACGATATCCATGCTGGCGCCGAGGTCGTGAACGATCTCGTCAGCGCTCTGCTCGACGCGCCGATCTACACTGACTTTCTGCGCGCACTGCCGGCCGAGGCCACGCACCAGCAGAAGCGCTGGGGCAGCGACGACGCCGGTAAGACCGACGCCGATTGGTTTTGGCTGATCGGATATCTCGGTGGCAAGGCGCTCGCGACACCTCCCGATGACCTGCTCAAGAAACTGCACCGGATCATTGCGACGGCGGCAGCGTGCGCGAACTGGCACGCGCAGCTCATGGGTGGATCGAACATGCGGCCGGGCATCGCGCCGCCAGATGCGATCGACAAGGAGAAACGATGAACGAGATCACGATCAGTTTCGAGCTGTGGGAGTTGCTGGTGTTCATCGCTGTCATCAATCCGATCTGGACAATCAGCAGCAAGCTGGGCGCGGATACCTACGAGTGGGTCAAGGCCAGACGGAGGCGACGATGAGCCATCCCAAGATCGGCGACATGATCAGTTTTTCTTTCGCGGTACGTATCTGTCTGGACTCGTCTGCAGCAAGTGCAACGGACTCTGGGACGATCCAACCGCAGGAAAGACGATTCATGATGTGGCGCGCGACGCTGCGAAAAGTGGAGGGACTGATGTATCCGAGCACGGTTGAATTGATTGGTTATGAGAGCCCAGCGGTCTCTTCTACGACCGTACGAATTCGCTATCGGGTTGGATTTCTGTGGTGGAAGCGATCCGTTGAGCAGACGCTGACACGCGGCGATGACGATCGGTGGTACGACGATCGCGGTCGCGTTTCAAAGTTCAACGACGGTGGTCTTGATCAGCTTCTTGGTCAGATCACGATGGACAACGACTCGATGGAATACGCGCTCCTCACTACAAAGAAATAATGTCACGAAAACAAATCTGGATCTTGCAGTGCACTTACCATAGAAAAGGCGTGCCAACCTACGCGTTCGGAAAGCGGTTCTTCAAGAAGGGCTGTCCGCAGTGCGAGGAGAAGCGCGCAGCCGGAAAGGTATTTGAAACCGATCCGACGCCGGCAGTCTTAGTGTACAAGTTCGGCGAACTGCGGAACCAGCGCAATCGTGCCGTGCACATGGCCCGTATCCTGAGCGAAGGAGGAACGACGTGACCGACGAGCTACCGAGAATGCTGGAATCTGCCAGAAATAAAATCGAAGCCATTTCTGGCGACGCCAACAAGCAGACAAGGGCGGCGCTGTGGAGACTGCGCGATGTGATCGAAGCCGTGAACAATCGCGTAAACCATTGGTATGCCAGAGCGGAGACAATTCTCCGTGTGACGACCGGGACGGAAGACCTAGTGGCGTGCGACTGGGAGGATGCGCTACGCGACAGCAATGGTAAACATCTTGGACTGTGGAAAGGCGAACTCGGTTTTTGGGTTAACGACGAAACCGTAACTTGGTTCCGATCACCCAAGCCGATAGACGTGGAACTGGTACTCAACAAGGTGCGCAGAGAGTTGGTCAACTTCAACGCGGTTCAATTGGACGGGATTCTCACAGCGGTTCGTGTTGCTGTTTCTGAATCGGAGCTTCCGAAGTGAGCATCNAGTCTGAGATAGCCGAGATGGATCGCCAGGATCAGTTCATATCGAGTCTGTGCCCGAACGCGAAGAACCACACGACAGCGCCGAACGCATCCGCCGACTGGCATCCGTGGGCCAGGAAGAAGGGCAAGACGCACAGGCAGATCCAGTGCAGCGGTTGCCATCTCTGGAAGATATGGGTGCCGCGATGATCATGTTTGATCGCGCGAAGAAGTTCGGACCACTCGCCAGGAAGGTGACCAAGTTTGCTCGGGCGGAGGTCGAGACCGGCCGCGCACGTGCCATCGAGGCGTGCAAGCGGAACAAGATGCCTGGGCCGCAGAACTCTTATGGCGACTACCGCAACCGTGTTGTCGACGAATGCGTGTCGTCGATCGGCGCCATGTCTTTCGACGATCCGGGCAAGGCGTGTGATGCGTGCGAAGGCAACGTCCGCGCAGGCAAGCACTGCTGGGCGTGTGGCTTGGAAGGACCGGCTGGGCAGGGCCACGAGGCAACATAGGAGGAAGTCATGGGAGTTGAAATGGAAGACGCGACAGGCAAGCCGTCGACGATCGAAGATATCGAGAGGGCTGCCACAGTGGTGAGGAAGTCGATCATCACCGCGATGATGAAATTGCCGCCAGAGTTGGCTATCGAGTTGACGACGATCTTGCGGTGCCTGGATGAGTACCGCGCCATTCGAGTCAAGTTGGAACAGGAATCCGGTGGCTGAGAAATTTGCATACTATTTCGGCTTCGCGCCAGGTAGTGGTCACTTCCTGCAGGGCGGTAAGGATCGCCTCAGTCTCGAACCACCGCCAGGCAGTCCGTGGAAGATCGAACATCTCGATGGTGGTCTTCTGAGAAATCGCCAGGTTCCTGATAAGCCTGATGGTCGCGTGCATTGGACGTGCGGCGGTCGACCAGATTGCTGGTTCGCATTCGTCTGGTGGGATCGATCGGGTGACAAGCGTGGAGCCTGCAATTCTGGATTCTACGTCAAGGGATTCCAGGCACGGCGCGAGGACGCGCAGCCGGCATTTGAGTTCGCCTGCGTAGCGTGGCCGCGTATCGTTGCGCGCCAGCTTTTCCCGCTGGTATTGCAGGAGGCGCCGTGAGCAAGCTCGACAAGGCCAAGATCATCGCGGAGATCGCGGAGCTGGGCGCGAAGGCGTACAGCCTTGTCAAAGAGCGACGGCGCGAGGATCGCGATATGGAGGACCTGAAGAAACAGCTCGCGGAGGCAACGAACGAATAAAGGACATTTGGTGAAACCATGATCAAACACTTCGTAACGTTCTACAGCCCTGGCACGTTCGTGTCCGAGAGAACCATCCAAGAGATCCCCGAGTGGGATGTCAGAGAGGCCGTGAAGAGGGCGTCGAAGATCACGGAACGATACAACTCCCGTCCCTACGGTTTTCGGTTCCATACGGAAGAGGGCGGCGATGGTCGCTGGGAGCCGAAGCGCATTGGTGAATCGGGAACACACTACATCAACGGAAAGTTGGAAACGTTGGCCGAGGTCGAGGCCCGCAACGATCCGGGTGAGGAGATTCTTCGGAGCAATATGCGCGGTAACGACGACTGGAAAACCATCGTCAGGGGCGTATCAGGATGGAAGTGGACGATGTCGTTTGAAAATGGCGACGTGCTCGTAAATGCGGACGGTATGGTGGTGAAGCCGTGAGCAAGCGCGTGAATACTAGTTACGCTGCCCTGTACGCTGCCCGGATCGCGCTCGGCGTCTGCACCCGTTGCGGGAACCGCAAGGGTGATCCGTACTGTTCGGTGTGCCGGCAGTGGGATCGGGATCGCAAGCGCCAGAAGCGGCACCCTGACGGCGGCACACGGCCCGTCTACTGTGCGATCTGCGGGAATCCTGGCCACAACGCCACGACGTGCGAACGCCAGCCAGAGGGCGACGTTGGCCGCGCACGCGCCCACGTGCGAGAGATTGCAGAGGACGACACGTAATGGTCGACCTTGGAAACGATTCATGAGAGCGCTGACGTTACACCAGCCGGTGGCTTCGATGATGGGTCACCAGCCACTCAAGAGCGTCGAGAACCGCAAGTGGAAACCGCACGCCAGTGTCTTCGGGCAGCGCATCGCGATCCACGCCGGCAAGAAGTGGAACGCCGAGTATGCGGCTTGGGCGCGAGGTGTGTCGAAGCACGATCGCGCGTGCGAGATCGCTATCCACGCCGCGATCAGGAAAGCCGGCGGTATCTCCGCAGCCATTGTGTCGACTGCGGTTGTATCTGCCTGGTACGACAAGCGCGATGGAAAGTGTGAATGGACGGATCCGGCGACCTGCCTCGAATTCATCAAGGACGATCCGTGGTTCCAGGGACCGGTCGGTTGGTTGCTCACCGATTTCATCCAGCTACCGAAACCGATTCCGTGCAGAGGCGCGCTCGGTCTCTGGACAATTCCGGAAAACATTCAAGCGGTGATCGAATGACCAGCCGGCAATGGGCAGATCAGCAGCGGATCCGCCAGGAGGTGACGGCGCATTTGGCACGCGCTCAGGTATCTCTGAATCCCGTGACAGGATTCCCACCGAGTGAAAAGGAACTCGCACAGGCGACTGTGCACACACTCACGGCAGCGATCCGCATGCGGCACCTCGATGGATTCGGCGAGGCTGCTGACATTGTCCTGGAGGCATTGGAGAAACGAAAAGGATAACAAGATGGATTTTCTGATCTACATTTTTGCGATCGTAGTTGTCGGCAGCGCTGTTACCTGGATCGCGTGGCGTCATTGCAACAAGCCGATCACGCAGGAGGAACTGGATGACATGATTCGACAGACGCGAAAGGCCAACGCCGCTGACGAGCGCCACGCGTACCAGGATACGAAGATGAAGCTGGCAGCGATTGAACGCGAGCGAGATGCTCTGAAGATCGACGTCGATGATCTCGCCGAGCGCGTGTGGAAACGACTCAACGACGTGCGCCCGATGCCGATGCCGATGGAGTCAGTGCGCGCGGTGCTGAAGGACGAGCTGCCGCATGTGGGGTGACGATGGAAAATATCGCGGCGATCTTGCGCGCGAGCGCACCGCCCACCAGGCGACGAAGGACCAGCTCACTGCCATGACCCACGATCGCGAAAAGTTGAAGCTGCGGGTGCAGGCGCTGGAGAACGAGATCGAACGTATAGAAGTCGACCGCGCAACGGAATGATAGACTCTGCCCATGGCAAAGTCCTGGCCCAACGAACGCCCGTCGTGGTGCCCGCACCAGGACTGCAACTACGTACGACGAGCGCTTGACAGCGCCTGTGTCGGCCGTTTGCCCCAGGCGGTACCGCACGGCCCGGACGTCAACACCGAGCGCCTGTGCTTACGCGGTGCCGACGACGACCCCCCCCGCCTGGCCAGGGCCAGACAAGGTCTTCGATCTTCAGATCAACAAGGGCGACCGGTTCTGGCTTCGGATGTTGCTCGACGCTCTGGACGAATGAATCTCATCGCAGTAGCTCCATGTCGAACGGGACGATGTTAGATCCATCCTTCTCCGCCCAGCGCAGGGCGCGATCGCGAGAATTGGTGACGTTGCTGTCTTTGAGTCGTGCGACTGGCAGCGCCAGGTACTCGATCATGGTCAGGCAGACAACCGGCATGCCTGGCATCGCCAGGTAGAAGTACGATGGCACTCGGTTGTTCTTCGGTACTACGATCGGCATTGTGTTTCTCGTGTGGTTCGCATCGTCGTTCTCCTATCTTTGGTGAATCCCTGCCAGCCGCATGCTGGCTTCGAGTCGTCCTTGCGGAACCCGTCAGCGCCGTACTGATCGCACTGCCACCAGCCGGTTAGTGCCAGGTTCTGTTGCAGACCCGATCCGCATTCCGGGCAGATGCCGGTCGTAACGATGGCGCGGGTTTCTTTCTGCGCCTGCTCGATGCGGCGCTTCGATTCTGCGCGTTCCGTGCGGCGTGCTCTTTTCTCTGTGAGTGTCATGGCCATCGTCGTTCTCCTATCGGTTGAGGTAGCTGGGGATCTCGTTCCGGCGTTTGCCGTTGAGGGTGAAGGTGTATCCGGCCGGCAGGCCGTCGAAGTAGCAGGCGACGTTGGCCATCAGATCGGCGAACGCATCCTGGCGGCGTGCTCGGGGCTGCGATTGCATCCGAACCCAGGCAACCTTGCCGCCGTCGTCGTAACTGATCGCCAGGTACGAGGACCAGGTTCCCGCGTCGCTGCGGCCGAGGGTGAGCGAGATCCGGCGGACCTCGCAGGGTCTTCTCGCTGCCGGGGTTGCCGAAGGTGATCGTCGCGTCCATGAGTGTCACTATACAGTAGCCGCTTTAGTATGCAACCCCTACGTCGCTTTTTTTGGATCTTTTTTTTTCGACTCGCTGTCCGAACGAAAAAAGCCCCCGGTCTCCCGGGGGCCTTCGGCGCAATGCGCAACCAGCTTTAGTGCGCGAAGTGGCGGATCGTGTAGTCGACGGCCTCATTGCGGGTTTTGGTTGCCTTGTTCCAGTGGGGGCCATCCTTGGAGATCCAGGGCACCCAGCGGCCCTTCGCATCCTGCGCGACCCAGCCGACGATCGTGCCATTGTGGTTGACCTCGTAGCCGCAGCGGGTGGCGATGGAGGCGGTGTGCTTCTTGATCAGTGTCGTTGTGTTGTCCATAAACCTAATCTAAACCCGCTTTAGTAGCATGTCGAGAAATATCTGGAGAAATCGACCGCCGCACTGCTCCGGGGCGGAAACGCCTCATGCCCATCGCCAGTTCTTGTCAGCAACGTGATATGGCCTGCTGATCCTGGTGCCGTCGTCGGCAGTGACATGAAAATATCCGTAACCGGCCTCGCTCACCGTGGCAGCCTTTTCCTCGCTGCCAACCTCGACGATCATCTTGTCGCCCTTGTAGGGTCCGATGTAGTAGCTGCGACCTTCTGGCGGGGTGGGGCGGTTCATGGGTATCAATCTAAACCCGGTTTAGTAGGAAGTCGAGAAGAATCGACCACAATCGACCGCCGCACTGCTCCGGGCGGGAAACGCCACGTCTGCCCCTGTGTGGGGTGCTACCGCCGGCCGGGCCACGCTGCCGGGCGGGCTGCCTTCGCCCCGGAGCGGGCCACGCATACAGCGACGTGGCGGTCAGGGTAGGATGGCGGTGTTGCGCACTTGAACCCCCATCAAGGAGGCCACCCACCCAGAATCCACGACCCTACCGGCGGGACGAACAGCCGGCCAAAACGCAAAAGCGATTTACGCACATACATTCTATAAAACGAGGTGGTTGCCATGCAGCCGATCAGATCGCCGCCCTAGACTGGCGGAGTTGAATGGGCCGGGGACAGCGCAAGTCCCCGGCCTTTTTATTCGACCCGTGCTATCTCAGGTTTAGTAGGATTCCATTCAGGAGAGATCGGCATGACGACAAAATTGATGACCGTTGAAGATGCGAAGATCAACACGACCTCGATAAGTATTCGTGTTTTACAAATTGGTAAGCGGCAGATGACCATGTCTGTATTCCGACAACTTCCATGTGAGCAGATCATCGATCTTGACGATGATGCTCTCTTTGGAGTCCCGTGGGGTTTGGTTAACTATTTCTGGAAGGGTTGTGGGTACAAGGAGGATTCAGAACACGTCCATGTGGTGTGGCAACTAGGACAAGAACTAAGACGTGCCTGTATTGGATCTCTCGCAAACGATCCGGATTTTTCCGGTCAACTTGAATCATTGCGCACAGATCAAGGGATCGTCTCAATCGCTGGCATTTTTTTAAATGTTTTAGCTGGGAAAAAACCGACTTCGAGGGGTTACGGATTTTATGGAATCGTGGAAGTTGAAGGATGGCGAGAGAGATTGGAAGATCATGATCGGAATCTTCTGCTTGAATTCTGTCAGCCACACAATTACAAAAAAAACAATTACAAACAAAACAACGCTAAAGACAAGATCGATGCAGAACTCATGCGGCTTACCAGCCTACTGGCATCCGACTACAACGTTTGTGTTCGTAACAATGATGAGCTTCGTCGGCTCTACTCCGACATCAATGGTCGGATAATCGACCTACAGGAGCGCTGGCATCATCTATATGGCACGGTACTTCGTGATCTCGAACAGCTATACATAGCGGTGTGATTCGACCCGGCGAAACTCGATGCGCGTGATACGTGCATTCGGACCACATCGCATGTGCCGATTGAACATATCAACGAATTCATCTGGCGTGAGATCAGGAAATCCCTCGCGGATGCAATCGTGTTTGGTGATCTCGGAGAGACGTTCGCGACGCGCACCGAGGACGACGCATTCGCCGAGCACGACCTGCTTCTCTCCCTTCTTGAGACCCATGCACTTCCGTACGGCCATGAACCGATCACCCTTTTGCAGACCGCGCCAGCCAGTCCTTCTCGTAACATTTTTGGTTCCGTCTAGAAATTGTCGCTCCGTGAGCGAGAAAGACATGCGGCGCATCAGTTGAGCTCGGCGTCGATTTGCTTGTGCAGATCGATGCCGTGATCCTTGGCAAGTATGTCTACGATCTGCTTCTGGTTGTTCGCAACACGCATCAGTACACCGCGCGTGACGTTCATGTTGAAATCCCGCAGCTCCATCGAGACCGTCATCGCTGCCAGGACCACGGCCAGCATCCAGCTCGTGGTCTGGGCATAGATGTAGTAAATGAACACGGCGCTCAGCGCGAGACGGATTGCGATCTTCATGCTGCCCTCTTCCTGGTTTTCGGAAACTGCCGGACGCGGAGAGGAGGCGGCCACTCGGTGATGTCTCCTCCCTTGCGATCATTGAGATAGGGCGCGGCGCCGGATGTGCTGTCGTATGGTCGCGCGCCGAGCTGCTTGACGAAGCAGGCGACGTCTTCGTCGCGGCAGATGTCGATCGTCTTACGTGCCCAGTTGACGTCGAACGGTCTTGCACCTGGACCGCTCTCGCCGCCCACGATGATCCAGTCGAGCGGTCGCTTGTTCACGACGTGTTCCTCGAAGTCGATCGGACCGAGCGCTGGCTCGTAGCTCACGAATCGGATCTCGGCCGGACACTTGCGCAGGTAGTTGATCCGCTTGTCGGCAGTGGCCTGATCCTCGATACTGGTGCCGAGCCATACATTCGGCAGCGGCCAGCGGTCGACGAACTTCGTATTCAGGAATCCCTTCCACGGCACGAGATTCATCGCGATCTTCTGGCATTCCTCGGGCTGCCAGTTTTTGAACCAGTCGGCTGCGATTTCCGGCCGCTTGGTCAGGACCTGGAATGTGTGGTGTGGTGCAGATGCCATCACACCGAACACGGCCGCGATCCATTCCGGCCGTACCTCTTTGTAAAAGAGATCGGCCATGTCGCACACGAAAATCTTCCGAGGTCGTTGCCAGCGCAGTGGCTTCACTAACTCGTCGGGAATGAACCGCGTCTTGCCCGTCCACCGTGGTCCGGCCTTGCGCATGACTGCCAGGCCCTTGTACCTCGGCGTCTGACTCAGACGCGTGGCAGAGAGGCGTTCGGCATAACATTTTTCGCAGCCGGCCGAGACGCGCCGACAACCCACGATCGGATTCCACGTTGCTCCTGGTGTGACCGTTCCGTCTTTATTTACGGTGGCGGTCCACTGGATCTTCGTCTTGTCACCCATATCACTCCATTTGATCTGCTAGTTGTTCGAGTTCAGATGCGCGCTCGGCGTAGCGATCTGATTGATCGTGTCTCGAATTCACTTCTTGGTTTTTGTCGTTCCAGATTTTTTCGCCGAGTTCCCGAAGATCTCTTTCACGTGCGCGGATTTTCGCCACAACGATCGTCATCATTTCTTCGACGGCAATGCTGGCCAGGTTATCTCCCATTGAGATCCCTTCGTGGCCGTTGTAGTACCTCTCTCGTCCGTATAGCGCGGTCGACAATTTCTCGAAGTCATCGTGTCCGATACGTTCCCGAGCGCGGGCACGCTGTTCATACGCGGCAGTCATTGGTGGCCCTTCCCATCGCACTCGGTGCACTTGCTCAGCGGATCGTTCTCGTCGTGGTCAGGCGTCGTGCCAGTGCCGTTGCACGTCTTGCAGCGAGCAGCGAGCCAGGCGACGACTTCTTCCTTGCTGCCCCAGCATGGCGCGGGCAGATCGTTGTAGATGTAGGAGACGATCGCCGGCAGCACGCGAATGTTGTCGGCGTCGGCATGGCCAGTCGCTCCCTTGAGATCGTTGGACAGAACCGCGCTCAAGAATTGTCCCGTGGGCCACCGCTTCTTCGCGTAGTTATCGAGGGCCTCTCGTATGTCTGGCCGGATGTTTGTCACGCTCATTGGGTTGTCGACGAGACGGCCGGTGATCTCCGCGACCTGGCGCAGCGATCTGTACTCGGCGAGCAGTGGCACGACTGTATCGGCCGCGCTGCCGGCGATTACGTCAGGCCATTCGTCGAGCAGGAACTTGGCGATGCGATCGTGGTCGCGGGCAGCGGCGAGCACGGTCTGGAAGTCTGGGAACGTGCGATCCACAGTCAGTGAATCTGAATCATTGAACGGACCGTCACGAATAATGTCCGCGATGATCGCGTCGCCGTAGTGGCAGCAGATGTGGTGCGCGGGATGCGACTGCCCGTGGATCTCGCACCACCGCTCCTTGTGCGCGTCTGGAATCGTATCGCCGTGCTGTACCGTCATGGCCCCGGATGCTAATGCCGGTCGAGTACCCTGTCAACGAGAATGAATCGCTTGCCATGCTTATGCGGATTCCGTAGGGTATGCCGCCGATGCCGGTCAAGAAGAAGGTTTACGAAACCAAGTCGTCCAACGAGCTGTACGATATGCTGCGAGTGCGGTACCCAGGCGATCAGTACGCACTGTTCCCGGAGGTGCGCAACACGACCGGCGCAGCCCGCACCGAGCGCTACGCCGACGCGGTCGCGATGGGGTTGTGGCCGTCGCGCGGTCTCACGATCTCTGGCTTCGAGTTCAAGTCTCATCGCAGCGACTGGCGTCGCGAGCTGAAACATCCGGCGAAGGCGGAGCCCTTGTGGGAGTTCTGCAACGAGTGGTGGGTCGTTGCTGGAACACCGGACGTCGTCAAGGAAGACGAGTTGCCAGAGCCGTGGGGGCTGATCGTTGCCAAGGGTGACAAGCTCCACACGATCAAGAAGGCGCCGTATCAGAAGCGGCCCGTCGAGATCCCGCGTCGCTTCGTGGCGTCGATGTTGCGCTCGGCGCAGGCGGCAATGAACATTCCCGAAATTCGTTTGCGCGAGAAGGTCTATAACGAAACCTATGAGAAACACCGCAAGGAGATCGCCGACGCCGAGAAGCGCGTGAAGGATCGGGTCGGTAGCAGCTATCAGGAACTCAAGATCGTCGTCGATGAATTCGAGAAGGCGAGTGGAGTTCAGATTCGGCATCGCTGGCACGGCCAGGCCATCGGCGAAGCCGTGAAGATGATCGTCGACATGGGTTCTGCCGGGAAGCTCACGACTGTATTCGAGCGGACAGCAAAGCAACACCAGGATCTCGCAGACCAGGCGCGTAAGGCGGTCGAAGAAATCAACCGCGAGTGATCGAAGCACAGACTATTTGAGGCGACGCGGCTCGGCTCCGAGCTGGCGATTGTCGTTGGGAACTCGGC
>LAZR01000214.1_pt1 | contig 58863 bp, 49 predicted proteins | sample 329461 | NCBI WGS metagenome assembly LAZR01 (sample SAMN03002196, study PRJNA259156) | marine sediment metagenome | biome: sea floor; feature: Hydrothermal impacted sediments; material: marine sediment; isolation source: Loki non-amplified sample from Loki's castle hydrothermal vent sediment ... | reverse complement strand
GCAACATGACTTCTCAGTTCTTCGCAAATGTTTATCTGAATGAATTAGATCAGTTCATAAAGAATGAATTAAAAGCAAAATACTACATTCGCTATGTAGATGATTTTGTTATTCTGCATGATAATAAAAATATTCTAAAAAACCATAAAGAGATTATTGATATTTTCTTAAAGGAGAAGTTAAAACTTCAACTTCATACAACAAAATCAAAAATATTATTTCTCAAAAAAGGCATATCGTTTTTAGGATTTAGAAATTTTCCTTATCATAGATTATTGAGAAAAGCAAATATATTGAATATAAAAAGAAAGATTATACTAGGTAGTCTATTTTCTACAATATAAATATTTCTGAAGCTCAACCTCTTACAAAAAGGAAGCCTTTATAGTTGAACTATAAAGGCTTTTTATTATATATAAGAGTGTATAAACTACAACTCTAAAAGTCCGTTTGTTTTAGTAACACCAGCGGCACTCTCTTTCATTTTTGCTTTTTCAGCATCACTAAGAGGAATATCTATAATCTTTTCGATTCCGTCTTTCCCTAAAATTACAGGAACCCCAATACAAATATCTTTTAAGCCATATTCACCATCTAACATTGTCGAACAAGGAAACATTTTCTTTTGATCACATGCAATTGCCTGTACCATAGAAGAAACTGCAGCACCTGGCGCATACCATGCACTAGTACCTAACAATTTAGTTAATGTTGCACCACCTACTTTGGTATCGTCTGCAACTTGTTGTAATCTTTCTTCAGATAAAAATTCTGAAACACGAATACTGTTTCTAGTTGCGTGAGATGTTAATGGCACCATACCAGTATCACTATGACCACCGATCACCATACCATCAATATCAGAAATAGGAGCTTCCATAGCTTCTGCTAAACGATACTTAAAACGAGCACTATCTAAAGCACCGCCCATACCAATAATTCTATTTTTAGGAATACCAGTAGTTTTATGTACCAAATACGTCATCGTATCCATTGGGTTACTTACTACTATAATGATAACATTTGGAGAATGCTTTAAAAGGTTGCTTGATACTGTTTTTACGATACCAGCATTAATGCCTATTAATTCTTCTCTAGTCATTCCTGGTTTTCTTGGAATACCAGAAGTAATTACAGCAATATGGCTATCAGCAGTTTTGGCATAATCATTTGTACTACCCGTTATCTTAGTATCAAACCCCATCAATGATGCGGTCTGCATCAAATCCATAGCCTTACCTTCAGCATACCCGTCTTTAATATCCAAAATAACCACTTCTGAAGCAAAATCTTTAATGGCAATGTATTCTGCACAACTAGCACCTACTGCACCAGCACCTACAACTGTAACTTTCATTTATTTGTATTTTATGAATTATTATATATAAAATGGAACACCCACCTTATGTTTATTGAATTTTCACTTCAAAAATAGGTATTTATTGATTAAATATGCTATTGGACCTATGATTTAATTGCTCTGAAAAGCCCTAAAAAACATCGATAAAATGCATGTCTTGTTAAAAAAAAATGCGCTTTAACGAAGAAATCGTCAAATAGTTACCATACATCGAATTAAAGTAATAACACAAAATTCACCACGTTAAATACTATGGATCCCAAATCCAAAATTAAATTAACCTACTTATGTCTAAAAAGTTCCTCTCTTTGTTGGCTATATGTGCCATAGTGTTTCTTGCAAACTGTTCTAGAATAGAACATAACACCGATCCTATTATTGGAATATGGTCACAATCCAACACAATTACAATCGAAAATTCTGCGAAACAAACCGTACGTAAAGAATGGATTTTCAATGATGTATTCTTAGGAAGGTATCATGAAATTGACGGCACTACCATTACCTTAAAAACAGATTTCAACTGGTCCAGGCAAGACGATATTTATACTTTAGAGTATAAAGGTCTTGACGGCAAGCCCAACAATGTAATTACTATTAAAGCTATTGAAGATGGTTTTTATCTTCAAGAGAAAGATGGTGCTACATTGGCTATTAGGGAATAAACGATTTTAACAGGGCCATGGGAAAAAGGCTGTCCGGAGGGATCTGGGCAGTCTTTTTTATACCCATCACCTAAATTACAGGTTGCAAAACAAAGCCCGATAAGATTCTAAAAATCTTATCGGGCTTTACTATTTTTAGCATTTTATGGTTTATCTAAAACCAAAGTTAATACCAACAGTAGCGGTATTGAACTCTCCTAAATTATACTCAGCATTTAATCTAAAAAAGCCTAGTTTTAATTTTGTACCTACAGTACCAGTTACTCCACTAACCTTCTTAGTGATAGAAAACGGATCTGTATAAGTTTCTGACGCAAAAGGACCACTCGTTACCCTGTACGTACCTAAAACATCTGTAACTGATTTTCCTGTAATATAATTAACACCGCCGTAGAAATTAATAATTGGAAGTTTAGTTGAAACTACTCCTCCAAATACCCAGCTATTAATCTGTGCTTCTATTCGTTGATCTTCACCGTCTATTAACCTTGCGTTAGTCAAATCATAATCACCACTAATATTGGTATACCCAATAACTGCAGAAATGGCAACTGGTAAAATCTTATCTGCAGGTAATAATTTGGTAAAATCATGTTGAATACCAATTCCGTATAAACCTATAGAAGCATCTTCATATTCCATTTTAGGAAGAAATCTTGCTTTTATCTCTGTCCCTTTTATCAAGCCTACACTCGCCTGCACATAACCTGAAGGAACGAAATTAATATCTTCACCAGATAATCCTGATGGTAATTCAAATGTCTCACGAACCGTAACTCCTAACACTTCTCCTTCAACGAACATTTCTGTTCCTGAAATATCCCCTAATGCAGTAGAAACTTCTCTTGCCACACCTGGGTTATCTACAAAATCTAGATTCTCATAATCGTTAGGATCAAGAACAAAAGTTTTCTTATCCTCCTTATTTTTAAAACCAGTGATATTTCCGATTATAGATATTTCAAACCCCCCTAAAGGTTTTGCATCGGCAGTGTTGTACCATCCTGTAGAAATACCGTACACCACACTTTCTGAGAGTGGCTCCATGTAATCGGTGGTAAATCTTGCAGCATCATCAACGCCCGCTGATAGCACATTATTAAAGTCTGCTTGTGCAGTGACTGCTATACAAGTTCCAAGAAAAACACAAGTAAGTAAATTTTTCATATTTGTAAATTTTCTTAAAACTAAAAAACCTGCGCTGTAGACGCAGGTTTTTGTTGTGTAAATGGTATTTTCTATGTGTCAATGTTCGCATAAACAGCATTTTTCTCAATAAATTCTCTTCTAGGCGGTACTTCATCACCCATTAACATGGAGAAAACACGATCTGTTTCTGTAGCGTTATCAATAACAATTTGTCTTAAAGTTCTAAATTCCGGATTCATAGTCGTGTCCCACAATTGTGAAGCGTTCATTTCCCCAAGACCTTTGTATCGTTGAATACTAACTCCACCACTGTAGCTTTCTGCAATTTCGTCACGCTCTTTATCACTCCAAGCGTATCTCTTTTTCTGACCCTTCTTCACTAAGTATAATGGCGGCGTTGCAATGTATACGTGACCACTTTCAACCAATTCTCTCATATAACGGAAGAAGAAGGTTAATATTAATGTTTCAATATGGCTACCATCAACATCGGCATCACACATGATGACTACCTTATGATATCTTAGTTTGGCAAGATTCAATGCTTTACTATCTTCTTCGGTACCAATGGTAACACCCAAAGCAGTATACATGTTCTTGATTTCTTCATTTTCAAAAACCTTATGTTGCATGGCTTTTTCAACATTCAAAATCTTACCTCTTAAAGGAAGAATCGCTTGAAAATTACGATCACGACCCATTTTCGCGGTACCACCCGCCGAATCTCCCTCGACAAGGAAAATTTCACATTTTTCAGGATCTTGCTCAGAGCAATCTGATAGTTTACCAGGCAAACCACCACCGCTCATAACATTCTTACGCTGTACCATTTCACGAGCTTTAGAAGCCGCATGTCTAGCCTGAGCTGCAAGAATTACTTTTTGAACAATAATTTTAGCATCATCTGGGTGCTCCTCTAGGTAATTTGTCAACATTTCTGATACAGCCTGACTCACTGCCGCAGAAACCTCTCGGTTACCTAATTTTGTTTTTGTTTGACCTTCAAATTGAGGTTCAGAAACTTTTACAGATACAATAGCAGTTAAACCTTCACGGAAATCATCTCCTTGAATTTCAAACTTCAATTTATCTAACATTCCAGAAGCATCTGCATATTTCTTTAAAGTAGAAGTTAAACCTCTTCTAAAACCAGATAAATGCGTACCACCTTCGTGTGTATTAATATTGTTTACGTAAGAATGTAGATTCTCAGTATAACTCGTGTTATAAATCATTGCAACCTCAACAGGAATATCATTCTTTTCCCCTTCCATTGCAATAACATCTTTAATCAAAGACTCGCGGTTACCATCTAAAAACTTAACAAACTCTTTAAGACCTTCAGTAGAGTAAAAAGTTTCACCTACATACTCCCCTTTTTCGTCTTTCTGACGCTTATCGGTAATAGAAATGGTTACACCTTTATTCAAGAAAGAAAGCTCACGCATTCTATTTGCCAAAGTCTCGTAACTATATTCTATTGTTTGTGTAAATATGGTATCATCTGGATGAAAGGTTACCTCAGTACCTCTTTCAGTAGTTTCTCCAATTCGTTTAACAGGATATAAGGCCTTACCTCTAGCGTATTCTTGCTGCCAAATAACGCCTTCTTTAAATACCTTTGCAGACAAATGATCAGAAAGTGCATTTACACAAGAAACACCCACACCGTGAAGACCACCAGAAACTTTATAGGAATCTTTATCAAACTTACCACCCGCACCAATTTTAGTCATTACAACCTGTAATGCAGATACGCCTTCTTTTTTATGAAGATCAACAGGAATACCCCTACCGTTATCTTTAGTGGTTACAGAATTATCTTCATTTATAATTACGCTAATGGTGTCACAATGACCACCCATTGCCTCATCAATAGAGTTATCTACTACTTCATATACCAAATGGTGCAAACCACGGACCCCAACATCACCTATATACATGGATGGACGCATACGTACGTGCTCCATTCCCTCTAAGGCCTGAATACTATCTGCCGAATAATTTTTCTTATTTGCTTCTTCGCTCATAAAATTAAGGTTGTTTTACTTCAAATTTTGCAATCTTACAAATATACGCAATACCCCATGAAATATAGACTTTCTAGCAATTGAGCAATTGTAAGTTATCAACAATTATTGTGGAAAATTACAGTCCTTTCTTTAAAATACAGAACAGGCATAACTATTGATTCCACATTCTTTCAAGTAAATAGATAAAAGAAGGCTACAATTTTAGTTATTACTTCAAAATTAAGCCAGCATTATTTCATTCAACCTGAACAATTACAATCAAATATTAGTACCCCTTTAACATTCAAAGCCCATAATTAACGGTATCAAAATCAATGTGTGCGCTATCGATTCAATCCTAAAAATATTAAGATTTTATTTACATTTCGATGTTAATTTAGATGTGAATCTTAAAACAATATATCATGAATGAAGAGCAATTTAAAGGTAAATGGAATATAGCAAAAGGGAAGCTTAAACAACAATATGCAGACCTTACAGATGATGACCTAAAGTACGCTGAAGGTAAGTCTGATGAATTACTTGGTAGACTACAAGAGAAGACCGGTGAGTCTAAAGAGAAATTAAAAAAGATGATCAACGATATGTAGTCTAACCATATTTAAAAAAGTAACCCCGTCTAGAAACTAGACGGGGTTTTTACAATAGAAACATTGACTAATTCAAACCCTATTGTTTTACATATGCTTCGTCGTGTACGTTAGCTATTGCTCTACCAGAAGGATCATTCATATTCTTAAATGCCTCGTCCCATTCTAAAGCTGTAGCTGTACTACAAGCTACGCTTGCTTCTTGTGGTACACTTAATGCTGCTGCATCACTAGGAAAATGTCCTTCAAAAATAGTTCTATAGTAATACTCTTCTTTATTTAATGGTGTGTTAATAGGAAAACGGAATGCCGCATTCTTTATTTGCTCGTCAGTTATCTCATTGTTTACCAATTCTTTCAAGGTATCAATCCAACTATAACCAACGCCGTCACTAAATTGTTCTTTTTGTCTCCATGCTACACTTTCAGGAATCATATCTTCAAATGCCTTACGAACTACCCATTTCTCCATACGCTCGCCGTTGATCATTTTATCTTGTGGGTTTATGCGCATAGCAACGTCCATAAATTCTTTATCTAAGAATGGCACACGCCCTTCAATTCCCCAAGCAGCTAAACTCTTATTAGCTCTTAAACAATCGTACATATGCAACTTATCTAATTTACGTACCGTCTCTTCATGAAACTCTTGTGCACTTGGTGCTTTATGAAAGTATAAGTAACCTCCAAACAACTCATCTGCTCCTTCACCAGATAATACCATTTTTATCCCCATAGACTTAATAACCCTTGCCATTAAGTACATTGGCGTAGAAGAACGAATGGTAGTAATATCATACGTTTCTATGTTATAAATAACATCTTTAATAGCATCTAAACCCTCTTGTATGGTAAATTTAATCTCGTGGTGTACGGTACCAATATGATCAGCAACTTTTTTTGCAGCTGCCAAATCTGGTGATCCTTCTAAACCAACAGAGAAAGAGTGTAATTGTGGGTACCACGCATCTACAGTATCGCCACTTTCAATACGCTTTTGAGCATATTTTTTTGCAATGGCAGATGTTACAGAAGAATCTAAACCACCTGATAACAATACACCGTAAGGTACATCGGACATTAACTGTCTGTGAACTGCAGCTTCTAATGCTTCTTTAATTTCTTGTATACTAGTTGCGTTATCTTTCACCGCATCATACTCCATCCAATCTCTGGAATACCATCTTTTTAATTCTCCATCAGAACTATGTAAGTAATGCCCTGGAGGGAATAATTCTATTTTGGTACAGGTACCTTCTAAAGCTTTTAATTCTGACGCTACGTAAAATGTACCGTTCTTATCCCAGCCCATATATAAAGGAATAATTCCCATATGATCACGAGCTACAAAATATTCATCTTTTTCAGCATCATAAATAGTGAAGCCAAAAATACCGTTCATTTCATCTAAAAAGTCTACTCCTTTTTCTTGGTATAAAGCCAAAATAACTTCGCAGTCAGACTCCGTTTGAAAATCGTACTTGCCTTCAAATTGCTTACGTAACTCTCTATGATTATATATTTCACCATTGGCAGCTAACACCAATTTACCATTAGGACTTAATAAAGGTTGTTTTCCAGAAGCTGGATCAACAATAGCCAAACGCTCATGCGCCAATATGGCTTTATCATCTGCATAGATACCACTCCAATCTGGACCTCTATGTCTTATTTTCTTTGACATTTCTAAAAGTTGAGGCCTAAGTACTTCTGTACTTTCCTTAACATCAAATGCACATACAATTCCACACATAATCTAATTATTATATCAATTCGAATACAAATATCTATTTATAGTTTCAATTAACAAACATATACTTAAATTATGCTTACATATTATAATAATAAAAGCAATATTCCATTCAAATTCATAGGTGTTTTAACTTTATTCTGTTTAAAACCTGCCGAAATGTAACTATCTAAAATTTAACTTCTTTTTATTAACATCGCTGTAAGGAACTGCTTAGTTTTATGACCTAGAAAACCAAAACAATTATTATGAAAAAAGTATTTACACTCGCAACACTAATGTTAGCCTTAGTTTTAACCACTACGGTATCTGCTCAAGATTTCTCTGGAATCGATAAGAGCCCAATGGATATGGCTGCCTATCCAACAGATTACAAAGTATCTGAAAAGGCTGTTCGTATCATTTACGGAAGACCACAATTGAAAGGTCGTTCTATGGAAGAATTAGCTCCAACAGGAAAAGTTTGGAGAACAGGTGCTAACGAAGCTCCTGAAATTACATTTTATAAAGATGTAAAGTTCGGAGGTAAAGATGTTAAAGCTGGAACTTACTCTTTATTTACTATACCTGGTGCAGATGAGTGGACAGTTATTTTGAATAAAAACTTGAACCAATGGGGTTCTTATTTTTATGATGAAGCTTCTGATGTTGCTCGTGTAACAGTACCTAATGGTTCTGATGCTGCGTCTCTTGAAGAATTTTCAATCGCTTTCAAAGATGTTAACGGTGGTGCTCAATTAGTAATGGGCTGGGATAAAACAAGAGTTGCCGTTCCTATTACTATGTAATTTAGCAATTAGTATATATTAAAAAAAGCCTCGATCAATGATCGAGGCTTTTTTTTTTGAGTTTTATAACTTTATCGAACTATACCACTTATAAAAGTTTGCTCTGCACGAATGGTAGGAATCTCTTCTACCGGTACAGTCATCATATCTTTATCATAAATAACAAAATCAGCAAACTTACCTGGCTCAATACTTCCTTTTTCGTCTTCTTCAAAATTGGAATATGCTGCCCATATTGTCATCCCTTTCAAGGTTTCTTCTCTAGACAGGGCTTCATCCATTTGAAAACCTCCTTTTGGATACCCACTAGTATCCATACGAGCAACTGCTGCGTAAAACGTTAAGAACGGGCTTACATCTTCCACAGGAAAATCGGTTCCTAAGGCTATGGTTCCCGCTTTATTCAATAGCGTTTTATATGCATAAGCACCTTTTATTCGTTCTCCCAAACGATCTTCTGCCCAATACATATCGCTAGTTGCATGTGTTGGTTGTACTGAAGGAATAATACCATCATCAAAATAATCGAAATCACCTTCAGTCAATATCTGAGCATGTTCAATTTTCCATCGCCTATCAGATTTACCTTTTAGCACTTTTTTATAAGCTGTTAATACTGCAATATTTGCAGAGTCACCTATAGCATGCGTATTCATTTGGTATTCTGATTGTGCCAGTTTTTCAGCCAAAGCCTCAATATCTTCCACGGGAGTAATCATAGCTCCAAAATGCCCAGGTAGATCGCTATAGTCCTCTTTTAAAGCAGCCCCTCTAGAACCTAAAGCCCCATCACCATAAACTTTAATAGACCTTACATTTAACCTATCAGTTTTAATGGGTCCTTTATTTATAAAATAATCTACATCTTTTGTATTGTTGCTTACCATAGCATACACCCTAATTGACAATTCGCCAGCTTGCTGAAGACTATCAATCAATTCTATAGTGCTTCTATTTAAACCCGCATCATTAACAGTGGTGAGCCCATGGTTTAAACTTATTCTTTCCGCATCTTTCAACGCTTTAATATTATCTTCTACTGAAGGTAATGGCATTATACTATCTATAAGCGCCATTGGCCTATCTACTAAAATTCCTGTAATACCAGAAAAACCATTCTTCCATATTTTCACGATTTCACCACCTTCAACCTTAGTACTCCAATCGATACCAGCCATATCTAAAGCCTTTTGGTTTACCAAATAGGCATGACCATCTACACGTTCTAAGGCAACAGGTATATCTGGAAAAATAGTATCTAATTCTGCTTTTGTCGGGAATTCTTTTATTTCCCAATCATTTTGATCCCAACCACGACCTCGAAGAAACGACTTTGGGTTGGCAGCATGAAAAGCTCTTACTCGCTCTAAGACTTCTTCAAAACTTTTAGTTCCCACCAAATCTACCAATTGCTGGTTAAGACCTAATCCATAGAAATGACAATGTGCATCAATTAAACCTGGGGTAATTGCCCTACCGTCTGCATCAATTAATTGATCAGAAGTATAAACATCTCTAATTTCATCTGTAGTACCAACGGCAATGAATTTACCATCTTGCACAGCAAAAGCCTGTGCTTCAGAAAAAGAGTCGTCTACGGTATAAACCTTAGCATTTACAATAACAAGGTCAACTTTCTCTTTCATGAGTTCGCAACCAGATAACAATACAAGTAGAACAGGAAGTAGTTTTTTCAAAATAGAATAGTTAGTTAGCAAAATTATTAAAGCATGGGCATACTACCCTCTTTAAATAATATTGAAAACTAAGTATTTTTTCGGAAAGATTTAAATCTTTAACGCCCAGGAAGTTGACGCACCCCATAAATTTCACTAGAACCTTTATCAGAAAAGGTTTCTCCCATTATTTTATCTCCTTTGACTATTAGCACAAAAGAAACACGTTTTAATCCTTCAAAATTTACATTGAAATTAATGCCATTTTCAGTTACAATAACATCTTGACCGGTTAGTATACCTGTAGATAATTTTAAGGCAACATCAAAAGAACCTTCTTTTTGAGTAATAAAGAACACCCCATTCTCATAAGGCGCTTCAACATTAGACATAGAATAATTCCACACGCCCACTATAGAATTATTAATAGCAGTTTCACCTAACATTTGTTGACTAGAAAAGGTAGCCCTATTAGATTCAATTGTTGAAAAGGAACAAAAAACTAATACTAGTAGTATTCCTTGAAATAAAAAACGGGTAATTTTCATTAATGGTTATGTTAACTATGTAATCTAAACGTCGATTTTATTTTAATATTTTATTTGATTATAAGGCATTAACTACATTATTTTTCCTGTAGTTCAATCCAATTATTTATTTTTTCTTCCAATAAAATCAAAGGTAAACTACCTGAATTTAAAATTTGACTATGAAATTCCTTAATATTAAAATTAGAGCCCAAGCTTTTTTCTGCCTTCGTTCTTAATTCCCTAATTTTTAATTGACCCATTTTATAGGATAGCGCTTGCCCTGGTGTTGCCATATAACGCTCAATTTCAGCAATTATACTTTCTTCAGATTCAGCCTCGTTATCCAAGGAGTATTGTATTGCTTTTTCTCTTGTCCACCCTTTTGCATGTAACCCTGTATCTACGACTAATCTTATTGCTCTATGCATCTCCATACTCAACATTCCAAAATATTGGTATGGATCAGTGTATATACCTAATTCTTTACCTAACGATTCTGCATATAGCGCCCAACCTTCTACAAAAACACCCATACTTTCTGGATGTAAAAATTCTGGTAGATTTTTATTCTCTTGCTGTAGGCTTAATTGAAAATGATGCCCAGGTATAGCTTCATGTAAAAACAGAGCTTCATCATGCACAACGTTATACGATTTAACATCAGGAATTGGAACATAAAAAATACCGGCTCTAGACCCGTCTTTTGACCCAGGCACATACTCGGCACTCGCAGATGCTTCCCTAAAAGCTTCTGTTCTTCTGACATTAAAACCAGCCTTAGGGGTTAGGTTAAATAACGAATCTATACGCAATGCAATACGGTTATTTATAGCATTAAAACTTTCTATTACCTCTTCTGGTTTTGAAAATGGCATCAATTCTTTTTTATTCCTCAATGAATTAAAGAATGATTTTAAATCACCTTTATAACCGATTTCAATTTTAACGGAATCCATTTCCTTTGAGATACGTGCCACTTCAGACAACCCTAGTTCATGAATTTCATCAGCATTCATGTTCGTAGTGGTATGTAATTTTATTAAATATTGATATGTTTCCTTTCCATTCGGTAAATCTAGTAGTCCGTCTGTATCTCTACATGCAGGCAAATATTCTTCAGTCAAGAATGTATTCAATTCTACATATTTAGGTGTCAGTTTATCTTTAATAAAAGCTGAATAATTACTTTTAATAATATCCATGTCAACATCCGATAATCCATCAGGGAAATTTACGATAGGCTGATAAAAAAGATTCTCTTCAAGTGGAACATCAATAAACGAACGAACCTGAGGCAACATTTTAAGCGTCAAAATTTTTGGTAAAACAACCCCCATATCCACACCTCTCCTCATTTTATCAATAGAAGTATCTAAAAAAATCAAATAATCATCTAACCTACTTAACCAGTTGTTATAATCTTTTATAGATTTAAAAGGCTGTACACTTGCACCACTTGCTAATTGTGCAACATACAAATGCAAAGATTGTATTTGAAAAAGAGGCATTAACTCAAAACTTGGCAAGTCGTAAATTGGAGATGCAACTGTAACTACAGGATTCATTGCCCCTTCTAATTTAACAGTACAATCCCATTCCATTACACGCATACTCATATACGCTTCTGAACTTATTTGGGTAGAATCGTATTTACTCAATTCATCTAAGAAGTACGTGTAGCGGTCTTTTAAATGTAAGATGTAGTCGTCAGAAATATAGTCAGCTATGGTATCATTATATTTTGAATACCCAGCCTTTGTAGCCTCTATAGGATTAATGCTTTTTTTGAATTCGTAAAACTCGGCAAAAACTTCAGCAATAGGTTTTTCCAAAGTGGGTTTATCTTGCTTTGAAGTATCCTTACAAGAATTAAAAACAACAATAAATAACAAAAGCCAAAGCGCACGAATCATGATGTCAGAATTTGTATGGAAAAATACAAAAACTAATAAGATTGTTCTGCTGCAATTTTACTGAAAAATAAAAACGATTTATTTTTTGGCTTTAGAATTACCCTTCTCCTTAATTTTCACGTAAATCAATTTTTTACGCCCTTTAGAGTCTTCGCGACGTTCAATTTCAAAATGAGGAATTGAGTTGATCAATGGAGTTAATTTTTGAAATCCGTAGTTACGAGAATCAAAGTTTGGTTGCTTTTTTTGCAATAAGCTACCAACATCACCTAAAAATGCCCAACCGTCGTCATCTGCAACATCATCAATAGTTGTAGCTATAAAACGCAAGGCTTTTGGGGTAATCTTATCAACGGTATTTTTTTCGGCAGGTGTCTTATCAGCCGTGTCAGATGATTCTTCTTCTGTTCTGCTTTTAAGAATTTCAATGTATATAAACTTATCGCAAGCTACTATAAATGGGTTAGGCGTTTTGCGTTCACCAATTCCAAAGACCTGCATACCTGCTTCCCTTAGTCTAGTCGCCAACCTAGTAAAATCACTATCACTACTTACAATACAAAAGCCATTTACCTTACCGGTATAAAGAATATCCATAGCATCGATAATCATAGCAGAATCTGTCGCATTTTTCCCTTGGGTATAACCATATTGTTGAATGGGGGTAATTGCATTTTCTAGCAATACATTTTTCCATTTTCCTAATCTTGGGTTGGTCCAATCGCCATAAATACGTTTTATAGTGGGATTGCCATATTTAGCAATCTCCTCCATCATTTCCTTTACGTAGGCAGATGGAATATTATCGCCATCAATTAATACTGCTAAATTCAAATCCATTTGTACTATTTTTCTGTAAAGATAAATCGATTTCTACTTGAACTGCAAGATGTTAACCATTAAGTTTTTAAAATGATTACTTATTGCGGGTTATCTGCCTTAACAGAACCTATTACCAAAATTAATAAAAATGTTAAACCTAAGTAGCCCACCATTTGATAAGATCCGAAAGTAGAAAGGCATAGACTAAAAATACTTGGAGCCAATGCACTCGCTAAAATTAAAATACTCATTATTTTACCCGTGATACTTCCTAAATGAGCCCTACCAAAAAAACGAGGCCATGCAACTGCATTTAATACTGCAAAGAACCCGCCAAGAATACCAAAACCAGCAATTAACATAGGTACACCAGCAGCCGTTGAAAGAAGCAAAAACCCTAAAGATGCCAAAAACCCACCAAGCAGCATAAGGTATAAATACAGTTTTAATGGTAAATAATCACTTAAGAAATTAAACAATGTAGAAACTGTTACAGCCACGACCGATCCTGGTAAGAAAATAGCAATTGCATCATCTTTCACAAAACCTTCATGTGTGAAAATTGATACAACATGAAACGTTAAGCCTGTTATAAAAAAACTATTGAATGCAAGCGTTAAACCGTACATCCAGAAAGCTCGTTCTTTTTTTGCCTCTTCTAGCGTAAATTGTTTAGGTTCTATTTTTTTCTCTTCCTCTTCTACAGATAACGATTTTGCACCGTCAGGCAACAAACCATGTTTCTCAGGAGATATTTTATAAAAAGTATAAATAAACACACTAAAGACTAGCAACGCAATTGCTAAAAACTGCCAAGTACTCTCCCAACCATATCCTTCAATTAGAGCATTTACCCATAATGGAGATGAAGAAAACCCAAAAGAAAGCGCAACACTACTAAACGAATTTACCTTGCCTCTATTCTTATCGAACCATATCATTATCACATTTCGTGAAGCCATGGTTAAAACACCTTGCCCAGCAAATCGCAATAAGAAAAACAGTACTGTCATTAACGCAAAAGGCACTATCCATGTATCAACAGAAAGCAATTCTTTAATATAAGAACTCATTACCGCAGACCATGAACACAAGAACAAGGTTACACCTAGTGTAAGTGAAGCAAAGAAAGCTACATATCTTGCTCCATAGGTATCAAACCAAACCCCTGCCCTACTAATAACCAAAGAACTAACGATGGTCCCAATCATGTAGGCATTACTAAATTGATTTCTAGAAAGCCCTAATGCATCTTTCACTGGGTCTGTAAAAACTGACACCCCAATTGTTTGCCCAGGAATACTGCAATAAATGCCAATTGTACCAATTACTAGAATTACATAGCCATAAAAAACTGGACTTTTAGCTGGATCAATTAATGGTTTATTAAGGAAGTTTGACATAGAAAAATTACTATCACAAAAATACATCATAGGCATCATTTTTTTTATGATTAACTTTCTAATTCTAAAACAAACTCAAAACTTCATGAAGAATACATTTCGGTTACCGTTGCTTGCACTGTTACTAACGGTTATCTCATCAATTTCTAGTTATGCCCAAGAAAAAGAATACTACGAACTAAAAACTTATACCATCAAAAATGACGACCAAGAAAAAATGGTCGACAACTATTTAGAACATGCGTATTTACCTGCTTTAAAAAGAATGGGTATTGAACATGTAGGTGTTTTTAAGGTTAGACCAGATAAGTTTAAAGTAAGTGACAAAATTTATGTACTAATTCCGCTTCAATCATTAGCCGAGTTTGACAAATTAGAGTCGATGCTTGCTGTAGACAAAACACATTTATCTGCAGGTGCCGAATATATAAATGCTACACATGATCAAAAACCATATGAAAGAATAAGCTCGATACTAATGAGAGCTTTTCCTGATATGCCAAAAATGAATCCTAGTAAGGTTGAGGGTAATCGCGCTGATAGGGTTTACGAATTACGAAGCTATGAAGGTCCAACAGAAGCCATGTACAATAGAAAAGTTAATATGTTCAATGAAGGCGGTGAAGTTGAACTTTTTGAAAGCCTAGGCTTTAATGCTGTATTTTATGCAGATGTTATCTCTGGCGACAAAATGCCTAACCTAATGTACATGACTTCTTTTACCAATATGGAAAAAAGAGATGCACTTTGGAAGGATTTTGGGTCTTCTGATAAATGGAAAGAAATTTCAGTGATAGATAAATACCAAAATACAGTTAGCCATGCAGATATTAATTTGCTCTACCCTACCGAATATTCGGATTACTAATCTCTTTTACTAAGAACAAATTCTACACGCCGGTTGAGAAATCTACCGGCTTCTGTATTATTAGTAGAAATAGGTTTTAAACTACCATGCCCTTCTATGGTTATTCTATTTTTCTGAATACCGTTTTTACTTAAATAAGTTACTATTTCAGAAGCTCGTTTTATGGATAGCTTTTGATTAAAAACATCTGAGCCTTTATTATCCGTATGCCCTATAATTTTGACATTTATATCTGCATTTGACTTCAAATAAAACAGTAGCGATTCCATTTCTAGTTGGTGGTTTCCTCTAATTTTAGATTTATTGAAATTGAAGTAGACATCTTTAAATACATGAACACTATCTAGTTGATATTCTCTACCATTGGAAACTACTACATTTTGATTTTTTGAATTAACATTCGTTACAGAGACCATATCAAGATAGTAGTAAGACCCTTTGGTGATATTTCTTTTTGTCTGATATTTCTGTGTCCGTTTATTATTCTTGAAATTACCGATAATCATATAATTTTCGGTTCCGGTTGCTTCAAATTCTATGGTTAATTTGACCCATCTTATTTCATCAGAATAATACTTTGAATAAGTGATTTCAAGTTCTTCGGATGTTTCACCTTGTAATTTAGAAAAATGCAACCCAGACAATACTTTACTAGTTTCTACGGCAACAGGAAATTCTGTAAAACGAATACCAAATTCTTTTACTGCAAAATCTGAACGTTCTGCTAGGCTTACATAAAATGAAATGCTATATCGTTCCCCTTTCTGTAAGGTAGAACTCATTCGTGCTTCTATATATTCGCGATAATCATTTGGAGCATACATGTAAAAACCTACATAGCCCACTCCAAAATTAGCAGGTTGCTTACCATTAAAATTTTCGGGGGTACCCATAGCTATACTACAACCATTAAAATAATCTGTAGAACCAAGCGTAGGCATATTCCAATCTTCAACATCCTTTTCTAAATTCCCCAATTTCACGGGGCATTCAACGTATTTTTCAAAACTAGGATTAAGTACCAGGTTTTGTCCTACCCCAAAAAAAGGTACACCAAACAATAGCAATAGTATAAGTTTTATATGTTGAGTTTTTGCTGACATGAGTGTGGTAAAGAATCTCTAAAGTACAGAAAACCTTTAAAATCGTACAACAGCCCAAAAACAAAAAAATCCCTTCTCATTTCTGAGAAAGGATTTTAAACAACAATTAACCTAACCTATTTCTTATTATTAGTTGTTATATAAATAAATTGAAGCCGCGGACATCAAATCGTTACTTACCGCCGGAGCTATGTTTCCACTAGCATTCAAGGCATCAGAAAAGGCAAGTACTTTTCCGTTACCGATCTCTGCTATAAATACCGTTTTAGTTTTGTGATCATAAGCAACATCAATTGGGTTGCCCATTTCGGTCATAGAACCAGCTACCCTTGTTTGGTCAGAAAGTGATAACGTACCACCATCATTAACAGCAGTTAGTTTAGTAGCGAAGTCTTGGGTGATTTGAAAACCACCATCGGTATTTGCATCGGCAGCATCACCAATATCGGTCATCACCAATACATCATCAGCTTCACTATAATCTATACCATGTGTTCTAACAATACCATCAACTGTAATTCTTTTAGTTGGTGTAATTGCCCCATCGGGAGAAAATGCGGTTAAGAAATTATCATACACAGCTAAATCGCTCGTAGAATCTACAACAGCTAATAATGAGTTACCCATGAAAGTGATTCCCCAAGTATCAAAGCCAGCGTCAAATGTGTTTAATAAACTAAAGCTACTTCCGTTATATTCATATACATAAAACTTGTTCTCTGTATTACTGGACACAACCACCTTATTACCAAATACTGCAATTTCTCTTGGGCTAGCCAAATCTGCACCACCAGCAAAATCTGACACAATATTGGTCAAATCTGTAACAGCTGCAAAACTACCATAGTACTCTAATGCCATTCCTGATCTAGAAGCCTGAATAATAGCATCGTTCATTGCATTATAATAAATACCTTCTGTAGCATCAGAACCAGTTGATACTGTTTTTACCAGAGCACCAGATCCATCATACACACTTACATTACCGTCAGCAGTACTGGTAGCGTATAATCTTGTTGTTCTAGCTGTACTAGAATCACCCGTATTTCCATCAGTTTCATCACTACTAAAATGAATAGACGAAGCCATTGCTAAATCTTTATTAAATGATGGCGCTAAATCTCCACCAGAACCAATAGAAGTAAAACCTAATACTTTTCCATTTCCAATTTCTGAAATATACACGGCATCTGTTTCAGAATCGTAAGCCACATCAATAGGATTACCCATTAAAGTGGAAGACCCAGCGACTCTTACTTGCATTCCTAAAGGTAGCAACTCACCATCGGATAAGGCATCGAATTTTGAAGAAAAATCAGAAATTACGTGAAAACCACCATCCGTATTTGCATCGGTAGCATCACCGATATCGGTCAATACCATAACGTCATCGGTACCATCATAGGTAATACCATGTGTTCTTACAATACCTTCTATTGTTACTCTTTTAGACGGTCTTAAAATACCGTTTGTTGCATTTGAAAGAAAATCATAATACACGACTAAATCACCAGTTGTATCCACAACAGCATATAAATCATCTCCTTTAAAAGTTATTCCCCAAACTGGGAAAGGAACTTCTACTGTATTCGTCAATGTAAACCCGCTACCCGTATTGTCGTAAACAAATAACTTATTTGCACCATTATCGGCAACTACATATGAACTTCCGCTCACCGCTAATTCCCTCGGACTTTCCAAATCTGCAGAACCCGTAAAAGAAGGTGTAATTGCATCAGTATCCATCAACATAGAAATATCGGTAAATGCCTCTAATTGCAATGCTGTTCTAGATGCTTGGTAAACTACATCTGCTGTAGCATCATAATAAATACCTTCTGCAGCAGTGGTCGTTGTCATAAAAGTAACCAAAGAATCACCTGTAATACTGTATCTAGAAATATTTCCGTTATCGTTATTGGTTACGAACAGGTCTGTTCTACGACCTAAAACCGTCATTCCTTCCCCACATGGTTCGCACATAGAGCCGCCACAGTCAATACCGGTTTCGTCTCCGTTCATAATACCATCGTCACAGGTTACCACTGGGGTACCATCTACCATGGCGTCATCATCGTCGCTACACGAGGCTATGATTAAAGCACCCGTTAGCATAGCTAAATAATAAATAGATTTTTTCATAATATATAATGGATTTAATTAGTTGAACCACCAATACCTACGAAGCAATCTAAATGAGGTTTTCTTTTAAATGTTAAAATTCTATTGCCATAAAAAACGCCTAAGCGTTCAGAAAATTCTGAACGCTTAGGCGTTTAAATGTATTATTTAAATTATTTTTCTAGAAATCGAACTTATACGTTGCTCCACCCAATACCTGAATACCTTGAACTTGAAAATTAGCCCAACGTTGGTAATCATTGTTAGATAGATTTGCCCCTTTTATAAAGAAAGACCATTGATCTGTATAGCGATAGCCAATATGCGCATTTGCATCAAAAAAGCCGTCTAAAGTAATTTGTGTTGCAGGAAAGTCGCTAGGCAGTGCATTCTGAATCACATTTGATGAAAAATCGTCACGTTCGCCAACATAAAATAAATTAGCTCCCGCATACCATTTTTCTCCTATCTGATAATCCATAAATAGAGATGCTTTTAAATTTGGCAAGTTCCAAGCAGGGTTTCCGGTTTCTGTATTGTAGTCATACACCTCAGCATTAATACCCAAAGTGAAATTACGGTTTACGTCAACATTCAGTTCCCCAAATATGCCCAATGTCTTTATATCATCATAAAACAGATCAAATGAATTACCATAATAGTATCCTTTCTCGTCAGACCTAAAGTCATTTCTAGGATTTAAAACATATAATGGCTTATTATTCTCTGCCGAATAAGACCCTTTAAGGTTATAACTTAAATTTGGTAACAATTGACCTTTAAAGCCGATATAGGCGTTATACTGACTATCTGTTGGAGCAACGTTTAGGGTTGGAGAAACAAATGGATTCCCTTCCACAAAATCATAATAAGAATTCTGCTTCAACTCCCCCGTAACACCTCCATAAGCAATAACCGATTCATCTAACAAACGATATGATGCAGTTACCGCAGGATAGATATAGAAGTTACTTTCGCTATTTTCTAAATCCATTCCGTAAACTAAATTCACTCCCAAGTTCAATGAAAGATCATCGCGTAACATTTTTAAAGACGGATTAACACCTACTTGTAAATTTCCATAAGAAATTCCGTTGTCATTAGTAGTACTGCTAACATCTGTATTCTCAAAAGTACCACCCACATAATCCACCTTTACTTTGGCATTAAAAGTTTCGTCGTTTACAGGAAACTCAAAACCTGTATTAAAGATAGCCCTGTTTTCTCCAGAACTTACAGCATCAAAAAATCTACGGTATGTTAAGTCCGCTCTTTTAAAGTAAGCATCTTCTACATTTATGTGACCACTTGCCTCGCCCATAAAATAGTTCTGACGTTCGTCAATACTATTAATAACTGTTTCACTGAACACACCTGGCTCTATCCCGTACCAATTATATAATTGATGTTGCAAGCCAATAGCAGCTCCCCAATCTAAATCTCGGTCGCGTTTTGCATACGATGCATCTAATTTGGTATCATAAAAAGTATCATTCAATTCAACACCATCAATTCCGCCTCTGGAGGACAAATGGTTGAAACCAATATCAAAATTCTCATCTCTATTGATAGTTCTACTGGTATAGAATTCACCCAACACATTACCATATAACCCCGCTCCCAAAGAGGCATACGAATTATATAATACTGGTGGTGGCAATCTTTCTACTTTTGATGCCGTGCCTTTAGATGGCGTAAACGTAGACGCTACAGGCACTGAAAAAATGCTATAAGTAATCGGTTTTTTCTGTAGAACGATAGAATCGTTCATATTAGGAACCGATTTAATTTTAAAAGCATCTGAAACGGTTGGCGTGTATGCTTTGGTAACCGTTACGGTCTCCGTTCCCAAATCTTTTTCCTCTTCTTGAGCAAAAACAACTTGAAAGCCAAGCGTTAAAAAAATAAGCGTAAATATATGTTTGTTGTACATAGGTGTTCTTTTACTGGTGTACGTAGTTTTTAATTAGGATCAACTGATGAGTTACTCTTAGCCTCTTTCGACTTTATAATAGCAAGCTCTGCCCTTGCCTCTGATACAATTTCTGGATATTGACTAAAATTTGTAATCACACTTTCAAGAATATAGGTTGCTTGGTAGGCATCATTTAGTGCATAGTAATTCTTAGCCATTAGCACTAAACCTTTACCACCCCACTCTTTATAAACCGCGTAATCTTTAGCCAATTTTTGCACGGCCACATTAGAGTTTTCGTAAGCACCATCTTTATGCTCAAAATAAGCATCATAATACAATGCTTCGGCAGCCGTAGCTCCTGATGCTATTTTTAATACCTCAGCATATGCTGACTTTGCTTTTTGCTCGTCATTGGTAGCAATGGCAGATCTTGCGATCATAATATGTGCATCACTCTTAATTCTATTATCTATACTTGGTGTAGACAATACCTTATCGGCATACTCTAAAGTCTTTGGATAATTCTTCTCACCATAATAGCCTTTCATTAAGTTAGAGCGTGCAAATGTTCTGTTCTGCTGAATGTTTGCCTGACTCTCTAATTTCAATAAATAAGGCAAAGCTATTTGGTAATCATCGTTAGAAATATAAACCTCGCAAACACGTGTTAATGCTTGTTCTGCATACTCACTTGTGCTTCTATCGGCAACATATTTATAATATGGTAAAGCCGATTCTTTCTCCCCTTTACCAAAGTATAATTGGGCAAGGCTAAAGTTGGCATCTACAGCATGTAAACCAGTAGGAAATTGCTGAATGTAATTCTTATACCCTTTAATAGCCGGTTCAACATTACCCTCTAGGTTCTGCTTTTGGGCAGCATCAAAAGTAGCGTTGTCCAATTCGGCATCGGTAACCTCTACAAAATCAAGTCCGCGTACCCATTCTGCATATTCGTTTACCTGCCCCATATCTACATACACCAATTTAGCAGTAGCTACCGCTTGTATGGCTTCTTGTGTTTTAGGGAAATCACGAACAACAGTTTTAAACTTCGCTAAAGCAGCTTCGTTTCTGCTCGCATTATAATTAACCAGTCCTTGTCTCATTAATGCTTGTGGCACTAAAGAGCTACCTCTATATTCACTGATCAATCTATCATAAGCCTCAAGACCTTTGTTCTCTTGCCCTTGCGATACATACGTATTACCAAGTTCAAACAAGGCATCATCTTTAAAACTAGATCTAGGATATTGGTTTACGAACTCCTCTAAATTTTCAATCTTGCTTGTACCTCTATCTACATAACCGTAGCTCATCGCTTTTTGGTAGAAAGCATAATCTTTCTCTGGTCCTGTTAACGCAATCGCTTTGTTATAGGTTTCTATTGCTGGCCAGTATTTACTAGTAGCGTAGTAACTATCTCCCAATCTTAAAAAACCATCGTGCAATTTCTCTACTTCTGCATTTCCATTAGCGGTAAATGTATTGAAGTAGGTTATTGCATCGGTATAATCTTTTTGTTTGAAGTATGAATAAGCCAAGTTGTAATCTACATCGGCATACATTTCTGTATTTTTTGCAGACGAGTTATTCTTAAAAGCTAAAAATCCTTTTGCGGCATCATCAAATCTGTTGCTATTATAATCAGCTTCTGCCTTCCAATAATTGGCTCTTGCCTTGAACAACATATCTTCGGCACTATTCAAAGATTTACCAAAATTATCTGCCGCAGCATTGTTATCGCCCTCCATAAAAAGTTCAATACCTCTATAGTAAGCTACTTTTTGATATACCTCTTTACTAGCATAATTCTTATTCTCTTCAAGTAACTTCATCGCGCCTGCAAAGTTTTTTGAAGTAATGTATGAATCAACCAATAAGGTCTGCATTTCTTCTTGATGCTCATCTTTCGGGTATGTTTTCAAGTAGTTTGTTATTACCTGTGGTACCGGCTCATAAGCATTACCAACCTCGTAACTTAAACGCGCATAATTCAAAAAGGCATCTTTTTGAATCTCTACACTATATTCCATCTGAGAAGCATTTCTAAAAGCGTTCAATGCTTCTTGCTTTTTATCCAGCTTTAAATAACACTCCGCTAAATGGTAGTAAGCATTCTGTGCAACGCTATTGGTACCTCCAATAATTTTATTGAATTGGGCAATAGCACTGGCAAAATCGCCTCCCTTGTAATAAGCATAACCTAGGTAATAGTAATCGGTATTGCTCCATTTACCACCTTTACCGTTATACTCGGTTAAATACGGAATTGCATTTTCGTATTGGTTGAGATTAAAATAGCTCTCCCCAATAATCTTGTTCAGTTCAGAAACTTCTCTTCTGTCAGATTTTGGTATTTGTTTTTTAGCCACGGCAATAGCCTCTTCGAACTTACCAAGCTTAAAATTCATATCTGCCTGATAATAGCTCAACTTCTCCTCCAAAACATCTTGATCGGTTATTTGATCGAAACGCTGATTTGCTGTTTCATAATCATCTTCTTGATAAGAGATATACCCCAAGTAATATTTTGCCTGAGACCCATATACCTGAGAAGTAGTTACCTTTTCTAGATACTTTTCTGCCTGTTTAGTTTTACGGGATGAGAAAAGAGAATAGCCATAATTGAAATTGAACTTATCCATCTCGCCACGAGACAATGAGTTCTGATCAACCTTATCATACCATTTTAAAGCATAAGGATATTTTCCTGTCTGAAAATAATACTCGGCCACATCTGCAAAGGCAGAATTACGTTTGGTAGATGTAGGATATTTTTCAACAAAATCTTCCATTAATCGGTCTGCACCCATCTGGTTTAGGCGTACTGCCGCATTAGCAGCGTAGTAGGCACTATTGGCAGCGGTCTCCTCGTCTTTTGTAGACACTTTGACCTTGTCAAAAATGGTCTGTGCCGCTTGATATTGTTCGTTGTTGTAAAGCGCTAGCGCGTCTTGAAATGCTTTTTGTTCATGGGTGTAAATCTTAGACTCTTGGGCTGTGGTCAATGCGACCAAACCGAGTACCATTGGAATAAAAGCGGTGATTTTTTTAAGCATAGTGTTCTGTTACTATTTAGAAGTACCGTTATCACATGTGATAACGACAAAAATTGTACCTAAGTATGTGCAATACCTATACAAAAGAAAAGATTTTGATTAAGGGTTCTCTAATATCAAATGGAACTTATTACTTTTATATCAACATTTGCGTTATGGAAGAGATTGTTTTAGAACTTAAGGATGCCTCTATTTTTCAAAAAGAGAGCTTGGTGTTGAGCGAAGTGAGCTTAAAAATTGCTAAGGGGGAATTCGTTTACCTCATTGGTAAGACCGGAAGCGGTAAAAGTAGCTTCATGAAAACCCTTTATGGCGATTTACCATTGCAAAAAGGTGAAGGTCATGTGGGTGAGTTCAATCTTAAAACATTAAAGGAAAGTGATATTCCTTTTTTACGGAGAAAATTGGGTATTGTTTTTCAAGATTTCAAACTACTTCCAGACCGTAATATCAACCAGAATATGTTCTTTGTTCTAAAAGCAACCGGTTGGACGGACAAGGCTAAAATGGATACTCAGGTTTCTAACGTACTTGAAAAAGTAGGTATGAAAACCAAAGGATTTAAGTTTCCACATGAGCTTTCTGGTGGAGAACAACAACGTATTGCTATTGCCCGTGCTTTATTGAACGACCCAGAATTAATAATTGCCGATGAGCCTACCGGAAACCTTGATCCACAAACCAGTGTAGAGGTTATGAAGGTATTACAGGAAATCAATAAATCTGGGAGAACTATTCTAATGGCAACTCATGATTATGCTTTAATATTAAAATTCCCTTCCAAAACTATTAAGTGTGATGCCAATAAGGTATTTGAGGTAGTGCAAAGGGCGGTATAAATTAGTTGACGTATCTTAACAATAGTTAATTTAACATCCTATTCTACATTTGAGTTCAGCTGGGCACATTATTGATGCAATAAATCGAATTAAGCAGAATAGAGCTTTAAAGGCATCTAAACGACAAAAATTCAAAGGAAGCAACCGAGAGGCTATTTATTCAGAATCAGATGACGTTCAAAAAGCGGTATTTAAAAAAGTTTCTAAAGAGAAAGCTCAAGTAGTTATAAAAAAAATAAGACAAGATTTTAAATTAAAAAGAAAAAGAGATCTTATTTTTATAGGAACTTTTTCAATGATTTTTATCACATTAATAATTGTATTAAACCTCCCTAATACAAGCACCAAAAACAGTAGCCTAAATAATGAGTATGACTCATCAAGAGTTAGAAAAGAAAAAATAAAATGGAATGGAAAAATTTCCGAACCATTAAAGATTGAAAACACAGAATATTACTACATACCAATTCTTCACAATATTTCTGGAGAGCTTGATGAGCATGGGTTTTATAACCTCAACTATAATAATATGGTAGGTGAACGAACTCGTAACGTTCTATTTATAGATAAAGAGTGTACTATTATTGGAAAATTATTAAATAAAGATGGTTTAATATTTCACATGGAAGTTGTACCATATAAAGACAATAATTTACCCAAAAATATTTTCTACACATTATATGAAGAAGATTCAAATAAGGATGAAATGATTGATACTAAAGATAATTATGCCTATTACATCTCAGATGTAAACGGTGAAAATCTACTAAAAATCACAGACGAACCCCTTGTTTCAATTAATTTGAGAGAAGGAAATCTTATTCTTGAATACTACAAAACCAAAAATTCAAAGGAAAATTCAAAGGAAAATTCAAAATATGAATATTACAAGACTGAAAATCCGAACGATACTATTTATGGCCTCTACAATTTAGAGTCCAAGGAACTAAAATTCACCAATAATCTTGACTCCATAAATTAAAAGCAAACTAATTAAACATGATCATAGACGTACATACCCACATCAACAACTATCATGAAGATAGGGTGGTGTCATTAAACGAAAGTTTAGACAAGCTTTCACAAAACATGAAGGATAATAACATTGATTATTCTTTAGTACTCACGTCTTATAAAGTCAATGAACATAGACCAAGTACCAAGCAGGTCGTAGAGGCTATAAAAGGATATAATAATTTGGGTGTTGTCTCGGGTATTAGTTATCTGCATTATAACCACAGAGATGTAATAGAGATTAGCGATTACCTTGAAAAGGGATTCATTAAAGGCTTAAAATTTTACCCAGGTTACGAACCATTTTACCCGAATGATATTCGTTTCAAATTAATGTATGAAATGGCTATTGAATATGATGTACCCGTAATGTTTCATTCTGGTGACACTTATGCCCCAACCGGTAAAATTAAATACTCCCACCCTATTCATATTGATGATTTAGCTGTTGACTATCCAGATTTAAAAATCGTGATCTGCCATGTGGGTAACCCATGGATCAAAGATTGTATGGAGGTTGTTTATAAAAACAAAAACGTCTACGCAGACATATCCGGATTGGTTTTGGGCGATTTTTCAGATAAGTTTGAACGCTACATGAAAAAGGAAATCGAAGAAATGATTACCTATGCAGGCGACCCAAAATACCTACTTTATGGAACGGACTGGCCCATCTCTAATATGAAATCCTACTTAAAATTTATGAATCAATTAGATTTAGCCGACGAAAAGAAAGAATTGATTCTTTGGAAAAATGCCGCAGAACTTTTTAAAATTGACACCAGCAAACTTTAGTTTATAATATCCTGTACGCCCATCATCCTGCAATTACTTAATTAAACTCCGCATGAAGAACCCAGAAAAAGAACGTCTAGCACAACATCAAAAAGAAGAAAAAGACTGGTTGAAATGGGGACCCTATTTAAGTGAACGTCAATGGGGAACAGTACGGGAAGATTATAGTGCTGGTGGCGATGCTTGGAACTATTTACCACATGATCATGCTAGAAGTCGCGCTTTTCGTTGGGGCGAAGATGGTATAGCCGGTATTAGCGACCGCTATTGCAATATGTGTTTTAGCATTGCTTTATGGAATGGAAAAGATCCTATTCTTAAAGAACGCCTTTTCGGGTTAACTGGACCGCAAGGAAATCATGGTGAAGATGTAAAGGAGCTATACTACTATTTAGAAAATACTCCATCGCATTCGTACATGAAATATTTGTACAAATATTCACAGAAAGAATATCCGTACAACCAATTGATCGATGAAAATCAAAAACGCAATCGTAAAGAGCTGGAGTTTGAACTTTTAGATACTGGTATTTTTGACGACAACACCTATTTTGATGTTAGCACAGAATATGCCAAAGGCAATGAAACTGATATTCTTATTCAAATTACGATAACAAATAGAAATAACAAACCTGCTCCTATAACCTTATTGCCGCAAATGATTATGCGCAATCATTGGTCATTTAAAGAAATGGCCCAAAAACCGGTAATAGCAACGGTTAAAAATGGTAAAGACACTTCGGTATTTATAGACCACCCATATGTGGGTAAATATAATTTCTATTTTCAGCCTGCAGATAAGTTGTTATTTACGGAAAACGAAACCAACAGGGAAAAGGTTTATAAAGAAACGAACGATCATCCGTTTAAGAAAGACTTGTTCAACATCGCCGTGTGTAATAATGATTATGACTTGGCAATCAAAAATGATTCGGGTACTAAGTTTGCGCCATTGTATCAAAAAAATATAGGAGGTGGTGAGTCGGTTACTGTTCAACTACGATTAACCGAAGAAAATCTGCAAGAACCTTTTGCTGATTTCGATACTATTTTCAAAAAGAGACAAAATGAGTGTGCTGAATTTTATGACAGCATAGCACCCAAAGCAACCGATGACAGAAAAGCCATTTTAAAACAAGCATTTGCGGGTTTACTTTGGACGAAACAATACTATAATTACGAAGTTGAAAAATGGTTAGATGGTGATTCTAAAACCACAAAACCACCAAAAGAAAGACTAACTGGGCGTAACTGTCATTGGAAAACCTTAAGAAACCACGATATACTCTCTATGCCAGATGCTTGGGAATACCCTTGGTATGCCGCTTGGGATTCTGCTTTTCACTGTGTATCCTTCGCCTCAATAGACCCAGATTTTGCGAAAGAGCAATTACTATTGTTCACTAAAGAATGGTACATGTCCCCTAACGGACAAATACCTGCTTACGAATGGAATTTTAGTGATGTGAATCCGCCAGTACAAGCATGGGCAACCTTGCAGATTTATAGTACAGATAAATCCATAACGGGTGTACCCGATATCAAGTTCTTAAAGAGAATGTTCAATAAACTATCGCTGAACTTTAATTGGTGGGTGAACCGTTTAGATAGAAATGATAATAATGTTTTTCAAGGCGGATTTTTAGGCTTGGATAATATTGGAGTTTTTGACCGTAGCCATGGTGTTCCCGGTGGTGGTTCGCTAGACCAAGTAGATGGTACAGCTTGGATGGCGATGTATAGTTTAAATATGTTGGAAATAAGTTTACGTATCGCAGAACACGACGATTCGTATGAAGATATGGCAACCAAATACTTTGGACATTTTATATTCATAGCAGAAGCATTGAATAAAATGGATACCGATAAAGCCAATACTTGGGATGATGCCGAAGGATTTTTCTATGACCGTTTAACATTACCAGACGGACAATCTACCACAATAAAAGTACGATCTATTGCCGGTATGTTATCATTGGCAGCAGTACTTACTATTAAGAAAAGTGTTTTAGATAAATTTCCGAAATTTAAGGCAAGTGTTCTTTGGTTTAAAAAATACCGTGCAGATAATTTAAAATACGAAGTTATACAGCAATATGAAGCAGATGGGGATCTATTATTGTCTTTGGTACCAAAAGACCGAATGCAAAAATTAGTAACTGCGCTTTTAGACGAGAAAGAATTCTTGAGTGAATACGGCATAAGATCTTTATCTAAGGTTCACGAAAAGGCATATCAAATTCATATTGATGGTGTAGAATACTCTATTGATTACGAACCTGCAGAATCTACAGTTTCCCTATTTGGTGGCAACTCTAACTGGCGTGGCCCTATTTGGATGCCTATGAACTACCTTTTCATTCAGGCACTTCGCGAATACCAATGGTATGATGGTAATGATTTCCTATTTGAATACCCAACAGGAAGTACAAAATTGCTCAACCTAAAACAGGTGAGTGATGAATTGAGTAAACGTCTTATTCATATGTTCGAGAAAGATGCCGATGGTAATCGTGCCATTAATAAGAACTACGAGAAATTTTACCAAGATCCTAATTTTAAAGATTTGGTATTATTCTATGAATATTTTCACGGAGAAAATGGTCGTGGATTAGGTGCTTCTCACCAAACAGGATGGACAGCTTTAGTTGCCAATCTTATTGAGCAATTAGAAGATTAGTAGTGTTTAATTGATTAGCATAAAAGTTAATATACCTGCTACATAACCAATAAAAGCCAGTAAAGAAATATTCTTTAGGTACCACATGAAATCAATTTTAAGGATACCCATAATGGCAACTCCTGCAGCTGAACCTATAATAAGAATACTACCACCAGTACCTGCGCAGAAAGCAAGTAATTCCCAGAAATCAGAATCTGGCGGATAAGTATCTAAACTGTACATACCCATAGTACCCGCAACAAGCGGCACGTTATCCACTATTGAAGATAATACCCCAATGATGGAGTTAACCGCATAAATACTATCAAAATTAGAATCTAATAATCGGGACATGTCCGCTAAATGTCCTGCAGATTGTAAGGCACCAACAGCTACTAAAATCCCAAGAAAGAATAAAATACTAGGTGTATCAATTCTTCTCAATACATTAGAAATTGCCAAAGTTTTCTTCTCTTCTATAGTTTTATTTCTATGTATTATTTCTGTAGTTATCCAAACAACACTTAAGCCTAAAAGTATTCCCATAAAAGGCGGAAGATGTGTAATCGTCTTAAAAATAGGCACGAATAAAAGTGCACCTATACCAATAGCAAAAACCAAGTTTTTTTCAAAATTACTAACTTGATACCCATGAGTATCTATTGAATATTGCTCTGTTGGTTTGGTAATATGCCCCTTAAATCGAAAAGATATAATTGCCAATGGCACCAATAAACAAACTAAACTTGGCAAGAAAATTTCCTTTATGATATGCATTGCAGTTACCTGACCACCTATCCACAGCATAATGGTTGTTACATCACCAATTGGTGACCATGCGCCACCTGCGTTTGCTGCAATAATAAGAAGCCCTGCAAACATCCAAAGGTCCTTTTTGTCGTGTATTAGCTTTCTGAGCAAAGCAGACATTACAATCGCTGTAGTCAAGTTATCTAAAGCTGCAGATAAGAAAAACGTTAGTAAGCAAAGAATCCATAATAATTTTACACGATTGGTTGTGGTAATCTTATCTGTAATTACCGAAAAGCCTTCATGAGCATCGATAATCTCAACTATAGTCATAGCACCAAGTAAGAAAAATAGAATCTCTGAAATCTCACCTAAATTCTCGCGTAAACTCTCCGTTACAAAATGAATGGATTCATCTCCTGAAATATTTACAAGAAAAGAATCCCTCCCAATTATAAAAATCACCCAACACAGCGTACCCGTAAGTAATGCTGTGGCGGCTTTATCAATTTTAATCGTGTGTTCTAATGCTATAAAAAGATACCCAACGATAAATACGGCAAGTAAAGTTAAATACATGGCAAATGATTAAAAATTAGCTTCAGAAAAACCCAAACCGTATTTTTCAGTAGGGTATAAAATTCCCTTTTCCAATCTAAAAATAGAATGATATGGGTCATCAATAATATCTAAATGTCCGTCAAGATCAGCATAAACAATGTTAGGTCTTGATAGCGCAAAATGTAGACCGGCAGCAATACCTAATCCGCATTCATCTATACAGCCCACCATGGCATCTAACTTAGCAGCTTTAGCTACCGAATTGATATGCATACCAACCCAGATACCGCCTACTTTTTGCAATTTAATATTGACCATATCTACACGTTCGTTCTGTGCTAAACGAAATGCATCTGTCAATGTTTTTAGGCTTTCATCTGCCATTACAGGAATACTCACCTGATCGGTTACTTCACCTAATCGCTCTTCTGACTCCACCTTTGTGGGCTGTTCAAAAATTTCTATACCAATGGCTGCGGTAGCTTTTACAAATTCTACCGATTCCTTTACCGAATAGCCTTGATTTCCATCGAATCTTAATTCGATGTTAGGATACTTCTCATGAATGGATCTCATTTTAGCAATATCCTCTTCTAAATTAGATCCTCCCTTAATTTTAAGTATTGTAAAACCTTGCTTTACATATTCGTTGGCATAGGATAAAGTTTCATCCAACCCCATAATACCAATAGTTATACTAGTAGCTATATGATTACGAAATCCGCCTAAAAACTTGTATAAAGGCACCTCAGCTTTTTTCGACATAATATCGAACAATGCCAAATCTACCATTGCCAAAGCCGATGATCTTTTACCCAATAATTCCTTAAGCTCTAATAATAGTAGCGCATACGTGAACGGGTCTTTTCCCTGTAAATAAGGAATAATAATATTTTTTATCGCATATGCTACATCATTTGGCGACTCGTTAGTAACCACAGGATCTGGTGCCGCACAACCGTAACCAACTATTTTTCCATCAGTTTCAACCTTTAGAATAAAATTACTGGTACGATCAATAGTCTCATAAGCAATCGTATATGGATCAGATAGCTTAAGATCTAAACGCTCAAAAGAAATATTGGTTATTCTCATTTTAGTTTCGCCATCAAAAGTGAAATTAAATCTTCAGCTCCGTATTCCAACACATCAAAAGCAGGTAATTTAGTTTCTAGGGTTATCGCTTTACAAATATCTAGAATTTCTTCTTTCTTCATGTCTTCATGGTTAACGGTAATCGCAATTACCTCTTTACCTGAAATAACTTGAATCGCCTTTATTTGTTCCTCTAAAGAATGCATTCTATATCCTGGAAATCCGTCATATTCCAATCTTTTAGGTGCGTGTTGCAGAATTACATAATCTGGTCTACCAGCAGCTAGAATTTCAAATCCGCCAGGATAGGCAGGGTTCATTAAGCTCCCTTGACCTTCAATAACAATAACGTCTGGATTTTCGTTTTTCCATGCACTTACCACAGCATGCTCAATTTCGCCAGATACAAAATCATTGATACAGCTATCCATAACCATACTATATTTAGCACCTTGCATCCATCCTGTTTGTCCTGTTCCTATCATTTCAGCCTTTTTACCGGCATTACGAAATGCGTGTACCAATATCCAAGCAGTGGTTCGTTTACCCAAAGCTGAATCTGTACCAAGTACCGCTAATTTTAAGCAATTGACTTTTTCAATATCTCCTGTAAAAAAATGTAGTTGATCACGATCCGGTGTCTTTCTAATATCTCTGATCTTCACATTCTTTTCTTTTGCCAAAGCAACCAGCTCTGGATCATTAGTTAAGAAATCATGCAGACCACTATCTACATTCCAACTCTGTTGCAAAGCTGCTTTTATAGTAGACTTGGCTATTTTAGGCAATCTACCACCATCTGGCGCAAGACCAATCACCAAATAACTTGGCAGATTCTTACTTTCTGTCAATGCAGTAATAGCAGTTTCTAAATTTTTATAAACTGGAATTCCGTTAGGTCTACCGTCCAAAACATCACCCGCATCTCTACCTGCATATTTTTCGTCTAAAACGCCAACTACCTCATAACGCTCGGTAAAACGAACCAACCCATGTGCTGTTTTACCATTAGGAGTATTAAATGCTCCCTCACAATATACTAGTGCTTTACCGTCAATAACTTTTTTCATCTATCTATTTAGTTTTTTGCTGTGAGCACCGCTACAAAACGATCGGGCTCAAAATTCATTTTTTCATCTAATTCAAGAAGACCGATCAAACCTGCTGTCGATGCAGGCAAAATTCTAAATCCTTCCTTTTTATGTAAAAGAGAGGTCATCTCCTTTAATTTTTTGTCACTAATATTAAAAGCTTCTCCTTCAGATTTTTGTAAAGCATATAGTGCCTCTTCACCATCAAAACTATGCCAGTTGATCAATGGCTCGTTATATTTCGTTTCTTTAATTGCAGCTGGGTTCAAATCTTTACAATGATCCAACCCTTGAAGATGTGATTCTACAATTGGGTTTTTATGAGATGAAGATGCCGCGATCATTTTAGGTATGCGAGATGTTTTCCCTCTTTTATAAAGATTTACAAACCCTCTATAAATACCAGCAAATAAAGTCCCGTTAGAAACAGGTACCGCACAATATTTGGGTGCATCGCCCAAGTCTTCAAAGATTTCTTGAGCAATTTGTGCGTAAGCAGAAATTTGAAGCGGAGTGTTAGCTCCACCAGGGTTGGCATCGTACCATCCATGTTCAGCTGCTAATTTTGAGCTTTCCATAACCACATCTTCATAGCTACCAGGAATGCGGATGATCTCTGCATTCAGTGCTTCCATTTCGACAATACGATCGGTATGGTAACTTTCTGGAATGTAAATTTTACAAGCAATACCCGCTAAATCTGAAGCCAATGCCATAGCAACACCATAATTACCGCAGGTAGCCAAACTTACTACCGCAAACTCTCTACGCAATGCATCATATAACTGTGCAAAAGCAATACGGTCTTTTTGGGTGCCTGTAGGGTTATCACCTTCATATTTTAGGTATAATTGGCGAACATCGAACTCACGTTCTAAAGTCTTTGCCCTGTGCAAACCTGTATCACCAACTTCTAAACTTATAATATCTTCAAAGCACTCTAAACGGTCAACTAAAGATTTGCTAATATCTTTAACCATATCGCTAAGTCTACGTGCCTCTGCAGACACTTTATTCTCAGCAGTTTTTACACCATCTTTAAGATTCATAAGTTTGCATATATTCTATGTTTTAAGATACAGCTATTAATTTAATTTCCTCTTTTAAAATTAAATGAAATTTAAATTAAAAAAAGGGACGCATAGGTACTATATTATCTGAAATTATTTAAAATTTTAACACAAGATTTTAAGGTATATAGAGCAACACAGTGCATTTACGGGTTTTTTTAATTTTACAACAAATATAAAAATTAACATATGGCAAATCAGTCCATTACCTAATTTTGACTACATTTTTAAATAAGCAAAAATCAATGAAATCATCCGTAGTCTTTTTTCTTTTTTCCTTTATGTTCTGTGTAACTATAAATGCACAAAATGAACTACCAATTAAAATAGATAATTCTAAGATCAAACCTTTGCAAAAATTGCTAGATAGCTCTTTGCAAACGAATTTGAGAGATGAATTGGCATCGCATCCAGAATGGAACGATCTAATCATACAAAAGAAAATGGCCGTAGGTCTAGTTGACTTAAGCAACCCAGAACAAGTACGTTTTGCCCGCGTGAACGGAAACCATATGATGTATGCGGCAAGCTTACCTAAAATAGCTATTCTTTTAGCTGCTATGGATGCTATTGAGAAGGGAGAATTAAAAGAAACCGCAGAGGTTAAAAAAGATATGCGACTTATGATCAGTAAATCTGACAACGCTGCATCTACTAGAATGATCGATCGTGTTGGTTATGAAAAGCTCGAAGCGGTTATGACAGACCCGAAATATGCTTTCTATGATGAACAAAAAGGAGGCGGACTATGGGTTGGTAAACGCTATGGAAGTGGAGGTGATACCAATCGCGAACCATTAAAAAATTTGAGTCACGCTGCATCGGTTACACAAGTTTGTAGATACTATTATTTATTGGCGAACGGAAAATTAGTAAATCAAAAAAGGTCCAAGCAAATGTTGGATATTATGGAAGACCCAGAGTTGCACCATAAATTTGTAAACACCTTAGATAAAATTGCACCTAATGCAAGATTGTTCAGAAAATCGGGCTCATGGCGTACCTACCATTCCGATTCTATTTTGGTTTGGGGAGAAGATAGCAATAGAAGATATATTTTGGTCGCTTTAATAGATGATGCCAATGGCGAACAAATTATTAGAGATTTAGTAAAGCCAATTGAAAAAGTGTTAAAAAAGCCTGTACTTTAGGTCCTGGAATAGCGATTTCCATTTCTTGATGGTAGAAAGACTCATAAAAAAAATATTCGATGTTCGTGAAGGCGAGTTCAAAGTATCACTTTGGATGCTCGCCTACATTTTTTTGGTCATCGCCGTTCTGCTTATCATTAAACCAACGGTAAATGCACTTTTTCTATCAGAATTAGGAATTGAACAATTGCCTTTTGCATTTTTATTAGTTGCAGTAACAGCCGTTACTACCTCATATTTCTATTCAAAAGCAGTATCAAAATTTCCGCTTAAAAAAGTAATTGAGATCACCATTATAAGCTCTATCGTTATATTGATAGGCTTAGGTATTCTATTATCATTAGATGTTGTTAGTGGTGTCTTACTCTATTTCTTCTACATATGGGTAGCTATTTACGCTGTCTTATCCGCTTCTCAGTTTTGGGTATTGGCGAATTTGGTATTTAATATTAGAGAAGCAAAAAGATTGTTCGGCTTTATTGGTTCTGGCGCCATCATTGGTGGAATATTCGGTGGTTACCTCACGTCTATATTGGCTCCGCTTATTGGCAATGAAAATTTAATGTTCGTAGCAGCCCTACTCCTATTTTTCTGCATTCCATTATTACGTAGAATTTGGAATATTAGGGTCAAAAAAAATGGTAGTATTAAAAAACATAAGTCGGCATCGAACATAAGCGAGCCGCCGTTAAAACTCATACTAAATTCTAAACACCTTACCTACATAGCCAGTATTGTTGCAGTAAGTGTAGTAGTTGCCAAATTGGTAGATTACTTATTTAGTGATTTTGCCTCTTCTGCAATTACAAATGCCGATGAGCTTACAGCCTTCTTTGCATTTTGGTTTTCAACATTTAACTTATTATCTCTCGTAATTCAGTTGTTCTTTACCCATAGAATCGTGGGTATTTGGGGTGTGGGCTTTTCCCTATTATTATTACCAATTGGTATTTTCGGAGGAAGCATTTTATTCTTGTTATTACCAGAACTTTCTGCGGTAGTTGTTATTAAGGCGATGGATGGAATTCTGAAACAATCCATTCATAAAAGTGCTTCGGAATTATTGACTTTACCGTTGCCTTTCGACTTAAAAAACAGGACTAAATCGTTTATAGATGTTGTTGTGGACAGTTTGGCTACTGGTATTGCCGGGTGCCTTTTAATTTTTGTAGTTCGTGGTTTAGATTTACCTTCATTTTACATAGGTATTCTTATTATAGCTCTAGTTTGCCTTTGGTTATATTTTATTTACAAAGTGCGAATTGAGTACTACAAAACCTTTAGAACCAATTTAGAAGTACTTACAGATTCTTTTAAAAAGAATAAAAAAATCACCCATACAAAAGTATCTGTTGTAACAGGTATGCGCACTGTATTTAAAACGGGCACCGAAGAACAAATACTTTTCATGTTAGATAAACTCATGGAAATCAATGATAAACGCTTTGCAGATGATGTGGAGTTGTTATTGGAGCACCCTAGTAATAAAGTGAAATTATCTGCCATTCAGAATTTATATTTCTTAAATTCAAAAAGCATGACTGCCGAGGTCTCCGAACTTTTAAAAATTGAAGACCGAGAGTTGACCATCGCTACTTTGGCGTATGTTTTAAGTTTTGCGCACAAAGACAAATCTTTCGTTTTCGATGCCTATTTAGAACATTCTAATGAACGGATAGCTATGGCGGCACTCTATTGTTTAGCTAGAGCGGCAAAGAATAACTATTCCTTAAAACAGCGGTATTCCTTATTGGACCGTATTTCAAAATCAATTTCAAATATTGAGAATCACGAACAAGATGTATCTTATATAGAATCGGTTATTGAAATACTAGGAGTGGCAAACTTGCCTATTTTCTACAACAAACTTATCGGCTTTTTAAAGCATAAAAATGAAGCTGTGGCAATAACGACTATTAAAGCAATTGGCACTGCAACAGATCCTACCTTAGCACAACATATAGTTCCGTTTTTAGGTCAAAAGAAATATAGGCCTATCGTCATGGAGGCTTTTAAATTGTATGGTGTTCAAATTATACCTTTATTATGTAAAAATGTTCAGGAAAGATTACAGCCGCTATCGGTACTTCGGTTTATACCAGGTGCTATGCAATCTTTTCATTCTAAGGAGGCAGTTCATCATTTACTAAGCATATTAACAGATAATGACCTTACTATTCGTTTAGAAGTAGTTAGAGCTTTGAGTGCCATTCGTACAACACATCCGCATTTAAAATTTAATCGCTACAAAGTGGTATCGGTAATTTTTGATGAGTGTAAACTACATCATCAAACTTTATCTTCTATGCATACGCAAATCATTATATCTTACCGTAACAGGAATAAATCGAAAAAAGAAATAGGCGATGCCGAAAGAGATGCCCGCACCAGTCTTTTAGAACTTTTGGAACGTAGATTAGATTCTGGTCTAGAACGTATTTTTAAACTTTTAGGATTACGCTATCAACAAAAAGATGTTGCAATTGCCTATGAAGGTCTATTGAGTCAAAAACAGGAAGCGCAACACAACGCCATTGAATTTTTAGACAATCTATTGACAGGTGAGTTAAAACGAAAACTGCTACCCATTATTGAAGAATCTGCCCTAGACATTTCGTCTGAGGAAGAGCTTCAAAAAATTAAGCACAAAATACCTACAGAACTTGAATGCTTTAAACTTCTGTTACAAGGCAATGACTTAAAAATTAAACTGGCGGTATTATACCTCATCGCACAACAAAAAGAACCTCGCTACCTTAGTATGGTTGAAAGTTTCCTTAGCGATACTGATCCAAAAATCAAGAGTTTTGCTTTAGAGGCTTATCAAGCAATTACCGCAGAAGTATAAAAACAAAAACGAGACATTAAAATGTCTCGTTTTTGTTCAACTATATTAGAAAATAGACTCTAGCTATTCTGTTCTAATTCCAAAATCAAATTAGCTACTAAAGCTGTCCAGCCAGTTTGGTGAGATGCCCCAAGACCTTTACCTGAATCACCATCGAAAAACTCATAAAAGAAATGCTCCTTTTTAAAGTGTTCATTTTTAGTGAATACATGATTTTCGTCGTCTGAATGGTATACAAACTTACCGTTCTCGTCAGGTTCAAATAACTTTATAAGTCGTTTTGAAAGTTCATTTGCAATCTCGTTCAAGTTAATTTTCTTACCTGAACCAGTTGGAAATTCGTAAACATATTGTTCACCATAATAAGAAAAGTATTTACGTAAAGACTGAATAATCATATAATTCAAAGGCAACCAAATAGGACCACGCCAGTTAGAGTTACCGCCAAACATGTTTGACTGACTCTCCCCAGATTCATACTGAATTTGGTGATGACCATTATGCTGAAATACATACGGATGCTCTTCATGATATTTTGAAAGGGAACGAATACCATAATCAGATAAAAATTCTTTCTCATCCAATAAGCGGAACAATAGTTTTTCTAATCTAAAGCCACGCATAATTGAGAATAAGTAATTTCCATCAGAATTAAATTCCTCGATATTAGAAATTAAAGAAGCTAAATCTGGTCTAGTTCTTACAATCTCTGCCGCTCTTGTTTTAAAATGCTTTAGTTCATCGAACAGGTCTTTATGAATAATTTCAACCGCGAAAAGCGGTATAATACCAACTAGCGATCGTACTTTTAAACGGTCTGTTTTTCCGTTGGACATTTCCACTACATCATAGTAAAAATTATCCTCATCATCCCAAAGTGAAATATCTTTTTGACCAATATGATGCATTGCCCAAGCAATATTTAAAAAGTGTCTAAAGAACTTAGCAACACTATCTTCATAATTTGGGTTTACCGTTGCCATTTCTAATGACATGCGTAACATGTTCAAGGTAAACATAGCCATCCAACTTGTGGCATCCGCCTGTTGCATACGGGTAATACCTTCTGGCATGTGGTTACGATCAAAAACCCCAATATTATCAAGACCTAAGAATCCACCCTCAAAGAGGTTAGTTCCACTCTTATCTTTTTGGTTAACCCACCAGGTAAAGTTCACCAGTAATTTCTGATAAGCCTTTTCTAAAAACTTAAAATCGCCTTTACCATTTCTTTTCTTATCCTTCTCATAAACCGTCCACACTGCCCATGAATGAACAGGAGGGTTTACGTCACTAAAATTCCATTCGTAAGCCGGTATTTGTCCGTTAGCATGCATATAGCTTTCCTTCAAGACCAATAGCAACTGCTCTTTGGCAAAATAAGGATCAATCTCAACAAATGACGCCATATGAAAAGCAAGATCCCACGCGGCATACCAAGGATACTCCCACTTATCGGGCATTGAAATAACATGTCTATTGGTTAGGTGACTCCAACTTGCATTTCTTTTATCGTTTCTATGAGGCTTAGATTCACCAGGACCTCCAAATAACCATTTGTAGACATCATAGTAATAAAACTGCTTCGTCCATAATAAACCAGAGAATGCTTTTCTTGCAATTTCTTGTTGTTGAACCGGAAGTTCTTCCTTTAAAATATTGCCATAGAATTCTTCACATTCCTGAATTCTTTTTTCAAAAATGGAATCATAATTACCCCAAGGATCGGCAAGTTTCTTTTTACTTAAACGAACTTTAATTGTTTTCTCTTCTCCAGATTTTAATCTAAGCTTATGCCAAACCGCAAATTTTGAACCTTTTTTATCTGGGTTTACCGTAGCCTCACCATTAACAACGTGATCATTAATACCGTCCTTTACATAATCCACCTCATTGGGCACATTGTAAATACGCTGATTATTGGTTTCGTTTTCACAAAATAATTGCTCTCCATTTTCATGATAAAAATAGTATCGCCCATTACGTGTGCTACGAGACTGTACTGAATTATCTGAAATAGATTTCATCTCAGCTCTTTCGAACCTTTGATTATGTTTCCAAAAATTACGAAACCATAAATGTGGTAGTACGTGAATATTAGCTGCTCTTGGACCCCTATTAATTACCGTAACTTTCATTAAAATATCACCAACATCTTCTTTGGCATATTCTATAAAACAGTCAAAATAAGTATTATTATCAAAAGCTTTAGTATCTAAAATCTCAAATTCTGATTGCTCTCGACTTCTATTTTTATTCTTTCTAACTAGTTCTGTGTATGGAAACTTTTTGTGTGGGTACTTGTATAGATATTTAGCATATGAATGCGTAGGCGTAGATACTTGATGAAAGTAAAGTTCTTTTACATCTTCACCATGGTTTCCCTCATCATTGGTTAAACCGAACAAACGTTCTTTTAAAATGGAATCTTTACCATTCCAGAAAGCAGGTGCCAAACAAAGTATTTCTCTAGAATCGCAAAATCCACCAATACCTTCTTCTCCCCATCTATAGGCATTACTACGTGCTTTGTCATGGCCAATAAAACTCCAGGCATGACCTTCTGGACTATAATCTTCTCGTACCGTTCCCCATTGACGCTCAGCTAAATAAGGACCCCATCTTTTCCAATTTTTATAATTATCCTCAACGGCTAATCTTTCTTCCTCAGCATTTTTATGGACCATAAAGTCTTTTTCAATTTTAACTATCTTTCTTCAACCTCAACTATTTAAAAGCGATGTTAAAAGTTGGACGATTTTAATTTCCTATTCCAATAAGTTGTTAAAAGTACTACTTGTTGTAATAATTGATTGATTAACGCATCTATCAACTGATTAGTATTACTTAATCATTACTATTAAGATAAATATGTTGTTAACTTATTAAATTTAACTCGGTTATACTATTAACCTCGTAACCAACTAAACTATAGTATCTGTGAATTCTATAACGCATTTTTTGAAATACTCTGAAAAAGATAAATTTCATACAACTATTAATAGTTACTATTCCTTTTCATTTGTTAACTAAATACGCCAAGGAGGATTAATTCTATTTTCACCACCATAAAACAAGATAAGCTGGTTACCGTCTAAATCTTTTAATCGAGCTTCTCTCCACAACCATCTTTCATCTGTAGGTTCTTGATCAAAAACAATTCCTTTTTCTTTAAGAAATTTTACTTGCTCTTCTAGGTTTTCACATTCAAAATAAACATAGACTCCATCTCCTTTCGGCAAAGCATTTGTTTGGTGAATGGAAAAAGTTGAATTACCATGAGGGCATTCAAATCTCGCATAATTAGGTAGTGCCTTCACAATCAATTTTAGCCCTAATGCCTCATAAAAAGGAATTGATTTTGTCAAATCTAAAGATGGTACCGTTATTTGGTTTAAATTCATTTTATTGATTTAGTCTTTTGAAACTATTCCCTTTTATTAAAAACAATTACCTGCTTAGTCTTTAAAACTTAAGATTCTGAATTTAAAATTAATTATATAATTAATAGTTACTAGTATTCAATTAAATCAAAAAAAGCTTGGATTTTCATCCAAGCTTTTTTTGATTTCCGTTGTAAAATTTTAGTATTTATACCGCATAAGATGATTTCTCTCTCATTCTATTTGCAGATTGCACTAAGTTTTTAAGAGCTATTTTGGTTTCAGGCCAATCCCTAGTTTTTAAACCACAATCTGGATTCACCCAAACATTACCGAACGGCAAAAGATTTGAAGCCTTATCTAGTAGCTGTTCCATTTCTTCTTGCGAAGGTATTCTTGGCGAATGTATGTCATAAACACCTGGACCTATTTCATTTGGGTATTTGAAATCTACAAATGCTTTTAAAAGTTCCATTTCTGATCGAGATGTTTCTATGGTAATAACATCAGCATCCATTTTTGCAATACTTTCTATAATATCATTAAATTCTGCGTAGCACATGTGGGTGTGTATTTGAGTATGGTCATTTACACCACTAGCAGAAATTTTAAACGCATTTACCGCCCAATCTAAATAAGCTTTCCAATCTTCTTTTCTTAATGGTAATCCTTCTCTTAGTGCTGGCTCATCGATCTGTATTATTTTCAATCCGGCTTTCTCTAAATCATTAACCTCATCGCGTATAGCCAACGCAATTTGATTACACGTTACAGACCTTGGTTGGTCGTTTCTTACAAAAGACCACTGTAATATGGTTACTGGTCCGGTTAGCATTCCTTTCACATATTTATGGGTAATAGACTGTGCATAAGAAGACCATTTTACGGTCATTGGTTTTGGTCGAGATACGTCTCCATAAATTATTGGCGGTTTTACACAACGTGTACCATAACTCTGTACCCAGCCGAATTTAGTAAACAAAAAGCCCTCTAATTGCTCCCCGAAATACTCTACCATATCATTTCGTTCAAATTCACCATGAACCAAAACATCTAAATCTACATCTTCTTGAAAACGAATTGTTTCTTCTGTTTCCTTTTTTATAAATGCATCATAATCTTCTTGTGATAGTTCTCCTTTTTTAAACTTAGAACGTGTTTGCCTTACCTCTGTGGTCTGTGGAAAAGAACCTATGGTGGTTGTTGGGAATAAAGGAAGTTTTAATTCTTTTCGTTGTCGTGCCTGGCGGATTGAAAACAGAGAGTCTCTTTCACTATCTGTACTTTTTAAACTACCAACACGCTGCTGTACATTTTGATCATGAATAAGTGATGAAGTTTTTCTACTTTGATTTGCTTCTTGGTTCTTGTCAAAAAATGCATTAACACTTACATCTTCTTGTTGCAAGGCTAACTTTTTTAGGGCAATAATCTCTTGTAATTTCTGCTTTGCGAAAGCTAACCATTGCTTTACCTCGCTATTTAATTGTTCGTTATTTTCTTCTAATTCTAAATCATAAGGTACATGAAGTAATGAACACGAAGTACCGATCCAAACTTGATCTTTCCCTAATTTATTCTTGGCTTTTTCAATTAATCTTAACGACTTTTTAAAATCGTTTATCCAAATATTTCTACCATCCACAACCCCTAAAGACAGCACTTTATCACCTAATAATTTAGTTTCTAAAATATCATCTAATTGCAATGAGCAACGAACCACATCTATATGAAGTACATGAACAGGTAATTTTAATGCTAGTTCTAGATTCTTTCCATAACAATCAAAATAATTTGCCAATATAAACTTTAGATTTACATCTATTTTTGAAAAATAATCGTAAGCCAGTCCTAAAACAGATTGTTCCTCGTCTGTAAGATCAGTCGATAAAATGGGCTCATCAATTTGAAGGTAATCGACACCTTGTTGGTCAATCTCTACTATCAATTCTTCATAAACTGGCAATAGCTTGTTTAACAAACCCAACCTATTAAAGCCTTCTTCCTTCTCCTTTCCTAAAAGCAAAAATGTAAGGGGTCCAATAATAACAGGTTTAGATATAATACCGAGTTCTTTAGCCTCCTTAATTTCACTAATTATTTTATCGGAATTTAAATGAAACAACTGATTTTTAACAAATTCAGGCACAATGTAATGATAGTTAGTATCGAACCATTTTGTCATTTCCATGGCGGTGACATCTACATTATTAGTTTGATGACCCCTTGCCATCGCAAAATACTGCTGCAGTCCTATTAAATCTTTGAACCTTTGGGGTATACACCCAAGGGTAATGCACATATCTAAAACTTGATCATACAGTGAAAAATCATTTGAAGAAATTAAATCAATACCATAGTTCTGTTGTGTCTTCCAAGCCTTAGCTCTTAACTCGCTAGTAATCTTAGATAATGTATCTTCAGAAATGTCATTTTTCCAATATTTTTCTATCGCCCTTTTGAGCTCCCTCTTTTCCCCTATTCTAGGATAACCTAATACAATTGCTTTCATTTGATGAAGTTTAAATTTCCATCAAAACTATTTATAATGATTAAATTATCTAACTTTTAAAATAAAGTAAGAAAATATAACTAGTTTTATTTATATTAATAATTAATATATCTTTTACTAGAGGTATTTTGAAGTATTAAAAGAAAAACTATCTATGCATAATTTAGATTCTACCGATTGGAAACTTTTAGAGATACTACAGGAGAACGGAAAACTTACAACTAAAGAGATTGCTCAAAAAGTAAATCTATCACCAACACCAGTTTATGAACGAATAAAACGTTTAGAGAAAAATGGCATCATCAAAAAATATGTTGCTATTGTAGAGGCTGAAGAAATTGGTAAGACCCTTACTGTTTTTTGTAATATAACATTGAAAGAACATACCAAAGAGATCGGGAATAAATTCGTTAAAGATATTATCTCTCTAAAAGAGGTAACGGAATGTTATAACATATCTGGTGATTATGATTTTTTACTTAAAATCATAATTAAAGATATGAAGCACTACCAGTCATTTGTCATCAATGATCTGGGTGCCATACAAAACATAGGCAGTGCTCATAGTACTTTTGTTATTGGCACTATAAAACATTCATATGCCGTTCCTCTTTAATAAGTTCGGCAGACACACTCATTTCTATATAACTTAAAACAATTCTATAAAAGCCTTATTCAGTTGTTTAGTTTATCATTATGAAGTATAGCATATTCAAAACTATCTGACCAACCTGCTTTTAATGGTAGTATTTGTCTTTTTCTACCTTCTTTGATCATACCTACTTTTTCCATCACTTTTGCTGAGCCAACATTTTCCACGGCACAACCAGCTTCTATACGATGTAAATTAAGCGTCTTAAAACCGAAATTCAATACCGCTTTTAAAGATTCTGTTGCGTAACCTTTATTCCAAAAATTGATATGTAACTTATACCAAACCTCTGCTCTACTATATTTTTTATTACCAAGTCTAAGTCCAAACAGACCAATAAATTTACCAGTTTCTTTTTGTTCAATAGCGAAGGTGTAATTTGTTATTTTAGATAATTTGTTTGCCGAAACCCAAGGTATTATTACATGCTTGGTTTCCTCTAAATTCTTAGGAATACCAAGAGTATTATATTCATCTGTTTCAGGTAAGACATGAAGGTTATGAATAGCCTCCAAATCAGCTATTTCAATTAATCTTAATTTTAATCTTTCTGTTATAATTTCTGGTGGTTCCATTTCTATAGTTGTACTAATAAAGTCTTAAAAGTAACTTTTTCTGAATGAACCATTTAATCATGGTTATAGCTACCACAATTAATTACACCATTAAATTTTATTTAACTCGCAGAGTATTGAAAATTATAGGTCGATTTTATTCTGACATGGAATACTTTAAAGATTGGCTAATGAAACAACATTTTAATATACGCTGTGTAGATATTAATTGCTTGGCAGGTATATGATAAAGGTTGAGCCTTCATCTTTCTTACCAATTGCATGTATATATCCATTATGCTTCTCTACAATCTTTTTGCATATAGAAAGCCCTATACCTGTTCCTGAATACTCGGTTTTTGTATGTAATCTTTGAAAGACTTCAAAAATATTACTTGCAAATTCAGGGTCAAACCCAATACCATTATCCGTAAATGAAAGTTTGTAATAGTATTCAGAATTTTTAATAAAATTTTCTGGAATATTTATGTTTCGTAATCGAACTGAAGTGATATCAATTATTGGTGATGTATTGGTTTTTCTATACTTGATAGAGTTACTAATAAGGTTGGTGCACAACTGTTCTATTTTAAATGGAATACCGTTAATAACTGGTAATTCATTATAAGAAATCGTAGCACCTGTATCTTTTATTAATTGCGAAAGTTCATCTTCAACTTTAATAATAACATCACCTAAATTTACATTTTCGAATTTTGAATTCAACTTATCTATCCGTGAATAAGACAGTAGATTCTGAATTAATTCTCGCATTCTAAATGTTGCAGATTTAATTTTAGCGAAATACCCATGAACCTCATCAGGTATTCCTTTACTACCTGTGTCCTCTATACGAGATATAAACATTTGAATCTTCCTTAATGGCTCTTGCAAATCATGACTTGCCACCCTGTTAAAAGATTCTAGCTCCTCATTACTTATTTTTAATTTCTCGAAACTATCAATTAGCTGTCGATCTTTTTCCACACGGCTGGTAATATCTTGCACTATACCAACAGATACCGGTCTATCATCTATTTTAATATGCCTGCCTTTTAAGTCCAAATACTTTACCCCCTTATTTTTGGTCTGTACCCGATAGGTAAATACCGTAGACACACCATTCTCTTCTTTATCAGAACTTAATGCATCAAATATTGAAATATCTTCTGGATGGATGAATTCTTTATAGCTATTAAAAGTAACCTCAAAATGATCGGGTTCAACTCCAAGAATTCTATAAAAGTTGTCTGAAACTGTTGCACTACCATCATCTAAATACCAAATAAAACTTCCAACACCCGCCACATTTTCCGCCTCTTTAAATATGGTATTTTGTAGACTTAGGTCCTCATTTAGTTTTTGTAATATTTTTTCACCTTCCTTAACCTTTGTAGTATCCCATGCGGTATTGGTAATACCATTAGCAGATTTCACTACAGTATTCTGTATATACTTATTTTTCCCCTCAAATGTATAAACGCTCTCATGTTCTTGAGGTTCTCCACTTAAATAACATTCTTTCATCAAATTAAAAAGTCCGTTCTCTTTTACCATTGGGTACATCTCTAAAAGAGGTTTTCCAATAATATCATCCTGTTCTGCACCTGTCACCTTTTCAATTGCATTAGAAGTATAGCGAAATTGAAAATCGGATATAGCTCCATCGACATCTAATATTGGCTCAAAATGACTTATGACGTTATTTGAACTTTTATATACCCCTTTTAAAAACTCTTCTGTTTCCTGTAATTTTTTATTTTGATTATAAACCTGACTATTAACATCTTGAATTTCTCCTTTCTGCTTATAGATGCTAATAAAGCCAATAATAAATATTCCTAGCGCAGTTAATGCTACTAGCAGAGATGACATAGGGGTTAAAAATGATTGTGAGGTATATTCTTCTTTACGCTCAACCATTAGATAGTTCTCCTCAGCAAGCATTCTTTCTTTTATAGCCTGAGATTGTGCTACAATTTTTGAAATTCGGTCAACATGCTTATAACCTAAACTTGAAATATCAAATGCAACACTATCTTTTGCATAAACCGTATCAAGTATACTATTTTTATCAATTTCGATAATTATTTTATCTCGTAATCGCTGTAACGCCTTTACTTTTTCTACTTGGGCTTCGTTGTCTGCAGTTAGTAATTTTAATCTTTCTAACGACTGTCCTAATTCTGTTACAACTATAGTCGAGAGGTTACTTTCATCTTTCTCAAAATACTTTTTAAACTGAATAGATTCAACCTCTAGAAATTTGGCTGAAAGTTCTACTATAGCTCGCTGAACTTCGAGCGTATGAGAAACCAAACCGCCGGTTTTATGTAGTCTTTTCACTTGCTGATACCCTACAGCTACAGTATAAAGAAGCAAGCCTACGGCTAATATCAGTAAAACAATATATGTTTTAGTGGAAGCAATTAAAGCCTTTAACTTCATTATGGTTGAACTCATAAATACACTTATCATTTAAAGTATGGAGAGAAATAATGAGGTAATTAATCACATATATTTCAACGAATGAATATAGCTTATTTTAGAACCATGACATCAAGTTCTATTAACAAATATCATAGGATTTTTAACTGTAAAAAATAATAAAATTTAAATATGCTAAACAGAAACAAAAACAAAATGATATGTTGAATTTATGTTATCAAACGGCTCAAATTACATCAGTTTCTTAACCATTCTATTCATCCCTTTCAATTCTTCTTTAAAATATGGTATGTCTAATGTAGTTTTACTACTAAACACAAACCCAAGTTTCTTGTAAAAAGCAATAGCATCGAGATTGGTATCAATAACAGAAAGAAATAGATTCTCTCCACCTTTTTCTTTTGTTCTATTTATTATTTCATTTAAAGTCAATTTACCGATACCCAGTCCTTTTGAGGATGGCAAAACATATATTTTTTCCAATTCAGAGGAATTACCAAACTCAGAATCAGTCTTTAAATTATTTTTAATTTTAAGGAACCCTATCGATTTTAATTCGTGTTCAATGAAATAATAATCGGTATCACTATCTAATATATCAGAAGTTAATCTGTCAATACTAAATTCTTTTTCTAGATACCATTCTAATCCTCCTTCATTCCAATGATGATGAAAATTAAGAGCATAAGCATCAATACAAATATTCTTTAAATCGACTATATCTTTTAGCGCTGCCTTTTTCAATTTCATTATTTAAATTTCAGATTATAGAGTTGGAATTAGAGCTGTCTTTTTTCAAATGTTAAATACTCGATTTAAAATCAAAATTTAAATGTAAAAAACTGCCATACAATTTATTAAAAGAAGGTACAGTTTTAAGCCATAACAGATAAGCAGTACAAAGAGTTTGAAGTATCTAAAATAAAAAACAGCAAATGCTTTGTGGTTAACCCACTAAGCATTTGCTGTTTTTTTTATAAGGTGATTTACTACCCGAGCATATCAAGAAGGTTTTGTTACTCCCCTAATTCGGTAATCTTTTTCTCGTATAATTTTTTACTTTCTACAACGGCAACATTCAACTCTTGCATAATGCCATCTACACGACCTTCTATACTTTTCATTTGATCATTAATATTATCGAATGAATTTAGTGCAGCAGCTACCTCTAGAGCTTTTACTACCTCAACGGCATCGCCATGTAAAAGTTTTAACTTATCAATAGCTTTTGAAGTATTAGCCAAAGTACCGTTATACTTGGTACGGGCTTTTTCTATGGCACCTAAAAGTGTTTTCTTGCTCTTTTCATCACTTAGGCTATTGGTCTGTGTTTCCATAGCGGTAAATAAGTTAGACGCTTTCTCTTTTAAATCTTCATATTCTTTATTCAAATTCTGAACACGACGATCAACCTTCTCCCAATCACCATATACCTTGGCAAATTCTTTATCTTCATTTTTAGTATCCTCCAATGCGCTTTTTAAAGCATTTAAAGATTCTAAACCTTTGTTTACGTTTTTATTGGCAGTTTCTTTCTTGCTTTCAAAATCGTTTACTTGAGACTTAAATTTATCTTTTAAGCGAATAAGGTCTTCAGGACTTTTATCTTTCCAACAAGAAGTTAATAAAAGGAAAGTAAGGGCCACAAATAGTGTTTTTTTAAACATTTAATATCATCTTTAGTTAATGGTACGGCAAAGATACATAATCTACCCACTTTCCAATTCTGCACAAATTCCAAAAGAAATGGCACCACTCATAAGTTATGTGTGGTGCCATTTTTAGTATTATAAATGTTATTTTGAATTCTTAGGTATAGGTTACAAGAATGTCTACTACCTGCTGTAAATTAGACTCTGAAATTTCTGTCTCTGATGATAATGGAAATGGCTGTTGACCCGGTCTACTTATAAAAGCTGCTCGCCAGCCTGCCCATAAGGCTCCGGCTACATCCCAACCGTGGGCTGCTATAAGCATACATTCGTCTAGTTCAACTCCCATTTTTTTCGCACCCCAAACATAGGTATCTGTAAATGGTTTGAATTTACCCGTTTCTTCAACGCTTAACATCTCATCGAAATACTCCGTTAATCCTGCGCTTTTAAATTGCTTGGTTAACCTTTCTTTTGACGAATTTGTAAATGCCACTAATTTATAACCTGCTTTCTTCAATTCCAATAATGCCTCCTTTACTTCTGTATGTGGTGGCAAATTGCCCATAGCTTCGGCAATAGTTTTACGAGCTTCGCTTTCTTTAATGACAATATCATTATTTGCAGCTACCATTTGTAATGCAGCAGCACCAATATGTCCAAATGGTTTATATTGTCCGCTTGCAGATACAACCAATGAGTACTGTAACATTGTTGTAAACCAAAGCGGGAGTAAATCTTCCCTACCTCCCAACACTTGCCCTACTTCTTTTTTCATGACCGTGAGGTCTAGAAGGGTTTCATTAACATCAAAGAACAATACTTTAGGACGAATGTTTTTAGCAATTTTATCTTCTCGAGTTTCGTTCATAGCAATATTCTTTTTTTATAAGTTTTCTATATTCTCTTATTAAAGATATACGAAACAACCAATGAAACCAAAGCAATAACAGCTGCCATCTGCTCTCCATCACCTGTCATAATATGAGCGAAAAACGCTAATGTTACCGCAAAGAAAAAAGCAGAATATGCCCACTCTTTTATAGTATGAAATTTAGGATTCCAAATAGCAAATAAACCAACCAACTTCGCCGTAGCATACGGGTAAATTAAATACGTAGGATAGCCCAATTTCACGAAAGCACCTTTTATAAATTCGTGATTAAAAAAGTACATACCTGCGGAAAATAATATCACCAAGCTAAAAATACCTGTAGCGATGTAATAAATGATTCTATCTCTTTTCATAGTGAACAGTATTGGTGGTTGAATATTAATTTATTTCAGCTTATGTAATGCTTCTACGATATCCGTGACTTCTGCTCTTTCTGTGTAATCAGCATCTAAAAAAGCATATTGAATAACAGCATCAGTATCGATTACATAAGTCGCAGCCAAAGGCAGTTCATTACTATGATCTCCATTTACTTCACTTAACCCAAATCCTGCTTCATAAATAGAAGCTACCTCTTCGGTTAATGTATATACTACTCCATATTCTTTTCCTACTACATTACCAACATCGCTTAAAACAGTAAATTCCAACTTGTTCTTCTCTGAAGTAGATAAAGAATTATCTGGCAATTCTGGTGTAATGGCAATTAATGTAGCACCTGTTTTTTTAATGTCAGGAAGTTTTTCTTGTAAATAGTGCAGTGTAATGTTGCAATACGGACACCAACCACCTCTGTACCATGTTAAGACAACTGGACCATTTTTTAATTCATCATATAACAAAACAGATGTACCCAATGCATTTTTTAAAGTAAAATTAGGCGCTTTATCTCCTAAATTTAAAGCATTCTCAAGAACCCCAGATGCTGCAACACTTGTAATACCAGCAGCATATATCTTCTTTTTCTCTTCGGTGAACTTCGATGCTCCTTGACGTTTTACATCTAACAATGCGTCTAGTTCGCCTTTCATATTTCTTGTATCACTCATGATTTTTTCTTTTATTTTTTCAAATGTTCTTGTACTTATGAATTGGTAGATTTTCTAAATAAGAGCACATTTACAATTACCAAAATGATATATGAAATAGGCATTATCGGAGGTTTAAATCCCATAGGCAACACATCTGCAGGCACATCTGGATGTAAGTGTGTGTATACCGCAACTATCATCATTAAAAAAATAGTTAGGTTACCTAAATAAAATAATTTTTCTCTTACTGGTCTACTTATACTATTGCCTTTAAAGGCTAAAAATAACATTGCTAAACCAACGCCAATTTCACTAAACTTTACAACATACTGCATAAGTTCTGGAAGTGGAAAACTTATTAAGGTCAAATGCTTGTAAATAAATGTTTTAAATGGTTCCCTAAACTTTGCCAAACCAGGCATAAGCATTATAAAACCTAAAATTCCTGTTATTATTTTTACTAATTTCTTCATCTATATTACTTAGCTATTAATTCTGATAGTACTTGTTTAAAACTAGCTACGGGTTGGGCACCTGTTATTGCACTTTTCATGTTAAATACAATAGTTGGTACGGAGTTTACACCCATATTCTTCCATTGTCCCTGTTTATTCCTTACTTCATAACGAGCTTCTTCATTATCTAATTTAGACAATGCTTCCTCTGCATTTAAACCCACTTCTAATAACGCTTGTTTTAAGACCTCTCTATCAGACACATCTTTTCTTTCTCCAAAAAATGAAGTCATTAAGCGTAATTTTAGTTCCGTTTGTTTCCCAAAATCTTTTGCATACTCCAATAACACATGAGCATCAAAAGTATTTGACATACGCATGTCATCAAAATAATCGAATTTAAAGCCAAGCTCCTCTCCTATCTCGGTCATGTTCTGTTGCGACGCTTGTTGTTGCTCTATGGTAGAACCATATTTCTCTGTAATATGTTCTGTAATATTCTGACCTTCTGGTGGCATACCCGGATTTAATTCAAAAGGTTGCCATTCAATTTCTATTTGATCTTGAACACCTAGTTCATCAATTGCTTTTTCTAATCTCTTGTAGCCAATTGCACACCATGGGCATACAACATCAGATACAATATCTATTCTTAATTTTTTACTCATAATTACATTCTTTATGGTCTATATTTTTTATCCCTGCTAAAATTTCGCCAATACTATGTACTAATAACTGTAGAATTTAAATAGCTCTCTTCTCTCTTTAAGTCGTCAATATTTTTTTCTTCGGATCTCATATTCAGAACCATAGAATTCACTATCCTACTTTCACTGTAATCCTGCTCCACTATAACCGCTTTATGATATACGCCTAACGTTTCTGCAGGAAGCGTAGGGCTGCTGTTATTCATGATTACAATGTGATACGCTTCTTTATCAAATGACTTCAATTTCGTTGTAAATGGTGCCAATACTGACTCTTCCTCCTTAAACACCGGAATGAAATTTGTTAAAAAGTCTTTATCATTTTCTTTTGCAAACGCATGATAATCTGCAATATGAAGTTCATTCTCTATAACACTGGGCTCGTAACCTAGTAAAAGGAAAGATTGATGTGCTGCATTATCCACATGAAAAGGGGTATTTACCTGCTGATCAAAACGAACCAACCAATGGTAACTTAGTTTTTTACCGAAATAGGTTTCGCTCAATTTTGACAGTTCCTTTTTAAGCGATGTCATTATAGTTCTAAACTCTAATGGACTTCTATTCTTACCTAAATTAAAGTGTTGAAAACCAGGTTTATTGGTATCTGTTCTAAAAACCGCATGGAAACACTGTTGCGCTAATTTTTCAATAGGTACATCTGTATTTTCCATATGTAATCTTCCAACTAATTATTAAAAACTTATACCAACTACTAGCTGTTTATTTGTTTGGATTAATAAAGACTTTAGAAAGATACCAAGTCACTAATTTGAATATCACCTTGAACATTGCTATAATTCTCAACATCTGCAGCAAATGTTGCTGCATGCGGACCAAAAGCAGCTTGAAACGAAGCTACATCATCAAATTTTAAATGGGCAATTGCAACATAAGGTGCAGCCTCACCAGGTGCTCTACCACCAACTCCTAAATCTAATTCTAATCCTTTTAATGCACTACCTACCAATTTAGAAACCATTGGCAAATGTGAGTTTTTGTAATAATCAGCATCGAACTTTACGCCTTCACTGTTCGGATACATTACAGATACTTTTATCATCGTAACTATTTTTATAAGATTAATATGATAACAGAAACTCCAAAAAATAATAGAGCTTCTGTGTCTAATTTAAATTTATATTTCTGCTAGAATTTGACGTATCATTTGGTTGGTGAATCCCCATTCATTATCATACCACGTCATCACTTTCAATAAATCGCCATCCACTACCCTAGTCATACCTAAATCAACCGTTGATGCGTGCGGATTCTTTACAATATCAGAAGATACCAAAGGCTCATCTGTAGTGTCCAAAATATTTTTATATCTATCAGTTGCTGCTTCTTCCTTAAAAATAGCATTTACTGTTTCTGGTGTTACGTCATGTTCCATAACAAAGGTTAAATCTGACATAGATCCGACTGGTATTGGAACTCTTAATGCAACACCATCAAACTTACCCGCTAATTCTGGTAAAGCCTTAGTAGTTGCAATTGCCGCACCTGTTGACGTAGGTACAATATTTGCCGCACCAGCACGACCCATTCTCAAGTTCTTTTGAGAAGGTGCATCAACAATACCTTGTGATGCTGTATAAGCATGCACGGTAGTCATTATGGCTTTCTTTATACCAATTCTACGACCTAAAATCTCTACTACCGGACTAATGTTATTGGTAGTACAACTTGCACAAGAAAATATGTTGGTTTCCCCAGCTTCGGTATTTACACCATGTACGACCGTTGGTATATCTTCACTCTTTGTAGGTGCAGATATTATTACAGATTTAGCACCTGCCTTAATATGTTTTTTAGCATCTTCACTTTTAGTAAAGAAACCAGTACTTTCAATAACTACATCAATTTTATTGGCTGCCCAAGGTAAATCTTCAGGATTACGATGAGAGTTATATTGTATTTTTTTACCATCTATGATAAGGTTCTTTTCATCATGTGAAATTTCTTTTTCATAAATACCATACACTGAATCATACTTAAGTAAATAAGCAATATTCTCTATAGATACGATATCGTTTACTGCTACTAATTCTAATTCTGGTGTATCCAAAATTACTTTTAAAGAAGCGCGACCAATACGCCCCATTCCGTTTATTGCTATTTTTTTCATTTTGATGTATTTAGTTTATTAAAATTAAATAACCTTCTGCCTTAAAGACAGAAGGCTATAATTAATCACTCAATCAACATATGGTTTCGGGGGAAAACTGAAACCTCAATTATTTAGACCATGCAAACTTATCAAAAGGTGCATCGACCGGTGTATGCGCAATATGATTTGTATAGTTACTAATTACCTTTTGAGATAATCCTAAGATAATTTCCAACACTTGTTGTTCTCCATAACCTGCAGCGTAAAAAGTATCTAAATCCTCTTGAGTTACGTTACCACGGTTACGAACTATAGTTAAAGTCATAGTTCTTAGTGCTTCTAATTTTGCGTCTGCTAACGGAGTTTCATTACGTAACGCTTCTGTAATAGCATCATCAACCTTCATCATTTTAGCAATACCTGTATGTGCCGGAACACAATAATGACATGCATGTTCAACGTTGATTGTTTGCCATACTACCGTTAACTCATCATTATTGAATGAAGTTTCAGTAAATAACTGATGTAATGTTTGGTATGCTTCTAAAATTTTTGGAGAAGATGCTAAAACACCGTGTAATCCTGGAATCATTCCAAAAGACTTTTGAGAATTTTCTAATAATCCCTTGCTGCCTTCTGGTGCTGTTTCAATATTGTGAACTTTTAAAGTTGTCATAATCTATTTTATTTATTAATTATTATATTTATGTTAAATCTAAGCAACTGCTTAGTTATTGATTAAAAAAAATGCTACAAGTGTAAAAATGTAATCCTAATGATGCCTTTTAACTGTTCCTCTTTAAACACTTTTGATGAAATTGATAGACCTAAAAGAGCGTTCATTAAATAGTCAGCTTGTGCTTCTATATCTTTTACATCCCTTGAGTCGTCTTGTTTTAGGTTCCTTACAAAAAGTTCTCTAATATTTGAAGAAAAACGTTTCAACGCCGCCATAATAACCGGACTCGAATCTTCTTTAATTTCGTTTACCGTATTGGTAACCAAACATCCTTTGAAAATTGCACCTTCTCTAGAAAAATCTAGAAAATCAAAAAAATAATCTTTAATACCTTCTAACCCATTATTAGATTTTTCTAAGGTATTGGTGATGGCTTTAATTTGAGTATTATAAAGTTTAATACTTTCTAAGAAAACACCTTCTTTATTTTTAAAGCTGGCATAAATAGAGAACTGGTTAATACCCATTTCTTTCTCCAACATACGAACCGATGTGCTTTCATAGCCATTACGCCAGAACAAGCGCATGGCCTTATCTATGACTTCAGTTTCGTTATATTGTTTTTTACGTGCCATTATTTCTAATTACAGTACAAAACTAAGCAAGTGCTTTGATATAAAAAAACTTTTAACTTTTTCTTAAAAGAATATTACAACTTAATTGAAATCTTCATAGGATAATGCAATATCCACCGTAGTAATTGTTTTAGAATTGGTGGCTGAAATAGTTTTCGCAGCATATCTAAGGGGACTACTATCTTCAATATGAAAACTAATTGAACTTGGTTGATTTTTATCTAACCACACCGCTCTTTCTGTAGCAATTTTCAATGATGGATGCTTGTCAATGTTACCACCGGAAAATTGTGTAAAAATCAAAATGGATTCCTCAAAAACGTCTGTAGTTGTGATTTTTAAATTTACCGGATAAAGCTGTAATGCATCAAGGTTTAGTTCTTCTGTAACTCCTATATTTTCATCCTTTATAACCTCCCTTATACTAGTAAAAGATATATCCTCTTTTAAAGAAATATGTAAATCATAAATCGTTCCCTTGCCAGAAGTCTCAAAAGTAATTTTATAATTACCCTCACTATCTGTAATGGTAGAATCTAAATACCCCTTAAAATTATAACTAGTACCTGAAAAGGTTCCTTGTCGAATACTTTCACCAATTTTTATTTTAATATTCTTAATAGGTATTTCATTTATAGTATCGTATACACGACCAAAAACTGTCGTCTCGATACCTGCTTCAAGAGGTTCCTCCTCGCAACTACATAAGACCGACAATAAAACCAGCAATAATAATAGTCTTTTCACGCAGTAAATAATTAGTTTAAATTTTACCCCTTTCTAACAATTTTATCAATATTTCCAGCCAAATACATGTGGTCACTAGCAGAGTTTTTACGAAGAACGTTTGTCATTAACACCACCATATACTTACAATTATCTGGTTGTTCTACAATGATGACGGAGTTCATAAAATTGGTTATGTTACCCATATATTTACCACAAGTTTCACCTTTACTTCTATCACATTTATAAAGTGAACCAGATTTAAAATACACAGCTGCTTCTTTCAAAGCGGGCGATTGTGCATAACGAATTCTACGGTCTGTCATATACATTAATCGTTTCATTTCTAAGCTAGAAGCTTCATCTACCACCTTACCTTGCTCTAGCTGTACCAAAAATTTCATTAATCCTTGCGGAGAACCAATACTACCGCCTTTATCACCAACATATGTATTTGCCCCTCTGGTAAAGAAACTACCTAATCTCCACTCATCTGATGTAATACCTAATTCTCTCAATGGCAAATTAACCACATCATTGCTCAAATCTGTTAATTCCTTTTTTTGAGTTTCTTTAAAATAAGTATCCGTTTCTTCTTGAGTTAAGTCAGGATATTTTTCGCCAAATGCAGCCATTAATAGAACTTCTCGCCAAACTATACTTGCCGCACCATTATTACTTACAGACAGCATATGATCAGCCCATTCATATAAAGAGAATACATCACTAGCTATTACTTGTCGTTTTACCAATGTATTCTTTTCAATATTATAAATAGGAATAGTATGTTCATCGGTTAAGCCCCATACGCCTGCTTTCACAGATTTGTTCTTTAACAGCTCCGTTCTTTTCTCGAATGAATCCGGATAAATTTTTTCTAACTGCGTAAACAACCCGACTAAAACAGCCAACTTACCTACACTACCTGGTTGGTAGCCTAAAGTCTCATTTCGTTCAGCATAACGAACATTCTCAGGGTCAGAAATATCCAAGACAGTAAGAGAATAACTTTTATCCAATCCGCGGAAAAGTGCACTTATCTCTTTCTGAAAATCTTCGTTCACTTGCATTAAACCCATTGCACTATCATTCTTTCTAGAGAGAAGGTTCAACTGAATATCACTGTACGATTTTAAAGCCCCAGCTGGTAACGCTGTTGCATCTTTAATCTCACCGTTTTTAATCATTTCTAAACGTTTTAAACGTTTAATACCTGTACGCTCGAAACCATCAATTGGGTAATACTTATATGTTGTGAATGCCGATGCACTGAGTACCACTATTGCTAATAATATTATTTTCCTCATTATAATTTTGAGCTTAAAGAAATTACTTTTTCTGTATTAATTTTTGGAGTAATGGACTCTAAATATCCAGAACTTAATGCTTTTTTATTCTCTACAAATGGACGAATTTGAAACAACCATAATTTATCTTCTTTGAAACCAAGCTCAACATCATAAGCGCCTTCATAATCTGAATTTGTTTCTTTAGGCAAGGTTTCACGAATAGTTTTTGCTAAAGTCTTTATTTCGGCCATGTTCTTTTCATTCACTACTCTATTCTGAAACGTAGCTGCTTTTTTACCTGTACCACCAGTAGCTGGTAAGGTATTGTAAATTGGCTCACGTGCCGGCGCCAATAAACGATAGCCATTACTATCATATATAGTATACGTTTCTGCAGACTGACCATCTACAGCACCACCTGCACCTCTACTGAATGCCACAGTTAAATCTTTATCGTTACCAGAATTGATACCCTTTGTAATTAATACGCCCGAATAATCTACATCTACACTTGGTATGACTAAAATAGATGGGAACACATTTTCAGGATTTAACAAATACACCTGTCTCCATTTAAAACTACGCTCTGTATATGGTGATGCCCATACTTCTTTAATACCTTCTAAAATCTTCTCTTTATTAAGGACATTGAATAAAGTCAAATTTAACCCTGCGCCTGTAAACTCTTTTAAATCCTCCATATTGGTGTCGCTACGTAAGAACACAGGAATTTTCCCAAAATCTGACCCAAGTACCGATTTGAATTTCGTTTCTAACTGCTGCATAAAATCTTCTTTCAACGGCATTTCCTTGATGGCACCTCTTAAAGTCTCTAATTGTCGTAACTGATAATTCTCAACTTCTGGCTCAGGCACATCTGCATTTCGCATACGCTCCGCTTCTTTGAACATCGCATTCAAATATTCCCAATACGAACTATTCTCGCCAGGCATCTGCTGATCCATATGGTCCCTGAAAATTCCGAACGGAATAACCAAACCTTCAACCACTTGCTCTGGAAACATTTTCTTTAACTGACCTAAATTAGCTGCTTTTGGCCCACATAGTGCACCTGAATCACTTGCGTCAACATCACGCATATTAAGAACATCTGTATTTCCCAATTGAATTTTTTCAACAGGCACCTCTATCTTATCCGTATTACGCTCCTTTTTCACAAAAAGTCCATGCTCTTGATCGGTCATTTGTGCTTCTGTTTCCGCCTCTGCTGTTATAGGCATATACTCTTTAAGAAATTGCTCATAAGTTTTAATCATATTTCCCTCCTTTTCTTAGTATATCACACTAGGAAAGATAATACAACCTAGCGACCTTCCCGCACCCAAGTCGTGGTAGTAGGGTGGGTAGGAGGGGCCCTAATTAAAGAGCCTCTCCTAGCGACCTTCCCACCTAACGGCTATTTTATTCACCGTAAGCCCCTTGGGCTCTTTCAATGGGTTGGAACGTTTACCCCACCCAAGTTGTGCCAGCTCTCAGCCTTGTGT
>LAZR01000213.1_pt1 | contig 58928 bp, 129 predicted proteins | sample 329461 | NCBI WGS metagenome assembly LAZR01 (sample SAMN03002196, study PRJNA259156) | marine sediment metagenome | biome: sea floor; feature: Hydrothermal impacted sediments; material: marine sediment; isolation source: Loki non-amplified sample from Loki's castle hydrothermal vent sediment ... | reverse complement strand
AAGCTTGAAAAGAAGATCAGGCTTCTCAATATTCAGATAGCTGACGCAGAACGTAGATTGAAGACAGCGGAACCGCACGACAGAACGATCATAGAGGTTGGCATCAAGGCTATGCGGGACGCTTCGATTACGATTCAGCGCAGACTGGATAGGAGAACATGGTGAGCCATCGGTTATTGATGAGCCGCAGGAGGCTACAGACATGAGAGTCCACGCTAGGGGTTGCAATTGCGGCCTGTGTAATCTCGATGACGAAACAAAAGAGAAGTCCATTCAGGAGATAGAGGAAAAGCAGAAGAAAAATATCGAGGACCACGGATGGTACTGCCACGCGATTGGCGGTGGTGACGATCAGACGCCCACGGGAGTCAATTATCATACTCATGGATGCCTCGAAAGTTTCGGCCATCCTGATCTTCAGATTGTTGCTCCCATGCCTCCGGTCTTGGCGCACAATCTGTTCGGTCTCGCCATCGAGAAGATCAAATCGGGAGAGAAATTCAAGGCGGGAGACAGGCTCTCCGATATAATTAAGAACATGGATGTTGCGCTAATAGAAGCACAAGAGAGCGGAAGGACCGTGTTAAGGATGGTCCTGCCAGACACCAGGGGGGAACTCGATCGCGAGAAGATGGATAAACCGTTCAATACGCAGTGGGATGGCCCGCCCAGCCTTCCCGGGGCCGATCTTTTCAGATTGTGCCTGAACTAATCTCAAATTGCGTCTTGACAGCCCTTCCCGCCATGTCGTACAGTGCTAGAACTATGTACCGCAAGACGACACGACCACAGATGGCCGAGACCAAGCCCGAAGTAGGTTTTGTCGGGGGTTGGGATCTCTAATCCCCTTGCGGTTGACCGAAAGCAACCCTGCTGCCGGACAACCGGCGCGCAGGGTTTTTTTGTGGGGTGATCGCGATGATAGATTGTGATCCGACGCACCCGCTGAACCAGAACAGAAACTGGAAACCGTGGGAGCCAAAGAAGAAGCGAAAGAAAGTGCTGCAACCTGCTCTTGACGCAGAGTTCAAGCCCAGGACTCGTTTGCAGAGAGTCCGTCTTCTGTGGGCCCGTCAGAACGAATTGTCAAGACTATAGGTCGTCCAGCAGCCTGGATCTGGGATTCCAAATCCCGGACTTGAGAGGGCAGCACTCTCACGACCTGCCAAGATGCCCGGACTGGTGTGTGGCGGCGATGCTACGACGGCTAAAGCTTGAGCCGCGGCTATGGCAGGTTCGATTCCGCCCTGGGCGCCGAAAACAATGGCCGGAGCTGGCGCTACCATCCTGCCTGGAGATGCGAAAGGAGCGGGTTCGACTCCCGCACTGGAACTTCGGTTAGGTGCCCTCGCTACCTCCTCAGGACGGGTGTGGGTTCGATCCCCTAAGCGGCTATAGCATATTGGGCCAGTAGCATAGCGGCCAATGCAGCGCCCTGTCGAGGCGAAGATCGAGGGTTCGAATCCCTTCTGGCCCGCCAGTACAATCTCGTGTGGTGTAGTGGCTGCACGCCAGGCTTTAGCGATGCTACTACCCTAGTAGCTGAGACTCCAGGGAGCCGCTATTTTGCCTGGAAGGTCCGGATCGTAACCGGGCGCGAGATCCAAGAATTCGGCCCTGTGGTGCTAATGGGAACATACTTCGCTCGTAACGAAGTGATCTCGGTTCGATTCCGAGCAGGGCCTCCAAATGGTGGGCCTGTCGTCTAATGGCAGGATACCGACGCCGGTTGTCTCGGCGGTGTTGATGCTAGGATTACAGTTGGTTGGGGGACCGGCTGCATGAGCCAACATCCGAAAGCGGAGATCTCGGTTCAATTCCGAGTAGGCACACCAAGATCTTTGACAACTGAATAGGGGGAAAGCATGAAACGTGCAGACGTTAGAGAAGGAGATAAGGAAACTAGGGTCAGGCTGAATGACCGGAAGAAGTACAAAGCGGGAATGCTTATCGGCCTTGGCCTAATGATGTGTATGATCCTTCCGCTCTGGATGCCCTATGCTTACGACGAGTGGGGCAAGATGGCTGGGTGGGCAGCGTTCATTTCGGGGTCATTCTTCGTGTTGGGACTTGGAGTCACGGTGGTCTCTGCGTTCCTGTCGTGGTGGCATCACGGATAGTAGCCCAAGCGAAGAGGAAGGAGCCCAAGAAGGAAAAGTAGTGCCATCGCAGAATCGCAGGTGAAGTCATAATGGGATGACGCCAGCCTTCCAAGCTGGAACTAGCGGGTTCGATCCCCGTCACCTGCACCAAGCTACCGTGGTGCTAATGGGAACACGCATCCCTGGTACGGATGAGACGGCAGTTCGATTCTGCCCGGTAGCTCCACGCTCCCGTAGTGTAATGGAAGCACAGCAGACTTTCGATCTGCTAGAGCGAGTTCAAACCTCGTCGGGAGTGCCAAGACCAATGGGTCGTTAGCATAACAGGGAATGCTCCTGATTCTTAATCAGGAAGATCTCGGTTCGATTCCGAGGCGGCCTACCAGGTGGGCCCATAGCTTAATTGGCCAAGCGCCTGCCTTACAAGCAGGAGTCATGCAGGTTCAAGTCCTGCTGGGCCCACCAAACTCTACGGCACGTGCGAAGTGCGCGGGAATGCACAAGCGTCGGCGCCAACGCTAGTGGGCGGAAGACCCACTCAGGCCGTTCGAGTCGGCCGCGTGTCGTGAGCATTGAGAATGCGTGCAGCGTGGATGGACATGCCGTGAACGGGCCACGGAGGAGCCTAGGGAAACTTCGTGGAAACACCCGGCGACTTCAGCAACGCCCCTGCTTAGTGGTCGTGTCGCCGCTTGGAGAAAGGCAGTGATGAACTACCCGGGCCAGAGGATTGATTTGCACAAGCACACTTACAATGAGGAGAGGGGAGGTCCATGAAATTCGAGAAGGAACAGCGGGTGATCTCAGGAGTGTTTGCGAGCATTGTGGTGCTACTCTTACTTTTCCCGCCGTGGAAGGCGTCCTACAAGTCACTGAAAAATTATTCGCATGGTTGGAAGAGCGTCTCGGTGGGGCGCTCGTTTGTGCTCAGATCCCCAAGCCCGACGCAGATGGACTGGCGTAAGGGCAAATGTCGCGGATCGCCACGGATCAACGGCAGCAGGCTCTGGGATGAGATACTTCTCATTTCTTTGGCGGGGTGTCTGCTGACATTTGTTTCGAGCGCGTCGGGAGGGATATTCCACCGCCTATCGTCAATCATCACGCCCTACGACCCGGTCGAGGCGCGAGCGCTCGTGCGCAACTCAATAAAAATCGCAAAGGTCGCGGCTCTATCTGCCATCATCATCTACTACGTGAGTATAGCTCTCGCCGCGCTCCTAAAGCACTTTCGCACATAGCCTCTGCCCACGCGGCCATCACCAAACCCGAGAATCAAATTAGGACACCACCTCGACCCCAGTCGCCTGGACTCTTTCAACATCCTCTGGTACAATAGTCGGCAACTTCACGGAGGGCGTAACGATGGACAATCGAAAAACCACCACCTGGATACTGATTGTGATAGGGATCATCCTGCTAATCTGGGACATTATCGTCGCCGCCAACGATATGCGGGGAGATACGATCTCCGAGATTGCCAGAGATACCAGCTACCGGCTCTGGCTGCTCCCCTGGAGTATCGGGGGCATAATGGGCCATCTTTTCTGGAATAAGAAGGATGGAGGAAAGTGGAATGTACTCGCCATGATCATCAGCTCTGTTGTTTTAATTGCGGCGAATCTTGTTGCGCTGCACAACGAGTTGGCGATAGACTTGTGGGTGCCCCTGATCGTGTTCGTCGGGGGATTCGTGGCCGGCCACTTCTGGTGGCCGCAGAGAGCAAAGAAGCTCAACTAGCTGCCATAGTGATAACAGCAGCACGCTAGGCCTGTACCCTAGAGGTCTCGGTGCAAATCCGAGTGGTAGCTCCATTAAAACCCCGGTCGCTGTAGTCCCTACGGGGATCGACCGCATTATGTTCTTTGACAATCTGAGTGTGACGGGCGATGGGCCTGTCTATTTTGCAACCCTTTCTCTTGAGAGGAGGTGAAGCAGGATGGGTAAGCGTACCCTGGAGGTGGGCGATCCCTGTATCTTTCACGATACGAAGGGCCGTCCGCTGAATGCGTTGGTGAATTGTGTCCACGGCGAATGGGACAGCGACTATATCCCATGCATCAATTTGACGTTCGTATCCCCTGACAAGAATCGTCGGGATTCGGGCGGACGACAGATTGAGCATGCGTCGTCTGTGGGCCATAAGTCCAGTGCGGGAGCACACGGTTACTATTGGCGTTTCGCCGATGAAGAACCGATCCCGTACAAGGCGCCAGCGCAGACCTGATCGTGCCGGACGGGAACCTCACGGGGGACCTGAAAGAACGAGCAGTCTAGGAAGTCACACTCAACGAATATGGGGGTGATATAGGAATCGATTGGATGAGGAAGAATGTTGCTTCGTGCCGTGGTTCATCGGAAGGCCACGTAAAAATCCGATGACAAATTAGGTGCCGACAACGGCTACCGCATGGCTGCCTAGGAATAGGTAGTCCCGATCCCGGCGAGGTTGTCGTCGTAGCTGGAGATCGGACGAACTACGACTGGATCATCTGCGTTCGGCGTTCAGGTGATTGAGACATAATTCGCCGTGTAGGCCTAGGCGATCTTGCTGGAATCTGTTGACCAAAGGCCGAAGGCGATCAGAACCTTCTACGCACGTAAACGCGCATTTGGATGCATTTCAAGACCCCGGTTCGAATCCGGGCACCTCCACCAACTTATTACGTTTGCCATCAAGGTGTGGGCCGAGCTAAAGGTGGTTGTGGAGTGAGGCTGGCTTTGAGAGCGGGCCGGACAAAATGGGGAAACCGGCTGATGGCAATCTACGATATTCCGTATGCAGATTGGGAATCAAGATGGAAACCCACGAAGGGCACGTGGACGATCTTCGCCGGCAAGTACGTGAAGGTCTCCTGCCCTGACTGCGGAGCTTTTGGCAATCTCGATCATACCGTCGCCGACGACGGGACACTAAATCCAAGCCTGGTCTGCCCAGAAGAATGCGGATTCCACGTCTTCGCGAGGCTTGTCGACTACCAACAACATACCAGTAAAACAGAAGGGGGAGGGAGCGCCTGATGGATGGGATATGTGATCATCGCAACTTCGAAGCGAATGTTAATGTCGCCAGGATCGAAGACGTGATGGAGTTCATGGCAGAAATCAAGATCAAGTGTGCGGATTGCGGCCTGGATTTCCACTTCAAGGGTGTTCCGATGGGTATGAGTTACTCGCATCCGATGGCTGAAGTTGGCTGCACTGAACTGCGAGCGCCAATTGCTCCAGGGAAAAAACTGTGATTGTATGAATTGGAGCGGGCAGCTCGGCCTCACCAAAGATGGGCACCCCAGACACCCGCTCTATCTGAAGGCGGACACGGAGTTGAAAAGATGGACGACATAAAACTGGTACTGATTGGAACGGTCGGACTCCCGCGGAGTGGAAAGTCCACGTTCGCCCAGGCGCACGGAGGTCCCATCGTATGTCCTGACGCAATCCGCCTGGCCCTGCACGGACAGAGATTCGCACCTGAGGCCGAGCCACATGTATGGGCAATCGCAAAGACAATGGTCCGCGCCCTGTTCCACGCCGGACACAAGGTCGTCATCCTCGACGCCACCAACAACACGCGGAAACGACGCGACGCATGGATCGACGGTCAGTGGACGACAATCTGGAAAGTCATTGAGGCCGACGTTGATACGTGCGTAATTCGAGCCTACCGCTCGGACCGGCAGGATATAATTCCTATCATCGAGAAGATGGCCGCCGAACATGAGCCGCTTCAAGACGATGAGGTGGCCTGGGGATCCATTGATAAGATGGCATCTGAATAGCAAGGAGGGGAAGATGAACAAGAAGGTCAAAAAGAAGTGGATCACGGCGCTCCGCAGCGGCCAGTATGACCAGATCCAGGGAACCCTGTGTGCGGAGACCACCAGTAGTGGCAGGACCGGATTCTGCTGCCTGGGCGTGCTCTGCAACATCCATGCGGAAGAGAGCAGTGGCGGTGGCTGGGAGGAAAGTAGAAATTACAAGTCCAAGTCCAAGTTCGTCGGGAGCAAAGGAAAAGTCAAGAAGATCATGTCCAAGGAGCTATCTTATCTGGGGAGCGGTGAAGAGACCCCAAAAGAAGTGGCGAGTTGGTCTGGCCTAGACCATGACGACGAGACTACTTTGATCGAGATGAACGACAAGGGCGAGAACTTCACCGATATAGCCTTCTTTATCGAGAACGAACTATGACCCAGGACCAATTTGTGGAGATCCTCGAAAATTACGAGTACACTCTCGTCCAGAATCTGGTAGACTGCGTGCCATTCGAGCGCAGTTTCACGGATCATCTCAAGAAAACGTGCCTGAAAGCGATCGATCTCATGAAGTCAGGGAAGACCGAGGAAGCCATGCGCTGGCTCGGGTTCATCCAGGGCGCCATGTGGCGCATGGGCCTGCGGACCATCGAAGAGCTGAGGGACGACAATCGTGGCTAGCACAAAGTTGCCGGGATTTGGTGGGAAAATATTCATCTTATCAGTGGACCCGAAGACAGACGCGGCGTATCTTAGACTCCGTGATCGTGATATTGAACAGACGATTGAGATCAACAGCGAGATCAATATCGACTATGACAAGGGCGGGAATGTCGTTGGGATCGAAATCCTGCGAAGCCCAGAGTGAGGAGCGGAAAATGGTAGACAGCGCAAGACTACAAACGATTGACTCAGATCAACTTAACGAACGGATCGATCCGTTTTCGGCAGCCCCGGATGATTTCTGGAAAAAGCTCAACGAGGTGATCCAGCCGATTCTCAGCAGAGAGACCATGCCCTGTATGGTCGATCGGTTCTTCAAGAACGAGGCGAAGAAGCCAATCGGACAGCGCTCGAAGGCCTGCGCGATCTCTTGTCCGTGTCCAAAGTGTAATCCCTACTGCATGTAGGAAGGTCGGGGCATAGCGCAGCTTAGTAGCGCGCCTGCTTTGGGAGCAGGAGGTCGTGGGGGCGGAGCCCACTGCCCCGACCATTTTTACCTTGAGGTGACCATGGAGGATTTCGAACCCACACCACGGTGGAAGTTCTGGATTCTCTGGATCGGAATGGCCATTTACCTTGTGGCAGTCATGATCTTCCTGGAGTACACAGGGCTATAGCCACGAGGAGGTTGGCACCTCGGGACCTCTCATAAGGGTCCTTCTAGTGGGTTCGATTCCCACCGTGGCTTCCAAAAATTCCGGAACTACCTACTTGACGGTATAAGAAAGATAGAGTAGTGTGCCCTTTGACGATCGCAGGATGGAGAAGCGGTATCTCGCTACGCTCATAACGTAGAGATCGAGGGTTCGAGTCCCTCTCCTGCTACCAAAAACTCTTCCGGTCGGAGCTAAACCGGTGATACTCAGGTCAGCCAAACAATTACGGCATCAGCGCTTTAGCGCATGCCGAATTGCGTCCTCGCGGGCGTTGGCCTACCTGAATTCGCCTGCGTAACTTCGACTGGTCTCGACTTCACCCCGCTCCTGAGACCAGTCAGGGCGGGGTTTTTTTGTGCTCTTTGACAACCGAATATAGATAAAATCTCCTATAATGTGACGGTGTGTCGTCGGTCACTCCCTGCCGGCGGCACGCCGATTATAGGTGTCGGGATAGCTCAGATAGTAGAGCGCCTGTTTGAAGCACAGGAGGTCGCCGGGGCAGTGCCGGCTCCCGACACCATTTTCTTTTAGGAGCAAACCATGTCACCCTTTTGCCACTGCCTCAGGATGGCGGCCATCACCGAAAATATGCGCAACCTATTTTCCATGGGAAACTTCGTCGACTTAAGCGCTATTTCGACCGGCCTAGGTATTCAGGTATCGAAGCACCAGACCAGGGAGCTGATAGAGACCTACGCCATGTCGGTTCGCCTGGTCGCCGCGGTAATGAACCACGGAGGAGACAAGGTCAGGAGGGCGCATGGGACTACGCCTACTGCTTGAAACGGCCGACATTTTCAGTAGAATAACCGAGATGTTCTTAATGGGGGACCTAATCAATCTGAAAACTATCAGAACAGAACTCTTCAAGCGACACCAAAGCTTTGGTGCGCAGGGGGTCTGGAATAACGATTTCGACGATGCCTTCGACCTGACCCAGGACGCCCAGAGGTTGTTCAAGATATGCGGGAGCCGAAAGATCGAAGAGGCTCACTTTCTGCATCCGCGGCACGACTGCACGACGCTGGAGGAGATCGGCTGTGCCGTGTCGATCGAATCATTTTCGTCTACGACACAAGAGGGGGATCCATATGATCTGCCCTATCCTTGAGTCGATTGAGATCGTCGACGACATAACTGCGAAGATGAGCTACTTCATAGTCCGCTGGCGCGCCAGAAGCCACATGGGGCTGGTCGACGAAATGCGGGACTTCTTCAATGAATCGTTCTGGAGTATACATAGAATGACATGCAAGGACAGGGCAGACTATGTGGTCTTTAACGAAACCAAAGAATTCATCAGGCGCGCCGAGAGCTCGATGGATAACATCGTCGCAATTTTTTGGAGAAATCGGGAGATCTAGATGGCGGTAACTTGGTTAAGGAGCACGACATGATTCTCCTAGTCAATCTGCTGGATACTTCAGACTGCCTAGAACGAGTAAGCGATGCGATGAACCGGCTGTCACTCGAATGCCCAAATATGAGCAGCATTGACCTCCACGAGGCCGAAGATGCGCTGGCCGATCTAATAACGCGATGCGAGTGCACGGTTGTATGCGACTCAAACTCCTACCGTGCCATCACTGAAATGGCGAGGTTCATTTTGGAGACCTTCCGGCGCGTAAGAGATCTCAAGGCGAATGCGACGTACAGCGAACTAGGACAGATTGTCGGAGGAGGAGTCTAAATGATCTGCCCGCTACTGGAAGAGATAGAGCAAGTCAACGAGCTGGAAATAATCGCGGACTTCATCGCCTACTCCTGTCAGAAGAGAGAAGGGGCGTGGTTGTCCCGGTGGACGGCAGATACGCTCATGGCGAAGTGGTTGAAGGGAGAAGAAATGTCAAGGAAACCTGGATTCAAAGAGTCTGGCAAGACGGTCTCCGCCCACGCGCTAGCAATTCTTCATCAGGCAGGAGCGGCAATACGATGATCTGCGCACACATGGCCGAAGCAAGATTTCTCGAAAAACTCTCGGAAGACATTCCGGTTCGCTTGGAGATCCTTCTGTACAGGGGTGATGCCCGATTCGCCATGGACAGATTCGAGGCATACATCACGACCATGCATCATAGGCTCACCAATATGGTACGATCGATACGGGGCTTCGGAGATCGGGAGTCGAGAATAGTCTTGCTGCGCCTGTCGATCATTGGAGAGGCGCTCTACGAGAGGAGGACGAGAGGATGATCTGCAATCTTCTCAGGACCATTGAGCTGCTGGACGAACTCCAGTACTGGATCGACAACTGGACTCACTGCAACACGCAGAAAAGATACCACGCCTTTGGCCGGGTTGAAGACGAGCTTATAGCGCGGGAAGACTACGACTCCGCTAGCATCGCCGGCAGGGCAAGGAGCATGTCTATCATGCTCCCTTTTAAGGGAAGGGAGACCATGGGGCCGAACGTCGTCTACAGCGTGCCCTATCTGGGCAGTCTGAAGACCGTTCTGGTCGTGCCATGATCTGCTCATTGCTGGAAATCATAGGCCATCTGGACGATCTCCAGAATTTCCTAAGCGCCTGGCCCAAGTGGCACAGTGGATCGATGGCCGGAAGCCTAACGAGAATCTCAGCCGAGCTCGATATGCTTGGCGACCGCGAGTCTGGAGATGTTGCAGCGAGGGCGGCGGGCAGGGCCCTTGGACTTCCAATGCAGGCGATCCACAACCTCGACGCCGAAGATGAGCTCGGGAGGATGATGCAATGATCTTGAGACTGCTGAAGATCATCTCCGTCCTGGACCATGTCAACTTTATCATGTCCGGCAGGGGTGATTACAACTGGTCGTACAGGGTGGACGTATTCGAGTCGGCTGGGTCGGATCTCTCTGTGCTCGGAGACCACGAGTCCTCATCGATCATGTATCGGCTCGCAATCATGGAGCGGAAGGCAAGAAGGAGATGGAGGCCGGGACAATGGAAGAAGTTCGGATGATTGGAACCATGATCTCTGAGGCGAACGCCCTTCACCGGGTCATACAGTTCGACAAGGAAAGTCTAGACTTCGACTACTGCCGCTTCCGTGTCGACGAGATTTACTTATGGCAGAGAGATCTCTATCATCTCCGCGGGATGCAACGGAAGCATTCAGATCCCGATCTAATGTCAGACCTTCGCGAAAGCCTTATTATACTGAGGCGCCTGTCGACCCACTTCAGTAAGAGGAAGAAAATGATCGAGGAGACCCAGATGAACACGATCTACGACAAGGACTACGAGGCGCAGATCAAGTCGGGAGTGTGATCATGATTGGGGCCCTGATGAGATGTTCAGACATTCTCTACGAGATTGCAAATATGGATTTGAGCGCTGACATGGCCGGCTCCGCCCTCAATAAAAAGGCGTGTAATCTGCACGCCCATCAGGTCAGATGGCTGTATAATAGTGGCCTGCCCAACTCAGAGCAAATCATTCAGACATATCATGGGTGCTACAACTGGGCCAAAGAGATCCAGTGGCACTTCGAGCGGAGGTATATCCGGTATAAGGGCCTGTAGCTCAATTGGGAGAGCACCTGCTTTGCACGCAGGAGGTCGCGGGTTCGACTCCCGCCGGGTCCACCAAATACTGCGGCGTGGAGGTGAAAGTCCTTCTAGGCCGAGCCGCGTAAAAAATATCGGCGATGGGGTCGTGGTGACAATGGTAGCACGCTTGGTCGGCAGCCAAGAGACGGCGGTTCGATTCCGCTCGACTCCACCAATACCTAGGGAGAAGTCATGATATGCAGATTATTGAGCGCCATCTGTGTCGTAGAACGATACAGGATCGCTATCGATGCGTACATCGATGGCGTCCGCGGGAATTCTCTGAAACATACATGCCTTGAAACCTTCTTTGGGAACGGCCTTGCGGTTATGCGTGGCAGCGATCCGGACCCAGCCATATCTGCCTTGCTCGTTGCGATAGAAGCTCATCTATGGGACGTGGAGAGTTTCTTCAATAAAAGGGTCAACTTCGCGGGGATGCTGCCATGATCTGCACGTTAATCGAAGCAGCAGAGGTCACGACCTGTTCGCCAGGTCGATAGAAAAATATCTGATCAAGACGGGGATCTCGGATGTGGACAGATCTAGACAGGGCATTATGCTGGGCCGCATCGCCAGGGCATCCTATCGCCTCGGAACGATCACCGTAACGGATCTCGACAACTACGAAATATTCGGCGGCATGGTCGAAGTAATGAGCAAGGTCAGAGACATGATCTACGAGGGCCGAATATGATTCATCTCATCAACATGTGCAACAAGTTCGTGGCGCTGAACAAGTTAATTGCGAAACTGGCTGATCCGTACATGACAATCTCCGAGGAGGACCTTGAGTGCCTTGAGTTCGCGGAGTTCCAGCACATTCCCGTAAGGGAGGATCTGTTCTGGGCGCTCCAGGATCTGGCCGATCAGGCAGAGGATCTCATGATGAAGACTCCAGGATCTGTCTGGGAGAAGTTCGAGAAGAAGCGGAAGATCAGAAAGGACCTCAGGGATCTGGAGAAGAGAATCAAGAGAGCATAATCGGGGGAGAGGATTGTCCATTGGTAGATTTAGGTATCGCATTATTCTTGACTGTGTTAATCATGCAGGCTATACTGTCTGCATGAGAAACGGCGAGTACGAACTGGTCAAGGCTCCTGATGGCTACCCGGGAAAGAAGTACCGGGGACGATACTGTTACGAGCATCATCTTGTTTGGTGGGAAACTACTGGGTCCATCCCGGGCGACGGGGAAATCATCCACCACAAGAATGGCAAGAAAAGAGACAACCGGTACGAAAATCTGGAACTACAAGACCATAAGGAGCATTCGAGATACCATACTTCGCAGCGGGGGAGACTTGTTGCAACTATTAAGTGTCCGTTTTGCGGAGAAGTGTTTGAACGAGAGGCTAGACTTACCCACGTAAGAAAAAGGAAGGTCTCGATGACATTCTGCTCTAGAATATGTATCGGGAAGTTCTTCAAGCGTGGAGTGAAGATTCCCAAACAGGAAAAGGATAAGATCGCCGAGAACTCGATCGTATCTATAGAAACAAAGATTGGCGGGTAGCATAACTGGTCATGCCCTCGGCCGTTAACCGAGAGATTTGTGGGTTCGAGCCCCACCCCGCCAGCCCAAATATTCGCGTCGGTAGGCCATCTGGCGAGCCGCAAGATTTAGGATCTTGTGTCTGTCGGTTCGAATCCGACCCGGCGCACCAATACAATTCCCCGTGGACAGTGCGAGTCGACACGCGCCCTCAAAGGGGTGAGCTTGATACGCCAGTAGGCGGTTCAAGGGCTGTCGGGGAAGTATGGCGGCCATAGCTCAATTGGATAGAGCGCCTGACTGTGGCTCAGGTAGATGCCAGTTCGAATCTGGTTGGTCGCCCTTAGCGTTAAGCCCTGGTACATTGACCCGGCGTTTCGCCGGGACGGATATTATAGGAGCGAGCAATCTTCCTATCGGGTTAGAGGGCATAAGTTTCCGTGAAACTATGCCCCGATAACCCGATGCGGGAATAAAGATAAAAGCAGGGCCCTGGTACAATGAGCTGGCGCTTCGCCAGCGTGGAGATGAATACTGGTGATAATGTCACGGGAGGCAATGCCCCCGTGACAGCGTTCAACAAACAATGCGAACAAATTAGCTACGCTAATTTCTTCACATTCTTTTCTTCACCTCTGGAAGGAAAAGCAGGGCGTTGAGAGCCGATACCCAAATGGTTAAGGGGACGGATTGCAAATCCGTTATGTGTGGGTTCGAATCCCACTCGGCTCTCCCTTTTTTAGCTTTCAGGTATAAGGATCTTGTGTAAAACTATACTTCCAACCCGGAGGGTCTGATATGGCGAGGAATCCTGTAAAGAAGTGGACGGTCTATATTGACAACATAAACGTCGGCGAGGTCAGCGCCGCTACCATGGGCGGAGCCGCGGACTGCGCGGTCCTGGGCTTCAACAGCAAGCTGGAAGCGGCGAAGAGAGATAACGAAGGCCGGGGAGACAGCATACACGTCAAAGAGAAATAGCTGATCGCCTGTGGTGTAATTGGTTGCACAACAGCCTTTGGAGCTGTTAGTCTTGGTTCGAATCCAAGCAGGCGAACTAACTCGGAGAACCCATGGGCAGAACGAGAGCGTGGAGACGGCACCAAAAAGAAAGAGTCATCGAGAACAGGCTGAGACTTGTTAGGGATCTTTCCCAGGACGATGACTGGTATGAGCAGCTTCTGGAGAAGAGGAGCCGCCTCTCTGCGCACAGTCCATATGATTGCGGCAAGACTCGCTGCCAGATCTGCCATTTCGGGAAGGTCTTCTATCGCAAGGGCCGGCACAATGAAAGATGGAAAGCAACCCAAGAAGAACTCCTTCACGTCGCTTGACGATCACGACAAAAAGTTCATCCAAGAGCTCAGAGCCAAGGGTTGCTCCATAGACAAGATCTCCGGATTCTTCCCTTGCAAGTCCAACCGCACGGCCATCTATCTCTACCTCAAATCCCTGCCCGGCTACAAGCCTTTGAATCGAAAGCGCGGGGCCATAGTGTAACTGGAGAACACGAGAGATTACGAATCTCTTAATCCTGGTTCGAGTCCAGGTGGCCCTACCAACTTTTCAAGGAGGACGCTGTGTTTGAAATAGAGATTCCGGAGCCATTCTGGCAGGATGGGTGGAAAAACATCGTCATGTGCCACATCTGCGGCCTAAAGAGCTACGCAGCTCAGTTCTTCGGAGACAAGTTAAATGACCACCACCTATCTACTACCATGTCCACGCACTTGATCGAGATCCTCAGGGTTTCAGACCGATACGGATTTAGCGCCGCGGACATGCTCTGTCCGAAGTGTGGAGCCAAATCCGACGTGACCACCGGGAACAAGATCATCAACCTCATGGCCGGGAGTCCGTTGTGAGCGACTATGCTGTAGCGCTTCCGTACCCGTTCGCGACGAGCGGATCGCGCAACCTCATCCTCTGCCGGGCCTGTGGCCGGGTAAGTTATGCCTCCGAGATATTCGGAATCGATGCCAGCAAGGGCCTAACAGGCGCAGGCCCAGATTGGCTGAAACATATGGTGCCCGGATCGCGACTCGAAGATCCGGCCGAGGTCATGGTCTGCCCGCTCTGTGGCGCCAAGAAGAGCAGAAGCTTGGGCAGGAAACTTATGAACTTCATGATAGGGGAGTCGGCCCGTGCCAACGTATATCCACGTCGAGTTGCCGCACCCGTTTAAGACTACTACTGGCCCCAAGATGCTTTATGTCGTATGCGGCATTTGCGACGACATACACCCTTCCCAATATTTCTTTCCGAGGTCGAGTAGATGGGAGAGTCCAACCTATAGGTGGGACAGCTATGCAGATCTGGGCAAGATGAAATGTCCATCCTGTGGAGCCAGCGTCCCGAAATGCCTTGGCGGAAGGATCTTGAACTTCCTGATGGAGATGGCCTATGACTGCCACTAGAACAAGGCCGGACCCGGATGTGAATCTCCCATTCACGAGCGGCGCGCCGGGGACCATAATTTGCCTAGCCTGCATGACGGGCGGACACGCCTGGGAGTTCGGAAGAAATTGGGTCCATCAGCATTCGGAGATGGTGTGTCCGAACTGCGGGGCTGTCGAAGACCAGAGCTTCGGGAGAAGGCTGTTCAACTTCATGGCGGGAGCGGCTTATGAACCGGAAGATAGCGAGTACGATGATGGACTTTCATGAGATCGAATCTAAGTTAATGTATGAAGAGCGATACCCCTTCACGATTACGAATATGAACATCGTATGTAGTGTTTGCTGGACCACGTTTTCCGACGGTCCATATTGTAGACTTGACTGTCCTAGCTGTATGGCCGTGGAAGAAAGGGGCGTAGGGAGCATGATCCAGAACTATCTGGCGAGGAATTCCTATGAGAAAGAAAGGTAAGGATAGAGACGAGCTGAAAGAGATCTACCCGTTCGAGATATGGACCGCGGGCGCCCTGGGCCGATGGATCAAGTGCATGGTCTGCGATCGGAATGGGCCACTTGCTGAGTTCCTGGAAGACCCGACAGTAGGAGAATACCGACAGTTCATGTGCCCAACGTGCGGGGTTCTTTTCCCGTGCACGTTCGGAAGAACTCTCTGGAACTTCATGTGTAAGGTCCACTACGAAGACGCTGGGGCTTACGTCATGGAAACGAGGTACTTCTGATGAAAACACTCAATCTCAACGGCATGTCGATCCCAGCCCACTTCTGGGCCGAATGCCATGTCTGCGGATACATCAGGTTTGACAAAGGCCACGGAAAGAAGTGCCCGGACTGCCACGCATCACTGGGAGGGTCTCTGGGTATAAGACTCAAGAACTTCTTGGAGGACCGGATATGCCCAAAGACAAACTTCAGATCACTTTTAGATCCAGGTCCGTTGTTGAAAGACGACAGTTCCTTTATCTTCTCGGGACCGAACTCGATTTCTGGGGCACCCTCGAAACTATCCGGGAAGTTAGATATAGCCCTGGTTAAGGCGAAGGTGCTCGAGTTTTACGGCTCAGAACGGGCCGGAGTATCCGCAGCGAAGGGCGAGAACTTCGACGAGCTTCTGGAGGCCATGGAGGAGCGGGAGGCGCGACTCGATGCAGCCGCTGAAGACGATTGAATACCCGTTCATCGAAACATATCTCTCGTACATGGAGGCCGATCTCACCTGCATGATCTGTGGCTACTACGACACCAAGTCGGTCTTCCACCCACTCCGAAAGGTTGTAGTGAAGACCACCTATACTCCCGTGAAATCAGGCGTGGCGACGGATCTAGTCGACATAGCGTTCCCTCGTCCCGGCACCAGGCACGACGACATTCTTCGCTGCCCCATGTGCTTGGCCAAGTACGAGTGTAGCCTCGGGAACAAAATCTGGAACTTGCTGTAGCGCCTATGGTGTAACGGATAGTACTTGACTTATGGTACGCCTCGCGGTACTGTATCCGCATGCCGTACAAAGATCCCGAGAAGCAACGCAAGTACCAACGCGAGCGGGTTGCGAAGGCCCGGCGCGAATGGCTGGAAGAAAACGGTCCTTGCGCTCAGTGCGGGTCTTGGGACGGCCTTAACGTGGATCACATCGACCGGGTGACAAAGGTCAGTCACGGCGTGTGGTCTTGGTCAAAGGCTAAGCGCAGAAAGGAACTGGCGAAGTGCCAGATCCTGTGCCTCATCTGCCATCGGAAGAAGACAGCAGATGAGGTAGCAAAGCCTCCGAAAGGAAACCAGCTTTGGTGCGGCAGGTGTAAGACCTACAGGGACAAAAAGATCTTCTCCAGAAATCGCACTAGGAGGTACGGGTATGCGCATGAATGCAATGACTGCGTGAACAAACGCAGGCGAAGATGGCGCGATGAGTGTAGGTCTAAAGGTTTGCCGTACTCGTAGTATTCTGACCTCGTGATCCTAAAGGAGATGGAACCGGATTCCTAATCCGGCGGCGAAAGCCATTGCAGGTTCGAGTCCTGCCGAGGTCACCACGTTCCCGTAGCCTAATTGGATACGGCGCTACCCTCCGGAGGTAGAGACTGAAGGTTCGAGTCCTTCCGGGAACGCCAGCTTTATGGAGGGATCATGCTGAAGCAAACCCTGTTCCGCATCCACAGAGGAATTAACATTTACGCCGGTTCGATCATCATTTGCGGCCACTGCGAGATGCCGATTTGGCGGATGACCGCGGACTTAGCCAGTCTCCAACCATACACCGGCTATCATGGAATACCGAGGCAGTTCATCACAACGCTGGATGGAAGATCGCCAGACCAGCTACATCTCGTCAAAGGTCAGCCATGCTGGTCATGCCCAGAGTGCGAGAAGTACGTCGTCCAAAACACGGCGGTGTTCTTTGAGATGCCTCCCCATTTCGCATGTAGCGAGGGGAGCCTTGACCCGAGTCTTGGGCACAGACTGAGATTCTTCGTTGACTATGAGGGTATAAGATGAGATCCAAATTAAGGGCCATTCTGCATGGCATGGGCTCGCTCCTGGACTTTGGCGGCGCTGGGCTCAGGGCCAATATGAAAAGCCTCTTGCGGAAACACGAAAACGAACTCAAGAGACGCAAATCAGTCGGAGAGGAGATTGGCGATGACTTCAGGGCAGTCGGAGGCAGCATGCGAGAGGCCATGCGTCAGATGGATGAGGAACTCGGCGTTCGACAGGCTGATCCTGGAGTGGAGGATCAATAACTTCATCAGGTTCGCCCTGGTGCAGAGGCCCATTCGACTGGTTCTTGGGCCTGTCGTAAGGCTTCCCGGACAGCAAAGGCGCCAGTTCAAGAGGAAAAGGGTCCACTGGGAGTGGAAGATCAAGAAGCGCTGGCGCCGGCGAAACGGCATGTCCTGGTGGCGTGCGGTCATGCGGGAGATCAGAGAAGAAGTTCGCGGGCATGCCGATCAACAATTTGCAAATCTCGTCTCTATCACTACAATGCTTGTGGAGCTAAAGATGAAAGAAGCTGGGCGGTAGTGTAGTGGTTTCTGCACGCCAGTCCGATAAGCTGGAAGCCTGAGTTCAATCCTCAGCCGCCCAACCAATCATTCCAGGGAGCAGCCATGGCCAAGGAAAATCCATTCTCCAATCTTCCAGACACAAAGATCTGCCCGGCCTGCAAAAGGGAGTTCCCCTGGCCCCATATGAAGAACGGGAGGAAACTCGGCGGGAGGGAATGGTTCAGAAGGGTCTACTGCTCCCAGAAGTGCTCCAGGAAAAAGATGAAAGGACCCAACGAAAACCTCTTCAATTAGGGTCTCTAGTATAACAGTATTACTCTCGACTTTTAATCGAGCTGATCTCGGTGCAACTCCGAGGGGGCCCACCAATATTTTAGGAGACGCGATGCTCAGGGACATAGAGCCCGTCCGGGTTAGTTTCATTGGATTGGAAGATGACGATATAGTGTCCGCCACGATCCCGATCATTCACTTCACGTGGTGCTTCGACCTCATGATGTTTGGACTTGCGCCAATTGCTTGCGTCCTGGGCAAGGCCAACGACAAGGATAACGCCATCTTCGGCGGGTATGCCATGCTCGCGGGCCAAGAGAGAGAATATTATCCAGAGCAAGAAGTTGTCCGCGCCTTAACGAACTGCGGCCTGGACAGAGAGTCGGCCAAGGAACTCCTCGATGAGGTCAATAACAGAAACGTGGCACATGCGGTATAAGGGTGCGTAGACCAACTGGCAGAGTCGCCTGTTTCAAGAACAGGATGTTGCGAGTTCAAATCTCGCCGCGCCCACCAATCTTTCAGGGAGAAAGCAACGTATGATCAATATGAACCAGGGCGAGCTCATAGCATATGTGATGAGCAACATCGGGAACGAGACGATCGGTGATTTCGTCAAGACAAACAAGATCAACCAGAGCGACAGCTTCAGTATTATTCTCAAGAACATTTCTTCAGAATCCATCGACAAGATTGTCAGAACAATGGGCGAGCCCGTATTCGATGGAGAAGACCTTCAGTGGCTCTGCAAAGACTACATCATGCAGACGAGTGTCAGGCACACAGACGGGCTGACAGAACTCTATTTCACCATCTACTGCAATATCGACAGTTGCGAGGGGATCAGGAAGTCGGTCAGAGAGGTGTTCAAGGACCATGTCGCTAATCTCGAAGGGATTGTCCAGGCCTCGGTCTACTGGTACTTCATGGGACGCAACGGCATGGACTCACACGAACTGACGGAGATCATCAAGGAGAAGGTCCATCCAGAAGCATATCCCGAGATCGACGATCTCGATGCGTTCATAAGCGGATACTTCAGAAGCAAGAGTCCAATCATGATCCTCACTGGGCCTCCCGGGACCGGGAAGAGCCGCCTGATCCGATACATTGTCATGAAGTACGCCTTGATGAACGATGGTGAAGCAGGCGTAATGTACACGTCAGACATGAATCTTTTAGAGACCCAGGAGTCATTCTTCATCTCGTTCATGGTTGGCGACCACAAGTTCATGATCCTGGAGGATATTGATGCCTTCCTGGCTCCGCGGAAAGAAGGCAATAATCTGATGCACAAGTTCCTGTCCGCGTCAGATGGATTCATTCGCTGCGACGACAAGAAGATCATCATGACCACAAACCTGTCTATGAACGAGATCGACGAGGCCCTAATCCGTCCTGGGCGGTGCTACGCTAACAGGGCGTTCGTCAAGTTGAATCGGGCTCAGGCGATGGACCTTGCTTCCAAGATAAACAGCAAGAAGACCTGGACGGGTGATGGGGACTTCAGGGGGGACAGGTTCAGCATCGCCGAGATCTATGATATTGCCGAAGACAAAAACGAGTCCCAGCATCTCGGAACCAATCGGACAACCGGGTTCCAGTCCGGTAACCAACTCCGCGGCCCGCGCAGAGAAAACACTGTTGCGAGACCAACAGAATCGAGAGGGAGACGCTGATGGGAATAATGTCGATGCATGTTGAGGCGTTTAAGCCACCCAACGAGAAGTGGAAGAAGATGAAAGCCGTCTGGGATTCGTGTGAAGAGGCCGGAATCGAGCCGCCCAAGGAAGTCGACAAGTTCTTCAATAGAGAGCCACCCGACGAATCAGGGGTGGAGGCGGGGTGCTGGTCGCAGTGTGCGGAGAAAAAAGAGCTCCCGCCATGGCTGAAGAAGTACAGCGAGAAAGAATCGACGGGTTTCGAGGTCGACACGACACAACTACCCGAGGACGTGTCGGTCATAAGATTCGTCTGTTCGTGATAGAAAAATAGTAGCTCCCGTGGTCTAATAGGAAAGGCGCTGCTCTTCTAAAGCAGTTAATTGCAGGTTCGAATCCTGCCGGGAGTACCAACTCAAGGAGACTGTGATGTTTGAATCAGCCCATCCTCCCTAGTGACCACACTAGGAGGATGAACCATGGGAAGAATCAAGGATATGCTGAAGTACCCTCGGACTCATCAGGAACGAGCGGCAAATCAGGACTGGCCTGTCCGAGGCAAGAGGACCCCCAGGATGATACCGACGGCCTGGGATGATCAATGGCGCAGCGATATTGAAGATCGCTCCTGGAAGCGCCACCGCAAAAACCAATACAAACAAAAGGGAGTAAGCAGATGAGTTTCTCAATGAACTTCAAGAAGTATGATCTTCTTGAAAAGCTGACCGAGAACCGCGATAAGCACGGAGAGGACTTCAAGAAGGCCCGCAAGGGATGGCTCAAGGAAGTCGCCGAAGAAGCCGACAAGGTAGCGGCGGGCGCAAAAGAGGGCGATCTCACTACCGTCAAGGCGGACCGTGGACATGGCCATCGCCACACCCAGGCAATCACAAACGTCCTGTTCGAGGAGCCCGAGGACCACACCGAGGAGTACGAAAGAATCATCCAGATGCTCAAAATGTCATCGGATGACGAGATCAAGCTCAGTGACAACCAGTTCCGCGAGTATGTCCAGGATCAGTGGGGCTGGAAGGAAGCCTGGTCTGCCTCGAACTCGAAGTACTTGGGGTGATCAAGACGGTTAGCCTAGCCGGTTTGCAGCATGGTAAAAGGAACTCCATCCCGGCCGGGTCCATCGTCCTCTGTCCAAAATGCCTCCGGCCAAGATGCATCGTCACTGAAGACATTAGGCCAAATGGGAACGGGGGCCTAGAGGGAGCTTCCGGCGACTTGGTCTATGGGAAGACACCTTTTCTCCCTAGCGCCAGTCGATATTGTCCAGAATGCGGGACCAATATCCTCTGGGACGGGCACCCTGTGGGTGCGGGCAACTGCCCATATCCATCAAGAAGATTCCAGGGGACGTACATTGAACCAGACACATTTATCAGTTATGTTGTCGGATACTTGATGATCGCATCTCAGGATGACGATCTAAATGGCAAGGCGTGGCAACATTGGGCTCGAAAGGATCCGGCAGTAGCTCAGGGGTAAGAGCGGTCGTCTTATAAGCGACAGGTCGGTGGTTCGATTCCACCCTGCCGGACCATGTTCCTGGTATAAGATCACCAGGAGGATTTCACATGAAAGTCAAAGCTCTTATCAGCTTACTGTCAAAGTACGACCAGGATCTTGAGGTCAGCGTGCCATGCGGGCACGATTCAGACGACCAGTTCCTTTACACAGACACGGTCGTTGCCCAAGAAATGGTAACATCGGAGGCAAAGGGTATCGATCCGGACGGCACACTTCGTGAATCAGAAGTCCCGATAATCATGATCCTGCCGGCAGACGGTCCATGGGCAGAACTATTTGCGGCACTGGACGATGAAGACGATAAGTAGCGGGTGTGGCGAAGCCGTCCCTAGATTAGCCTGGCCACCAGCCTAAGGAAAAAAGATGAGAATGAAAACGCTAACGATGTTAATCGGATTTGTGCTTCTCACTGGTTGTGAGAAATATCCCTTAGCACATCCTCCGTGGGATAGTCATTCACATCAAAAACCTTCAGCCCCAGGCCCAGCCCCCGAACCGGAGCCAACTCCGGAACCAGGAACTCCAGCATTCACCTGCGGAGGCGATATTACAGTCGCACAGAGCGCAACTAGCCCAGTTTATATTATTCCTGGATGGGCCACAAATATTCAAGGTGGTACTGAATTTATAGTGAACGTTACTGTGCCAATGTTCGACAACTGGCCATCTGTTGATATTGACTCTGGCGATTTAATTTGGGTGCAGAATGGCTATGATCCATGGCTACACGCCGCCGACCCTTCTGTCACGGTCATTTTAATAGACAGCCAAGGGAATGAAAGCGACCCTTGTGTCTTTTCAATCACGGTCGAATAAAAGCCACTTCGTCTAGTTGGAGAAAGAATGTCCGTGTGGGCAAACTGGCAAAGCCGCCTGCTTGAGGGGCAGGAGATTTTGAGGGTTCGACTCCCTCCATGGACACCAGATACAGTCTCGGGGGAGCCGCCAGGCAACGGGAATTGTACCCCGTGGAGCCAGGGTAACATTGGATCCTTGAAAGGTCCAATGCCGCGATGCCATGATCCCGAGACTGTTACTTATTAACTATGGCCGAAGGGTAGCCGCAGAAGCTCTTCCCGGCGAGGGAAACCAGTGGAAGCGATGCTATGACCCGGAGGCCACCCAAACCGAAGTCCAGGGGGCAGCCTACAGCTCGTCTGCCCGTATTGGGGTGATGTGCACCGGCTTGCTTGCCGGGTAGATGCTACGACCCTCCTGGGCTTCATGGGGCGACTGGGCATGTGGAGAGCCCACCTCGCTGTAAACGAGACGCTTCGGCTTTGGCGGTTCGACTCCGTCTCGCCCCACCATTTTTAACCATAAGGAGATTGCGATGACCTTTGAAGAAGCTTTGGCAGTCGTCCTGGATCTCGCTCGCGAGAACGCTCTGGACGAGAGCCTTACGGATGGAGACGAGACTCTCATTGACATGATGAAGGAGCAGCACCAAGCGATTTCGGCGGTTGAGGCTCACTTGTTTACAACGCACACGACGGAAGCCACTGGAAAGAAGGGCCAGTAGTCTAACAGGCAAAGACGCTGGGGGCGTGGTGCAATTGGCAGACACGGCCGGTTTAAGACCGGCTGGCTTCGGCCTTGTGGGTTCGAATCCCACCGCCCTCACCAACCACGTCCAGGGAGATAATATGAAGATCGAAGTAATTGTCGAAAAAACGACTATGTTTCAATTCGAAGACCATGGAACCCCAAAAGATGATCCAGGAGACGAGTTCGGCAGAATCTACGACTTGCTGCAACACCATCTGACAAATTCGAGCGAGAAGATTGATATTCAAGTCATGACCCAGCGAGTAATATCCATGGCGTGTGGCGGCGCACCAATACACGACGCCGAGTAATGGCTAAGAGAAAGAGGGCGAAACAGCAGACCCAGAAGACATTTCCGCCTTGCTGGTACGAGTGCTACGACTGTAAATTCAAATGGGAAGACTACCGGATCCTGCCAAAGCCAGACACTGATCCCGTGGAGTACATTACGGAAGGTGGCCCCGGGCAGACTGTCTGCCCCAAGTGCAAGCATGATTATGTGCACTGGATCAACTATGATGAATTTGCCAAGTGGTATCGCAAGAACATCGGAGACGGAGGCTGCGGAGGAGAACCGACACATTGAGGTCCGGCCGGAACTGAAAAAAGACGTAGCCTGCGGGCCCTGTAAAAAGGCAGCCCCCGAACCGGGACGTGGACCGCGGACGATGCTTTGCCGACGCGAGAAAAGGCTCGACGGACCTCTATATATAAACCCGAAGAAAGGAGGGCAAGATGAGACCCCTGGACGAACCCGTGCTCATTCTTAATAAAGGATGGAGGCCAGTTAGCGTAGAGCCGGCCAGCGAAGCGATGGTGAAGATGTACTGCGGGAAGGCAGTGGCCGTCGACGGCAGGGATTACAGCACGCATAGGTTTGGCTCCTGGGTTGAGCGCGGAGTCGATCCTGGCATGCCGTTCGTCAAGACCACCAGCTATGACGTTCAGGTCCCCGAGGCCATCGTTCTGACGGAGTACGGGGAGATACCCAAGATGGGCAGGAACTTCTCCAAGTACTCAATCTTCAAGCGCGACAAGTACACCTGCCAGTACTGCGGCAGCCAGCCTGGGCGGGAAGGCGTGACCATCGACCACGTGACGCCCAAGGCCCAGGGCGGAAGGACCTCCTGGATCAACTGTGTCACGTCCTGCTCGCCATGCAATTCTGACAAGGCCGACCAAACACCAGGCGAGGCCGGCATGAAACTGCGCAGGAAGCCAGTCAGGCCTGACCCAATGGCCATGCTCCAGATCAAGGTCAAGAGCAGGTCTGTATGGCGCAAATATGTGGGATAAGTAGAGATGGCATCTAGGGGTGTATCTGGCTGGATGAAGATCACCGTTCGAGACGGTGTGGGCTGAAACATGCCTTGCGAGTTCGAGTCTCGCACACCCCGCCATTCTTAGGAGTCTCACATGACCATCGGCACGATGATCTATCAGCTCATCTACAACATGTACGACTTCGACGAAGATTTGACCATCATATTCCACTCCGGACTGCGCGAGGCACTGCATGGGACTACGTGTCCCCGATGCGGAAAAAAGATTCTACGCCTAGAAAACGCTCCCCACTTCACATCATGCGAGTGCGGGAAGAGGTTCGCGTTCAGGAGAAGGCGATGGATGAACACCGCACGAGAGGGGGTCAGGGCATGACGCTCGGAGATACGATCTTCAATTTCATCTACTACAGGTGTGAATCCAGTTACGCCATGATTATGCCCGGCTCCTGGGAGTTCGTTTGCGCTAGATGCGCCCATGTTCTACGCCCCCTGTTTCTCAATCCCCACCTTCTGACCTGCCAATGCGGAAAGAGATACATCATGGGGCGCCTTAGCATCCTTGATTCCGGGAGATTACAATGACCCTCGGACACATGATTTTCGATCTCGTGTACAACATATACAGCTTTGACCAGGACGTGGTCATCGTGTTCACCTCTACCTCTTGGACCAAGTGCATCTACTGCGACCAGAGAGTTGGGCGCCAGAGGGAAATGCCGCACTACACTACATGTACGTGCGGGAAAAGGTACCTGTTTAGAAGACATGAGCTCCTTAGACCTAGGAGATAGGTATGGCTCTTGGCTATCCAATTACTCTTGGCTACCAGATATTCGCGTTCATAAACGAACAATTGCCGTATGTACACATAGCCCCTCTTATTCGGGGAGAATCTTACGCTTGCCGCATTTGTACCATAGGGAGGATTGAAGTAGATTGGGACAAAATCTTCCCCATTCACTGTGCCTGCGACTACTGTCGCCGGGTCTACCGAATAAGGGAAAGGGAGACGTAAATGACTCTTGGATACATGATCTACGTTTTCCTTCTCAGGAAGACGCCAAGTGTGTTGAAATTCAAAAACATCGGACTGCCGTATATAAAAACCTATGACTGCGACGATTGCGGCGGGAGGATTCGAGTAGACTGGCAAAGGACCATGCCAGGGATAGGCGGGAAGACAGTCAGGGCTCACTGCCGAGGATGCGGGCAACCTCATATTGTAACAGGTGTCCCGTGACTGTTGGTGGCATGATCCACGCATTCCTCCAGGACAAGGAGACGCTGATCCTCAATAAGGAGCATCGACTTGTAGAGGACAAGTACCAATGCTCGAAATGCGTAGAAGGAATAGTTAATGTAGACTGGAATGGAGGCCGCACCGCAGAAGGCGCGTGTGACAGATGCTGGCAACCGTACATTTTAATTTTCAGGAGGCCGGAATGAATCTTGGGATTAGGATGTTCGCGTTTATCCAGCAGAGAGACACAATGATCACCAAGAGGGAGAAGTTGGAAGCCGTTAGATACGAGTGCATTGTGTGTCCCACGGGAATGGGAGGCGTCTATGTGAGGTTCCCAGCCAAAACTCCGAAAGAATTTTTCTGTCTCGGTTGCGGTCAATCTTATCTGGTGATACTCGCGGAGACGATAGAATGAATATCGGACGGATTATCTTCGCCTTTACGAGGGGCCAGTACATAGTTGAAGTGACCAGCGGAATGGTGTTTGCATATCCGCCATGCCCTCGGTGTTTAATCGATTACGCCTTGGTCAACTTTGATGAAAAGTTCCGCGACGGCAATTACATGTGCGATAAATGCGGTTCTCTGATTCGCCTGAAGGAGAAGGGATGAGCCTCGGACTTAAGATGAAGCTATTCCTGGGCGACCGGGGGACCTACAGACAGCGTCCCATAATCGAACACAGGGGCCTGTTCAAGTGCCCACAATGCGGGACCATCAAAGTGGAGCACAAGCACAGGCCGCAGCCGCTTGTTCTCTCATGCTCGAACATTGAGTGCGGGTTCACCTACATCTCGACACCGCGCAAGAGGAGGCACGGCAAATGAGCCTCGGATTCAGGATAACGAGCTTTATCGGACGTAGAGGAGATTTTAATGAGAGCTACGTCGTCCGCACTGTCTTCGACTACCGGAGGGCCTGGCGCTGCGTATCCTGCGGGTTCCTCCATATGGATGGACTTGCCGCGGTAACCTATACGAACCCGTACCGCACTAGCTGTCACGAGTGCGACGCTGGACACATCGTCTGCATAGGCGGGAGAGAGCGGAACTGATGGATCACACGGACTACAAATGGACAATCGGGGGCAGAATCTCACGATTCCTGTCGAGATGGGGCGAATGGCCAGTGGTCGAGGCGGTACGAGCAGTTAATCCTGACGCGAAAATCACGAATCCCTGGACAAGCGGGAGGCACTGGCTGTGCGCCTATTGCCGAGAGCTTAATACAACTTCCTGGCTTGAGAAGATCTGCACCGAAATACACTGCGGCCACTGCCATGGGGTAAACACCGTCGTCCTGAAGGGGGGCAGGCGCTGATGCCAAACCACGTGACAATTGGGTACAGGATTTGGGTATTCCTGAGGGGGATGTACGACGAAGATCCGCACGTCGAAATCGAAGGTCAGAATCAAAGGTGTCCACGATGCAACGCCCCGAATGGGCATAGGATGCATTCAAAGGGGCCGCATGCTTTTATTTGCATTGGATGCGGCAAGCTGGCTATTGTGGTCCCAGCGATGAAGCGGAGATGATCCAGAATGAAGAACCTGGGAGACGGTATAAGCAGGTACCTAGACGGGTTGTATGAGCCGTATCCAATCATCCACATGGACGCGCCTTACGGCATAGGAGTGGCTATGATCTGCAAGAGATGCGAGAATATCATGATGCTGGTTCCGAACGTCAGGAAGCCTTGCTGCCTTAAGTGTGGACAGTACCATATCCTGAGTGGAAAGTTCTAGGAAGTAGACCGGCTGGACGAGGGGCTTGTCTTGAAAACAAGTGGGCGTAACTGCCTTGTGGGTTCGAGTCCCACTGCTTCCGCCATCTGCGGAGATTCCAATGGAACTTACGATGAACATGATCCGCTCTATGACAGATCCAGAGGCCGACGCTATCGTTCGCCTTCAAATAAGAATGCTCCGGCAACATTGGAGGAGCAGCAGGTCTATAGGGGCCGGAATCGCTCTGTTTATCTGGAGGAAGGCACTATGAGAGACTCGCTGCTTGATCTTGATAGCAAGGAATTCACCGCTTGGCGTGAAGCATACGGCTATGGGAACACTGTCTCTTTGTGGAAGAACAGGTGGTGGCACGGATCTATTGGCGCCGGTATTTTTCTGTTTTTGTACGGTGAGATCTGATGGACCTAGACTGGGATCTACCACGTAAGCCAGAAGAGCCAAAGCCCGCGTGGGACGGCGCCTACGACGAAGTCGAGGAAATGGAAAAGCTTCGTGTCTACCAGGCCGAGCTAGAGCACGAGTATCGGGCGATAAGCGAGATAGAAAAGCAGGATCTTTTGTACTGGAGAATTCTCCTAAGGTGGAACCACGAATCTTCGCTAGGAGATGGGATCATGTTATTCCTTTGCGGTCGGGAGGAACGGCTATGAGCAGAATACCGACCGCAGACTATCTCACGATGGCCAGGTCCATGAAGTACGGAGATTTGGTGAAGAAGCTTTTGCGGAGATGGAACAAAGGATCTCTCGGAGCTGGACTTCTGTTGTATCTGTATTCCTAGCCATGAAGCACAGGAGGCCTAGTCATGGGAGACCGTTGTTCGCTGTACATAACATTCCGAAAGTCTGATGAACCAAAATTCTGCTCAGCCATGGGTGAGGATTGGTACGATGCAGTAGAACAGGAAGAAGAAACCTGGATAGAGGTATCGGTCGAAGAGGCCAACTACGCGATGTATGAAGATCGCGAAAAACTAGCCACGGCAGGGCTTGTCTTCTTTGGATTCCACGGATCCGGGGGCAACTACAAAGAGGCGATATTTGCTGCCTGCAATGGCGTCCAAACGGAAGCTCTTTCCTACGACGGGCGACCTATGATCGTGGTGGATGACGATGGGGAGCCCGATATAAAGATGCTCAAAGAGGCGCGCCAGTATTTGAAGGCAGAAAAGGAGGCTTCAGGGATAATCACAGTCCGAGACCCATGGGCCTGGAGAAAATGGGAGGCCTGGAACAATGGTTCCGTTGGCGCTGGCATCCTGGTATACTTCTACGCCACGGAGAGGGACTATGAGGGGAACTATGAGGGGAACCTTCTCTCCGTGGAGGCTGCGCCATGATCCGATATTATCCTGACGGGGGCAAGCCCAGCCGCCCGATCTGGGGCCTGGCGACGACGCAAGATAACTACGTGGTTAGAATCATTGCGTGGTCAGAGACAAAACGGATACTCTCAGAGAAGTGGGGCGCTGGATCATTCGGGGCTGGACTGCTATTGTACTTGTACACCAAAGATGGAGAGTGAACCAGCGAGGAGCTGGCCCTGTTTGGAACACAGGTGGCCCCGAGAGGGGTGGAGTTCGAATCTTCCGCTCTCCGCCATTTTCAGGAGAAACAGATGGAACACCCGGCAACGTTGCAGATATACCTCGCGCACGAGGATGCGCAGATGCCGACCAAGTCGAATCCGACGGATTCAGGTTTTGACCTGTACGCATGCGAAGGCGGCGCGATTGGCCCCATGTCATGGGGAGTTGTGCCGACCGGAATTCATCTTGGCATAGAGTCTGGGTTTGAGGTCCAGATCAGGTCCAGGAGCGGACTTGCTGCCAAGCAAGGCGTGTTCGTCATGAATGCGCCTGGAACTGTTGACCAGGATTACACTGGTGAGATCAGGGTGATTCTGCTTAACTTCGGCACCCAGCCTTTCCGGTATAAGGTCGGAGACAGGATCGCCCAGATGGTGCCGTTCAAGCTCGACAAGATTTTCCTCGCACAGGTCGAAGATAAGCCCGAGAACGAGTCCAGGGGGGACGCGGGGTTCGGTTCAACAGGGAGGTAATATGATTTCATTATCTATGCCGCCATGGGCAAGAGGAGGTAGGAAGTCTCTACTCGAAAAGAAGGTCGGTCACAAGCCCAGGAAAGACTGGGAGCGCATCAGCAAGAACATGTATGTGAGATTCGATGGCGCCCTGATCTACAAGGAGGGGGATGACTGGGTCGCCAAGACGCCGATTGAGTACTCGAGAGGAGGTCTTATGTCGAGAGGCGGGGGAAAGCTTCTCCTTCAGCACGGCCAGAAGCCTGCCGAGGTCGAACGCTTCAAGTCGCACAGAAGAGCTCGCAAAAAGATCGACGCGCTTTACCCGCTCAGGACCTGGAGATAATGAAGAGAGGATAGCCAGATACTGGTTCGCTGGGATTGCTTGCTAAGCAATTGGCCTGAAATACGGTCTGAGAGTTCGATTCTCTTGTCCTCTGCCATTTCTTCTACAGTTATGTTCAGGCCGGGACTTCTTCGGAGGTCTCGGCCCTCTTTTTTAGGTATAAGAAGAGTGAAGACATTATCTTAGATCGGAGGCCACATGAGCGACTTCATGGATGAGATGATCGGGTCCCTGTTCCCTGGAGACCCCAAATCCAGGACGCTGGAAGAATATATTTCTGGGGCCAACGTTGTCATGGTCGCAGCAAGGCTTCCTAGGATCACCTTGAAGAAGGTTGGCGTCAGATACAGCTTCAAGATAGGGGATCAGGACGAGTGGACTCCAGAAACCAATATAGAAGGCGCGCATGTCTGGATAGCCGGCTTCACGTCCGGCATCGCCATAACCATGAAGGCTTACCTGAAAAAAGGAGGTGCACCATGAAAACGGTACTGAATCCGGAAGACATGCCCAAGGGTTCGCACTACGCAATCCTGAAGTTCAGGAGCAGGCACATCCCTGCTGACGAGAGGTCCAAGGAAAATCCTGGCCATGGGTACGCAGCTCATGACGATCCATATATCCAGTACCTCGTCACCGAGGATCAAGAAGAGTGGAAGAAGGAGATCACGAGACTCTCTCTTGGCAACAGCAACAGCAACAGCAACAACAAGTTCGTTGCATTCAGGTCGACCGCGCTAGCCGAGATCGAACTCAAGGTGCAAGTCCATATCAAATGAGAAGGAGGAAAGCCATGCTATGTATCAAATTCATACGCTCGGACAAGATCTTTGAATGGCACGTGAGGGAGGGCCGTCCAGGTGTGAACCTGGAGCAGGTCGATGAGATCCAGGCAGATGGAGATGAGCTTGAGTATATCAAGACCAACTTCACAAATCTCCCGATGGCCCCTCTCAAAAAGGTTGTCAGGTGGCGCGGGGAGCACGCCCGCTTCATCCTGAATCATCTCTAAGGGAAAGGAGCGCGTCATGACCGGATTCTTCGGACGCATCAGTTCGGACACAATCGCGTTGGCGAAGAAGGCCAGGGAAGTCGTTAATGAGCACCTGAAGCGCAACAGCGGCAACCCGTGTTACCCGCGCCGCGTTAACCTGAGGTCCATGCGGATCGCCTGCGAGATCTTCGAGGACCTCGAACAGCGCGGTGCGAAGAGGGCAACACAAGGAGAGAAGAACGACGCCGATACTCTCTTAGACGCAATGCTGGAAATCTAACAACCAAAATTGGAGCTTCGGCTCCTTTTTTATCCGGAGACAAATCATGGCAAAGAAAAGGAAGAAACGGAAGGAGCGGGACGGTGACGAGCTGATCCAGAAGGTTCGTGGCGTCGCTATGCTTCAGGATCAGCTATTCGGCGTACCGGACCCGTATGACGGCCCGGAACAGGAAGAGCGGAAGGACAAAGAGCTCATGGCCTTCATGAACATCTTCCATCCAGATAAGGCTCCGAAGAACATGTACGAGGCCAGGAAGATGAGGAAATAAAGGGCCTTCGGGCTCTTTTTAGCCGAAAGGAGAAATGATGATCAAAATAAAATGGTGGCTGTTCATGGTGTGGGTCTCCCTTCGATGGATACCTGATTACAACCTTGGCGATGAAGTTGTATTTCAAGGTCGGATCTGGACGTTGTGTCAGGGGGTAAGTCGCCCAGTGTGGACACTCGGCCGAATCGCGGTGAATAATGAACATACGATCATGGAGGCCCACGAGAGGGACTTCCGTAAGCGAAAAACAATTCGAAACTATCTGCGATCGTTCAAGTCCGGTTACAAATTCTATAAGCAGAGCTGGTATGCCATTTGGGTTCATACAAATAGTCTTTCTGGCGCACCTGTCAAGAGGCGAAAGAGCGGCTACAAGAGAGACCCATATTACCCGTGAATCCGGAAGGAAGGGGGCACAGATGTGGACAGAAAAGCGCCTCCTGAAGGCGTTGGCGACGGATTTCAAGCAGACGATCAGGCATCTCAAGGAGGAGATCGAGCAGACCCAGAGGGAAGCCACTGACCTCATCATGAGGGCGAAGGTTAAGTACACCAAAGAAATCATGCGGAAGAGAGTCTACGTCGAGGGGGTTCGCAGGGAGATCGACAACTTCGTAGAGGTGATCGACTACATGGTCCGGAACGACGCGCAGACCCCGAGAATATACGGGGTGAGCCCCAAGGCCAATTGCAGCGTCGTCTCGGATAAGATCTCAGTGGTTATGGAGAGGCCTGGATTTACACACATCCCCAATTCAGACAGAACCAGGGCGGGGTACTTCGCCATAGAAGCCAATATGGGGGATGCGTTCTTAGACAACGACACCAGTAAACTTGCAACCGCATACGTGAGAACATGCGAGTCGCAGGGCGGGTTCAATCTGTCCATCATGGTCAGCAACCTGGTTATGTATCACTTCCTGCGCAGGCAGTTTGTCAGGCTCCGCGGCAATCAGACCGTGAACTTCATTAGGAGCTTCAGAGGAGAAACCATTATCCTCGCGGAGGAAGGGGGCTTTGATAGGACATACATTGTGCGGAATGTGGTGATCGAGAAGTCGAAAAAGACCAAGAGAGGCAAGATCACCCTGTGTCACCTGCACCTGAATCGTTCGGTTAACGGCAACAGTGGCAGCATCACCTTAAACATCTGCCATACCGATTCCTACTACCGGGATGCTGGTCGCAGACACCTATGGTCCAGAACAAGGAACGGGTTCCACCCTGTGATCTGCGTGGCGGATGCGATCTTTAGGCAAAACTTCGAGAAGTTCCTCGCTGGCTATTGATTCAGGTATAAGAAAAATATGAACATAAACCATGCCACCAGGGAGTATCTCATGTTTATCAAATCTACTTTAACCACGGAGGACCGCAACATCTTGAAGAAGGAAATGGAGGAAAGGCCGAAGTTGCCGTGCGGGCACTTCGTAGAAAACGCCATAGGGCTGGGCATCGTGGACTGGGCCCCGGACTTCGTGTGCGCAGCGTGCATTCATGAAGGAAAGAGTCTGCGAGAGGCTTTCGAGGTCTGTGCAATGATGTGCGAAGACCGGTCGTCCGACGAGACAGCCCGGGCGATCAGGAAATTGGCAAAGGAGCCTGAGGAGATCGCGATCCGACGGTCCGTGGTTCAGGCTGAACAAGTGGAGCAGAACTATGGCGAAGACGCAGCACTGGCATTCATTATCAGCGATACCAGCTCCGATTCCATTCCGGTCAACGAGCCTGATCTCGGCCAGGCCAAGGAAGAACCAGAGGGAGAGGCTTGGGTTCACACCGACGAACCCGAAGACTACTACGAGGCTAGACTCGCCAAAGAGGTCGACGAAGAGCTCATGCCTTCATCCAGACCTGGAAGAAGTAAAAAGGATCGTCGAAGAAGTACTTGAATGCAAGTCTCAGGATGATCAGTATTTCTTCCAGTCCGCTGTCGTTCTTTTGTCGTGCATGTCCGTAGGCCCTAACGCCGACCGAATCACGAAGTTCACTGGATACGAGCGAGACAGGGTCCGCAAGATCGCCAGGCGTATCCGCGCCGCGGGGATCTGGTGCGGCCGAGGGTCTGATTCTGCCATGGACATTGACCCGTGGATGGATAAGAAGAGCGGGAATCTGGCCTTCATCCTGGATTCCATGGTGGCGAGCGGGGAGCTCAAGAAGTCTGGGGAGAAGTACGCCCTTACGGGAAAAGGTATCGGTAAAGCCAGGAATGCTGCGAGGCGAAACCGATAGAAAATAGCTGGTATAAGATCAGCCGAAAAGGAGGTGTATGCATGCGTATATGGTTCGAGGTCAACGGAGACGTGGAGTGTCGCATCCGTCTACATGAACACGATGATGATATTGTATTCCGTACTCAGTGTCAGGACAAGGGCATGCAGGGGATCATGGTGGATCTCTTAAACACCAAGCTGAGACGGGCCATCGAGGACGATGATCTCAGGCAGGGGCCAGGCGCGCCCAGGGTGGACCAGGAAGATCCACAGGGAACCGAGAAAGAGGAGGTAGTTTCAATTGGCGAAGACGAAAGCAGCAAGGAGCAGGCCGTCAACACGTACTACGAAGAAGACCCCGCCGAAGTCTAAAAAGAAGGGGAAGAGTCTCAGGCACGTAAGAACGAACAAAAAGGCGACTCCCGGGAAAGCCAGGAAGAAGTCGTCGCCACCAGGGAGTCAGCAGACGGCCCTGAGTGATGTTGTCCTCAAAGCACTGAGGAAGAAGCGGTACGTCCATCCTGACGATCTCAGAAGGGCCGTCAAGAAGGAGGGGTACCATAACGAGATCTATGGCCCCGCCATGGCCGATCTCCGAGATCGAAACTTCGTGATCGTCTGGGTTTGGGAGAAACGCTGTTACACGCTGAACCCGACGTTTCACGAACTCTACAGATGGTGCCTGTCGAACTACAGGGCCATCATGACCATCCTCCGCAGGACCAAGCCCGCGATGTTCGAGGGCAACAGGATGGCCAAGCTCGTGAAGCAGAGAGCGTTCCAGGAATCCAAGCTGTACTTCCTGGCCGTCTATCGGCACATGTCTGCCTTAAGGGCAACCATCAAAAAGCATCACATCGTGACGCCTAACCGCAGAACGTAAAGGGCGGGGGGAGGCGATCATTTCTGCCGACCACCTGGGGCCGGCAGCCGTGCATACGCCCCTCCCGCTTCTTTAAGAAGTCGGCTTAGCCGGCTGGGGGAGAGGGTCGTCTGCCTCTCCCTTTTAGCTTTACGGTATAAGAAGACTAGAGTTGTTTCGTATTTCTCACCCACCAGGAGGGAAGAACCATGAAGGGAACATCAGTCAAGTCGGAACTTCGGGACATAGGCGTTCGCCTAAGGAAGCTCCGCGAGAACAAGGGCATGAGCGTCAATGAACTGTCAGAGAAGATGGGCATCTCTGGCGGAGTCATCGTCAATCTGGAAAAGAACAAGTCGAAGCGCCTCCATGACAGGACGCACAAGAAGCTACTCAAGTTGCTCGGCGGCAACGGCAGCAGTGCGCCCAGGAAGCCGGTCCGCCGACAGGCAAGATCGCCGGAGCCCGTGGAGTTGCCCAACATGAGAGAGGTCGAGGAGGCCCTGGGTCTGGACACGGGCAGCTCGACCACTCCGCCGCTCAAACTGTCATTCGGAAGGATGAGCATCACCATTGAAGTGGACTGACAGGCACTGACAGGCGCGGCGCGGCAGCGCGTAGGTTGGGCATGGGGAATCACGGGGTGGACCTCTGGCGTCCAGCGAAAGCTGGCCCAAGTCCACACCACCCCAGGTGGAGGATGTGGCGTTGGTAGATGGGGCATGGGCGGTCTGTCGACCATTGCACCTGTAAGCCCTCTTCGGTCCGGGTGGTGGAATCCGGCCGCCTGTCAGTTCCTATAGTCCAGGAGATCATCATGAAAACGAAATATGATCGATACAGGAGAAGTGCGAAAGAAAGCGGAGAGAAGCAAGTCTCGAATCATGTATGGTATTTGTGTCAACTGATCAAGAAGTATCGGGAAGACAGTGGAGTCAACGCGATCTCCATGGCTGAGAGGATTGGGGTATCCCGCTCGACCATATACCGGATGGGAAATTACAAGGTCCGGAGGCTACAGGTGAGAGTCAGGAAGCTGATCGCGAAATTTGTCGGGTCTCTGCCCTGCAAAGAATGTGGGGGCCTACTGCCGCCAGAACCGGAATATCCAGAATATATGGAGTGGTTCGACAGGAAGCTCCTGAATTTTCCAACGAGATGCCATTCGTGCCAAAATGGGTACATGGAGAGGCGCAGGAAGGGCATGAATGTACGTTCTCCTGCGGTCCTGGATGGCTGATCGGACAAGTTCCTTAGGCGGGCTTAATCACGGCCCGTCTTTTTACATGGAGAGATCATGGCGCACGAAGATTTGACCAAGAGGCAGATGCGGGTTGAGTTCATCAAGGCAATCATCACCGGAACCCTGGGGGACAAGAGTCCGTACATCAACTACGCAGAGCCAGAGAAGAAGATCGCCAAGCAGGCGTGGTCGCTCGGCAATGCTCTGGCCGAGATGGAGATGAAGAAAAGGGAGGAAGAACGTGCCAGTAAAGATCCCAACCCTTAGAGAGGTGCTCACCGAGTACTGCGAGAAGAGAAATATTCCAAAGAGGAGGCAGGTCTACGCCACTATGATGGGAAAGTGCTACGTTGTATCCGTACTTATGGCGAAGATGATCGGCAATGGCGCAAGAGCCGTTTACGGCAAATACCACGGTTCCAACGTGGAGCGCCCCAATATCTTGTTCCATCGGCATGGCTGGGTCGAGTACAAGGGCACAATCTTTGATCCGACTCGGTGGGTCTTTGAAGATAAGAAGCCGCATATGTGGAGCGGACCGGCGGATTCAGACGAGTACGATGAAGGCAGTTGGAAGATGCTGGAAGATCCCATATTCAAAATCGAACAGCCCAAAAGGGAGAACGAAAAGCTTATATTCTTGGACTGGGAAACTCCGTGGCTTCCTCTATTCCTCTCTGAACTGTTTGATGATTCTCGCATCTGCACGCACATGACTCCGATGGAGCTTCACTACGTCGCCCACATCTCACCTAAGCATCTCGATGGTCACTCTATTGAGGTATATGAAAGGATGAGGGAACTGAAACTGGGCGCCATGATTCCGATGGACAGCCAGCTCTACGCTGACAGCTTGCGTAAAGCCGCCAAAAAGTCTCCAAGGAGGAAGAAATGAAGATCGAACTGTGTCCGCATTGTCCTGGTGGCGGAGATATATCTGTGGCCTGTACCAACCTCGAGGGCAAGAATGAGTACCAGGTGTGGTGCCGTGATTGCTGGGCGCATGGGCCGTCCCGCAAGACCAAGGAGGGAGCGATCGAGTCATGGAACGAGACGGCCGGCCCAATCCGTCCTGGTGCAGACGAGGAAGGGCGCCGGATGGTCGCAATCGAGTCCGACGCCATTCAAGCAGGCGGGTGCAATGGCTGTAGCCGAAGGGTCCGGTACGTTTGGGTCATTCACCTCGGACAATCTCTTGAGTGGCGCCTCTGCCGGCAGTGCCGAGACGAGCTCGTGGAGCAAACTAGGAGGGCGCGATGAAGGCTGACTGGAAACCGATCATCGGCGGATGGATAAGGAAGGATAAAGAATTCTTCGTCGAATGGGTAGACACGGGTGGCGACCTAAAGGTGGCTAAAGCCAGGAGGAGAATTAAGGGAAATACTCCGATGGCAAGCCTAGACGTGAAAGGGCAGCCTGGCGTCCGGCGGAGATGGATGACCCATCACAACGCCATGAAGGCAATCGACAAGGAGTTTCCGATGGGACAGGAAGACCACTGGAAAGAAGATGCTTTTCTAAAACTAACCTGGATACGATCCGATGATCGCTTCATCATTCAGCGATGCGGAGCGGCGAAGGTAAAGAAATTCTACGCCAAGGAGAACGTCGGCGGGAAGAAGGATAACTGGACCTCTCTCAGGACAAAGACGCGCAAAAATGTCCGCGCATGGGACTCTCTGGATGGCGCGAAGAGATCGATTGACAAGGAGTTTCCGATGGCAAAGAAGGATGATAATGACGATGCCTCCGAGATGGAACCCGAGAAGACCAGGGTCAGCATGAGTTTCTTGTTTAATGGCCGCCCTGCCGAGGCCACGAGGGTCATCTCTATGTTCTTGTCGGGAAAGGAAATTTCCAATCTTGAGCTGAAGATCGAGGGGTACGATTCGAGACCGACGCTGAACCTAAGGAGGGTATGATAATGGGCATAGGGCCCTGTTTCAACATCGAGATCCAGTGCGACGAGGAGTACGCCAAGGACTGGATTTCTAGGGTAAAAGATGAATTGAAGGCCTCTGGTATCATCGTCACACCTGGCGAGATGGAAGGGATAATAACCTTCAATACCAAGGGCGGCCCCCTTCCCGAACGCTGTCAAGGGCAAATCTTGATTGAAGAAGTCGTCTTCAACTACTGCTGGGCGTGTGATTCCGACGAGTATTACGGAAACGAGAAAGAAGGCATCATCATCACACGTCAGATCTATTACAGCGAAGAAATGAGCAATCTCCTTCCAGAGCTCAACATCATGAGCAAGCTCTTCGACGTGATCAGAGTCAAGACCAAGAAGCCCACGGAGTTCTATTCAACCGCCTACACGATCTGAGGGATAGAAAGATGGATACCATTGAGAACTTCAGGGGAAAGTACAACTTCCTGTCCAATTTCTCGGGCCACCGGGTCAAATACGACGGCGTCACGTGGGAAACCTCTGAGCATGCGTACCAAGCGGCCAAGACGCATGACAAGGACGAGAAGACCATGATCCAGCTATGCCTGACGCCAGGCGCATCCAAGAAGGTCGGCAAGAAGATCACCTTGCGGAACGATTGGGACCAGGTCAAGCTCGGCATCATGGACAGGATCGTCCACTCCAAGTTCGCCGGAAACTCATCCCTCACGAGAAAGCTATTGGCTACCGAAGACGCCGAGATAGTTGAAACTAACCGGTGGCACGACAACTTCTGGGGTAACTGTACATGTGGTTCGTCATCGTGTGACTACCCCGGCTACAACCACCTGGGCCGAATCCTGATGAAGGTCAGGGTTGAACTTGAGGAGATTCGAGATGCCTGATCTGGCGGTATGCTGCCGCATGTTTGTCCGAAGGAAGCTCGCCAACCGGAACGAGGAGCGAATAGACAACAGCTCGTTGCCTGCCGGGAGCTCCATGTACTACTACTGCAAAGGCTGTGACGGTCACATCATCACGCTGCCCGAAGGCCATCGTAATTTTGTGTACAAGATCTGCGATAGTTGTGAGGTGCTCAAAGAGCATGGCCTGCTGAGCGAGCTGATTAAAGATCGTTGAGGGAAACGTGAAAACTGGCGATGTAAAGTTGTTCGAAGGCCTGAAGGAATTCATCAGAAAGGAGCTGAAAGATGGCGACAGCTAGAGACATTAAGAAGTACCCCATGGCCACGAGGCTGAGCGAACAGGACACCGAATACAGGGCGCTCTTGCACTTCATGGAGTGGATCGCTGGCGAGAGAAAAGGGAGGCGCTACGAGTTCGCCCGTATGGAGGGCGAGAACGATTTCTGGACTCCATGCATTGAAAGGATTGATGATCTGATCTTCGAGTTCCTGGGGATCGACCCCAAGAAGCTGGAGCAGGAACGACGACAGATGCTGGAAGACATGGCAAATGCCAGCAGCGCCAAAGCAAAGGTTGACAAGATGGCCAAGCCGCACCACTTGAGAAAAAGGAAGACCGGTCCGCGAGGCCGACCAAAACGGCATGGAGTGAAGACCAAGCGGAAGAAGATTGACTCATCCAAAAAGATTCGATAACATCGAGTCGAAGCGGACGGAGGGCAAAGCCTATGGACGCAGAACCATATGGGATCCAGCTCCAGATCGAAGGCGCCTGCTGCCGTAATGCAGAGGTGCTTGGAGACGAGGATAAGGTCAAGAGCCTGCTCACTAAGACCATCAAGGCGGCCGGCATGTCTCTTCTGGCGGGCCCGTATGTCGCAGAGGAGCCACCCAGGGATGCTGGAAAAGGACCAGGAATATCCGGAGTCGCACTCTTGTGCGAAAGCCACGTGGTGATCCACACCTACCCAGAGGCGCGGTGGTTCTTCTTTGAGATGCTCTCCTGCAAGAATTTCAATTCCGCAAAAGTAGAAAAGGTTCTGACCAAATGGTCTGGATCTCAGCAGATTTCGTCATATGAAAAAGAGATCGGCACCAACTTTCCTGAGGGAGGCGTATTTGTGGAGGGATAACATCTTATGGCAGCAGACGAGGAAACGGAAGCACTGCGAGAAAGAGTCAAATACTTAGAAGCTTTTGTAAAGGCACTTAAGTGGGCCCGTGGCCGTGGCCAACCAGAAAACGAACTCAACAACTATATTCACGACCTAGTCAACGGATCGATCCAGGACTGCGTCAATCAACACGGGAATCAGATGATCCTGTCGGCCAAAGCCAGTCTTCTCAAGAGAATCCAGGGACAGCTATGCTCGCCTCATGTGCGGCGCAAGCTCGTTGAGAAAATTCTCGACTGTGAGAGAGAGACCATCAAGGAGGCCGATGGTCTGCTATCGCAAGGAGAGGAGGGCTAGCCGCCCTCTTTTTTAGCCCTGGACTCCCTCAAGAGTTGCTTCCATTTCGCATACAAAGGTCCACCGGCCCCCCATTCTTCGCCGGCCGTCATCCATGCATAGTCCGCTTCTCTCAGGCGCACCTCAGGAGTGCCGGCCATCTTGACAGGCGTCAGATCATCAATTCCGCATACCCAATTATCTTGGTGTCCATAGTTCTTCTTTCGCTTGACCTTGTCGAACTGTTCTCTGGTTATCTCGCCCAGAATCTCAACGGTCTTCAAGTCCTTGCTCACCCTGCACAGGACATACTTAACCGGATTCTTCTTGGAGTATTCCCTGATCTTGATCTTGAGTTCAACATCTTTGCCCATGAACATCGAGGACTTGACCTCGATGTTTCCCGGAAAGTCATACGAATCGCCGGCCTTTTTAATTGTCCTATCAAACGGCTTGCCCGTGACTCTCGAGTAGGCTATCTCGGAGGCCATGCCGACTATATGTGGATAGGCCCTGTCCGTTTCGTCGTGATACCCGCTGTCGTTGAAGCGAATATCCTGAGGCTTGGCGCCGCACCTGGCTCGGCCGAAGCTCCTGGCCTCAATTACCTGGTATCTCGTCAGGGTTATCCTCACCGTCCCCCTCCTCGTCGTCCAGCTCGTCTGTCAGGTCGTACCACACGTCCTCGTACCCATTCTCCCAGATTGGGATCTGGTCTTGAACGCCGCGATAGCCTGTAACAAGCGGCTCGACGAGATCCAGGGCTTCACAGTGATATATCCCAGCGGCCTCATACGTGGCGAAGAGATCAAGATGGGCCAGGCCCCAGAGAAATCGCCTGATCCCAAGGTGGAACTTTATCTTCTCGTAGAGGCCCACCGGTGCACGCGGACACATCACAAGGGGGATCGCCGCTCGGCACGCACCACACTTCTCAACCGCCTTCTTTGCTATCTCCAGGTGCGTCATCGATCTCCTCCAGTATCTTCTTCCAGTCGTCGTAAGGAAACTCTTTGTCCGGGTCGAGCGCGAAGACGTAGGGCTTTTTCGAGGTAGCACACCACAACCTCCCGTCGATGACTTTGAACTCGTCACCGATGTAAATCTTCACATTTCCGACCACGACGTTCGCAGTGGATCGGTATACTACTCCGTCGCCTCCCATGGCTCCGCCTCCACCATCTTAAGAAGTCCCTTGTAGACTTTTGCCATCTCGTCCGAACTGACTTCTCCACAGCCCTTTGGTGTTCCTGCGATGACGTACATGGCTTCTCCTATCTGTATTTTCCAACGTAGAACATGGCCGCAAGGTCAGCGTAGATCATCGAGTGTGCGGCGTCGTCCGGGTTCTGCGATCCATGGGTGTAATGGATCACCTGGCGTGCGTCGTTGTACTCCACGTTGATGTTCAGAATGTCTCTGCCGAAGATACTAAACTCCTCCCAACGAAAGAACATGTACTCATGCCTCTGGATTTTCCTGAACATCTCGTTGAGGATCGATGTGCGGTTGACCGTGTAGCGCAAAGTGTTCTTGTCGAACTTGATAGGCAGGCGCTGGTCGCCCACGTACTGGAACTCCATGACCCGCTCGATGCCCCAGGTCTCACGAAGGATAGCATTCTGACTGGCACCGAAGCCCCAGTCAGAGCCAATGAGCTTCACGTTGTAGCGAGAACATATCTTCGAGATCATCTCGGGCTGTACGGCCAGGTTGGCGTCCTTGCCCTCGAACCGCTTGCAGTAGAACACGCAGAACTTCCCAGGGAACAACCAGGCTCCAATGGTCAGCACAGTGTACGCTGGGCGCTCGCCTACGCCTGTGCCCCAGTCGATCCCAGCGAAGCACGGATAACGCTGCATCCACGGTTCAGGGTTGACGCAGTTGGGCATTGGGTTCTTGGTCTCTGGATGCTTCAGGTTGCAGCACGCCATGACCTCGGATTCCGTGATCGGCTTCTGGCCAAGATCATAAGGGAGGCCCAGGACCTCGTTGTGGAACCTGGCAGATGAATACCGAGCCTGTTTATCCTTGACCGACTCTTCCTCGCCGGTCGGGTCGTGAATCTTCACCCACGGCACCATGAGCTGGCTAATCCGATAGCCTTCCCAGGTGGCTTTCTCCTTCATAATGTACCACTTGCCATCTTGCGGATAGATGACCTTGCCACACCTCTTGCAGATCAGGGTGCGGTCCCCAAGAGATTCCTCGTCGAGGAAGTTTACGTGTCGGCATCCCATGTGCCTACAAGTAACCAGCCACTCTCGCTGGGTGCTCAAGTCCCAGTAGTGCTCCATCGTGTTGTCTGTGGTCTTTGGCGTACCCGAGTACATGAAGATCTTGTAATCGGAGTGAGAAAGACACTCTTCGATGACCGGGATGTTCTCGGGGAGAATGTCCTGGATCTCGTCGATGTTGAGCTGGTCTCCGGACAGACCACGGCAGGAGTCCGGGGTCAGATAGCAGGACCGGAAGTAGATCGAAGACCCGTTGTTAAACGTCTTGTCGAATACCTGATCGACACAGTTGTTGTCTATATATGTCGCCACGAAAGGAGAGTACCGAATTACCGGCTTTACTCTGTCGATACTGAACTGCCGGGCCTGCATACCACGCGGCGCCACGTACATACTGGCGAAGCTGGAGCGGCGGCAGTTGTTCAGGATGATCTTGTTAGCGAGCGTCGTACTCTTTTCGACCTGGCGGCCGGCCTTGAGGATCACGCGCTTGTGTCTGCCGCCCAGGCGATTGTAGATGGCCCTCAAGTACGGCCTCTGTTTCAGGCTGAACGCCTTCCCCTTCAGGACCAGGTACTTCTCGCACCACTCTGAATGGGTCAGGGCGTGCTGAGCCATCATCGCGTCGTCTTCCGGCTTCATGCCGTTCGCATCAGCCGGAGATTTCATGTCCATACGTGTGGACTTGTCGTCCAGGTACGCACACGTCTCAAGCGCTTGGGATACTGGCCTGCCCATCGTCGTCTTCCTCTCCACTATTATTTATGTTCCCGCTTTCAACTTCCTCCCGGAATATCGGATCGTTGTCCTCCTCGGACTTCTCTTTCGTGTTGTCCTTCAGGTCTCCGGCGCCGGACGCCTTTCTCCGGTCTTCCAGCTTCTTGGACCTCTCCTCTTCTTTCTCCATCAACTGATTCATGCCGTGCAAGACCTGCATCATCACGCGGGCGTGGGTCGGGCTGGCGGCCTGTTTGATAAAGTCGTTGCTGCTGGCCCAATCCTGGTAGAGGGCTGTCGCCATCCAGAAACACTTTTCGACCTCCTCCCGGAAACTGAGATCTCCCGTAAGTCCGAGATACTTGTATAGTTCTACCTTGGAGTCGCAACAGTCAGCCCTGATCTTTGCTTCTTGCGGATTGGCTCCGCGCACATCCGCCAGATAGTCCAGCCAGTCGACCTCTTCCATGGCTCTGATGTAGAAAAACATCATCAGATAATTTCGGATTACCCTGGGCTCAACATGCATGTCCGTGATATTGAAGATGTTCTCGGACATAACGTGGGGCTTCATGCCGGCAGACGCCATGATTTCCAGGAGGAACCTGATCCGTTTGGAGTTCAGGAGGCCAGGGGGAAGAAACCCGATCGGATCCTCGTAGAGCTCTTGGAACCCGAGGTGCTCCATCCAGTCCTCGAATTCTACGAGAGTATTGTATCTGACCCCGGCGTCGCGCCGCCTGCGAATGAGCTTTGGAGCCGTAGTGAAAATGGCCTCCTCCATGGCCACGAGCTCTAGTTCCCGCGGGACCTCGAACCCGTAGAGCTTGAGATCGTCCGTCAGGAGGTCTCGCCGATTACCATAGGATGCGAGGCAGTAGTAGAGATAGAACTGGTGCGGGTACTCACGGCCATGGTAAGGCACGTGGAGCCCTATACGGGTCATCTGTGCGCGATGGAGCACCCTTGTGGGGATGACACGATACGGATGATCGAAGTGCGGGTGCTGCTTCGACTCTATCCTGCCGTTCCGGACATAGTTCCTGACCGTCGAGATGTTCATATTGGCACGCTCAGCGAACTGCTTCAGCGTGACAAAGTTTGGTTCTTTGGGATGCTCTACCGCAGGGCCACCGTCTTTAATGATAGATGGCGGGCCGGACACGTCGTCTGGTGGGACCAAGTCCATAGTATTTACACTTCTTCCCCTTCTGTGTAAGCGAATATATCTTAGGTAAGCCTGATTGTCCAGCTAAAACGTGTATCCGATTGCGGTATAAGTTAGTTAGACCAATACTAGACTCCAACCAAAGGAGAAAGGCCATGAAAAAGGAAATGTTCGAGAAGAAGGTCATGAGGCTTCTCGCGGTGACGCGGACCATGGACAGCATCAAGCGAGGCATCGAGGGCGGATTGCATGGAATGCTTCACGCTCAGGAAATGACCCTCAACGGCAAAATGGATGATCGACTCATCAGGGCGATCAGTCAGGCCACCAGGGAAGCGATCGCCAAGTACTCCGAGGAGATGTGCGCGGCCATCGGGACAGAGATCGCTGCCGGGTGCGCCGAAATCATGAGCGAGATTCTGGTCGACCAGGTGATCGAGATGTACGAGTCCCCGGTCATGCAGGAGTATCTGGATATTTCCCCGGCCCTGTTCGAGGCGGTAATTCCAAAGACCGAAGAGATCAACATAATGTTCGTCCCAAAGATCAATGAGTACGTCTCGCGGAGGATTGACGAACTGATGGCATAATCACAGAAGATGTGGCAGTACGCACATCTTCTTTTGCCTCCTATTTTTTACCCGTATTTCAGGTATAAGATCAATAGAGCCAATTACTTACACTTCAGCCGAGAAAGGAGTCTGAAATGCCCTGGATGATAATGACAATCACGCTGTATGTGCTGGGCGCGGTCATGGCTATCGCCTACCTCGCCAGTACGGAAGAAGACGCCAGCAGGGCAGAGATACTTGGCTGCTCGATCTTCTGGCCACTGTGGGTTCTTGTCATTGCACTGATGACGCCCATCAAGATCGCCATAGAAGAATGGGAAGAGAGGAGGGAGGAGAGATGAATATTCTAATCGTGGACGACGAAGAAGTATTGCGCGATATGACGGTGGATATTCTCGGTGCGATTCGGGACAAGCATCCAAGCCTGCCCGAGCTCCATATCCACACGGCCGAGAACGGCGCAATAGGAGCCCAAAAGGCGCTGGATCACGAGATCGACCTGGTCATCACGGATTACATGATGCCGCGCATGGACGGCCTCCGCATGGCTCATGCATTGCGCAAGAGAGGCTTTACGGCAATTATCGTGATGGTGACCAGCGCGTGCTTCGAAACCTCCACGCAGGCCGCAGCGGTAGGCATCGACCAGATTCACCCGAAGCCACTCACCTACCACTTGTTGGAGGACATTATCCTCTGGTTCCGGCAGAAGATGCTGGAGGTCGGCAGCCTAGGCGAGAATGGAACTGAGATAATCAACGAGATCAAGGTCGGCGATGGCGATGACGAGAAGACTAACGTGATCTAAGGGAGATTTCTGCGTTCGGGACAACTCCCAGGGCGCGAATGCGGTATAAGACAAGTGTCTGAGGTAAGCTGTGGCATTCGCCGCAGGCTTAGAAGTTGCAAGACTGGAATCTATAATGGCACGAGCCAGGGGAGAACAGCCATGTGATACCGTAAGGGTGGATGTGCCGGTCCGCTCAGACCAAGACAGATAAAACATGAGAGAGATGAAGATCTGCCGGCACGCGATCTTCTCTCTCTTTTACGCGGAGATGCACTATGTCCAGTAGGGACGAACCCGTACCACTGATATATTGGATGGTTCTGCTCTTGATCTTGGTCGTTGGACTGGCAATCAGACTGTCCATCATGATAGACCAGATGGAAAAGATGGAGGCCAGGATCGAGAAGATCGAGAAGATCGAGAAGATGGCCAACTGAAACTTCTGGAGGAGATGCGCAATGTCTGAGGAGAAAAAGGAGCCAAAAAAGCCGTTGTTTTCTGTAAGGATGAACCCGGGCGGCGCACGAACCGAGGCCTTCGGGCGGCAGGAGATGTTAAATGGCGCGAGGAATGCCCTGCGAGCGGCGGCGCGGCGGCAGTGTGGGTATTGCGAGTCGCCCGAAACTCACAAATGCTCTGTGTCCACGATGGTTGCAGGAACTTGGCTGCACCGATTCAGGAAATCGGACACCCCTTGTACGGCACAAATCTGTTGCACCCTCATCGTCCTCAGCGACAAGGAGCTGCTCAAGGAGATCGGATACCACGAGGGACAATGAGACCAAGGAGCGCGCCAGCGCCTAAATGTCGCGTGTGCGACACGTGGCACTGGAGGAAACACCACGAGGAGACTCAGCATGAAGAAAATTCCAGACAAAGTACGTCAAGCAATCCTGAGCCTCCTGGAGGAACGGAGGGAATCTGACGGCGGTTACGCACTCGTCACAGACGAGGATATGGTCAGATTTCATGCAGTAATGGATGCTCTGATCGCGGAGAAATGGGGATCTGATGCTGACGGTGATCGCCCTATGCAATATAAGTTGATCGACCGAACCAAATACTGGCCAATGCATTTCGATCCTGTACTTTATGCCCATCCTGGTTGTTCGGAACAAGAGCGGCGTGAGGCATTTCGTGAGAGACTCGCTAACTTACAGAGCGCCGCAGAGGACGTTGACAGGCACTTGCGTGTCGACGAGATGAAGGAATAAGGAATGGAGAGCGGGACAAGATGAAACAGGAAAAGATTGACGAACTCAGAGAGTTCTTCGAGAGCGACCGAGAAGACTCAGAAATAGCCGACATGGCCAGAATGAGAGTTCCTGGGCTCTTGAATACCATCGAGAACCTGGAGGGGCTCATCAAAGAGGCGAACGATCTAGCATCGAATGGGTTAGCACTTCTGGCCAGAATGGACAGAAATTCCAAGGAGGGAGAGGATGGTTGACGAAGAAGCGGTAGAAGAGCTGAAAGAGATCATCGAGCGGGCTCAGTCTGGTGATCTGCCAGAAGGATTCCTTTTCCTGATCGACAACGACAAGGTCAGGGCCGGGCATTGGGGCGGGGCAGAAGACGAGTCTGGGGACGAGAAGTTTGTCGAGATATTTTCCTGCGACTACGGCCCAGGCTGCCTTCTGGAGGACTTGTTGGCCGCTCTGGGGATTGATGCTCAGGGGGTATAAGAGATGCTCAAGAAAAAGAAGAAGGGCAAGAAGTTGGCCAGCAAGAAGAAGACCGCGAAAAAGAGCAAGAGGCTGAGCATCGGTGGTCTGGAAGGGGAGATCTACGCGATGCATGTGGCCGGCCGCAGTTACGAACAGATCGCGGGTGAATTCGCATCGGTAACGCCGAAGAAGGTCCGAGAGATCTGCATTAAGATCAATCGGAGTTTGGATCACGTCGAGATCAACATTCTGGATCCGAAGTCGATCAAGGCCGGGATGAAGATCTTGAAGAAGTGTCAGATCGCGATGCCATGGACCGAGTGCATGGGATCTCCGCCGGCATATGTTAGGAACGATCTGTTCGACAAAGAGCAGCTCGCCATCGTGGATCCGACCTTGGATGGGCACCTTCATCCGCACGGGGAAGAAACGCACGATATGTGGGGGTGGAAGACGAATGTCCCGTCTCCTTGCGGATCGGGGCATCACTGTTGGGGCGGAATCTGCGAGACGGCAGAGGAAGCCAGGGCCGCAGCGGATAGATGGCTATCGAACTTGGGTTACATCCTACTGGAGGGGTGACATGACGATGAGTTACGAGGTCTATCAGAATGAGAAGGATGATCTGTGGCAGTGGCGCATCGTCGATGACGAGGGAAAGGAGATCGCCCGGTCCCGGATCGCACATGGCCATCCAGGGGACTGCCACTCGGAGCTCATTCGCGTGAAACAGATTGAGCAAAAGCCAGAGAGGATTCCGCACATCTTCAACAAGCGATCCAAACGGGAGGGCTGACATGCCTAGAGCAAAGATCAAGTTCATCGGCGTCGGCTCTGCCTTCGCCGCGGCAGAGATGGGCAACTCCAACATGGTGGTCGAGTCTGACACCGGCAAGAAACTCCTGATCGACTGCGGGTTCCGAGTCCAGGACATGCTCAGGAACGCCTACGGGATCGGGAATGCCCAGGTAGGGGAGATCGACGGCGTGTACATCAGTCATCTCCACGCAGATCACATCGGTGGGATGGAGTGGCTGGCCCTGTGCACATTCTTCAACCCGAACTGCCCGCCGCCAAAGCTCTACTGCGTTGGAGGATTGATGCAGGAGTTGTGGGATAAGTCTCTGAGAGGTGGTCTTGAGACGCTTCAGGTCAGGGAGAAGATCGGAACGTCGGTCGAGGCGAGGCTGACCACGTACTTCGACGTTCAGCCTATCAATATCAACGAGAGCTTCACGTGGGAGGGGATCATATTCCGGCCCGTTCAGACCACACACGTCATGTCTGGCTTTCGGATCCAGTTCTGCTACGGCCTGATGATCGAGCCGATGCTGATGCCGAGAGCACCGGTTATTAAGCGCCGCATCTTCCTGACGGGGGACACGCAGTTTGTTCCGAATCTTGATAGCCTGTACACTACGGCAAACATTGTCCTTCATGACTGCGAGACGGGATTCAGGTCGGGCGTCCATCCACACTATGACGACATGAAGGAGCTCCCGGAGGACGTGAAGAAGAAGATCTATCTGTATCATTACAACGAGCCCAAGGCGCCCGATGCTGGTGCCGAGGACGGGTTCGGCGGGTTCATCCAGGTGGGCGACGAGTTCGAGATCTAGGAGATAGCCGTGGAAATCATCCTTGTAATTCTCGCATTGATCGGGCTCATAACCGTAGTCACCTTCGTTCTCTACGAGATCGAATGTGCGATCAAAGCGATCAAAGCCTTCAAGAGCAGGCCGCGACCAGATCCAAAGATGCCAGCTCACTGGAAGAGGAACACCGACCAGAAGCTCGTGAATAAGCCCTACGTGTACGTGGTGCGCGATGACGGGGCCTACATCAGGATAGAAAGGGAGTTCGGATTCCTCACGTTCGTCTGGGAAGACCAGGGAGTCCGCGCATTCGTGAGCCACTGGGACCCAAGGGAAAACCGGCAAGACTTAGAGTTGAAGGGAAACTTCTACGACGCAATAGACAAGGCCGACCAATGGTTCCATATGGGCAGGGATGTGACCCATAATATCAAAGTGGCATTCTGGATCGCCCACAACAAGGAACGGAGGGCCGGAGAGCATGCATAGCCCAAACGGTTTGGCCATCTACATGCTCTACAATGAGAGCATTCATCACGCCTACATTTGGACGGTGGCAGAACGGGACGATTACTCTGCGCGCATGAAGGCGGCAGATGGAATGCTCAAGGGCCAGAGGGGCAGGCTATTCACGGGGCCAACGGGTGTCGATGCGATGGACTTCATGTCTGTCATTATCGGGAGGAAGAAAGACGATGGGGAATCCGATTGATAACTGGAAGCTTGATGAACTAATCAATCTCACCGAGAAGTGCCACGAGGTGACGGTCATGTGGTTCGCCAAAGAAGGCCGGCCCCTGAAGGGTTCAGATCCAAACGGATCGCCGGATCTGATGCTTCCCTTGCTTAAAGAGCTTAAGATGAGGCGTATGGCCCAACACAACATGAAGATCGACGAGGCGATGAGGTTCGTCTCGGAGAATGAAAATGGACAGGGCGCGACCTCCCCCGAGGCCCTGTCCGCCGCGCTGAAGATGACCGTCGCCGATGCGACAGCGCTCATGATTGTTCTGGAGTATGCCGACATGATCGAGCGAAGATCAATTGGAGATGACAATTAACGGAGGGAAGGGAGATGAATGAGACAACCAATCCCGCAAGACCGGAGTGGGAGCGTGTGCGAGATGAGCTGACCGAAGTGGACAAAGATATTGCAGATCAACATGAACGTGTCTGGGAAGTCCAAAGAAGGCTGTCAGATCAGGTACGGGCGCTGCTGGTCAAGATGATCTTCGAAGAAGAGCTTATTCCCAAGACTGGCTGGCATCTTCCGCCTCAGGAGGGCAAGGACCGGCTGGATATTCACCACGAGGCTTCGTCCCATGATGCCGCGTGGAAACCCCTGATCGAGGTTTGGTCGAACCAGGGTTGGCCGCACGGCTCTCTGGTGCTGACGGGTACCGAGCTGGACGAGGAAGTGGCACTGCGTATAGACGACAGTGAAATGTCGATACTTTTCAAGCCGCCCTCTCGGTTGTCGGAGTTTCTCAAGTCTTATGGGCTGACGGTGCAGGCGGATGCGCTGGCGGAGACGAAACGGGGGCTGGAGGAATCACTGCAAGTGGTGGAGGCGCTGATGAAGGCGTTGGAGGTTGACTAGGAGGAAAGGAGATGGACTCAACAGAAGCGAGAGCGCGGGACCTGTCCCACAAGGTCGGGACGGCGGCTCATGAGCTGGCGAGACGAAACAAGACTGAGCGGTCGGTCTGGGCCGACTTCGTCTACATCAAGGAGATCCACCCGATCATCTTGGCTGCACTGAAGGCCGATGATGAGAGCCTGACAGTCCTGAAAGCAGGACTGGACACGGCAATCAAGTGCGGTGACACTCAGCGCGAGAAGATCAAGGACCTGGAGAAGTACCGGACGAATCTGATCCGGGCAATCGGGTCTGTCATGCATGAGTGTAGCAAGAATAAGGACAAGCCTGAACTGCTGACAGGGGCGATTAAGAAAATCGTCATGAACGTCCTGGCGCCTGACACCTGCCACAAGTGTTATCAGAGAAAGGTTGAGTTCGAGTCGCCAGACTTCCTTTGCAAAGAGTGCTCCCTAGGGGCCAGGAGGCAGAGAGATGGGATATAACCGAGAACGCCTCATGCACCTGTTCAAGATGGAGAACAGGCACTACGATATGCTCCTGGAGTACAGGGATGCCAGGAAGATCTATTTCTCGAGGGAAAGGGAAGGGCGGGCGGCGTTCATCTTATCCATCGTTCTCTACGTCATCGCCTCATACACAGGGAATGGCTACACGCTGACGTTCGCACTCTTGATGACAGTGCTCGGATGGGCGCACTGGTTTGCTACGGCAGAGGCGAGAGACAAGCCTATCCGAGTTGCGAAAAGCATCTTGAGGCTCAGAAAAGGCATTGGCTTGCAAAGGATGGTCGTCGAGAAGGATGAGGTCCACGACTTTCTCCCGCATGGACTGGTCCATCTTCGGAAGAAGATCGAAGATGTGAAAAAGGAGATCAAGGAAATTGGCTAGACAGACGGTTGCAAGAAAGCTGTCCAGGCAGGCAGCAGTCACGATTTCGGGAACAACATTCGGCCCAGACTCGAAAGAGAACACCAGAATTGTGGCCGAGATCATTGAGAATACATTCAATGGCACCATGTCGGCCCTGGCCAGAGTAGCTGAGGCCAGGGTTGCGGACGAAAAAGTCACCATGAAAAAGCCGTCCGGCGTTGTCGGCCTGCACCAGTGTCAGAACTGCGAGGAATACTGGCTATACGAGTCTCTGGGTGAAATACACAAGCTCTATGAGCGAGTCCAGCCCGGCGAGATCATGCCATCGGGCGAGTGCCCCAAGTGCGGATCGGTGTGTCATCCGGTGGAGAGTGACGAAACGGTGGAGGGCAAGGACGATGGCAAAGAGTGAGCTCAAGGCCCGGTTTGAACCTGGATACTATTGGGTGAAATTCTGGAGCCGCTCGGAGTGGGAGATCGCGTGGCTCCGGCTTGATATGCCCCAAACAGGGGTGGAGGCAAATACAGGATTTGGTTCAAGGCTACTCGAACTTCCAAAGGACGAGATTGGGTATAAGGTGGAACGAGAAGCCGCTATCGTCATTCCGGAAACCAAACAGCTCGCTGAAGATGCAGAATTTCTTTTGTCTCTTATCCCGGTATGGGCGCGTCATTCTGAACCAGGCATGCATACAACTGCATATGGGACTGGAAGTTACCAAAGGGACATGGCCATCGTGGACCGTGTCAAAAAGATCAAGGAGTCAATCGAGGTGACTCTCCATGGGAAAGACAAAGAAAAGGGGTAAGCACAGCAGCATCTCCAAACACTTGAGGCGATTCGCGTCGAAAATGGAGCGTCTCGGCGCGAAAATCATCTTGGGCGTGCCCGAGTCCGCACGCCACAGATATGCTCCGGGGACAGTCCGATTCTCCAAAGATCTGGATGGGGGAATCGAAGTGAAGGCCTATGATGGCAAGGGCCTCCGGAAGATCTTCATCCTAACCAAAGACAAAGCCTCTGTCCTTAAGGCGATAGGAGAATCGACATGAGCACGGCAATCGCGATTGACCACAGCGGGTCGTTCGCAGACGACATTCGCGGGAACAAACTGATTGAGCAACTCAGGATGGAGATGGGGCACGAAAAGGTGCGCTTGATCTTTTTCACGGGGACGGTGGATTTTGATGAAGTCGTGGACCTCTACGAGTTAGATCTCGGGAAACTAGATCTTCGGTACGGAGCGTCGTCCTTGAATAGGATGGGCGAATTGCTGAGGAAAGACCCTGTAGACCATCTGATCCTCATCACGGATGGATACCTTGGCAGCATCCCTGGTGCCATGGAGAGGACGGCAGGAGCCATTACCGTTCGCATGTATCAAGATCCCGACTTCCTAGGGATGAAGATGTTCGAGAAACAGCTCGGGGACAGCAATGTATTTTTCGAGATCATTCCTCAGCCAGACGATGCGGAGGCCTAGGGATGGGTAGAGGGAAACTAGCCAAGAAGAAAGAAGAGATCCAATTACACAAGGCGCTGTGCTTCAAGCTGAAACAGCAGAGAGATACACTGAAGCAGGAGCTTATCGTGGAGCGCCTTAAAGTCAAAGACACCAAGATTACGGGGGACGAAAGGTTACGGATGGCCCAAAGGGCTCAGTCCGCCCATCGTCAATCCCGGGACGAGGTAGAACGGCTTAGGTTGCAAATTCACAGGATGGCCAATGGCGAGACCCTCCCGTATGACGCTCGGGAAGAGATCACGATGAACAAAGAGCTCTTCGATAGGCTCCCCGAGTACAGCTACTCGCTCCCCGACTTCGTTGATCGCACGAAAGGCTTTATGTGGCGCAGGAAAGAGACGCCGCCATGGTCTCCGTACTTTGGTATCGCAGACGAGTGGCTTGTAGGAGAATTTTTAGGGAAAGCCGAAATGTCACTTAAACGGATGGTCAAAATTAAATGGTATAAGGTTATTCTCAAGGGCTAGTTACGGTCCAACAACAATCACTGGAAATGGAGGCTACAGGAAATGCCGAATCCCAAACGGAAGCGGGCATCCAAACGAAGCAAGAAAAATAAAAGCCAGAAACGGAAGGCGGCGCGCAGGGCCGCCGAAGACAAGGGGCCGGATGAGCGCCTCCGATTCAAAGTCAATACGGATCTTCCGGACGTTCCCGGGATCAGAGCTCCGAAGTGCACGGTCATCTCCGACAGGAAAACCGTTTTGGGCCACGAGAAGGCGTACAGATACTGCGCACTGCCGATTTTCGCCGGCGAGCGGGATATTTCCGAGGACCACGTCCAAAAACTCTGGGACCGCATGAAGCGCGGATCTTTCGACGACAAACTGGTCACCCTGGCTACCTGCCGATACGACCACGTCACATACAAAATCAACGGCCAGCACACCTGTTGGGCCTTGGTCAACATGCCATCAGACTACGAACTCCAGGTCCGCGAGATCAGTTACAGCGTGGACACCAAAGAGGACCTCAAGTCGATCTACAGCATGTTTGACCAGAGCTTGCCGCGGTCAGAAGGGCATCTCACCAAAGTGCGCCTGGCCGACACCGAGGTCACAACAGGTGTCCACATGTCCCTCATTAGCGCCCTGGTTTCAGGGATGAAGATGTGGCTATTCGAAAAGTCCACAGATCGCAAGCGTCACCGCAACGAAGAGATGGCGATGCTTGTAAAGGAGCACTCCCAGACCTTTCGCTCCGTTGCGCTTATGCTCCAGGACAACAAAGACAGCATCGGCGACGTGAAAAGGCAGCCCGTAATCGCCTGCATGATGGCGACCTACGACAAAGTGCCGCGGATGGCCGGCCAGTTCTGGGGTCCCGTCATCACCGGTCTTGACCTCACCAACAAGACCGATGCCAGGTGGAGACTCAGGAAGTATCTGGCTGACCACACCACTGGCGCCACATACCGGGTCAACATGAAAAAGTCCGCGCCTCCGGAGGTGATGTACCGTGTGTGCATCAACTGCTGGAACAAGTGGCGCAAGGGCGATCCGATGAGCATGACGCCTAAGGCGACCAAACTTCGCGTGAGGGCGCAGTAGTTAATTGCCTGTCCAAGACGGTCGATATTGGGTTCAAACCTCGGTATCGGCCGTCTTTTTTGTTGATAGTCTGGGGATAACTACTCCCGAGGCAGGACCCACAACACTAGGAGGACTCAAAAGTTGGAAGCCTTAACGTCAAACAGCCTCATGTATTGGTCGGCTATCTGCACCGCGGGTGGATTTGTGTTGCTCGTCGTCAGCATGACGATCGTGGCAAAGGGGAAAGGAGAAGCCGAGGATTTCGTAATCTTATTCGCAGCTATCGCATCGATCTGGACGGGCCTTTCGTTTTTCCTGCTCGTGACCGGTCTTCTCTGGCACATCGTCCTGTCGATCATCGGCGCATTCAAGTGAGGCTACCATGGACAACCGAGTACCGAGGGTAAAATCAGAAGACTACAAAAAGGAAGATGACAGCGAAGACTGGACTGCATACAGGAAGGCCAGGATCGAGAACGGAGAGATATGCCACGTCTGCCAGTGCGACTTCATTATTTTCCCGAAAGGGAGGAAGTGGAAGTGCGGTGACTGCAAGAGACTGGAGGAAGATCAGGGCGAGGTCACCAGCAGGAAATTCGTCAGGTGTCCGAAGTGCGGACTCCAATGGGACCCCTATCACTCCGAGGAGTATGATCTATTCGAGGACGGAGATCACGATTCGTCATGCGAGTGCGGATGCGACTTCCGGGTATCGACGAACGTGACCCACGCATTCACAAGTCCTCCGCGGATTCAAGAGGAAGGCGGCAAAGAACCTGAGGAAGACGAGGCGGAGGAGTAGCCATGGCCATCCCAGAAGGACACAGAAACAACTTTGAGACGCTCCGTCGGGCCTTCAAGGACGACAGTATCGCCCTGATGGAGTGCACAGACGCAAAGACCGGAAAACCTGTATTTGTCGTCTGTGCATCGAACATGACCTGGAATGAAGAGATGGGCGAGCCAGCATACGAGTTCATTCCCATCGCGAGGATGTTCGACGGGAACCCCTACGAGGAGGTCAATCCTCCGGAGTCAGAGTTCGAGTCGTCAGAAGGAGATAAGTATGTCTGCGACAAAGACAAAGAAGAAAAAGAAGAAGGGCCGCCGTCCGATGCCGGAACTGAATCGCTGGGAGAAGGAGGGGGCGATCCAGTGGGATGATAGCGTCAAGTTCAAAACGAAACTATTGATCGACGCCAAGAGTTACAACAGGTGGGTAAACAAGCAAATGCCCATGCTCACAAAGATGAAAACTTCGGACGATTCCGCTAAATGCGAAGAGATCTCGATCGGCCAGTGCAGACTCTACCGTAGGATTTTCCACACCCACAGGTGGGACTCGGTATGGACATATTCGTTCCTGGCCGCGCCCTCCGGCTTCAATTGGATCCGTAACGGCCTCCGGGTTGCTCAGGGGGCCACCAAACAGGGGATAGTATACTTTACCGGCCCCGTGAACGTCCCGGTCTTGAGCAGGGAAGGAGGCGGCACCTGGATGAGTCTGTCGCCCAACGAAATCATGACGCTCAGGCCTGGCATCAGGAAGGCCAAGGGCAACGTAGTCATTGCCGGGCTCGGAATGGGATGGATGGCGCGAAAGGTGTGCGAGAAGAAGAGCGTCAAGTCCGTGACGATCGTGGAGATCAACCCGTACATCGCCGCATATTTCGGAGAGATCTTGAAGAAGGACTTCCCGGAAGTTAAGATCGTGATCTCAAATGCATGGGATTACCTCAAGGGAAGATCAAAAAAGTTCGACTCGCACCTGTTCGACATTTGGAAAGGGTACGGGCACGAGTGCGAGAAGTTCAAGGAGTTCCAGAAGAAACATCCCGGAGCATGGGCTTGGGGATATTATCCTCTGTGGTGATGGGTAAAGAAATGGGGCTCTCGCCCTTTTTCTTTAGCTAGGGGCGGAAGAAAGTCCCGGATTCATTTCCCGGAAACTTTCTTCTAACGCTTTAGATCTTCAGGTCTTAAGAGTCTTTCTATTGCACGATCTCTCCGCTCAAGCGCGGTCTTACGCTTCTCCCAATCCTTCGGCCTAATTGCCTTCTCTTTCTTTTTTGATCTTGCCATTCTTTCTCCCCCATTCGATCCACCGTTCTACCATGAGCTCGACGTTACCTCGTTCTTTCTCTGGAACAGGATCTTCATCTGTGATGAGCTTGAGGGCCCAAAACCAATGGGTCGGGCCCTCGTCTGTTTCTAATCCACTGGCCATGTCATCGAGAAGGATGGGGATAACGTCCTTACCCATCTCGACGATTTTACGATGGTTCTCATTAAAGAACCTCTCGGTGCCGGATATGTTTTTGGTCTCTCTGATCCACTGTTCCGCATGATCGAGGAACCTTTCGAGCACCGAGAGTTCGTCAGCTCTCATAATGCTCCCTCCATAGTTTTGGCTATTATAGCCAGTTGCGACCATCATAGATAGCTCCTTGTCTCCGCCCATTTAATGTAGTCCTCCGGCGATCCTCCCTGCGGCTTAGGTTCGGGCGTCATGGTTCCCCACAGGCGCTCGATGACGAACGAGAATGGCCACGTGCGGCAATCCTCATTTACTCCGTTCGTTGATATTTCATAGTTCAGGGCTCGCAGGAAGAAGAAGAAGGCGCTGTAGTCCCACTCGAAATTGATGAATAGCGAGTACTTGAATGATGCTGTGTCGAACTCGCCCCAAGTCCACCCGCTATCGTATTTAGATATGTTCCTCCGGATGTTTTTGAACATATATTCTAGAAGCTGAAAGTAGGTAGATGATTCGCCCAGGAAGGCGAAGATCTTCTTTCCAAGCGTCATAGGTAGTTCCTCTTTATAGCCCACTTGAACCAATTATTCAAGCAATGGTCCCCTTTCTTCGTTTTCATACTCCGGATGTAGAATCCGGATATGTTTGCGTGTATGCGAAGAACTTCGAGAAGCTCCATGTGCCCCCATGCCTCCTGCTCTATCTCTGGGGAGAAATAGAGGTAGTTTTGATTGAGCCATCTTATCAGCGAGCCAGCCCAGGACACTTTTCTTCTAGCCAGCGTCTTCAGAACGATCCTGATGGCGACCGTGGGCATCCGGGACAGAGGCTTGACGAACCTGCTGTTGACTATCTTGTCTCGCAACTCCGGGCTGATGGGAGTCCGGCCATATCCAGATACACCCATCGTGTAGACCGCTCTTGCCACAATCCGCCTGAACTCTGGCGTATCGTACCAGAAATCCATGATCATCTCGCCTAGGCTCATAGGGCGCTCCGGTTCATCGAAACGGCGTATCCGTACCATTTCAGGGCCAGGTCGCCCAAGGTTCCTTGCGGCCTACACTTTGCTCCCTGGATCAACTCGATGAGCCAGATGTAAATCAGCAACTGTTGTTCGGAGGCCGGAGTTTGCGGTTCCGATTTTTTCGCATCTAACCGCCAGACGGCTCTCGCGGCAGTTAGTCCCCCGCAAACGACCTTCAGCACAAAATCCCTGCTGGCGTCTCGCATTATCTTTTTGTACCAGAACGTCTTCATGGTTCCTTTTTTCCACTCAGACCATACGTCGCCCAGGTCGACGACTCTGCTCTGGCCGTATGTGGTTAGATTCATCCCGATGATTACGAGCATCCTGACGCATTTCCATGTGTCATTATCGCCCATGCCCTCCTCGTGCATGAACTTTGAAATCTCCCAGCCGATACTAATCTTTTTATTTTTACTCATGGGGTTTCCTTTTAGAAGTAACAGCCGGACGGTGGGGTGCCCCTTGCAATCGTCTCCTCTGCGGACTTCCTCTCTTTAATCCAATTCTTATACGTATTGCCGAGAGTCTCCTTGTACTCGGCCCGAAGATCAGGACAGGAAAGGTATCCCAGTTCGTGGCCGATCAAGATCCACCTGACTGTTTCGCTCGCCGCCGCCTGGACAACAGCCTCGGGCCGCGTAGTTTCCAGGAGGTACTCCTGCCTAAGAAGCAAAAGGTGGACAATGATAATGGGAAAGATAGTCTCTCTGGAGACTGATGTATATCTAAAATACATCTCGCGAATGATGATGCGGAATGCAACTATCCTATTAACTTCGTTCATGAGATTTCGGAATGACGGGCAATCCTTGATCTCTATGACGACTTGTTTGATTGGTGTGTACTCATCACAAATCTCCGCGTGGAACAAATCGATCTCTTGGAGAATCCTGTGGACCTTTTCTCCGTACATAACGTCCTGAACGAGCAATCCCATATTCATGGGGAGCCTCCCGGGTTGCTCATCTTATACCGTTAGAAGTACAGGAAATTCAGAATTCTATAGCCAAGGTCGGGCGGGTCTGAAATCTTTCCACAGTTCGATATGATTTTATCGTACTCGATATTGGTGAGGGTTCGCTCATCAATAAATCGCCTGGCCTGCCTCATCTGGTCATCGTAGGCCGCGCTTTCGACAATGGAAATGGCCGTTGCCATCACTGGGCTAAAAACCATTGGCTTGGCGAATACGCCAGTCATAACCTCTTCGCCCCGATCACTTTCTTTCTATTGGTCCTGGTCCTGGGCATCCCGCGCCGGCCGATAATAAGTCCAAGACTGTCGCGGCGTTTCTTTTTCTTCTTTTTACTTGGAGCAGGAAAGAGATCTTTATCCCAAACGAATAACAGCAGACGGGCTCCGAACGTGTCTCTGAATTGGAGCTGAGCCACTAAAACCAACCTCCTAGACTCGGCTATGCGAGGAGAGTAAGGGGAGCCCCTGATTTTGCGCATCCTCGAAAGGCTATTCATATAGCTATTTTTTCTCCCACCTGGCGCAACAGCCGAGGGCTTCGACGGTGGCGAGCTTGCCGGCTGACCCGGACTCGCCAACGCCAACCTGCACGACAAGGCAGGTTCCTTTGCCGTCATCGATCTTGCGGTAATACTCGCAGATGTTGCAGCTTGTTCCGCCCTTGACTTCGGCCAACCCGCTGTGCTTCGGGTCCACGGCGTCCAGGTGTTCGCCGTCTGGCTGATGCATCCTCTTGGCGTGCACCTTTCCGTAGACATGGTAGCCGCAGGTCATATCCTTCGTAACGGCTATGTTCACGTCGTGGATTTCGCACTGCTTTTCTCCAGAGATGAACATCATGCAATTATCGCATTTCTTGCGGGATCCGTCCGGGTTCGGATGTACAT
>LAZR01000212.1_pt1 | contig 59030 bp, 54 predicted proteins | sample 329461 | NCBI WGS metagenome assembly LAZR01 (sample SAMN03002196, study PRJNA259156) | marine sediment metagenome | biome: sea floor; feature: Hydrothermal impacted sediments; material: marine sediment; isolation source: Loki non-amplified sample from Loki's castle hydrothermal vent sediment ... | reverse complement strand
CCATGCTGCCACCTAGTGATGTCTTGGTGCATATTAGCACCTCTAATTAGGTGGCCAAATTCACTATGCCACTACAATCAGGTCAGCGCTTGGACAATAGACCTACTTTTAAGAAGGGCACGATAGTTTTACAGCCATACCGCGAAGTCCTTGTCCACTCACTTCCTTTGTCATGCCCACCTTCAGAATGTCCCTCCAAATACATCTTTACTGTACGCTTGCGCACATAGGGCCGTTGAATTTTTAAAATACAGCGCAGAGCATGTATCGTTAAATTACTTTCCGGTATCAGTTAATCACTACAACCTTATCCAGCGGCTTTTAATCCAAGCTCACCGAGCCCTTACGGCTGTATGCGTCCCCTTATACTGATTCACTATTTCGTCATCTCATGCTATCGGGTAGCTGCTCTTTAGCGCGGTTGGCATCGATTACGTCCTTGCCCATAGGTTTCTCCTATGAATTCGGCCTACGGTTTAGCTTAGTGCACCCTTATTTAACTTTAGCGGAGCTGTGTCACAGGGTTTGGTGCTCGGTTAACGTCACAATCCAGTTATTACCGTTTTCTAGCAGCGCATAAAGGGTAATGGGCGCATCACGGTTCTGAAGGGTCAACGGGCTTGGCTTACCATTGATGGTATAACCCTCCTCGCACGTCACCGGAATAGATTGATGGTAGGAGCCATTGCTGCCACGTTGCCCATAGAGATGGAAGACGATAGGCGTGACGCCTCGAAACCTTTCTCCTTGACTATTAGCAGTGAGATGAATCTCGGTAGTATTGCGTGACGGCTGAGCATGATAAGAAACCGGGCTGCTGGAGTTAGCAACGTATCGGGCACTGTCATAATTCATCTCACGGCCCCCTCCTGGCGTCCAGAGCTCGCCGTTATTCATGAAGGCAATGGGGAAAAGCTGCTTACCACCCAGCCGTGGTGGTGTGTTGCTACGCTTATAGCCCAGGCTCCACCATTTATCGGTATTTAATGAAGCACAGGAGCCAAAAATGGAGCCGTATGAAAACGAGCTCACTTGATTTACAAAAACCAAATCAGCCACACGAGATGCCTCAAAGTAGACAGAACCAATAAAACTGCCGCCGAAAGCATTTTCGGGATTAGCGCCCATCGCTATATCGATACCGTTAAACTGCCCGGTGTAGCCGTCGACATTCGCTGAGGATTGACCGGTTAACCAGAGCCCAATACCGCTTCGCATGGGATACACATGGCCAACACGCCCTTTTGCTGTGTGCCCGCCGCTGTAGCAGCACACTCCTCCGCCATAAACCAATTGGTTTTCACCTAACACCTGCTCAGCATCAGGAACCATGGGGTACACGGTAATCGTATGGTTATCGCGATTAAAGCTACGAATCTTGTAGGGCTCACCCGCTGCTGAAATCCAGAAGGCGCGCTCAACCTGGTGAGCATCGCTGGGGATAACAGAATCAGCAGTGAGAGCAATAGTCGTGCTTTGCCAGAGGGTATTGCGCTCGAAATTGCTGTAGCCATTGGCCGTGACCTTATGCTGTTGGTTGGAGCGAGTCGAAGCCCCCATATCCACAGCGGAGATATTCCCCACTGTGGACATATTATTGTTACCAGCACCGAAATAAACTGCCCAGCCCGAACCAGCACTAACGCTAAAGTCACACAACCTAGCCCCTCGGCTGTTATCAATGCGAACGCCGTTAACGCCAGTCCGTCTAGACAGACTATTCTCTTTTGACACTCTTATATTAATCTTGCCCATCCATGTACTGCCCCGACAGTCCTTGACGGTCAATACATCATCCATGCTTTCCAATCCCTGAATGGCCAGGTCGAATCCATATACATAACGGAGGCCTTCAGCCATTAAGGGAATGCTCGTCCCGAATGAACCACCTGCATAAATCGGGTAGTCACGCGCTTCTGGCGTGGCACAGAAATTAAAAAATTGCTGTAAAGCATCGCCGCTATCATCATCCAGGCCACTCTCCAGCGCGCCAAAATGATACGGCGTTACCGTTTGCCCCGGCTGAAGCAGCCACTCGCCGATACGCAGGCCACTCCCTTCTGGCTGATAAATAAAGTTGCCGCCTCCTTTCGTGGAGCCCTCGTGATACCCCACTAAAATAGCCAGTTTGTTGCTACTCAAACGCGCCAGCTCTTCAGCACTCTCTACAAGGGTGATACCAGATTTTCTTCCAGGCATACCGCGAGGCTTCTGAAGATTGTTAAGACCTTCCTGAACTGAGTGGGGGTAATCGACTACATTGGGCATAACTACCTCTTTGCCTTCTTCCATGAACGTGATGCGCGTTGACACTATTGATGCCAGTGCATCAGCAAAACGACCGTCTATCAACCTTTGCATGCACCACGTTAAAACTACCCCTATAAATAGGTGGCTGACAACTATCGGTATCTCTGCCAACACGGTCGGGCTTATCGTAAAAGCGACTCCAAACTCGGCGGTAATTGTCACCACGTTACTTGCCAGAGGGGCTAAACCTTAGCAACGTGGCGCTCGTGGGGTTGGTGGGAATGGTGCGCAGCGCTACCGCACTGCCTAGCCGATTAGCAGCCATACCGATAAAGGCGGTCAGCGCTTTTCCAATCGGCGCTTTAAGGGCTAGCTCTTAGAAATTCAGTGAACATGGGAGGTAAAAGTTCATCGATATAGCTGTCATTGAACTCTACTAATCGTGCCAACGCCTCGGGGTCTGGCAACTTCACGTGGTGACGGTCTCGGAACACTAACCCCTCCTCACGTAACATCGAAAAGGTCCGACTCACGTGTACCGGGCTCATCCCCAGCGCGTCGCTAATCAACTGCTGAGTGAGCGGCATAATAAAACTATTGTCCTCCACAGCCTCGATCCGCTTGAGCCGCAGGTAGATTTCGTAAAGGAAGTGTGCAAGCTGCTCGTGGGCTGCATACTGGCCAAGATAGATCAACCGCTCGGAAAGTAGCGCCTGCTGACGAATTGCGGTAGCCATGATGCCGACGGCTAGGCTTGAACGTCCAAAAAGTTCAAAAAGCTGCTGATATGAGAGCGGATAGATCACTCCTCTGTTAATCATCTCCGCACTCGACAGCCGGCGCGTGAAGCCAAAATCTCGCATACCGATGATGTCGCCAGGAAGGTAAAACTTGAGGATCTGCTTCGAACCATTTTTCAAGTTACGATAGGAGTATGCCCAACCCTCCTTGAGCACGCAGAACAGATCAGCCTCCGCCCCCTCCTCCCATAATACTTCGCTGGCTGATATGTGCCGAGGGCTGAGTTCAAGGCCCATCAACAGCGCCTTGTCTTCAGAAGACAGCGCACCTTGGATGCTAAGACTCCGCATTACTACTGTATCGAGGAGTGCCACTCTATTACCTCTCAGGCAAATGATTTCTTAGCGTATTCTAAAACACAAGCTTACAAGAATAACTTAATATAAGTTAAATAAAATGCCTATTATCAATTGGTTGCGTAGATCGCTTGCCGAGCAAAATCAGCAAGAACCGCTTGAGACCTCACTTCACATTAGGCAAGCTGGGCTATCCGACAAGCGGATATAACAGAAAGAAAAGGTCCCGTTAGCGTGAATAGTAAATATTTGCGCGCTTTCTTAAATACGAGAACTACTGATAAGACAGAACAACTGCTTACAGAGCGGGCAGATTTGGCTATTGGTGATCTATGCTAAATCGGTACGGGAGAACATCCCTTCTCACATCCTCCAGCAGATTAAAGAGGAGGCATTTACTTTTATTTTTACCCCACTACCACCCAGCATAAATACAGGCGCTTGTGCGGACGTAGCTGCGATGCTAAGCGCCTCTATTTAGTGGTGTTAGCAGCGTGCTGTTGCTTGATGGGTAAGATTGTGGAAATTGATAAAGGCGTGTTAACCAGGGCCATAAATGCGTAGTTCCCATACCCCATCACCTACCGTCTTGGCGTCGCCCGTATTATCCGCTGCCAAACTGTTAAGGCTTGCTAGTACCTGCATCGCGGCTTGACGGTTTTTCGCTTTCGTTGCATCCAGCCAAGCTGGCTGTATTTTTGATCTTATGGAAGCGAGCATTTAATTAGGGTACGTAGTCTGGTTTTATTGAACCACAACAATACACACGCCCCAACTATAGGAAGTAGCCAACACCGCCAAAATGTATTGAACGGCCAAATAAGAATAGCAAAGCCAGCACAAAAAAAGCCCCTGACGAATCAGAGGCTTTTTTCATATTAGGTGGCGGAGGGACAGGGATTCGAACCCTGGGTAGGTTATTCACCTACGCCGGTTTTCAAGACCGGTGCATTCAACCGCTCTGCCATCCCTCCGGCTTACGGGTGCATATACTAACAGCTTTCCTTTTTAAGTCAACGCCTTTTAGTACAAACGTAAGCCAACGCGGGTAATTTTTCCGCCTTCCATATCGCTGACCACCCAATGAATGCCGTGCCAATCTACGTCATCCCCTAATACAGGGTGTCCACCTACTCGCAGCGCCATAAATTCAGCTAGGGTTATGTTCTGCTCGCCAGGGCTTAACGTTAAGCCATAGGCCTGGGCGACATCCTGCATCTGTGCGGTGCCATCCAGGGTAAAGGTACCGAAGAAGGCGCGCTCCTGCTTAAGCTTGGCATCGCCGTTAAACAGCCGGTTGAGGGCGTTTAAATCAGTAGAGCGGCCAATAACGCAGATTACGTCGCCAAGCTTCAGGCGCGTGCTTCCCTTGGGATGAAGCATGGTGTGATCGCGAAACAGTGCAGAAATCAGTGCCCCAGAGGGGAAGCGCAGTAAACGGATGGGCACATCGTCTAAATCTTGGTTCTCTACCCCATACACAAACAGCTCAAAATCGTTTTCCGGCAGTATACCCAGTGGGCCACGTCGGTTGGGCACGGTACCAACAGGCACCTCTACTTTTAGCCACCTGGCCATAAGCGTTAATGAGCCACCCTGAATCAGCAGCGACATCAATACCACGGCAAATGCCACGTTAAAGTAGAGCGAGGCGTTCTCGACCCCACCAATGACCGGGAAGATGGCCAGCACGATGGGGACTGCACCCCGCAAGCCTACCCAGGCAATAAAGAAGGTTTCTCGCCAGCGGAATTTGAAAAACGGCTTAATGGTAATTAATACCGCCAATGGGCGAGCGATAAAGATAAGTGCCAGCGCCACCAATCCAGCGGGCAGTGCGACATCCCATAGCTCACTAGGCGTTACCAATAAGCCCAGCACCAAGAACAGGCCTATCTGGCTGAGCCATGCTAAGCCATCGTGTACCGGTAGAATAAAGTTAAGGTGGCGACCGGGCTGATTACCAATCATCAAGCCTGCCAGGTAAATGGCCAAAAAGCCGCTGCCGCCCAGCACACTGGTCAAGCCGAACACACTGAACCCCAACGCCAGCGCTAGCATGGCATAAAGGCCGGGGGCGAGATCAAGCCAGCGCAGTAGCTTGGCGCTCAGCCAACCACCGCCAATACCAATAATTAAACCAATACCAAATTGCGAAGTGAAAAAAAGCAGTGTCTCAAATGGGCCTCCAATATCGCCCACCAGCAGTTCAACCAGCATCAAGGTCAGGAAAATCGCCATCGGGTCGTTGGTGCCAGATTCGATTTCCAGCGTTGCACTCACCCGCTCGTTAAGGTTAACGCCACGGCCACTCAGCATTGAAAAAACCGCTGCTGCATCGGTAGAGCCAACAATAGCGCCAACAAGCAAACCTTGAACCAGCGTCAGATCAAACACCCACATCGCGATTAAGCCGACGATGGCACTGGTAATAAAGACGCCAAACGTGGCTAAGGAGAGCGCGGGCTTAAAACCAACCCGGAAAGTTTTAAGGCGGGTACGCAAGCCACCATCTAACAAAATCATCGCTAACGCGAGGTGACCGATGGTAAAAGCCATCGTGTAGTCGTCGAAAACGAGGCCGAGTAAGCCCTCTTCGCCGGCCAGCATGCCAAGACCGAGGAAGATAAGCAGTACGGGGACGCCCATCATTGAAGATAAACGGCTCGCCAAGATGCTAAGCGCCATCAAGGCCCCGCCTATCAAAAAGAACATATAAATTGCGTCCATGACTCTCTTCCTCTACTTCAATACCGAGCTATTATTACATGTAACCATTGAATTTACTGTGCCTTCTCAGCGCATGCATGTGGTCAAAGGACTGGTCAGGAGCTTTCTAGGGCGGCTACACTTCGCCGTCACGACATTTGGAGTTACTGACTATGTTGCGCTGTCTATCACGCCATTGGCTGGTTGCTTTGCTCCCCGTCATTTTTACCCTATTATTTTTAAACTCAGTTAGTTACGCAAGTAATGATGATCAAGAAAACGGTCAAGAAGATGTCCAGGAAAGTACTACGCTGACACTGGATACGGAGGTGGTGGTGCCCCATGCTTTGTGGCTGCCTGCGGAAAGCATGGGCGAAGATGAAGCCCCTACTATGGCAATTACCCCGGCTCCCCCACTTGAACCACCGCCACTTAAAAACATTAGCCTGATGCTTGATTGGTACTTAAGCCCTCAGCATGCTGCATTGATAATAGCCAGAGAACGAGGCCTATATGCCGCGCAGGGACTTGAAGTTGATATCCAGTCCCCTGCTGACCCTTCCATTGCGATTAAGCTGCTAACCGCCGGAGACGTCGATTTGGCGCTAACTCGGCAACCTCTGCTGCATTTGCATGCCCATGAAGGTGCGCCTATTACTCGTATCGCTACCCTCATCGAGACCCCATTGACGGCGGTCATCGTCATGGGTGCAGAACCTCTGGAGGTGGAGAAAAATTTAGCAGGCTTGCATTACGGCTATACCACGCGGGAAGGCCTTAATCTGAGCATTCCACGCTTAGTACCACGCTCTGTGCAGCAAACGGATGATTACTCTGCTCCTGAAAATCTACACTTCGACCCTGCTAGAGCGCTAAGAGAAGGGCAAGCCGACGCTGTCGCAGATGGTTTTTTTCACTTTCTTCCCCCACAGCTAGCGACTGAAGGCATTACCACACATCTGGTTCGCTTCGATGCATTGGATATTCCCCGTTACGATGGTCTCGTAGTTTTGGCCAATAGCGACTCGCTCGTGCGGCGCGCCGATACATGGTCAAGGTTTGTACTCGCCGTTGAAGAAGCCAGCCACTGGATTATTGAAAACCCCACGGCTGCCTGGGAACTGTTAATAGCCGCTCACCCGGTGCTCGATAACGATATCAATACAGCTGCCTGGGATGACATCTTACGGCGCATGGCATTGAGCCCTGCTGCTCTTGATAGCAAGCGCTACAACGCATTAGAGACTTACTTACTGCAAAGGGGGCAGATCGATGCCACATTCCCCCTTTCACGGTTAGCGGTTGACCCGCATACGTTATAGCTCTCAAACGTTTAATCGTCAGCTGTAACGGTTAGCCAGACCGACCAGCAAAAACGGTTAGCAAAAACGATTAGCAAAAATGCTGGAGCAGTATGAGCGACACCACTCTGATTTTTGTCGATGTGGAGACGACAGGCACCCGTGCAACCCGCGACCGCATTACTGAAATTGCTGCCATTAAAGTAATCAATGGCGAGGTGATTGATCGCTGGTCGAGCTTGATTTACCCCGAATGCAAGGTGCCCGCTCAAATCAGCCAACTGACGGGCATCCGCGATGATATGTTGAGCGCTGCTCCGCGTTTCGCCCATATTGCTCAATCACTGCGGGAGTGGCTAGGTGATGGACAATTGGTGGCGCATAACGCTCGCTTTGACTACAGCTTTTTACGCAACGAATTTAAGCGCGTAGGGCAAGATTATCGTGCTCAGTTAATATGCACATTACGCATGTCACGGCGATTATCGCCTCAAGAGCGGCAGCATAACCTGAAAGCCCTGCTCAGCCGGTATGGCATCACGCCGGTTCGCCATCACCGGGCGGGGGACGATGTCTCAGCGCTGTGGTCGCTCTGGCAGGCTTGGCAGGCCGAACACAGCGCTGAGACATGGCTCACCCTGCTGGAGGAAGAGCGCCGCCACCGCACCTTGCCGGCACACCTGGATAGCGCCCAGCTAGAAGCGTTACCCTCCACCCCGGGGGTTTACTTACTCTACGGCCACAATCGCCTACCGCTTTACGTTGGCAAGAGTATAAATCTACGCAGCCGCGTATTAGGCCACTTTCAGCGCGATCACCAGGATGATAAAGAGATGCGCCTTGCCCAGCAGGTGCAGCATATCGAATGGGAAGAGACCGCCGGTGATTTAGGTGCTCAACTTCGCGAAGCCCAACTGGTCAAAACATTAATGCCGATAATGAACCGACAATTGCGACGGCAAAGCAAACTGACGACCTGGCACTGGCCTGAAGGCGCCCACGAACCTGAGCTACTTAGCGGCAACGCTCTTAGCCAGCCGCATCAAGGCATGCTGTTTGGCTTATTTCGCAATGCAAGAGAGGCCAAAGGCGCGCTGCGCAGCATTGCAGAAGAGCAGCAGCTTTGCCCGCAGGTACTGGGGCTTGAAAAAGGTAAAGGCCGCTGCTTCGCTAACCAATTGGGCAAGTGCCGTGGTGCCTGCAATGGGCAAGAGCCCCTAGCTGAACACACACAGCGCTGCCAAGCGGCCTTACAGCAGTTGCAGGTTAACGTTTGGCCTTGGCCGGGTAGTATTGCGATTGAAGAGCGCCCGGCAGGTAATGCGAAGCCTGCTTGGCACGTTATTCATCAATGGTGTTATTTGGGCAGTGCAACAAGCTTGGCACAGGCAAAGCAGCTGGTGGATACGCCCTCAATTTTTGATGTTGATAGCTACCGAATTTTGAACCGCTTCCTGCGCCACCCCGAACAACATGGATTAACCGTCACACCGCTTGGATAAAGGCATCAACCGCCTGCTGGAAGGCTTCTGGCTGGTCGGCATGCAACCAATGCCCGGCATTTTTCAACGTGACCACACGGGCACTAGGCAACACTTCACGCAAACCGGGTAGCATGTCATCAGCCACATAGTGGGAATCGCTGCCGCGCAGCACTAGCGTGGGGCCTTCATAAGGCTGCTCACCATCCGGCAAGCCAATAATATCGCTGTAGCCGCACTTGATATAATCCAAGCCTACCCGCAGCGCCATCACATTTTCATCGTTACGCACTAGGTTGGTGGCTAAGAACAGACGCGTAGGCCGGGAATCGACATGCTCGCCCAGCAGCTCATCAGCTTCGCGGCGCGTTTTCGGCTGCCCGTCGCGCACGCTCTCTAATGCGGCAAACACATCATCGTGTCCATGCTCATAAGCCACCGGGGCGATATCCGCGACAATCAGCGAAGCGACCCGCTCCGGGGCAATGCGCGCCAAACTGATCGCTACTTTGCCGCCCATTGAGTGGCCAAGCACATGGGCATGCTTAATCGACAGCTTATCGAGCAGCGCCATGACGTCCTCCGCCATGGTGGCATAGGCCATACCTTCTGCGTGGGGAGAACGGCCATGATTACGCAGATCCACGGCAACCACTCGGCGGCTGCGCTGCCACACTTTCAAATGTGAGCGCCAATTATCAGCGCTGCCTAGCAAGCCATGAATCACTACCAGCGGCATTGCATCCACCGCCCCCTCATCAGCGGGCAAATCGATACAGTAAAGATCAACGGTGGCAATGTCAGTCATGCGAGCTCCTAAGCGTTTGTGGCTAATAAGCGATGATTAAGCGTTACGCTGTGCGTGGTTCGCCATCTTCCTGCCCTGTCCATAACACTAAGCGGCGCGTTAGCCACGCGAGCAACAGACCATAAAGCGGCAAAAAGAAGAGTAGGCTAATAGCCAATTTAATCACATAGTCGACGGCCGCAATTTCTACCCAGTTGGCAGCCATAAAGGCGTCTGGGCTGTTATAGAACGCGGCGGAGAAGAACGCAAAGGTATCCGCAAGGTTGCCAATCACTGTTGAACATACCGGTGCTACCCACCAGGCCCACTGACGTAAGCGGTCAAATACCTGCACATCCAGCAACTGACCGATCACATAGGCTAAGAAGCTAGCCAGTGCGATACGGGCAACAAACAGGTTCCATTCAGACAATGCCTCAATCCCGGCAAAGCTGCCGCGGGGAAACACTACCGACACCACATACGAGACCACTAACGCGGGGAACATAACGCGAAGAATAATCGTACGCGCGGGCCCCTTCCCAAATAGACGTACCGTCAGGTCAGTGGCTAAGAAAATAAACGGAAAGCTGAACGCACCCCAGGTGGTATGAAAACCAAACAGGGTAAAGGGCAACTGAACAAGATAATTACTAGCGGCAATAATGCCGATATGGAAAATCACCATCACCAATAGGCAACGACGGTGTTGAGCATCACTCAATGCGAACATGCAGGCAGGCCTTTTTTTAATGATAAGAGGGGTTAGGGAACCCTCGTGATAGTCGGCACACTGCATATAGCAAAGGGCGCCGCTCGGGGGCAGCATTATACGGTTTCTGCAGGGTATTAAAAGTCACAGCATAAAATGCCGCCCTTAAGGCTGGGCGGCTTGAGTCAATCAAGAGGCGTGGCTTTATCTGCCGCCCCTACCGAGCCCTCGCGCATGGCAGTATGAACATCTGCCAAACTGGTCGGGTCATCGATGGTTGAGGGAATGCCGTACTCTTTGCCATCGGCAATTGTCCTCAACAGCTTGCGCAATATTTTCCCCGAGCGGGTTTTGGGAAGGCGATCCACCACTAATACCTGTTTGAAACAGGCAATCGGCCCAATATGTTCACGTACCCTGGCAATTAACTCTGCTTCCAGCGCCACCTCATCGCCATCAAATCCATCTTTAGGGATAACTAAACCGATGGGGATTTGGCCTTTCAGGTCATCATGAATACCTATCACCGCACACTCAGCCACTGCTGGGTGCGCGCCGACGACCTCCTCCATTTCTCCGGTTGAGAGTCGGTGACCTGCTACGTTAATGACATCATCGGTGCGCCCCATAATAAACAGATAACCTTGCTCATCAAAATAGCCTCCGTCGCCAGTTAAATAGTAGCCTGGGAACGTGGCCATGTAGGCTGAATGGAAACGCTGAGGGTCGCGCCATATGCCAGTTAAACAGCCAGGCGGCATCGGCTGTTTGATCACCACGCTGCCCTGTTCCATCGGCTTCGCCAGCCCACCTTCACGATTGAGCACCTGCACGTTGAAGCCAGGTACGGGGTAGGTCGCTGAGCCTGCTTTGGTTGGCATTGGTTCAATGCCGGGTAAGTTGGCCGCAATGGGCCAGCCGGTTTCGGTTTGCCACCAGTGATCAATCACCGGCACGTCCAACAGATCATCCAGCCAGTGGAAGGTAGGCGGGTCGAGCCGCTCCCCGGCCACATAAAGATGCTTAAGGCTGCTGATGTCGTAATTTTGAAGCAGTTTGGCGTCGGGATCTTCTTTTTTAATTGCCCGAAATGCAGTGGGTGCAGTGAAAAAACTGGTCACCTTATACTCTTCAATCAAGCGCCAAAAGCTGCCCGCATCGGGGGTTTTAACAGGCTTACCTTCGTAAACGACGGTGGTGCAGCCATGCAACAAAGGGGCATAAACAATATAGGAGTGCCCTACTACCCAGCCCACATCTGAAGCAGTAAAGAATACATCCCCCGGCTCCACCGCATAAATCGCCTGCATGGAGTAAGCCAGCGCTACGGCATAACCGCCAGTATCGCGCATCACCCCTTTGGGTTTCCCTGTCGTGCCTGAAGTATAGAGGATATAGAGCGGGTCGGTACCCTTCACCGGCACGCACTCAGCAAATGGCGCCTTGGCTACCAACGTTTCCCAGTTGTGGTCACCTTCCGCTAACTCAACACGCAGTGCTTCACGCTGATACACCACACAGGCATCGGGTTTGTGAGCGCTTAAACTGATCGCCTGGTCGACCATTGGCTTATACGGCAACACCTTTCCCAGCTCGATACCACACGAAGCGGCCACCACGACTTTAGGCTCGGCGTCTTCGATACGTGCCGCCAGCTCATGAGGCGCGAAGCCTCCAAACACCACTGAATGAATAGCACCTAGGCGGGCGCAAGCATACATAGCGATCAGCGCTTCGGGGATCATCGGCATATAGATAACGACACGATCGCCCTTCTCGACGCCTAGCTGCGCCAATGCGCCAGCAAAGTAGGCCACTCGGTCGCGCATTTGACGATAAGTGATTGTTTGCTTAGCTTGCGCCGCAGGAGAATCCCAGAAAATAGCCGCCTGCTCGCCCCGGCCGTTTTCGACGTGATAATCCAGTGCCGCGTAGCAAAGGTTCATCTCACCATCGCTAAACCAGCGCGCATGCTTGTGTGAAGAGCGGTGTGAAGAGCTGTGTGAAGAGCTGTGTGAAGTGACCTGCTCATCGTAGCTGAGTATGGTTGTAGGTGGCGTGTACCAGGGAATGCGCTTGGCCTGTTCTGCCCAGAACACCTCTGGTTGCTCAATCGACTGCTGGAAGGTCTGTTGGTAGCGGCTCATGATCTGTCCATCGTTATTTTTGGTATGAAACCTAGACTTAAAAACCATTGTCGACACTGTATTAAGTTAACGGCTAAATCACCTTCATACTATGGGATAAGTGCGCCAAAAGACGTACGCAAATGCCTGAAATTGTCGACAAGAACCTCTCTATCTACCATTGATTAATCGTTAAACGAAGCCTTGGACAAAACTCGCTAAATTACTGATCATTAAACAACTTGATCCTCGCAACGCGACGATGCCTCGACCACATATAACAATGCTTATAAAAACGCTGCTGTAAACAGTGTAGGCAAGGAGATCATTATGTCTGCTTCTACAAGCGCCGCTGCCCGTTTGCTTGAACATAACTGTCGCGCTATTGAGGAGGGAACGAACCTGCTCAAAGCATTGGCAAACGAAAAGCGTCTGCAAATACTTTGCTTGCTAGCTGAGAAAGAGCTATCAGTAACGCAAATTAATCAACAGCTTGCGTTAAGTCAGTCGGCACTTTCTCAACATCTGGCCATCTTGAGGCGTGATGAGCTAGTCAATACTCGGCGGGAGTCACAAACTATCTACTACTCCTTGAGTAGTGAGAGCGCCAAGGCGGTGATTGATACCTTGGCGCATCACTATGCCGCATAACGCTTGATGAGATGAGACTTAGTGGCGCTGCCAACCGGCGGCGTCGATAAGGCCAAGCGTTTTTAGCGCGGCTTTTTCGACCCCTGCTGACACTGCTAACCCCAATTTACGTCCCACTGTTTTGGGTGGCTCAAGCTTGACGGTGTACACCTGCGCCTGCGCCATGCGCTCAACAAGATAGGCTTCGCTAGTGCCGATGCTATCGATGAGCAGCTGGGGCAATGCCTCACTGCCGTACCAAATTTCTCCCGTCGCGAGAGTATCTATATCCATTGCAGGGCGCCGTTCGGCAACGTAGCTTTTAAACAGCCGGTGGGTGTTCTCTAGATCCTCTAAGAACTTGGCCTTCCCTTCTTCAGTATTTTCCCCCAACACGGTCAAGGTACGCTTGTACTTACCCGCAGTCAGTAGCTCTACATCAATGTCATGCCGTTTAAGCAAACGATGGATGTTGGGCACCTGTGCCACCACACCGATTGAACCAATCACTGCAAAAGGCGCGGCTTTAATATGCTGCGCGGTACAGGCCATAAGATAGCCACCGCTCGCCGCTACTTTATCGATACAGACGGTGGTGGCGAGCCCAGCTTCACGCAGGCGATCCAACTGCGCGGCTGCCAGCCCATAGGCATGTACCAGCCCGCCTGCTGACTCAAGGCGAACCACTACCTCGTCATCTTTTTTGGCAACATCGATAATCGCCGACACTTCTTGGGCAAAGCGCTCGGTTTGCGATGCTTTTAAATCACCATGAAAATCAAGCACCCATACACGCGCCTCTTGCACGGCATCATGCTCGTTCTTATGCGCTTTTTGGTGTTTTTTATCTTCCTTACGAAAGGCTTTCATAAGCTTTTTTCGCGCCGCCGGTAGCGTCGCAACCAGCCGCAACCGACGGCCGCGGCGGCGACGCTGATCGTTAAGCGGCTCGATATAAAGTTTTAAATCGCTCTCTTTGTCTTGTTTCGCGCGCGCGAACAGGAGTAACCCAATCCCCAACAGCGCCATTACGATAGTTGTTTGCACAGCAAACATAGCTACCTCTGCTACCCATTCACTCATTGACGTTCTCCATTAGAGTATTGAATCCTATCGCTGCGGTGGATGACATTTGCTTTTCTAATTTGACAGCACTGAAAGAGCGCCATCACCACGCTTGATTGAAACGCTTGTATGAAATAACCTCATTTCCTTATTTAGTTGTTTCCTCAGGCTGCTATCGCTAGCCTTAATCTAATTTACTTACTTAATTGAGAGATTTGTGATGTCTAATAATACCCTTGAGAAACTGCAAGCGCGTTTCAACCCTGAAGCAGCCGAGGGCATGAACGAAGTTTTCCAGTTCCATTTTTCAGACGCCGGTAGCCACTACTTGCATATCCAAGATGGCGCACTGGATGTACAAGAGGGTGAGCACGACGATCCCTCTGTCAGCCTAAGTCTAAGCACTGAAACATTAAAAGGGATTATGAATGGAGACATCAATGGCATGACGGCGTTCATGACCGGCAAGCTAAAAGCAACTGGCAATGTCATGTTGGCCACTAAACTGACCAGCCTGTTCCCCAGCGAATAAGGTTCACGCAAGGCCTGTGGCGCCTATCAGCGCCAGCGTGCCAAATGCGTTTCAATAAGCTCGCGCGAGATTGAGTATGGCGGTGGCAGAGACGGTAGCTGACGTGGCGAAAACCAGGCAGCATCGCTGATTTCTACACCGTCAATTCGTATTCGCCGTGTCGTCGCTTCAGCGAAGTAGCCAAACATCAGTGAGTGCGGGAATGGCCACGCCTGGCTTTGGTAGTAGCGCAACTGGTCAATATGCACGCCCACCTCTTCGAACACCTCACGGTGCACCGCTTCTTCTGCCGACTCCCCTGGCTCAATAAACCCCGCCAAGGTAGAGTAGCGCCCCGGCGGAAAGCGGGGACTGCGGGCAAGCAACATTGCTTCACCACTGGTTACTAAGGTAATAATGCAGGGTGATATGCGCGGGTAGTTACGGTGTCCGCAACCATCGCAATGCATGGCAAACTCTGCCGTAAGCTTAGTGGCCGGCGCACCACAGCGGCTGCAAAAGCGGTGATTTTCTAACCACGCCCCTACTTGCAGTGCTGTGGAGAGTAGGCTAAACCACGCGGTAGAAAGCTCACTCATCCATTGCCGACCATCGATCCAGCCACTTTCCGCCTGGGACTCAACGAGCAGTGCGACTGGCTCATCATGCCAATAACACAGCGGCTGCATCTGCGCTGTCCAGGGTTGATACGGCTGTAACGGGGTTAGCTCCTCGCTACCGATTAGAGGTGCAGGTGCCAGCATACTGCGCGACAGGCGAATAACTCGCCCAGCTTGCTCATGATGGGGAATCTCTCGCCTAAGCATCGCTGGCCGCACCCTCAAACCAATGAAGCTTGTGCGCTTCACACTTAGCGTTATGTGCTGCTTGCTCTTCCGCGGTAGGTCGCACCACACGGAGCTGACCAGGCGTTAATACCATGCGCTGAATCGACATCCCCTCGTTAGACGTATCTGCCTGCTCCTGTTCCGCTGCGGAAGCCGCGTCTAACGTCAACGCGGTTTGCCCACCGGTCATCGCCAGGTAGACCTCAGCGAGGATTTCAGAGTCTAACAGGGCCCCGTGCAGTACCCGGTGACCGTTATCGATATCATAGCGCTTACATAAGGCGTCAAGGCTGTTGCGCTGGCCGGGGTGCATTTTCCGGGCCATGGTTAGCGTATCTAATATGCCGCAATATTGGCTTACCGGACCCAACACAGGGCTTTTACGCTGCTGATTCAGCATGCCCAGCTCGTGATCAATAAAGCCCACATCGAAGGGGGCGTTATGAATCACTAGCTCAGCACCTTCAATAAATGCCCAAAACTCATCGGCTATTTTGGCAAATACTGGCTCATTGGCGACTCTGTCATCATCAATACCGTGGACGGCAACAACTTCGGCATCAATATGGCGTTCGGGATTAATGTACTGATGATAGGTACGCCCAGTGAAGCGACGATTAACCATCTCAATGGCACCGATTTCAACCAGACGATGGCCATCTTTTGGGTCGATACCCGTGGTTTCAGTATCTAGAATTACTGTACGGTAACCTGTAAAACGTCTACTCATAGCAACCCAAACCTTCCACAACTTACTGTTTTAGAGCACATAAACACCTCTAAGCTTCGCACTTACTATACAAAAAAGTGTAACCTAAATTATTCTTCCTATTACACTAGACTAGAATGTAAACATGAGCCTCTCAATAAAACATTTCATCGCCGCCGATGGCGAGCGTTTCTCCCAGCTCTACGATACTGAGAATGGTGGATTCCCATTGTACTACCCAACAAGCTATATCGCTCGGTCTGTGAGGCCCAGCTGTACCCATGAGACTCAAAAAGTTCACCTTGAGGCGATCAAGCGCGTGTGCGAGTGGATTGCTCACCAGCAAATTGATCTGGTGGCGCGCTTCCAGTTTCGAGAGTTCCTGCGCCAGTTCGAGATTGACGGATTGGTAAGGCACCTTACGGCCAGCCGCAGAGGCGGCAAGGGCGATGTCATCAGCCGCAACAAGGCCAACACGTACATTGCTTACGCGGCCAATTACTTACGCTGGCTGGCGATCGAGGTAATCACCGAGATAAACGCTGATATCAAAGCCGCGATCGATGGCCAACACGAAGCTCTTTTGTCATCAGTTGCACGCAAAAGCGGCTCCTCGTCAGCCAATAAACAACGCATCCTTGCCATGCGGTTACTGGATGAGACAACGCAAGCACTGCTTGAACTGTTTGAAGACCCGCTCCTAGGGGTACAAAAAAATGGTGACAAGGGTCCTCGCATGAGGAACGTCATCATGTTGCGAATCCTCTATGAGACAGGTATGCGCCGTGGCGAACTTTTAAGTCTAAAGTTCGACCATTTTGTGGAAGCTATCAGTGGGGAGAGCGCCCAATTGCGGATCGAGCGCAACCACCACGATCAGTTTGACTCGCGGGTGCATCAACCAGTTGCGAAGACCCTTGGCCGTATTGTGAATGTATCCGCGGAGACCGAAAAGCAACTTATTGCTTACCTGGATTGTTGGCGACCTAATTCGAGTAATGACTTTCTATTTGTGAACCACCGCGCGGGGCGTTCGCAAGGCAAGCCAGTCAGTGAAACCGGGTTCAACTCAGCGCTGGACAAGCTGAAGGAGATGTTTCCCGCGCTAGAGCCGATCCACCCTCACCTGCTACGCCATGACTGGAACTACAGATTCTCGCAGAAGGCGGACAAAGAGGGATTAGATTTTGAGGCCGAACGCACTCTGCGAGAAATACTGATGGGTTGGAAGCCTAGCTCGGGCATGTCTTTGCTCTACAACCAACGACACATCCAAAAGAAAGCCAATGAAATCGGAAGAGAAATCGCGTCAGACACCATAAACGGGGTAATAAATGGCAAAGAATCCAGTACCGTCCGTAAATCCTAATGCTGATACAGAGCTCCGGCGAACACAGCGTCCTGTACAACAACATTTTGATTATATTTGGGAGAAAGATATATTTCGTCTTATCGGGCGCACAAGTGCGAATATGACGGAGGCTCTCTCTAAGCTTGATCCCTCTCTAAAAGAATCTTTCAAGCAGGCTATAATTGCCTTTTCGATGAAGGGTGATTACGCGCCGATGTTGGTCATTGACCTCTGTTTTGCGATTGGTGCATCTATGAAGCGTTTTAAGGTGAGCACCTTCGACACTACTTGGGTTTCGCAAGCAACAAAAATTCCGACATTCATAAACAAAATAGGCGCCATTAGGAACTTCTTTCTCTTGTGGAAAGCACGTGACTCTCTTGCGATTAGCGATGCAGACCTACAATTCCTCTTAAAAATCAATACTAGCAGGGGCCCAAGCAGCAATATATTGTCAGACGACCCCGAGAAAAGCTGGCTGAGTAACGAAGAGTACGAAGCATTGCTAGCCAGCATTTGGCGCAATTACGAGGATGACCTATTCTCAACAAGCCGCACTCTAATCGCACTGTTATCAATGCAGTACGCACGACGGCCAACTCAATTATCTCAGCTAAAGATAAAAGACGTCAGGATCGCTCTCCCCGGCGACACCTCCGGCTTAAGCGGGCCTATGATAGGCTTTCCAGGCGCCAAAGATTCGAACGCTGAAACTGGGTATCGCGATAGCAAATTCGAACACCACCCTCTGCCAAACCATCTTTGGAGCCTGTTCGAGATTCAGCGCAAAGATGTACGAGCACTAGCAAAGTCCCAACTTGGTGCTCACTTGACAGATACAGAAATTAAGGAACTACCGCTTTTTACAACAGCCGATCGTCTAAAAAAAGCGGCATCAGAATTAGCTGAACACTACGGTTTAGATTGGCGCTGTAACCTCCATCACCAGCTATTCCACATGCAATCACATAGCATTTCTAGAATATTGACTTGGAAGCCTAGTGGACGCCGAGATATCGAGGCACCCCTTAGCCACCGCACGGGTCGGCCACTCGTAGTTAGTGCCACACGGCTCCGACACACACGCGCTCGCCAACTTGCTCGAAAAGGCGTGCCTCTGCATGTCCTATCCTATTGGCTTGGTCACGCCAGCGAGAAAAGCCTTAAGTCTTACTATAACGATCCAGCCGAGGATGCTCGTAAACTAGACGAAGCGATGTCGCCAGTGCTGATGCCTCTGGCGATGGCCTTCGCTGGGAATTTGATCGACAGCGAAGAACAAGCTTCCCGTTATGATGATCCAACAAGTCGCCTGGAGCATGCCAGTAGTGCCATGTTAAAAAACGTCGGTAATTGCGGTAAACACAGTTTTTGTGCGGCCACCTCTGTACCAATCCCTTGCTACCGCTGCCGCCATTTTGAGCCGCTAGTGACGGCTCAACACCAGGAAGTACTTGAGGCACTAACGAACAGACAGGAAGAAGAAAACCAGGCGCTAAGCATCGGCGGAGCCAGAAACCTGCTTGTGCCAATCAATCTTTCGGCCGACATCATCGCTGTGCAGAACTGCATCGACCGCTGCAATGCCCGAAAGTTAGAACTGGGGATTACATGATGGCCCAAGTTATCCAATTCACTCCGAAGAAAGAACTTACAGCGCAGAAAAACCTTCAAAACCTGATCACATTGTCTCGTGACCACTTGGTTCTTTGGGCGGACAATCCCGGCTTTAACTGGGAAAACAACTATTGGCCTGTACTAAACAGGACTATTAGGTTCACCAATTATGAGCACCGGGACTTACATCCTAGCAAGACGCCCGAGGCGCACCAACTGATGCATCCGGTGTTTATCGAATTCGCCAAATCCTATCTACGTTATCGTCACACGGTTAAGCCGCATACGGGCATAGGGAGGGATATGCATGTATTGCGCTTCTTAGAATTAGTACTTAGGCAAGATATGGGGGTGCCCGATATCACTAAGGTCAACCAAGGCCATTTCGACCAAGTGATGGCAATGCTCCGACCGTTAAGTCAGCGACAGCACATTGCTAGTATGTTAGTGGGTACATTAAAAACGCTCGCGGACTTTTTCATCGTCACCAGCAGCGCACACTACTGGAGGCACCCCTATGTCGGTGCTGCCTCATACGATTTTACCAATGGCGCATACGCAGATGCCGAAACTAAATCGGCCAAGCTTCCCGACCAGGACGCCCTTCTTGCAATCGCTGAGGTTTTTGGTCGTGGTCACACGCAAAATCTTAAAGACGTTGATACGATGATCACCAGTATTACCTGTCTTTTGCTAAGCACACCGATGCGAATAAGCGAGGTCCTCAGGCTGCGGGTCGATTGCCTACGCGTTGGGACTGATATAAACGGAAAAACCCAGCACTACATTAACTATTGGACTCCAAAGATTAAGGAATTTGTACCCAAGGCGGTTCCTGGCACCATGGCCCCTCACGCTACGGCAGCTATTGAACGGTTAAAGCACATAACGGAAGAAGGCCGCCAACTGGCCCGCTACATGGAAGGCAATCCAATCAATTTCTATCGTCATAGGAACTGCCCTGACATTCCCGATGATCAAGAGCTGACACCCAAACAGCTGCTAGAGGCGCTGGGATTCAAGACCCGGAGTTCTGGCGAGACTTTCATCCATAGCCACACCGGCGGGCATTCACTCACGGGCTTTACACTTAACTCCCTATGGCAACTCGTACTTGCTGAGCATCGGAAGAATAACCCTCATTTTCCCTACCAGGAACCAGTCGACATCAAGAGAAATAAACCACTCAAAATGTCGGAATCATTAATGTGCTTTCTCCGCTTCCAGTTTGGGGTTCGTAGCAACACAAGCCCCATTCTTCTGTCCCCTTTCAACAATAGTTATTTCAGTATGCGCCTGGAGGCACCCACTAGTGATAAAAAAAAGGGCTTGTGCTTTTTTACTCGACATGGTTTTGAAGCAACGAAGCTCAAATCACACAGCCTACGCCATATGCTTAACCGCCTTGCTCGACGCAGCGGTATATCTATCGACACAATCACCACTTGGAGCAGTCGCGCCTCCCCCCATCAATCGCTCACCTACATAAACGACGACCCGCATGAAGCAGCGAGTAAGGGAGCCGTGCTGTTGGAAATGCAACAAGCACAGACGCACAAGGCTCCGATCACTGACGAAGAAGCGGAAATTAAGAGCCAGGGACCATTCCATAGAAGTCGCTTCGGGCTATGCCGCCGATCCTGGCGCGCTGGGCCGTGCAACCGCTTCGCCGACTGCCTCAATTGCTCGGAGCTGCTAATTTGCAAAGGCGATAACCTTGCAGTAAGTGCAGTGGCCAAAGACCGTGAACATTTGGTTCGTACGTTCAATGCAGCCAAGGCGGCTGTCGACAAAGGTGAGCGTGCCGCCTCTCGTTGGATACAGGTGGCTGAGCCGCAGATTGAACGCCTGGGCCAGCTTTTGAGCATACTTAACGACGAGAGCATCCCGGATGGGAGCCCAATCGAACTCTCAGATAGCACAAATTTCAGCCATGAGCAGGTAACTGTCGAAGATAAGGCCGCATCAATAGGTGTCAAATTACTAGACAGGAAAGATCTAGGAATCGAGTACGGCAATGAGCTGCTAGCCTGCTTGGATCTACTGAGGAATCCTGAGAGTGCCTAAGACGATTACCGACTCACAGCTCAACAAGATGGCAAAAATGATTCGTGATTGGCCAGAGAAAGAGGTATTTAACTGGAACAATATCTGCACCGCATCAAGAAGCATTCTGGGCTATACCCCGACCCGCCAAGCGCTCTCCAGAAAGCTAATGCTGAAGAACGCTTATCAGATCAAGAAGAAGCACCGTAAAAATGCACTAGATAAGGTCGAGGGCGTTCCAAGACCACAAAGCATGCTCGACGCGATTGACAAAATTGCACGGCTTCAGCAAGAAAATGACGCACTCAGGGCTGAAGTAGCCCAGATGGCTGAAATTGCTCAGCGATTCATCTACAACGCCAGCATTGCCGGTCTCTCTCAGCAAAAACTAATGTCACCACTACCCAAGGCCCGCCGTGATTAGGTAAAAGGAGTATAAGATGGCTAATGGGTAACAACTCGCTGCTGCAAATATGAAACTTTTTGGCTCGTGGTCGGAAGAGCGTGAAGTTGCCGGCTACTGGGTCGAGTAAATCCGGCAGGGCCAGCTTAACCGAGAGGGAGTCGACGCCGAGTGCGGCTTTGCCAAATTAGTGCTAAGACAGATATACGGCATTCAGGGAGGCTCTGGAGGGGCGCCTGAAAGTACTAGGCACCCTGCCTCCACCACACGACTGCACGTTTCGCTGCCTGAATTTTTGGAGACATCACAGCACATGGTTCAAAGGTTTATCTGATATTGAGTGCGGCGCCATTATGTTTGAGCTTTAGGCTCAGGCACTATCTGATAGTAGTTCTTGCCATATAAATTCATTCGATTTTTATGTCAAAGGTTTAGCCAGCGATTCGTGCAGTCGCCTGATGCTTTGTCGTAAGCTACTGGCTAACCATATTAAGAAAATTGAAAACAAACCGAAGCAACACCTTGGTTGATGGAAGCGCAGAAAAGTGGCTATAGACTTCGGCTGACCAGTTATGGGCCGAAACTTGCTTAAAGCCCACTAAATTCTCATCCTCCGTTCTGGGGCCAGATTTTCCTAAAGGACGCCGATAAAAAGTAAGCTGCTACTGAAACCAAACTCGGGCTGGAGTTTGACGCTAAGTTAGCAAATATAACTATCTCGCCGAAGGGGGAATTTTTCTTCCCGATATGGCTCCTTTTCCTACCTGCAATCGCTCACCGTGGGCGCCACTATCGGCAAGGCCATCAACGATGCCATGAAGTACATCGAGGAGGAGAACTCAGACCGCAGGGGCGCTCTTCCACGCAACTACACTCAACAGGAGAACTGGATGCTGATTTAGGCTGCTAATGAAACTCGGCCCTGTGGATCTGTCAGGAGCCACCTTCGGTAAGGTCTATAAATACTTCCTTGCCAACTTTGCGCACTAGCCAGGCCAGAAAGGCGGTGTGTTCTAACGATCCGAGTCTATTGTCAAACTCTCGCAGAGGTCATCGAGCGCGATCACGTGCGCATCTTCGACCCGGCCTGGCCGGGCGACATGTTCATACACTTGGCGAACCTACGGTGGTTGGGCAACATTTGATACTTGGATGTAACCGGCCTGGTGCCGTCCGATCGGGGAAAATGCTCGACATTGAGAGTATTAAGCTGTCTGCTCGTGAGCAGCCATTTAGGCAACTGGGTTGAAAATCAACGTAAACTGACATGGCTCATGAATGCCATAAAATATATTGATATATTTGAAATGCTTTCATAGCTCAATTCTAAATATCAATTATTATCATAAAAAACAAATAGTTATTTTTTTATTTGAATTGAGCAACAAAATAGTAAAATCTCATAATTTGCTCGACAGGATTAGTAAAGTCTGTATTGATATTTTTTTTGCAAAAGCATAGAATTCATGACTTGAGAGAAAAAATCTCTAAAAATTAACCATAGGAAATAAATCCATGCTCAAACGCTTTAGCGTTGCGAATTTTTCGTCGTTCAACGAAGAGCAGACTCTTGATCTAACTGCGGGCAGTACCAGAGTTTTAAGTGATCATGTTATCGATTTCGGTTCTACACGACTACTTAAGACAGGAGTGATATATGGTGCCAATGCCTCAGGGAAATCAAATTTAATCAAAGCAATTGATTTTGCACGTCAGATTATTGTTGTAGGGATGGATAAAACTGATACATATAAAAAACATTTTCGTTTAAAGAAAAATAATGCAAACATACCAACAAAATTTGAATTTGAGGTTCAAGTTGATAGTAAGTTTTATTCTTATAGCTTTAGCTGTATTTTAGCATTAGGCAAAATTACTGAAGAATGGCTATATGAAATTGGTATAAACGCTCCAAGAAAAATATTCGAAAGAAACGAAGCTAGCATACTGTTAGGAAAATCTTTATCCTCAAATAATACAAAAAAACGTTTTGAAGTCTATGTCGATGACATGAAAAATCAAAGCTCGCAACTGTTTATTTCTGAGATAGCCGAGAAAGATTTACAAATTGAAGAAGTAGATGAAATAAACAAGATTTTTAGCTGGTTTTCAAACAAGCTAGATATAATTTATCCCGATGATAAGTATTATGGTTTTAGAGGGGTTACAAAAGATGTAACTAAAGAGCTAACCAAGTACCTAAGTAAGTTTGACACAGGTGTCGTGGAAATTGATACTGTTGAAGAAGACTTTGATGAAGCCTTAAAAAATTATCCAGATGCTTTAAAGTCTCAAATAATAAAGCAATTTAGCAATGGCAATGCTAAAGAGGCAATAATGCATGGAACCGGTTCAGATAGTGAATTAATTACTTTATACAAGAATAATGATAATGAAATAAAAGTAAGAAAGCTTGTTTTCATACATGGTAAAAAAGAGAAGGATGTTTTTGAGATAAAGGACGAGTCAGACGGAACACGGAGGTTGTTAGATTTTATTCCTCTTATTAGTAAATTTTCTGAGGGTCATACCGTTTTAGTTGACGAGTTTGACAGAAGCTTGCACCCGAAGCTTACTAGAGAGTTCTTTAACTTGTTTCTAGACATGGAGAACTGCAAATCTCAACTCATTGTTTCAACTCATGAATCTACTTTAATGGATCTTGAATTATTAAGAAGAGATGAAATTTGGTTTGTTGATAAGTCAGCTGATGACAGCTCTAAATTATTTTCCTTAAACTCATTTAAAGAACGTTACGATAAAAAAATTGAAAAAGCTTATTTGTTAGGCAGGTACGGTGCTGTACCTATTTTTAAAAGTTTTCAGAATATTTCATGGGAAGAATAAATGCCTTTTCAAGATAGAAATTTTTCAAAACCAATTTATGAAGAAACAGGAAAAGAGCCTAAAAAAGTAGTCATTATCAGTTGCGAAGGCTGTAATACTGAACCAGAGTACTTCAGCTCAATAGTTGATAAGCTTTCTGAAAATGTTAAAAATCTTGTGGAAATTGAGATAGTAGAAAAACTTGATAATTCGAGCGATCCAAATAATGTGCTTAGAAATCTTGAAAATCATATTGAAGAAAAATTCGATTTTAAAAATGGTACAGATATTTTATGGCTTGTGATTGATAGAGAGTCTGTAGACTCAAGAAAAAAGGCAATTGAAGATATTCTTCCAGTGTGTCACACAAAAGGTTATTCAATTGCATTGTCTAACCCTCTTTTTGAGTTTTGGCTATTATTGCATGTTTGTGATATATCTAAATACAAGAAAGAAGATTTGCATAACAATGAATGGGTAACTGAAGCTAGAAACAGGAGATTCATAGACAAGCAGCTTTCAGAAATTTTAGACAACGGTTTTAATAAAAAATCTGGTCGTTTTAATCAAGAAATTATCTCCGTAGAAAATATAAAAAGGGCTATAGCACAAGAGCAGCAGTTCTGTTCTACTCTCCCGAATTTGCTTGATGAATTGGGTACTAATGTTAGCATTTTGATTAATGATATTTTAGATTTAGAATAAAAAAATATAACTGATATAGGAATGCCGCCTTAACGAATAAAAAGTGCGGCGGTTATAACCAGCACCAGTTCCTTTCAGATAAAGATTTCAGGGCAATCTATGCTTTTGTTCTATAATGAAAGATTAATAATCAATCCTAATATTAAATATGTGTATTTTGTTGATGAGTGATTGATCTTTTGAAAAATAGGTTTTGAGTAACTATGTTAGTGGCAGTATTTAAAGAAATCATGACCAAGGTATTTTTCCATAGAAACAATATCTTATCGAACCATCAGCCACAGATAATAACTGTCTTGAGGTTAGCTGCCAATGAATCGCCCCGAATATTCTGGTTCCCCGTTAGGCTCTTAATGTAACACCTTCATACTCAACTGGTGAAAAGTTATCACTTGTACCGTGTCGGCGCATTGGGTTGTAGAATATTTCAATGTAATTGAACACGTCGAGTCTAGCCGCTTCGTTTGAGGAGTTGAAAGAAGCTTTCAGCAACGGCGTTTTCATGATAGTTACCACTTCGGCTCATGCTGCCCACCAGGTGATTAGCTTTCAAAAAGCAAGGCCTAGAGGAGTCTACGAAACCCGGGGCGATTCATCCAATGGTTGGTTATGCTCGCAAACTATGTGTTTAGGTATCGGCACTGGAATGGTCTATGTCGATTTTTTCCGTTTTTTTAAACATCATTCCTTGCCATGTTTATTGCGTAAACATAGATTTACCAAAACATACCTCCATGTCGAAATTTGAAGAGAATATAGACATGGTATGGTCATCGCTTCAAAAAATTATGACTTATTACATCTTAATGCGCGCTTAACCGTCGATTCTGATATCCCGAATCGCAATGCAGTTTTACTGATGCTCGCCTCGTTCTCCTCCCGCCATCGCTTTATCTCAAAAGCATCAGTTTTTTTGGGCCGTCCCAGGTGTCGGCCTTCTTCTTTCGCGCGTCGTATTCCAGACATTTGCCTTTCGCGGATGTTAGAGCGTTCGATCTCAGCCATTGCGGCTAGCATCGTAAGCATTGCCTTTCCGATAGGTGTGTTTAAATCAAACCCTTCACGTAGGCTTATAATTGACACTCCTATGTTTTGCATGAAGTGAACTGTATTAAGCACATCGACCGTATCTCGACCTAGACGATCAATCGCATATACCACTAGCACGTCACCTTCACGTACATATTCTGCTAAGGCCGAGAAGCCCACACGCTTCAGAGCAGGTAACACCCCAGATGTTGCCTCGTCACTCCACCAACGATCGACATTATGGCGATTCGTAATCTCTCGACGCTGAGATTGAGTACTTTGATCACTAGAGCTGACTCGAAGATAGCCAATCGTTGCCATTGAGCTGTACCCTCAACTTAGGTCATAAGGTGGAATTTTATTTTGAACCTAGGCCATAAGCCAAAAAGACGCTTATGACCCATTTAGATTTCAAGATAATATAAGCGGGCCAAAAGGTACACCTTATGAACCTTGAAGATAGGTGAAAAGCTTGCACCCTACGAACGATTAATGGCAACACTGGATAAACTAAATAAGGATCATGAGAAGCACACCGCCCGAATTGATATGCCTCTTCAACAAAACGCTTCTAGCTACGTGGCGAGTAACGTACATGACGCAATACGATATGCTGGAAAGAGTTAGCTGTCGCTAATACCAGAGCAGAGACGCCGTCCCTGGCAATACTGAATCCCTTCACACTTTGCACTTGTGACGCATCCGACATGCTAATGCGGCGTTCCTGTTGTACCATTTCCACCCTAGCGTGAATAAACCCAATATTATGTAAGCGATTGACCTCAGGAGTTGTAAGCAATGTCTTACAAAAATTGGTTAACGAGGCGAGGGATATTAACTGTAGGGGATAAATTTGGTGTTTACTAAATCAGCCGTGAAGAGCCAGAAGCCAATGCCGCATTTTCTCGGAGAGGCAGTATCAAATCTGATTAACAATGACACGCCTCACTGGGCACGTTTAAATCATCTTCTGCTAAAACTGCAGCTTACAAAGAAAAGCTTACGGCATAACGTGGTCTCGAAAGTCTGGATGGATTGGAGCGAAGCTATCAGAACTCATCTTCATTGATGAGCTCGAATACGCGACGTTTGGCATGGGTAATATTGCTGTTCGCCAGCACATGCCAGAAGTAATGCTCACTGCCGGGTGTTGTTTCCTGGCCAACGGCGCAACGGTCACGCTCATAGCGGTAGCGCGTACCGCTCGGCGACTGCCATTCTATGACGTTATCACCGGTGAACACAGGTTTTAGATCGCTGATTTTACGGAGGGCCATGGTCAAGAATTCAAGTTGCGAGTGTTTAAACAATTATAACTGAAAACGTAATTCATCTACTCTATGACTCGATAAAGCCATAATTAACAACAGGAGAATAGCTATGATGAGACACGAAAACATACTCGCGGCCCTAGGTGGCATGGAGTTAGAAAAAGCGATTGAGTGCACCCGCAATGCGCTTGACCAGCAATGCCAGCCTTCACAGTTGGTTGTATTCAATGCAAATGAACAAATACTCCTGACACTGGAAGAGCGACATGCAATAGGTAAGGAAATACACGCAATGCTAGAAGCGCGTTTATGGGTACTGGAAAATGAGGCTGAATAGTCTCCTTGCGCAATTATATTTTTAAGAATAATTGATCATAAAAAATCATAAAGATATGAAAATTAGGGAATTAAATGATCTGACACATGGCTGGATCGCCTGTATATACAAAGCGCTATCCCCCATAGAAGGTACAAAACTAACAAGGGTTGCGCGTCTTTTGAGAAAATGCGTCCCAGTATCGATTGAAAAACTGACGGTAATTTATTGCCGCAAGCAAAACCGCCATGAGCATCTATAGGATTAAGATCCATTCACCTTAGAGCAACAAGGTTACGTATAAACACCTCTGTCTATCCTAGTAATCAAATCCAATACCTTTTGAGTATCCTCCTGCATGACATCAATGGGCCGTTTCCAACCTAACCCCATTGCCTCGCTATGTAACCATTGGTCTGCTGCTGATTGATTACCACCAAATAGTTCGACAGCCGCCCTCCAAATCACGGTTGGAATTTGCTGCTTTGACTTATCAGCGCTCTGCGTATTCTCAACATTCCTAGCAAGCTGTTGAGGGTCCGTATCTTCGTAGAGACTAGATGTTAGAGAGTCTGGAATTACCGTGTCCAAGGTGCTTGAAAAAATTGGATTAAATAAAGTACCTGACGTAAGTTTTTCCTCTATTTCGCCAGCCAAAAGCATTTCTTTTCGGCTTGGATAATGGCGCAGCAAACGTCGCGCTTCTTGGCGCTTCTCATCCGCAATGGATTTATCCTTGCTCAACTCAATGAGAAAGATTTCTGTTTGAATAATTGCACGTGTCCTTTCATTAGGTAGCGTCATAAAAATTCTCTCTTATTATTCATTCAGCGTGGTCACATCCTGAGTGAACATGGCCCTAAGCATCCGGAATACATTCGTCCTATCACATCCAATACTGAACTGCTCCGGCTTTACCGTAGATCGGCTTGTTTGAGTCAGGCAGCTTCACCAGACTCCTCCAGCTGAAGGCTGAAACGATCACGTTTAAGGCGTTTGCAGCATCGCCAACTGCGATTGGTTCGGAAAATCTTCCCTTACAGTACGAAGCAAACTGACAAAGTTAATATTTCTGCCTCCACCACCCTGTTTCAGAGTGCGAAGTGCTGCATGCCATGCAGCCTGACCTGTCGGATGAAGCTGGAGGCGGGATAGGTCTCCACCGGCGCGGCTCCACACCTCCTGGTCCCTCGGCCCGAATGGGTAAATCTCTATAAGGATATTTTCTAATACTGACCAGGGATCGCTATCTTGTGACGTTGACATAGTCTCGTGACTGTCAGGTGACTTTTTCCCGCCTTGGCTCAGCGCTACCGCGAAGTTCACCTCAAGATTATCAGCTTTGAAAATAGGGTGTTGGTGTTCTGGGATGAGCTTAGGCACTTCTTCGGAAATGTAGTTAAACAGATCAAAAACTTTGATGAAACCGCTGGCACCCTTGTCTGCCCCACCACGCAACCCCTCCAACAGAACAGTCGTGAAAACACTGTTCCTCGCTCCTGTAAATACAGCCGATACTTCATCAACACGACATGATGCCATCAGCGCACGTCCGTTCCCGACGGCCAGCTTTTCAAGGATATTCTGAGTATAACCAGACTTGAACTCATTACCTTTGCCATCAGTCAATTTTTTCGAGATTGCAGCACCACCAGCATGACAGGCGTCGATGAAGACCAGCAGACGACTTGCCTTAATCTGCGCGAGTGCTGTGGCTAAATCATTTGAGTTAATGGATGTGTTCTCTATGTTAGCGAGATCGGTATCCACGGTGGCCAGCACGCTGTCTTCGCCTACAACAGCACCGTGGCCCGAGAAGAAAACGCAGGCCGTGTCATCAGGACCCACACAAGCAGCCAATTCGTCTAGCCCTTTCAACACAGCTGAGCGAGTAGCACTTGAGTCTAAAAGAGTGAGGACATTGGCGGGGGGATAGGCGCAGTAATGCGGCGATGTGAGCGTGGCAGCAACGTCATTAACGTCGTTAAGTATAGCAGCAGGCAAGCTGGAGACTTTTTGATAGTTCGCCACACCGATAAGAAGTGCGTGGCCTTGCGGGTAGCTAGTTAGATCCATGTTTCAACCATGAGTAGGTGGGTGTATCAACGCCAGCCAACGATGTCCCAGTCACTAGCATACAAGCGCAGTTTCTCATTCGAAGGAAAGTCCTGGCACATTACTGCAAGGAGATTACGAGCACTCGGACGGCCACCTAAACGAACTGCGCTCAAGGCAGTATGCCAACGCGATGCCCCGGTTTGAGCTCCTCCAGGCAGGTCAGAATTTTTGCCTCCAGCGCGTGACCAAAGTTCGCCATTATCCGGACCACTTGGGTACAGTTCCAGGACTTCTTCTTCAAACGCTTTCCACTTCTCTGCATTGCTTGGCTTTGAGATTCCAAGCATCCAACGTGTATAAAAACTGAGCAGGTCTGCGCAAAGCCGGAGCCCTGGCATGAGATCCGTTCGTCTGGCGGCATGATGTTCCGAAAGATATTCGGCAGCGCGTTTCCAACGTCGGGACGCCACAAGCGTTCCCAGTTGTTCAGAATCCACATTAGAAAGGCTGCGAGTACTCGTCAGGAGATTGCTCAGCCATGTGATGAACCTCTCTTCCGGGAACGAAGGGAGGGCACCGACAATTGCTAGACGTGCACCAACCGCCTCCGATGATTTATCAAGAATGGATCGCAAGTTCGAACTCGCCATGATTGCATGTTCAAGTGTGGCTTCAGGGATAGTCGCCACTGCCCCTTTCGTCGCAACTTCAAGCCAGCCATTTGCTGTAGCTTTCAGATAGCTGTCACGCTGCGAAGCAGGCAGAAACGACCACAGTCGCGCCCGCTCCGAAGTATCACAGAGATCAGCTAAGGGTGTCTGTGCCAGTGCTTCGAGTAAGCCAGCGTCGACGGGCAGCCCTTCTACGAGTTGAGCTAAAACATTGTCGCGCACTCTGTGAGCATTGCTGGGTGCGTTCCACAAGGAAGAGTCCTTGACTATCGCAGCGCCCCATATCTGTTGCTCGGTAATATCATCACAGCGAAAGTTAGACATTATTTTTGGGTGTACAGCAGCCTGTTCTGCGCACAATCCGACCAAGCGTGAGTCCTTATGCAAAAGTGCATATTCTAACGTTTGTGTGGGACTCGAGTAACGAAGTACAGACCGCAAACCATTGCTGTGGGCTGGATCCATATCCACCTTAAGTTGCTGTGCTATGGCGTCGCCAGGGGGTAGCATTGCAGCAAGGGTAGCGCCATACGCTGTCAGCCAGCACTTCTTTAGCAGCGGCGAGAGTAAAAAATCCGGGGTGTCAACGTGAAGCTTTTTGGGCACTTCTCTCGCAAGCCGCTGCTCAACTATCGCATCAGCCGGTAAAATATCAATAACAGCTGCGAATGCATCTTGGCTGTCTTTGGCCCATCTCCATACTGCTCGAAAAAGTGTAGGGCTGTCTCGACGGGCTGCAGTCGATAAGCCGGCTGTCACCGCAGCGCGCCAAGACGCATATGCGAGATCTTCTTCAACCGAGGCCGTGACTATCTCCATGAAGGCCCCGTCATCTGCTGGATCAAATCGAAGACTGCTGACAAGAAGCTCGACGGCAGACCACAACTGCCGACTGCTGGCAAAACCAGACAGCTTTAAATTTCTCATTGTTAGCAACTGCTTGCAGCTTGCACCTGGAATCAAGACATTGAACCGACTAATTAGCTTCTTCTTAATGCTTGCACCGAGCGTCGGCTGATTTGAAAGGCCGTCGACTAAGCGTATGGCAGCCAGCAAATTATCTAAGCTTTCTCCGCCAGAGAGGAAGGTGTGCAGCCGTTCAAACCTGCTCAATTGCATGAGCGAGTTAACTTCTACTCCGAGGTCTTCGGCAAGAGACAGGATTGGCTGCACGTCGCGCTGGCCGCAGAGGATACCGGCTGTTTCAAAACTTGGGATTTGATCGTCTGGCTTGACTATGGGGTGCTTCGTCCAGCGAGCTTGGAGCTTCTCGGGTGTACATATAAGCATCGGTGTAGGTTGCTCTACTACGTCTTTTGTATCGAAGCTAAGACGGAACGCGAAATTTCGTTTCAAGGCTGGCCATAGGTTCCTCCAAAGTGAATCCACAAGGTGCTCGAAACCCTCGACTCCCAGCCTGACAACTGGAGCGAGACCTTGGGCTGTCAACGCGTTGACCGTACCGATTAGGTCAGCAGCCGATGCTTGGCTGCTGTTTGCAGTGTCAAGCTCAAGCGTTGCCACTGAACAGGGGGTGTCTGTGACGGTGGATGCCAACTGCTCAAAAAGAACGGCCAGACTTTCAACTTCGCACATATCGTCCAAGCTGACGATTAGCGCGTGAGACAACACCATGCCGCCACGCGACGCACTCGAATCTAGAAAAGTGCGAGCTAGAACGTAGTGGTCGTCAATAGGGAAGCCGCGAACGAATGGTGACCAACCTTGAACTCCAGTGGGGACTGCATCTGGTAAGTCGAGCTTTGATGCAATGGAAGCGATTAACGGCGTATTTGTACTCGATCTTATGAGTCCATGACCTCGACCTATAACTTCACCATAGACGGCCTGCTCAACTCGCATGCACTTAGCTCCCATCTACCATTAAGCGTTGAATCGGCAGGGTAATGTCAGTGTTCTTCGTACCGTCGGGTAGTACCACATAGCCGAACTCTTCGGGACCACGGATGGCGTAATCTTGATCAACGTCAGTCTTGTTAAGTACGCGTTCTAGGGCAGACAGGCCAACAACGGAGGGAGTCATCCAATTGCTGCGTACGAACGACCAAAGCATTGGAAGACGAGATGCTAGGAGGTCAGCCGGTAGCTCCGTCGTTTCAAGCTCATCCCAGCAACTCAGCATGATAGTCAAACGAGGTTTGCAAAGCGGTCGATCTAAGTGGCATTCCGCTAGGTAGAGTAGCATTTGCAGAAGCTCAACTGTCCTTGCTTGGTCTGACAGGTCGTAGGTAGGGGCTTCGTCCTGGATCTCAACAGCAGCGAATGATTGCAGGGGGCGTGAGAACAAGTCTTCTTCGGACCGAAGCGAATGCAATCTGATAAGTAATACCCAGTCAGTGGCTCCGAGTACGCGTTCTCGCCAGGCGGCTGGAATTCGGCGCTGCATGACAAGGTTGCGAACCTGTTCACCGCCGTAGTCTGGCCAAACTAGTTCGGCATATCGACCAACTTCGTCCTCAATGGGCCATATACTCTCGACGTAAGTGCTGGCTGGCGTGTGGTCGGTCAACCTACCTTCGGTTAGACAACCAAGCGCGGTGTTGAACGCCTCCAAGTTCGTGGGGGCACCGGACATTTTGAGGGCACACGACTTGACCATTAGCCGCTTCAAAAACTGCGCCCCGTAGTGAGTCTTACCTACATTCGACTCTCCTACTAACAATATAGTGTGTTGAGCTGTCACCACCTATCTCCTACCGAATCGAAAAAGCGGGTCGTGACCCAATACTTCTGTCGTAGGTAATTCAACCCCTGCGCGTTTGGTGGAAAGGATCCAATCAAATAGCTCGCGGAAGTTTTCTACAGCGTCAACCCCCTCTTGGGGGCACACACTGACTTTGAACTCTGGCACGCTAAATGCGTCCGAAGCTACTGCTTTTCTTATCTGTGCCTCCATAGCTGGAGCCACCTCGATGTCCCCCTTCGTCCAGACCAGTGCTAAGCGCCGTCCGCGTGCCTCGGCCACTGCACGCTGAGCAAGCAGTTGAAAGTCGTTGCGAGCAGTCCCCATCTTGGTGCCAGCAAGTGCCTGGCGGTCAGCAATCAGTAAGATGACGTCTGCGTGACGGGCAATCCACCGGGCCCCTTCCGCGTCTGCTGCTTGCTCGTTGATCGCCCATTTCTGAAACCACTCTCCTGGGGCATCGGCAAAAAGGAAGTCGCGCAGCGCACCATCCAGATGTCGAAAGCCAAGATGAAGCATGCCGGGTGCTCGAGCAGCTCCGCTTGGTGTGTGCGGTGGGAAACTCGGGGGCTGCCCCGGACTCCAGCGCAGACTGGTCGCCACCGCCTCCCAACCTGCCAGCGTGTAAGAGTTGCTGAAAGAACTTGCTTCAGTAATCAGCTCACCCCCCCCCAGCAGCAGGTAAAGCGCACCCAGGATAGTCGTCTTACCTGCGCTTTCAGGACCGACGATACCGACAGTGATAGGCTTAATTTTACCGCTAATGAAGTTAAGGTCAGACTCCCCCATCGCCATGCCACTCCATGGGAGTAACATCACATCGGAGTCAGCCGGCGTGACTACTTCGCCTTTACTGGATTGTTTCCACTCAGGGCACATATCGAGCCGGATGTGGCCCAGCGTGCAGGTTGTGTTGTCGTCAGCGAAACAATTTGGATGGCGACACCGATTCATGAGCGTTTTACTTTTCTAGAACGCTTAGTTGAGCTCTCGCTAGTGGCACGTGCGGCCTGGAGCTCACGGAATAGATATGCTCCCCAATCGGACGGGGTCATCTTGGTGGAAGCGTCCACGCCACTTAAAGCGCGGAAAGTCGTTGCTTCGGCTGCGCTTGAATCCTGCGAGTGTCCAATCAACGAAAGCATCGAGCCTCGCCCAACGGGTGCAGCTGCGTATTTAACAGCAAGAGTGCGGAAAGGTTGCATGTATGCGGATGCACAGGCGTCGAGCACTAGACTAGCAACCTCATGCTCATCATTGTTTTGTGTATCGGTTTCAACTGGAAGGCAGCGGATGGCCTCTCGCAGGAAAGCCGATACACTCGCTGGTGAGTAAATTGGCACCTGTTGATGTAGGTCGAGCGCCATTAAGGCCGAGGCCTCGAATGGTGGTAGGTCAAGGTAACTCTCATGAGCACTTGGGGAATACATTGCTTCCTTCCACCAGAGCAGGTTAGTGCGGCGCTGTAGACCTGCCGTCGCACCGCTGAAGCTTGCTAAGGCTTTGTCAAGGTGAGCGCTGACCCCCTTCGCCAGGGCAGACATTGGGCCCGAGAGATCAACTGGGGCTGGAGCAAGCACCTCGGCCATCTCGTCCACAGCCTCTGCGATGGCGACGCTCATCCTGTCAGAAAATTCTTTCGACCACTGTTGCGGGTTCTGGCCAGGGTTATACTTATTCGGGTTTATAGGCCCCCAAGCCCCCGCAGCGGAATGGATTTTTCCATGAAGATCAGCTCGATCAACAGTAGGAACCTCGTCAGCTGTCTTAGACACTGGAACTGGCGGCGAGTACTGCAGCGGATCGATTGTTATCATCTCCGGCGTTGCCCACTCTGCCTCGGCGCGGGCATCAACCTTGGTCTCAATTTCGCTAACAGCTTCACGCCAAATCTCAGTTTCGTCGGCCGTTTCAGCGTGGGCCAGAGCGTTACGCGCCGTGTTAACAAAAGCTACCGCAATCGCATCGTCCAAACGTGCCGCCTGCATGGTCGCGTCTAGTAACGTAGCACGCAAAACGCCAACAGGGCGCCCGGAAAAAGCGTTTGCAACAGTCTCCCAGTTCTTGCGAAGGGAGGTCATTGCCTCTTCTACGACTGGATCCGTAGGTGCAATATTGGGATCGGCTGCCGCCATCGTGAAGCTAACGGTCTTTGAGGGTGTCTTTATAAGAGTGGCTGACAGATTTTTTGCCGTGGATCGAAGCTTATCTAGCTTGGTGTCATCCCCTTTGAGATCAATAACTCCAATCTCAAGGAACCTCATCAAAAATTCTTGTTCCATTCCCTAGCCTCCCGACCATTATTATGTTTCCACAATTTATCATTCAACGCTCTAAGATCGGTAATTAGCCATCAACCTGAGCCGTCGCAAAAGTACGAGCTTGCAATGACTATTCATAATCAGTAGCCACAATCGTCGAATGTATGTTTTGCATCGACAACTGCCAACTCTAGAAATGCTCGGAGAAATGAGTAAGTGTAAACAGAAAGGGCCAAAAACAGGCCATAGTTTACTTTTTAGATAAAAACTCTACTCCCATTAACGCTAAAGCCTTTTACTCACTCGCTTATTCGGCGTTTACACATCTTTCTTGTGTATAGAATAGAATCACCTGGCGCATCATGCTCTCCTCTTTGATGCTCATCAATCGCTTCATTAGCCAACGAATCGGCACGCTCATTACCGGGATGACCGCTATGACCTTTCACCCAATGCCACGCCACTTGGTGGCGCTGAGTCTCTTCATGCAGGGTTTTCCATAGCTCGGCGTTTTTAACAGGCTGCTTGGCAGCAGTTTTCCAGCCTCGCTTAATCCAGTTATGTATCCACTGGGTAATCCCTTGGCGAACATACTGTGAGTCAGTCCAGAGCTCTACTTCGCAAGGTTTATTCAGCGTGCGCAGCGCCATAATCGCTGCCATTAACTCCATGCGGTTATTCGTGGTATTTGCTTCATAGCCTTTTAACGTCTTTTCATGTTCGCCACTGGCTAACACAACGCCCCAACCACCTGGACCTGGATTGCCCCGACAGGCTCCATCGGTATACACCGTTACTCGGGGTAATTGCTCGGCACCCTCTTTAGTCAATCTCTTGATCCCCTGGTTTATATGTATCGGCTGTATGTGCATCAGCTTGATGCGTTTTAGCTAAATGCGTTTGCATAGGTTGCTTTTGATAGGGTTGATAGTGGGCCGATGAGCCTGAGCGGCTAACCCCTAATGATGCCGGCGATGCGGGTGCATTTAAGCCAAATTTTAAACGTTGCACGGGCGCCTGACGCTGTTGTCGCCGCGCTTGAATCATATAACTCTCACCCAGCGGCACATTATGGCGCCGCCCCAATGTCTCCCAATACTCACCGCATTTGGCATTCATTCGTCCACGAAAACAGCAATAGTCTACTCGCTCCACCTCAAAGTCGACAAACGCCAGCCAGTCACGCAGCCGATTTGCTGTGCGCCAAGTACCATCCCAGGGGAACTGCTGCTGGCGTTTACGCCACTGACGCGCAAGCCCACTCACCCCGATGGGGTTAAAGCCAAACAACACTAAAATGCCATTATCCGCCGTTACTCGCGCGGCCTCTTGGAGCGTGAAATGGGCATCACTTAAATGCTCTAACCAATGATGAATCACCATGATATCTAAGCAGCGATCCGGCAGTGCAAGTTGGTCTGGTGGACATATTAACGTGGCATCGTTTTGCGCCAACTGCCGGGTGGGCGACCAGCGTATAGCGTGGGGGATTGCCGACATGGTCATCATGGCCGGTCCCATGCCCATCTCCAAGCTGTGGCCCCCTACCCGGGTTTCCGCAACCGGCCCTAAGCACGCCCGTTGAGATTCCCAAAGCGAGCGCCCCGCCTCAGTTTCCCAGTAAGGCTGGCTATTGATCAATTGTTTGGCGAGTGATGTTGCCGTCGTCGAATTTGACATGAACAGCGCTTCCCTCCACAGTAACGGCTTTTTAATGCCTTTTACGCACCCGTTAAGCGCTAATATGCGCATTATCTAAGGTGTTTTAACATTTTGCTATTTTTTAACAGTCTGCTTTTTCTCAAAGGAACTTGGCGATGTTGAGCGTGACACCGATCCCTGCCCTAAGCGACAACTATATTTGGCTATTAAGACAAGATAACAGTCAAAGCGTTTGCGTGGTGGATCCTGGTGAAGCTGCTCCGGTGATTGAGCTGCTTGAGCGTGAGTCACTTAAGTTAGAAAGCATTTTGATTACTCACCATCACCATGATCATACCGGTGGTTTAGCTGAGTTAATTAAACGCTACTCGCCCCATGTGATTGGCCCTGCCACCCCATCCATTGAAGGTATTGATGAAGCAGTGGGCGATGGGGATGAAGTCCGCATTATGGGAAGGCGCTTTGAGGTCTCGGCAACGCCCGGCCACACGCTAGACCATATCAGCTATTTTACGGCGGGAATTCCCGCGCTGCTATTTTGCGGTGATACGCTTTTTTGCGCAGGTTGCGGGCGTTTATTTGAAGGTACGCCTGAGCAGATGTTCACATCACTTCAACAATTTGCGGAACTCCCAGAAGATACGCTGGTCTTTGCAGCCCATGAGTACACGCTGGCGAACCTAGTGTTTGCTCGTGCTGCGGATCCTGAGAATGAAGACGTTAAACACGCCTTGCAGGAGTGTGAAAAGGCGCGGGCATTGGATCGCCCCACCTTACCCAGCACGATAGGACGCGAGCTGAAAATCAACCCCTACCTGCGCGTGGGCACAGATAGCGTGCGCCAAGCTGCCGGTTCCCAGGGTGATAATGATAACGACCTCGCAACGTTCACCACTCTTCGCGAGTGGAAGAATCGTTTTTAAGAACGCTATCGAAACTAAACGAATGTAACTATGACCTATCGAACGATTCGCCAGCGCTTTATGCTGAGCGCAGGCAGTACCGTAATTATGGGCCTAATGTTAGCCGCCGCAGCAAGTTCTCAAGCTTCAGCTCCGGCATATGAAAGACCAACTGGATTCACAGGCACGTCAACGCCCTCTTCGAGCGCTGTTTCCAATAGCTCGATGGTTTCGACAAAGCCTAGCCCTAGCGCTTTCCAAACCCATTTTTGGGAAGCCTTGGAGCTAAAGCCCCAAGACGCTTGGACCACACTACGTGAAAGCTTTCAGTGGCAAAATACGTCCCTATCAGTAGAAGCTCAGGCCCGGGTGGATGAATGGATTGAACATTACCGTTCAAGCCCTGAGAACATTGTCACCATTACCGAACGCGCAACACCTTGGCTTGCCTGGATAACCCAGCAGGTTAGCGAGCGTGGTTTACCCGGTGAGGTGGCGCTGATTCCCTTCGTCGAAAGCTCCTTTGATCCGGGTGCCAAAAGCCACCGCGGGGCGGCAGGCCTATGGCAGTTTATGCCCGCCACAGGGGATGCATTGGGACTGGTGCGCAACGGCAATTACGACGGTAGGCTCGATGTTGTCACTTCTACTGATGCAGCGCTAGATTACTTAGAAATGCAGGCGGATGAGTGGTACGAAGGCGATCTGATGCTTTCGCTAGCGGCTTACAATGCGGGCGCTGGCACCGTCAATCGCGCCCAGCGCCAAGCACAAAGCCAAGGCTTGAATGGCGAGTACTGGGATCTCTCGTTACCCCAAGAAACCATGCAGTATGTCCCCAAGCTGAAAGCGATCGCGACGATCATCAGCGATCCTGAGCGTTACGAGGTCATATTGCCGGAGATACATACTGAACCGGCGTTCGCAAAGGTACAGCTAGCGCATCCGGTGAGTCTGTCCGAAGCCTCCCAAATGCTAGATGTCAGCCAGGCCGCCTTGGCAGAGCTAAATCCTGGTTTGCTCAATGGCAGCATTGATCCAAGCAGCGCCCAGACACTGCTGGTACCTGAAGAAGTGGATGCTCAGGTATTGGCTCAGCTTTCACAGGGCAACCGTCAGACGCTTGCCCAAGCCGCTAGTGGCGACACCCATCGCGTTGAAAGTGGTGATAGCCTCTCAGCAATTGCAGCCCGCTATAATGTTGACCAGCAAGACTTAATACGCTGGAATGCGATTGATCGTCCTGGTGCTTTACAACCGGGCCAACTCCTGACACTTTCAGGGCGTTGAATTCAAACGTAGTAACACTATCGTCAAACAGTTGGCTTTGTTCACATGGGAAGTAACCAATGCCGCGTGGTCTGTTTTTTGCGAAAACGCTTCTGTTCGTCAGTGGCTTGCTATTACACGCATCGGTACTGGCTACGGAGGTAACCGCTGCCGCTGATTCATCTAACGGTGCATTAAGCGGCAATGTTAGTGGCAATGCTGTCGTGGGCGATCTTGATACTGATGTCGCTAATGTAGTTCCTGTTGAAACGGTTCATGGGCTATCACTGTATGATAGCCCTGAGCTACCAGCCGATTTTGCTTACTTCCCCCATGTTAACCCGCAGGCTCCTAAAGGCGGCACCATCACCCATACCGCCGTTGGGGGCAGTTTTGACTCAACAAATCCATTTATTATACGTGGCACTCCGGCCACCGGAATTTCGCAAATTTACGACACTTTGATGGCCAGCAACCCCAATGAGCCGTTTAGTCTCTACGGTCTGCTTGCCGAAGGTGTGCGCCTAGACCCTGATCGTCAGTGGATTGAATTTGATCTGCGCCCAGAAGCGCGCTTTCAAGATGGCGAGCCTGTCACTGCTTACGATGTAGTGTTCTCGCTGAATCTACTACGGGAAGACGGCAATCCGTTTTACGCCAGTTACTACGCCGGTGTAGAGGAAGTGATTGCGCTTAGCGAGCATCAGGTGCGTTTCACCTTTAACGATACCGAGTCTCGCGAGCTGCCTTTAATCGTTGCCCAACTGCCGATACTACCCCGACATTACTGGGAGCCCAGAGAGTTCACTTCGCCGACCCTGGCCGCTCATCCAGGCTCAGGCCCCTACCGCATCAGTGAAGTCGACCCCGGTCGGCGAATCGTTTTTCAGCGTGATGAGAATTACTGGGGTAAAGATTTACCGGTCAATATTGGACGCTACAATATCGATCGAATTATTTATGACTACTACCGTGATCGCGATATCGCCTGGGAGGCATTTAAAGCGGGGCTAACGGATTTCCGCATTGATGCCCGAGCAGCTACCTGGGCAATCGGCTATGACTTTCCTGCCTATGAAGAGGGCTTTGTAAAACGGCTGACAGTGCCTGATGTAAACCCCTCCATGATGCAGGCATTTGTTTTCAATCTGCGCAAACAGAAGTTTCAAGACCCTCGGGTACGTGAAGCGCTGAGCCTTACCTTTGATTTCCCCTGGCTGAATACCAATATTTTTTACGACACCTACCAGCGGACTGAAAGCTTCTTTCAAAATTCTGAAATGGAAGCCACCGGGCTCCCATCCGAAGAGGAGCTAGCGCTACTGGAGCCTTTCCGGAAAGAGTTGCTGGCGTCTCATCGCTCTGAGCGTTTATTTACCGACCCATTGCCTCTTGAGCAGCCTATCGATCTTCGTGAGCGCCTGCGCTTGGCACTCGAGCTGCTCCGTGAAGCGGGTTACGAGGTTGAAGATGGCGTACTGGTTAAACAGGAAACTGGACAGCCCTTGAGCCTCGAAGTGTTGCTGTATGATTCTGGCCTTGAGCGGGTGGTTCAGCCCATGCTGCGCAATATGGCGCGCCTGGGTGTGCAAACATCGCTGCGTATCGTTGACATCAACCAATTTTTAAACCGGCAGCGCAATTACGACTATGACATAGTCATCAGCCATTTCCCCCAGTCGAACAACCCCGGCAACGAGCAACGCGACTTCTGGACCAGCGCTGCGGCAGAGGCACCGCAGAGTCGCAACCGCATGTCACTTGCTCACCCAGCGGTAGATGCGCTGGTTGAGGAACTGATACGTGCCAATGGCCGTGAAGAACTTGATACCGCCGCAAAAGCATTAGACCGGGTACTGCGCTGGGGTTTTTATGTGATTCCGCATTATCACTCCGGTGAAACACGCATTGCGGTGTGGGATAAATTTGGCTACCCCGAACCATTCCCAGAGTACGCCATGGACCTGGATGCGTGGTGGGTCGATACCGACCGTGAAGCTGAACTGCAGCGCCGTCACCGACGCCGCTAAATTCGGTTTATTCTTAAAGAACCATGGAGTGCTCTGTGGCACGCTACACTCTACGCCGACTACTACTTATGATCCCGACGCTGATTGGGATTATGTTGCTCAATTTCATTATCGTTCAGGCGGCCCCAGGCGGGCCAATCGATCAGATGTTAGCGCGCTTTGAAGGCGCTGATGCAATGGCTAGCACCCGTTTGGATATGGGCGGTGCCGACGTTCAAGTCAGCGACGACTCACGAGGCGCTCGTGGTATCGATCCGCGCTTTATTGAGCAGCTAGAGCAGCAGTTTGGGTTTGACAAGCCCCCCCACGAACGCTTTATCGGCATGATGGCGGATTATCTTACGCTCGATTTCGGCACCAGCTTCTTCCGCGACCGACCAGTCACCGAGCTAATGATAGAGCGGCTCCCCGTCTCTATATCGCTTGGGCTTTGGACCACCCTGCTGGTCTATTTAATCTCGATTCCACTGGGCATTAAAAAAGCACTTCGCCATGGCTCGCGTTTTGACGTCTGGTCATCAGGATTAGTGATTGTTGGCTACGCCATCCCTGGCTTTTTGTTCGCCATATTACTGATAGTTCTATTTGCTGGTGGTACCTACTGGGATCTGTTTCCGTTGCGGGGCCTGACCTCGCCAGACTTCGACCAGCTCTCCACCTGGGGTAAGATCAAAGATTACTTCTGGCATATTACCCTGCCGGTGACAGCCGCGGCGATTGGCAGCTTTGCGACGCTTACCATGCTGACTAAAAACAGCTTTCTTGATGAAATCCATAAACAGTATGTGATTACCGCCCGGGCCAAAGGCGCCGACGAACGGCGCGTGCTTTACGGCCACGTGTTCCGTAATGCCATGCTGATTATTATCGCTGGCCTGCCCGCCGCTATGCTCGGCATCTTCTTCACCGGAGCGCTGCTGATTGAGGTTATCTTCTCTTTAGACGGTTTGGGGCTACTCGGCTTTGAGGCCGTTATGCAGCGGGATTATCCGGTGATATTCGGCACTCTGTTTCTCTATACGGTGATCGGGCTAATCCTCAAGCTGATTTCCGATTTGACCTACGTGTGGGTAGACCCGCGCATCGACTTTTCAACCCGGGAGTCGTGATTATGGCGTCTTTATCATCACGTTTTTCGCCCATTACCCGTCGGCGTTTGGCCGCCTTTAAAGCCAACCGTCGTGCTCGGGTATCACTATGGCTATTTGGCACGCTGTTTATTCTCAGCCTCTTTGCCGAGCTTATCGCCAACGATAAACCGATCATTATGCAGTACGACGGGAAGTGGTATGCCCCGCTGTTAGTGGACTATCCAGAAACCGAGTTTGGCGGTTTTCTACCTACGCGTACCGATTATTTAGATCCTTTTATCCAGCAACAAATTGATGACAATGGCTGGGCGCTCTGGCCCGCGATTCCCTATTCTTATCAAACCCTCGATATGAATATGACGCGCCCCTCCCCAGCGCCGCCTGATAGCCGCCACTGGCTGGGCACTGATGACCAGGGGCGTGATGTATTGGCGCGGGTAATTTATGGCTTTCGCCTCTCGGTAGCTTTTGCCCTAGTGCTTACTGCAGGGTCTCTTGTGATGGGCGTTGTAGCGGGTGGCGTGCAAGGCTACTTCGGCGGCAAGGTCGATTTAATCGGCCAGAGGATTACGGAAATTTGGTCGGGCCTGCCAGTGCTGTTCCTACTGATTATTTTGGCCAGCTTCGTGCAGCCTGGGTTCTGGTGGTTGCTGGGTATTATGCTGCTCTTCTCGTGGCTGGGTTTAGTCGATATTGTGCGCGCCGAGTTTTTACGGGCGCGCAATTTAGAGTATGTCCGGGCTGCCAAAGCCATGGGCTTACCGTCACGTTTAATCATGTGGCGCCACGTGTTGCCAAACGCCATGGTCGCCACGCTGACATTTATTCCGTTTCTGTTTACCGGCGCGATTGGCACGCTGACCGCGCTCGACTTTCTCGGCTTTGGCCTGCCACCTGGCGCTCCCTCGCTGGGTGAGTTAGCCGCACAAGGCAAAAATAATCTACACGCGCCCTGGCTGGGTATTACGGCCTTTATGACGCTAGCGATCATGCTGTCGCTGCTGGTCTTTATTGGTGAAGGGCTACGTGACGCCTTTGATCCTCGTCATGTGCAACAGCGTCAAATCGGCGCTGCTCAGGAGGCCAACCATGTCTAAACCGCTCCTGCGAATTGAAAATCTCAACATCGCCTTCAGTGAAAGCCAGGTGGTTCACTCCCTCTCACTCACTATTAATGCGGGTGAAACACTGGCGATTGTCGGTGAGTCGGGGTCGGGCAAATCGGTTTCAGCACTTGGCATGGTCAACTTGCTGCCTAGCAATGCCGCTATAGACGGCGAGCGCTGGCTGGGCGATACCAATTTAGCTGACTTAACAGAACCTCAGTGGAACGGCGTGCGGGGTAACCGTGTCGGTTTTATCTTCCAAGAGCCAATGACGTCGTTAAATCCACTTCATCGTGTGGGCAAGCAGATCGGCGAAGCACTGCGCCTGCATCAAGGGTTACGTGGTCATGAGGCGCGACAGCGCAGCAAGGAGCTGTTGGAACAGGTCAAGTTGCCGCGAGCGGGCGAATTGCTGGATGCCTGGCCCCATCAGCTTTCGGGCGGGCAACGCCAGCGGGTGATGATTGCCATGGCGATTGCTAACAACCCATCGCTGCTGATTGCCGATGAGCCCACCACGGCGTTAGACGTCACCGTACAACAAGAGATTCTCGCACTACTTCGCGAACTGCGGGATCGTTACGGCATGGGCATGCTATTTATCAGCCATGACTTAAATTTGGTACGCCGCCACGCAGACCGCGTGTGCGTTATGTATCGTGGCGAAGTCCAGGAAATTGGTCCGGTTGAACAGGTCTTTCAGCACCCACAGAGCGATTACACCAAAGCACTGCTCGCTGCCGAGCCTGAAGGTAGGCCCCAGGCAATTACACATGCGCCTCCGCTATTAACCGCTCGCCAATTAAGTGTCAGCTTTAAGCGACCTAAAACGGGATTGTTCAAGCGCCAGCCGCCTGCTTTTGTGGCGGTTCACCCTACCGATTTTGATATTGCACCTGGGGAAACGCTAGGCATTGTTGGTGAATCCGGTTCAGGCAAAACCACCCTCGCCTCCGCAATCATGCGCTTAGTCACTAGCCAAGGCGATATTACCCTTGGCAGCGATAAGCTCAGTAGCCTGACCGGCGATGCACTGCGTCGTCAGCGCCACCGCTTGCAAATGGTTTTCCAGGATCCTTACGGCGCGCTTTCGCCACGCATGCCGGTGTTCGATATCGTGAGTGAAGGGCTACGTTTTCACTACCCTAATCTCACCACTGAAGAAGTCACCCAACGAGTTAATCAAACGCTACGTGAAGTTGGGCTACCGGAGAGCTGTGCCGCCCGCTACCCTCACGAATTTTCAGGTGGCCAGCGCCAGCGTATTGCCGTTGCTAGAGCGATTATCTTAGAGCCTGAGCTACTGGTGCTTGATGAGCCCACCTCAGCACTAGATCGCACCGTACAGAAGCAACTAGTGACCCTACTGCGTGACTTACAGGCACGCAGACAGCTTAGCTATCTGTTTATTAGCCACGATCTTGCTGTTATCCGCGCCATGGCTCACAGGGTTATGGTGCTTAAGGATGGCGAAGTAGTCGAACAAGGCCCCTGTCTGGAAGTGCTTTCAGCGCCACAGCACGCTTATACCCAAGCGCTAATCGCCGCTGCGCACCTTAATCCTAATAATAAATAGGCAAAAGCTGATTTCGCAGCTGCTAACTGCACTCTTGGGAGGCAGCTTCGGCACACGACGTTTCTATCTGATGGGTACGCAGTAAGGAAGTTACTAAAAGTATACTCTATAAGATAACGGTATAAATATTTAGGTAGAATAAAGCCGCTTCCAATACGTGAAGCGGCTAAAAGGACTTAAGGCAGAATTGAGGGTCGGCAACGATTCTGACGAAATCCTCCAAAATGTGCCTTAACCTATTGTATTTAAATTATTTTGGCGTTGTAGCTCATGGGTGAAACCTGCCGTTCAAAATCAAGCGTATAATCGCCAAATCGGTTGATATGGTCCGTGCGGTATGGGGCCAATCCTTTGAGAATATCGTGATCAATATGATGGCCGCGATCCTTGAGATCTTTAAGGGTTAACGTCATCGACTCCACATTGTGAAGAATGACCAGGTTGGCCACCAAGTGGTTATATTTGATCACCTTCCGTTGCTCGTGGCGGATATTCTCGGCGATCACCCCCTCGCCGCCGAAAAATAGCCATTTTACGAACTGGTTGAACTCCTCCGTTTTGTTCGTCTCCGCATGAATGGTTCGCCGCAACTCCACGCTGCCAATGTAGTCCAGAAGAAAGGTTGTCCGAACTACCCGCCCCAGTTCCCGGAAAGCAAAGTAGAGTTTATTCTTGAGGCTTGCGGTACCTAAACGTCGCAATACCGTGGACGGTGCTATTTTCCCTGCCTTTATCGATAGCGCCACCCGGAGCATGTCGGGCACATGGGTTTCGATCAGTTGCCAGTTAATGGTTTCGCTGAACAAGGCATTGATGTGCTCATACCGTTGGCGTTTGTCAGGCTTGTAGAACACCAGCTGCTTCAGATTCCGGATGCGGGGCATCAGGTTGATACCCAGCAGGTAAGCCAACCCGAAGACGGGCGCACTTTGCGCCTGAGTATCGCCATGCAAGGTGTCAGGCTGGATATCGGAATCGTTTTTGATCAGCCCGTCAAGGATGTAAATGGCCTCATAAACGCCGCAAGGGATGAAGTGGCTGAACAGCGCGATGTATTTGTCGGAGACGTGGTAGTAGCCCACCCCGCCGTAGCCACCGTACCGTATGTGGTATTCCGATAGCAGATTCTGTTCGTACAGATTCCATTTTGTGCCATCGGCGGCAGCCCGCTGGCCAGTTCCCCAGTGTCGCGGCAGCCGGTAGCGGTTGTAGGCATTGATAACCTGCACAATGGCCTGCTCCAAGCGCTCTTCGGTGACGTGCCGCAGGTTGAGCCAGGACACCTGCCGGCGATTAAGTGTCGTGATGGATCGGGCGGTCTGAGTTGGCCCGAGATTGCAGCCATAGCAAAACAAGGTCGAAACAAAGCGGGTACGTGGGTCTTCCAGCTTGCTCTCAAAACCGGAAAGTGGTCCAAAGCGTTTGTGGAGCCCCAGCCATTTTTCGGCTTCCACCAGGATGTCGAGAATATTCTTTTCGGGCAAATTCTGGGATAACTGTTTGTCAATTTCGGCCAGCCCATCGGGAGGCGCTGTGCGACGGTGCTTCCGGATCACCAGCTCTTCACCATTGAAGACGGCGTATTCATTCTCCGGGAAGTTACGGTCAATGCGGTCCGCCGTTTCGCTCAAGCGTGAGCGGGCCTGCGCCACAAAAGCGGCTGGGTCGGATGCGATATCAACCATCGCACTGTAGTCCGCTATTTGGGCATCATAGACACTCCAATCCACGAGCTGATCGCGGTAGTCGCTGTACTGGTCGCTATTCGCGACCGCGAGATCGCCGGAAATCAGTTCACGCTTCACCTGCGTTAGTACGCCCAGCTCGAAATACTTCCGGTAGACCATACCGGGCAGTAGCTGGCTTGACCCGGACCCCAATATGAGACGGCGCCAACGCTCCGGTAGCCAGGACACGTCGACGGGTTGAGTGCTGAGCACAAGGCATTCCTTGCGGCTGTGCCGGTGCTTTTTCAGAGTCGCAATCGCCTCAATCAAGGATTGATCGTGGCTGGTTGCCGTCAGATCCAGTAGTTCAAGGCAATTGAATAGCAGGGGGCGTAACGGGCGATAGGGTTGCAGCATAAACGGGATGAAGTTATTGCCAGCATAGGCCATGTGTTCCTCACACTCGGCCAGTAATTCATCAGGGTCGCTCTGGATGGCAGCCGCCACTCGGGCACCTCGCTCGGAATCCGTCGGCGCTTCCTGAACGGCGGTCAGCACGTCACGCAGTTGAGCGACCAGTTTGTCCATCCGTTTCATGTGATCCAGATGATACTGGTTCAGGTTGGCTTCCGCCTTAGTCTTGATGTTGCGCATCTTGCGGACAAAGATGTCGACGGCATCGTCCATTGCGCGACGCAATTGGGCATGGACCAACAGAATCATCAAGGCATAGCGTTTGGTGCTTTGCATAGCCTTGATGTTGGCCGCGCCAAGCGCTCGTGCTTCCAGTATGAAGTGGTGATACTTGGCGGCTGGAATGTGATCAACAGCGGGCAATCGTTGACACCAGCCCTGAAGCCATTCCAGGTGCTGAAGATACTTCTTCACTTCCGTATTGGTCGGCTTTTTGGGTTCCTGTTTCAGTTTATGCCAACTGGTATGAGATGAATCGTCTGGCACTTGCAGCAGCCGGTCAAATTCCTGTTTTTGCTGCGCCGTCAAACCCGCACTGAGCGTCCGAAAGTAACCTGTATTAACCGTGCTGCGAGCCTGACGCGCGGACCGTTGCAGCGTTGAAAAACCCGGCAGTTCAAAACGCTGGCGCACCAGCTCTTCGATCACCACATTGATAATGTCCGCCAGATCTTGCTTGGTGGTTGCCGCTTCACGCGCCAAGTCCCTCACGATAGCCTTGCCTTCGACGGTAAACGCCTTGATGCCCACCTGTTGACGAATCGCGTCCAACATCCGCTGACGGGCGCCACCATTGCGGTCGTATTCCCTGAGCTGGCTCAATGGGACGGGTAAAAGGTCGTCGCAGGCCAGGATATGCGCTGTGATGGGCCGCGGGACCGTTTTGAGATTCACGAAGTAGCCTAAGCGCTGAACCGTTTTCAGGAGAATTAACAAGGCACCACGAGCAGCCGGTGTTCGGCCGTGCTTTCTGGCAAAGGCACATTCTTTGGCGGTGGGTGTATAGATTTCCGCCAGTTCCTGTTCAGAGACGTCCGCCTTCAATCGCGGATAGGCGGTTTCGTGGAGGCCACTCATGTACGGACCTTTTCTATCAGTGCCCCATGATGAGGTCTTTCCGATTAAATGAAGAACTCCTGATGATAGTGCTTACAATGATCAGGGGCGTCGGTAGGTGCTGCGAAATGGCTGAATCAGCATCTGATCCAACCGGAGGTCCCGCGGCTCTCGAAAATCCTCGATGCCGATGACCATTCCAATATGGCCAGCGGCAGGTTTATCCCGATAGGTGCCAAAAAACCGGTCCCACCAAGGCAAATTAAAACCAAAGTTGCTATTTGTCTCTTCAGGAACAATCGAATGATGCACGCGGTGCATATCCGGCGTGACCACCAACCGTCTCAACTTTTGCTCCAGCCCTTGAGGCAATCGTACGTTTCCGTGGTTGAACATTGAGGTTGCATTGAGAATCACTTCGAAAATCAGTACCGCAATCGCAGGTGCTCCCAGCGCAACCACGACGGTGATTTTAATGGCCATGGAGAGCACAATTTCCAGAGGATGGAAACGCAGGCCCGTCGTTACGTCGAATTCCAAATCCGCATGGTGCATACGATGCAAGCGCCAGAGCCAGGGCACTGCATGAAAGATGCGATGCTGAAAGTAGATTGCGAGATCAAGCGCGATCGTCCCCAAAAGGACTGACAACCAAACTGGCAGATTGGCCAGATTTAGCAGTCCCCACGCCTGCTCATTCGCCATCACCGCAGCTCCGACGGCGGCCACGGGAAACAATAGCCGAACGACCAGGGTGTCCACCACGACCATCAAGAGGTTATGTGGCCACCGCTGCCGGCGAGTGTAGCGCTGGTCGCGACGTGGTGCGGCGGCTTCGGCAAGTATCATTACAAGCAGGATGCCCGTGAAGATCCCAAGCCGGATGACTGCCTCGTGGTCAAGTATGGCTTTACCTCTTATGCTCGGTGATCGTTGAAATAGCCCTGCGTGCCTTGTTGCGCCATGGCATCGGCGATGCGGCCGATGGCCTGTGTATAGGCCGCGGTCCGCAGCGTTGTGTTACCTTCCTCCGCCCGGTCGAAACAGGCGCCGGCCTCGCGGGCCAGGCGTTCGGTGAGGCGCCGATTGACTTCGTCTTCGGACCAGGTATCACCGATACGGTTCTGCACCCATTCCAGATGGCTGACGATCACACCGCCGGCATTGACCAGTACATCCGGTAGCACCTCGACACCGCGTTTGGCTAATTGGTCATCGGCCGCATTACTGACGGGCCCGTTGGCAATTTCCAGGATCGTGGCGGCATTTACGGTCGCGGCATTTTGCTCGGTGACGGCGTCCTCCAGTGCGGCTAGTACCAGTACATCGACATCAAGAGCCAGCAGCTCTTCGTTGGTCAGTTGCTCGACGTCGGCTTCCTGGCAGACCGATTCATCACAGTAAACCATGCCCTTGAGCTCCCGGTTCTTGTGCTTATGGCGCCAGATCGGGTCTGGATCGAGTCCGTCAGCAGCATAGATGGCACCCTGGGAATCCGACAGCGCGACGATCCGATAGCCGCGCTCGCGTGCCAGCCGAGCGAAGTGATAACCGGCATTGCCGAAACCCTGGACCGCCACACGGAGTTCTTCATGCGTTTTACTGCGGCGCTCGGCCCACAGATCAAGCACCTGCAGCGCACCACGCCCGGTGGCCGCGGTGCGACCCCTGGAACCGCCCAGCCCTAAAGGTTTGCCGGTGATGGTGGCCGGTACCTGACGGCGTTCGATCTGGGCAAATTCGTCGGCCATCCAACCCATGATGGTGTCGTTGGTGTTGACATCCGGTGCCGGGATGTCACTGTCCGGCCCGATGAGGTCATGAAAGGCGCGGATATAGCCACGCGACAGACGTTCCAGTTCCAGTCGGGAGAGCGCCTTGGGGTCGACCCGAACACCACCTTTGGCACCGCCGAATGGCAGGTCCACCACCGCGCACTTGATGGTCATCCAGAAGCTCAACGCCGTGACTTCTTCCGCGCTCACGTCCGGATGAAAACGAATGCCCCCCTTGCTTGGTCCGCGAGTGTCGTCGTAGCGTATGCGCCAGGCCGGAAAGAATTGCAAGGTGCCGTCGTCCATGCGGATCGGGATGTTGACCTGCACGCTCTGCTGCGGCTGGGCCAGACGCCTGCGAACGTCATCAGGGACGTCAAGTTGGTTAAAAATCCCGTTCAGGTGACCGTTGTCACCGAAGGCTTGGGCGTTGGAATGACTCATGGTTGTGACTCCTTATCGAACCCGCAAAAGTGTTTTGCGATGTCTTATGATTCAGCTTTCCATTGAAAGTGGGTTGTGCGATCGTCCGTTACGTGTTGATTGGTGAGCGTGTAAGTTGCACAAGATTCCCCGCGATCCGTGTTGCTAATGTCTTGGCGCGGTCTGCGCTCGGCCCTGCGAAATCTTCGTTCACGGTCTCCCGAAACAGCTTCAGCCAGCGTTCGAAGTCATCAATCTGCAAAGGGTGTCGCGCGTGCAACGCCAAGTGGCGGGCGACCATGTTGCGCCGGTAGCCGTCGCGTTCGCCGAGCAGCAGCTTGCACCAGTAGGCGCGGATGTGCGGCAAGTGCGTTTCGAGCTCGATATCTGCCACGTCCACGAACAGCGTGCGCAGGCGATCATCAGCCAGGACCTTCCGGTAGAAGGCATCCAGCAACTCGGCGATGGCCTCGGGCGTGTCGAGATCGCGCGGGGTTGAGTGCATGGCGGTGCTCCTGGCTAAACGGTGATGTACTCGGTAGCTGGCGAGCGTGGGTGTTTGCGCGACTTACGGTTGTGACTCCTTCTCAGACGGGGTATCGCAGCAAGCATCGTACTGCCTCTTGCGCCATAGCGCGTAGACGGTCAGGCCGATGAAAATGGCCAGGGCCGGCAGCAAGACGTAATCCAGATAACCGGTCAGTGCGATACCCACGATTACCCAGTAGTCCCCGAGAAAAACGCCGGCACCCGTTCCGGTCAGCACGATGGCAAGAATCGGCAAATGACAGGGGCAACTCAGCACCGCCAATACCCCCCACAGGTAACCGGTGAGCGGCCTGGATACCTCGGCCGGTTCGCGCGCCTTATCAGTCATGTCCACGTGCCGCCTTGGTTAGTACTTGGGTGCAGCGATTCAGCGCGGCTCTTTTAACACCAATCGTGTGTTGTATTTGCCGTTCGACGGCTCGGCACTGCCGTTCATCTCCGCTATCCAGCGCCTGTATAAACTCGGTAATCTCGGGTAGACCGAGACCGGCTTCACGACAGGAGCAGATTAACTTCAGCCGTTCCAGGCAGCTGTCATCGAATAAGCGAAAACCAGCTTGGGTAGTACTACAGGCGTACACCAATCGCATATCCAGATAAGTCCGGATCTGATGCACAGACAGGCCACAGAGACGGGCCGCCTCGGAAATGACGTAGCCTTCTGTTTGTGGCCCCGGCCCACGTTCAAGGCTGGGTTTTACCATTCGAGTGTTTACCGTCATGCTAGTGGCTTCTTGCCCTGTCGAGTATAAGGTGCGCAATCCGCTGACCCAGTTCGAAACCTTCCTGAACACTCACAATGTTCGCGTGCGGTTTATCTCGGCACCAGGCCTCCCCGGCCTGTCGAGAGGCAAAGAAGAGGACGTCGCAACAAAAGGCACTTCGAATGTCTCCCTCTGCGGCCACCGATACTAAAGAGATGACCGCGTCCTCCGGCTGGAGCAAAAGCACCCCCTGTGGCGTAACCGTCAAGGTGACCGGTTTGTTGGTATGCGGACAAGGCGATTGAACCTGCGCATGTTCGTCAATGACGATTGGAAACATCAAAGCATCAAGTGCACACCAGGTGTAGAGTGTCTGGTCGTTTACGACAAACGCATGCGGTGTTTCACGCAGTGTGATGCCGTAGCCGATCAGCCGTCCCTGGCCGTCGTACTCGATGGTTCCAGCAGGCAGTTCGTCGAGCACCAACACCACCTCATCAGGTGTCCAGTTGAGCGACTTCGCGAGCCGCTCAATAGTGACCGGTTGTCCCAGGGCAAGCTCGCGCAACAGCGTCACATGAAGCGCGGCTTCCCTTTCTCCGGTCAGACCTAGCCGTTCCACGATTTGACGGATGTCATTCATGGGCGTCGCCATTCTATCCCGCACAACAGGACAGCTGGCTGACGTCTTTGGTAAAGGTCTGGGCACAGAGCTTGAGCCCTTCGACCATCGTCAGGTAGGGAAACAACTCATTCGCAATGTCGTTAACGGTCATGCGTGCGCGTAAGGCCATCACAGCAGTCTGAATCAGTTCACCGGCCTCGCCTGCCACGGCCTGAACACCCAGTAATTGCCCGCTTTCACGCTCCGCGACGATCTTGATGAAGCCCCCGGTATCGAAGTTAACCAGCGCCCGTGGCACGTTATCGAGGGTCAGGGTGCGGCTGTCGGTGTCATATCCCACCGCTGCAGCATCTGCCTCGGACAGGCCTACGGTAGCAACTTGCGGATCAGTAAAAATCACCGCAGGCATGGCGCTGAGGTCGAGGCTGGCGTCACCGCCGGTCATATTGATGGCGGCCCGGCTACCACCGGCGGCGGCCACGTAGACAAACTGGGGCTGGTCGGTGCAATCGCCCGCGGCATAGATGCCCGACGCAGTGGTTTGGAGATGTTTGTCAATCTGGATCGCACCGCCCTCGGTGGCAACGCCGATGGCCTCCAGGTTGAGGTTTTCGGTATTGGGTGTGCGACCACTGGCGACCAGCAGTTGCTCTGCCTGTATCGTGCCGGCGTTGGTCTGCATGGTAAACAGCTGACCGTCGTGGCTCACTTCGCTGGCCTGGGTCTGCTTGAGCACCTCGATGCCCTCACGACGGAAGGCCGCTTCCACGGCTTCACCCACCGCCGGATCTTCCTGTGACAGCACCCGGCTGCGGGCCAGAACCGTGACCTGGCTGCCGAGGCGTGCAAAGGCCTGCGCCAGTTCGATGGCCACCACCGAGGCACCGATTACGACGAGGCGCTCGGGAATGTGATCCAGTTCCAGCGCACTGGTGGAGGTGAGATAGGGAGTTTCGGACAGCCCCGGAACGGGTGGTTCGGCGGGTCTTGCGCCCGTGCCGATAAAGGCCCGGTCAAAGCTCACCGTCTGTTCGCCGCCGGCGTTGAGCGTAACCGTCAGCGTGCGCTCGTCCACGAACCGCGCCTCGCCCTTGAGGACGGTAATCGCGGCATTGTCATTGAGAATATTCTGGTACTTGGACTCGCGCAGTTCCTCCACTCGTCCCTGTTGCTGAGCAAGCAGCGCCGGACGATTCACCACCGGCGCCTGGGCGCTCAGGCCGTCATCAAACGGGCTTTCCTGGCGAAGGTGGGCGATGTGAGCCGCCCGAATCATGATTTTAGAGGGCACACAGCCAATGTTGACGCAGGTTCCGCCAATGGTGCCGCGTTCGATCAGTGTCACCCGGGCACCGCGTTCAGTCGCCTTCAGGGCGGCAGCCATGGCACTACCGCCGCTGCCAATCACAGCAATGTGCAGGTTGTCGTCACTCATAAATGTTACTCCTTAGTTGATGGACTATCGCAGCAGGCGTCGTGTTTCTTCTTGCGCCAGACGGCATAACAGGTCAGGCCAATAAATAAGACCAGTGCGGGCAACAGCACGTAGTCGAGATAACCGGTCAGGGCAGCCAGGCCTAACGTTCCTAGCAAAACCACCAGTATCGGCGTGAAACAGCGCGACCAGCACGGTGCAAATGATGCTCACCCGCAACAAGGTTTGGGGTTCGCATGGTTACTCCTGTTTCGCCTGGGGCTGTTTCAACGTGGACGGGTAACCCGCGTTAGTCGTGGCTTGAGTCAGCGCCTCAACGGAGGTTTTCTCATCGTCGTAGGTAACCGTCGCATCACGTTCCTCATATCGGACATCCACAGCGCTCACGCCGTCGACCCGCTTTAGGGCAGCTTTAACCGTAATCGGGCAGGCCGAACAGGTCATGCCTGGAACGGACAAGGTCACCGTTTGTTGCGCAGCCAGGGCAGGCAGGCTGAACAGCGTAAACAGTACGGCAGCAATCAGGGACTTTTTCATGGTGTAGTGCCTCTCAGTCAACATAGTGGATCAGGTTTCAGTAAAACAGCGGTAAGACGAAGGGGAAAGCCAACGCAGTCAGAATGAGCAGCGCGACGATCCAGAAAACGACCTTGTAGGCCGTGCGCACTTGCGGTACCGCGCAAACATCGCCCGGCTGGCAGGCCCCGACAGGTCGATATATCCGGCGCCAGGCAAAGACCATCGCCACCAGTGCCGCACCGATGAACCAGGGCCGATAGGGTTCCAGGGCGGCCAGGCTGCCGATCCAGGCACCGGAAATGCCCAACGTGATCAAGACCAGGGGGCCAAGACAACAGGCAGACGCCAGAGCAGCGGCAATCCCTCCTGCGATCAGCGAACCGCGACCGGATTTGGACTCTGACATTACGATGGCTCCTTTCTAAAAATGGGTGACTGAGGTAAGGTTACTCCCGTAGTCAGCTACGGAATCAACCCCTATGTCCAAAAAACAACACTCAATGACCATTGGAGCCCTGGCCAAAGCCGCCGGTATGGGAGTGGAAACCATCCGCTATTACCAGCGCCGGGGGTTAGTGGCAGAGCCTGAAAAGCCCTATGGAAGCATCCGCCATTACGACGATCAGGCGTTGGCCCGCCTGCACTTTATTCGAACGGCCCAGTGGCTGGGGTTCAGTCTGGATGAAATCGGAGGGCTGCTGACACTGCAGGACGGTACCCATTGCGATGAAGCACGGGTATTGGGCGAGCAAAAACTAGCCAGTGTGCGGGCGAAAATTTCAAGCCTGCGACGCATCGAGCGTGCGCTGGACGGGTTAGTGCAGGAATGCTGCGCTCAGCGTGGGAATGTTGAATGCCCATTAATCACATCGCTCCAGGATGGGCTTGAAAACTCGGCTTTTACCTGATTAAAGAACAAGACAGTCCGTGAACGAGGCGTACACAAAATTAAGGGCTGAAGGGAGGTACGCTAACCTCACCAACCAAAAAAAGCAGGGCCTCCCGAAGGGCGAGACACTAGGCATGGCGCCCACTCGCCCTGCGATTGACAGCTACCTTTGCTATTATTACATTTAGTTACACCCTTATATCTTTTAGCGTTTTTCGCAAGGTTGAAATTCATGCTGTTCCGTCAGTTCTTCGACAAAACATCCAGCACCTACACCTATCTCATTGCGTCCGGCCGGGGTCGAGAAGCGCTCATCATCGACCCCGTAAAAGAGTCGACGGAGGCCTATCTTGGGTTAATTAATCAACTTGATCTTAAGCTTGTCCGGGCGATTGATACCCACACTCATGCTGACCACGTCACTGCCCTTGGTGATCTGCGTGACGCCACCCAATGCGTCACCATCATGGGTGAATTTACTAACGCGGAATGCGTATCAGAACATGTATCGGAAGGTGATCGAATTGATATCGACGGCATTCGGTTGGAAGCCATTTACACTCCGGGTCACACTGATGAATCCTTCAGTTTTTACTGGAATCAGGGCGACCAGAAGGCGGTATTCACTGGCGATGTGTTATTGATTCGCGGTAGTGGCCGGACTGATTTTCAGGGCGGCGACCCACGCAAGAGCTACGATTCTATCGTTAACAAACTGTTCCGCTTACCTGACGATACGTTGGTATATCCAGCGCATGACTACAAAGGAATGCTGAGCTCCTCCATCTACGAGGAGAAGCATTACAACCCACGTCTGGCGGGCAAATCGGAAGCCGAGTACGCCCGGATCATGAATAATCTTAACTTGCCCGACCCCAAACTGATGGATGTTGCCGTGCCTGCAAATCTGGCATGCGGAAAGCAACCGTGACGTTTGTAAGCATGGATTGTTACCCAATGGCGCAGCACTCTGCATTGAGTACTGAGTCCGGCCTCGATCGTGCCCTGGCGATAGCGATCCTTGCTGGCATTCTCGCCGGTCTCTTTTTGGATAAACCCAGCCGCTATGAGCTGACATAAACTTATTCAGAAGTTCCCTGAAATTAAAGGAGATATTCGATGGATATCAAACAACTTGATGAGCGCTTTAGTGTAACGGCGCAACCTGGTATTGACGATATTGAACAACTGGCAAACGCGGGTTTCCGCACGATTATTGCCAGCAGAGCTCGAAATGAAACGGACGACCAGCCTGATACCCAAACCCTGAAAAACAAGGCAGAGTCCCTGGGCATGACGTGGTACGAAATTCCAGTCGAACCGGGAAAGTACGCCCCTGAGGATATCGAGGCTTTTGCCAGCGCTTTGCAATCATCCACGGACCCGGTTCTCGGCTATTGTCGCACCGGGAAGCGCGCCATCCACTTGTGGGCCTATGCCAAGGCGGCTCACTATCCGATCGCGGACCTGCTCAGCCAAGCCAGCGCAGCCGGCTATGATCTGGAACCACTGCGGGACGATCTTGAGATATATCGGAATCGGATGGGTCAGAAGTGATCGCGAGATCGTCCCGTTAAAACTGGCCTTAAAATGTCAAAATGCCTTGGTGCCATCCGAGGGCTCACGAGCATGACTTTGTCGTTGATGATCGTCACATCTACTGGCCCAAATAAAAAGGACGCGCCACCCACTGGATAACGCGCCCCACAGTGCTTTCCAGGCTCTACAACTCGCCGGTGTGATTCGCCCCAACGGGGTTGCCGAACTCAAACGCATCGAGCTCGCGGTTCAGTTTCGGTACCGGCAAAGTGAATGCGCTGGGAGGGTTCACGGGCGCCGTACTCCTGGCCGGCTTCGCTCTCTTCATGGTGGTTGAGAGCATTGATCGCTTTATCCATCCGGTCACGATTTCGTTCAACGGCGCTATTTTCGTAGCGATCATCGGACTGATCGTCAACGGCGTGTCGGCATAAATTCTTGGCGACCACCATGACCACAGTCATGCCCACCAGGAAGACGATTCACACCACTCTCATGACCATCACGACCACAACCGCCGTGCGGCCTATTTCCACGTGTTGGCCGATGCGCTCACCTCTGTATTGGCCATCGTGGCTCTGCTTGCGGGTAAATACGCCGGGTGGAACTGGATGGACCCGGCAATGGGTATCGTCGGTGCCATTCTCATTACCCGGTGGTCTTGGGGATTATTGAAAGCCACATCGCGCGTGTTACTCGATCAACAGCAAACCGGTATCCAGCAGGGCGTTAAACGAGCGGTAGAATGCGGCGATACGCGCGTGAGTGATCTTCATGTTTGGTCGATTGGGCCTAACTTGTATGCTGCGATTGTCGCGGTCGTTACCCATGACCCTCAGCCGCCCGGTCATTACCGCGATCGTATCCAAACGGATAACGCATCACTTGTGCATGTGACTGTGATAGTCCATACCTGACCAATGCATTGCGAACTCTCTCAGGATGGGTAGCCAACCACTGTCATACTAAACATTAATCGGAGCCCTCGATCAGGCTAGCAACTTTGGCCAGCAGGGTGCTTGCGGCGTTGTCCGTAAACTGCTGCCCTTCCTCGATGTAGCCCCGCACCGTCCCGTCATGCTTCCAGCCGCCCTGACGCTTGATCTGCGCAAAGTCGACCTTCTCCCGCGCGGCGGCGGTGGATAAACCGCGCCGGAAGCTGTGACTGCTCAGGGTCGGCACGAAGTCCAGGTCGCAGGTTTCCCCGAGCGCCTTCAGGATACGGTTCACTGACCCGCCTGAGAGGGCTTGGGGTTGCAACCGATCCCAGCGATTGACGGCTCGAAAGACGGGTCCTTCGTGAATGCCCGCGCGCTTTAGCCAGTTTTCGAGGGCACTGACCGGGCAGACCGGCCCGTTGCCCCGAGGCAGGGCCCGCTTTAGCCCCTCACCGTGAGGATCCGTTTTCGAGCGCGGCAGAGTCACCACAAGCCCTTCCGGCTCCCACGACAAATCCTCCACTTCAATAGTCACCAACTCACTGCGGCGAAACGCCCCAAAAAAACCGACCTGCAGCAGGGCCCAGTCGCGATGCTTCTTGAGCGAGTCAGGCTGCTGCTGGAGTGTTTGCAGAAAGACGGCAATGTGTTCGAGGCGCAGCGCCCGGGCTTGCCGTTTCGGCCGACCATGGACGCGACGAATCCCTTCCAACGTTTTGCGCACGCCAGGGTCCCGAGCGGGATCACGCAATCCCTGAGTCTGGTGCCAGCGCCCCAGGGCCGTCAGGTAGACATCCAGCGTGCGAGGATTAAGCGCGACTGCCTGGTCGGACAGGTAGGCCGCCAAGGTCGCCGGCTGTGTCGGTAGACGTCCGCCCCAGCGCTCAAAGCTTCGAATGGCCGCACGGTAGGTTCGGCGCGTGTTGTCCGTGGTGGCCATGTGGATGTACCGATTAGCCGAATCGGCTAACAGGGTCTTTTCCGTATTACGTAATGTGGACCTGGTGGTGGGTTTTGGATCCATGATCACTCCAATTCGAGGCGTGCTCTCAAGAGCCGGTGGTGTACCGGTGTTACAGGGGCAGAATAGAGCAGACCACACTCTAACGCACGTTAATACGCTTTAACGTGCGTTATGGGTCTTAAATTAACTTTGTTAATTATCTCATAAATAACGTAATATTACATATCACGTTATATGATAAAAATGAGGCATGTCATGGCCCGCGCCGGAATTACCTACCAGGATGTCGCCAACGCTGCGCAACGCGTCCGCCAACGCGGTGACGAGCCCACTGTCGACCGGGTGCGATCGGA
>LAZR01000211.1_pt1 | contig 59160 bp, 97 predicted proteins | sample 329461 | NCBI WGS metagenome assembly LAZR01 (sample SAMN03002196, study PRJNA259156) | marine sediment metagenome | biome: sea floor; feature: Hydrothermal impacted sediments; material: marine sediment; isolation source: Loki non-amplified sample from Loki's castle hydrothermal vent sediment ... | reverse complement strand
GCTCTTGCCATGCTTCCACAATTCGCTGGGAATCTAATCTGGCAAAGTTAACCAATTCTAAATCAGCATCGGTTAAGCCATTGCCTTTCATCACATCTTCCCAGTTATCATCCGTAAGTTTACTTATTGGAATAATAGACTGGACTAACTGCTTGCGGATTTCACTAACAGTGGCAATGGTAACTGTAGGTTTAATGCTCGGACGTACTGGCGCAACCAATGCATCCAGTTTCAACTCTGACCTATCCACTTCATCCAGTTGCTCTGATGTGAATGGTTCATCAACAGGATATCTTACACCAACAAAGACATCAATCATACCTTGGATAATGTCATTAATTTGGTTGCGAGAAAACTCATCAAGAACATCAGGTGGTACAGCAACTTGGAGAATATCATCTACAGTGATGTCGGCTCCACCTTCCTCCAATGCTACAGCAACAGAGTTAGAAATCAATCTTGGGATAGTTGTATAAAGGTCAAAGTAATATTGATGAATCCTCCCCTGTACAAGGATTCTACCCATACGAGCATTTAATTCCTCAAAATTAGTAAATCGTTTATCAGGTCTTGGAAGGTCGATGAATCCAAGTCCACCAATTTGACCATATGGGTCTAAAAGTGCTCTGGATGCTGGTATTACTTGGTCTAACTGCTCTCGTACAGCCTGTTGTTCAATAGTTCGGACCTGTTCATCTATGCCTATCAATGCTGAGTTAATCTGCTGTCCTGCACGAAGGTGGAAAGCAGTCTGCTTTTCCCACTCAGCTTGAGCATCCTCAAATGTAGGGAACTTAGTTTTTATTCCAAGATTATTCTCAGCCATTAAACTGGTTCACCTCCTTGCTGTGGAGGACGTTCGGTTAATTCAGCATTATCAGGACTTTTTATGCTACCAGCTTCACGCCTAGTTGGTGCCTGTGGTTGCTGTGGAGGAGCACCAGAGAGTTCAGACATCATCCTAGCTGCCAACGCTTCATACACCTCGGCATGGTCAATCTGTCCAGCCTCACGTAGTTCTTTTGCTTGTTCCTTATAAGCGATAACTTGGTCAGCTTGAATAGCCAGAGGATGAGACATTGCTTTGTCTCTACGTGTCCTAGCAAACATCTTAGCTGGGTCTTTGATTTCTGGAAAGAGTCTCTCAGCAGTGGTGGTATTATCAACCTCAAACTCAGGAGATAACATCTTTGCCACGGTTGCTCTATGAACCAGATGGCCTGGTATTTCAATCTGAGCTTGGACATCAAAGCGGTACTTATCTGGCAAATCAGTTGGACGCTTGAAATCATGTGGTGTCCAACCAGTTTCTTTGAGAATATCGTCCCAGAAATTATCCACATCACTAAGTACACCACGAATACCATCCATATACGGCATCAAAACCTGTAATGATGCACTAGCGATGTTAGCCATTGCGAGGGAGGATATTTGCTGCTGGATATTACCATACACAGCATATGGGAACATACCACGCTGCTGCATGTTTTGGTAGTTAAACATCATCTGTTGGATTTCAACAGGGATTGGTGGAGTAGCTAGTGGAGTGATAGCATCGTTGGGACCACCATAAAAAATACCGCCACGTTTGAACACTGTCTCTGGTGTCAATATTGGAGTAGCTCCTGAGGATTGCTCAAACCATCTGGGATTAGCAGTATCTCTAATTAGCTGCTGGAGGTAGGTCAACATCTTGTTGTAGTTATTTTGGATATCCTCATTGGTAGCTAACAAAGGTTCGCCCCAATGCTTCTGGTATTCACTTACAGAACCAATACTACCCATGTCAGGGAGACCACCAATAGGTGAGGAAAAGATAGGCAGTCTGTGGAGGTGTTCCTCTTTAGTAGGTTTCTTGATAAAGTCACTGCCAAGTACTACGGAATTAACCGGCACATTGTCAGCATCGAATCCCCAATAGTTGTATAAGGTAGTAGTGCCATTAAACCTAGCATCAACATTGCCCATTGCTTTAGCGGTAAAGTTAGCAGCGGCAGCGGACATTCGATATATCCGTGCATGCTCCACTAACATACCATCATCATAGTTGGGATAACACTGAGCAGGATGCCAGACCTCTGCCCATATCCTATCTTTCTCAACCATAGCAAAGACATTATAATGTCCAAATGCCAGCATTAATCCCACTAGCTGACCTAGCCAACTTTGACGACCCATATGACGGTAGTTGATTTCTTGTTCCACCCAACGTTCAGTCATAAACCGTTCAAGTTCACCAACCGCAGCTTGCTCCTTGGCTTCTAGGTTCTCAGAAGGAATACGATGAGCGATGTTAGAACCAATCAACAAATGCTTCGCAAGGTTATAGCCAGTACGAGGGTCATTGCTGATAACTGACTCCATGCCCTCTTGTGCAAGGTTATTATGCAGAGTCAGTTGTTCATACCAATCAACAAACTTCTTTTCTCTGACACTCCATTTACTACGTAATGCCCGACAGCGTTCCAGAACTCCACTAGGCTTACTCAAGTCTGTCACGTTACCTCCACTTAAAACCAGAGCTACCGCCAAAGCCTCTACGAATTGGGAATGGGTCTCTGCATACTAACCCAATCGCATAGCAATCGTGGATATCATCGGCTCCTACTGAAATTACTTTATCCGCAGCTACTCGGATATTACGAAATTGGGATATCAATTCAATATCATGGCAGTCAAGGGTATGAAGTGATTTGTGTATTTTATGGAACATGTAATCCTTAGTGCCAGTACGACCACCAGTAGTTAACCAACCTGGCACTGTAGTTGTTCTACCACTGACAACATCTTGCCGGTAGTAGACATTCTTGTACCTTTGTGCAAGAGGAGCATATGCGAGACCATGACTATTTGCTTCCCAAGCAATCTCCGCATTGTTGTAATACTTTGCGATGTCCTCAGCTTTATCCATACCAAGTTCTGGTAGGTACCACCCACTGTCTCTAGCACACCAAACTGGATATGGATTGTCATGTTCATCTTTGCGGATAGTGATAACACCAATAGCTGTTTGGGTAATCTTGGCCTGACCTGGGTCAATGCAGACCATATACTGTTCACCTTCAACAGGTTCAACCCAAATATGTAAACCCATGCGATTACTTGGTGCAGGATAACATTGCTTGGCGAGTTCATCCACAAGTGTAGTATCGTAGTACATATCTCCAGTAGCCAGGAAACAAGAGACATCATCTTCTGGAAATTCCTGTGAAAATAGTGTGCGGGTATTGCCATTCCTACGAAGGCTCTCATTTTGGAAAACTGTAAATCTACGCCAACGAATCTGGTCATGTGTTAAGGAAAAGTTCATTACTAATCTAGCTTCATCCTCAGTGAGGTCAAAGATTGGTTTATCGCCGTCTTTGACATAACCAGCACGAATGTCATGGATACCAAATGTGTATTCTTCATGCATGAACCAAGGATAGAAATGTGGCTTAAATACAGAATTGCCTTCCTTAGCTAATCGAAACATTCCACAAAAATCATTATCCTCACCATTAGGTGTGGAAAGAATATCACAAGTGCCACCAGGTGGTATCCTAGCCATAGCTGGTGCGAGGATACGCTCAGTAGCAATGGTCGGCCAGAAAGCAAACTCATCACAGATTAGGTGGTGAATAGTCTCAGCACGACCAGCGACAAATGACCTGGCACTGGCAATGTAAATGCTGGACTTTGTTTCTTCGTGAGTATCAGGGTTCTTGAAGATGAAGGTTTTTTCATAGGTGCTATCGTGGTGAATCTCTGGGAAGCCGGGAATACCTAACGAGCGCAGGTGGTTATAATTGAATGTCACCTTGCTTAATAGACGTTCGGTGATAAAGTCCTCGTAAGCAATCAAAACGACATTAGTGCCAGGAACAGTTAATGCAGATTTTTGTCTCCTGGCAATTATTTCTGTGGAGAAGCCTACCTGACTTGGCTTGACGGTAATATCAAAGTTGGTTGCGGAATCATATGCCGCGTTCTGGATAGCATTATACTTGAATGGTATACGTTCTCGCGCTTTATTTTCGACCACAAAGAGATTCTCGATGAACTTCCTATCATCGGATATGAGGTCGATAAATGCTCTTTCGGTTTCAGTGGTCACTATTTATCCTCTGTGCACTTAACCTTTACGCCCCAACACTGGGGATTACTACAATTCTGTATGCCCTTAAGAACTACCCAATCATGGTCTGTCTGATGTAAGCACCGCTCAACCTTGCAGGAGACATGTGCATGGTCACATATTAAGTGCCGCCTCCGTCTTATAGATTTACCCATGGGATAGAGAAACTCAGTCAAGCTCTGACCACCACTACCTGGACAGGCAGTATTCGCTGGCGAATTATTAAATGCACCTGGTCCTGCTCTACGTCCTTGGTAAACCATTCGTATCAACCTCTACCGTTTATGGCTGGGAGTACCACCATGCCACGATGTTGGTCCTTATAGATAGCTGTGCATTCGATAGTCCTATATTTTGGACAACTCTTACAGGTCTTTATTACTACTACCAAATCACACTTAAATACACTCATTGCTTTGGCTTCCTTGGAGAATACTTCTGTCCACGCAAACCGACACGGGTAATAGGACCCTTTGACAGGTTATGCCTGCCAACAACTCGTTGCTTGGTTGTTGCCCTAACACCTCTAGCCATTATCCACCTAATAGACGTACAATCTTATCCAATGCATCTATGTTATCCCCAGTTACTGCTCCAGCTAATGAGGAAGCGAGTAGTATCCATATTAGCTTACGGTTGGTACTAACTCTACTCATAGCGGGTAGATAATGTTGGTTGTGCCACTCTCGAAACCATTGTGGTGTTTTGCCGTTGAGTTCTGGTGGTTGCTTCCTTGTACGCTTTAAGAGTGACACAACTTTCTCCTTATTACTCCGCACTTATTGTGATGGACTCCTGTGTCCGTTTCAGGGTCATGGTTAGCTGGGAGAAATTAAACCCTGCAGGATTAGCATCTTTATCCCCAGTAAGCTGTTTAATGATAGCAAGGTTCTGTGGCGTGTAGTACTTGCGAATGGATACTAGGTATTTCTTTTCATCATCGGTGAGTTCTTCATCCTTAGCATCCTTGAATAGCACTGAGAAATCCTTAGCCATGAATAGCTTGAAGTTACGGGAAAACTCAATGTCAGATAGTTCTTTGGAGAGTTTCTTCCGCAAATCAGTTTTGCATAACTTCTCAATGGAGTCGAAGTCCAAATCATCCATACGCCACCGAAGAAGTGTACGCATGGAAGTATTAGCGAGTTCTAATGCCTCGGTGATGGAAAAGTGAGCAATGATGTATCCCAGGTAAACAGCTTTCTTAGTGCCGTCCATAAACATGGGAACGAGTGACATAGCAATGGCTTCGGCGGAGTTAGGGTCTACAGTGGAGTTGGGGTCCACAACACCAGTTTCAGTCATTATGGCCTCCTGTCTATAGTTTATCAGGCTGTGACAGTCATTGTCAAGAGCAATGTTCTAGTAATATTTGACATGTAATACTATAGTATGTTATAATAGTATTAGACAAACAGATATTAGGAGCAGCAAAATGTCAGACACCAGCAAGACTTACATCAAGATGTGTAACTGTCCTGAAATACAGGGACAAATGAAACGTGACTTGAAACCCAGTGGGTTTGGTTGGGACTACATTTCTAACTACGAAGATTGGGATAGTCAATACATCGCGGAGGACGGTGAGACTTCCCTGCATTGTGCTGGGTGTAATTCCGAATACGGTGGTAGAGGTCTAGTGGCAATTGCCATCTGGCTCCCCCGCCAAGACCAGTTGCAGGAGATGATGGGGCAAGGATATGGCAAGTGCTTTGCCCTGATTGAAGCACTTTGGAATTGGTGGACAGCACCAGAGAATCCATGTGGATACTGTGAGAGTCTGGAACAACTCTGGCTGGCCTTCGTAATGAAGGAGAAGTATAATAAAACCTGGGATGGAGAACAGTGGCAATGACAGGCACATGGGGTTATTACGTGCAAGGTAATGGACAACAGTTGGAAGAGGATGAGTTAGGAGCTATACTCAACCTAAAGATAAACTGTGCTGTGCATTATCCAGCGTATAATAAACCACTATATGAATGCCTTTGTGGAATAACATTCCCACTATCAATAGTTCAACATTGCAGGAAGATTAATGACTGGTCATATATGCAAGAAAAACATAACACACTTGGAACCATCACTGTAAACAAACCTAAATGTATCGGTCCTACAACAATGACTGAGGAACAAACATTCTGGAAAGGTCAGGTAGCCATGAGAAAGGCAGCAGGAGATACTCACTAATGGATAAATGGACTGAGAAATGGAACAAAGCTACTCCTTCATATAAACTAGCTATGAAAGAAAGAATTGGATACTACGCTAATTTACGTCTACTTATGAACTCTACAATACCTGCCAGTTTATTTGGAACAATCGAAAATGTAAAAACCGCTATACCATTAGCTAGAATACGCCAACACTTCAATGCACGTAGTTTCCCTAGGAGCTACAAATAAATGCCGCCACCTAATGTAACAGCAGCCTGGTGCAGGAAGAAAGCATCGTGTAAATGGTGTAAGAAGGATATTACACTCGCCACTCCAATGATAACGGTATTCTTTTGGAACAAAGGCAATGATGCAAAGCGCACATGGAATAGCAAACTCTATTATCACATGCAGTGTTGGATGGACCAAGCCATGGATTATCTAAACACTCACCCGTATCATGCAAGGGGTGGAAAGCGAGGACCAAACAAATTGGCAAGTGCATTGAATGTGGAACAGAAGGTTGCTAGGTTGAAACTCATCAGACGTAAGAATTATCTGGATTATAAACTACGTGGATTAAGTGATGCACCAGACACCGCGTTGGACATTGCAATGATTGAGAAGGAACAATCTGAGCTAATTGCGAAAATACTAGATGTTGGAGGTATCCCAAAATCATGGCTCGTCAAGTTGATGTAGATAATCCATTTAACCAAGCAGCGGTTACAGTTAAGAATGTTTATACTGGTAAACCTATTTCTCACCATGAAGCATTTAACATGGGAGTCGTAGCTACACTCAAAGCTGTTAAGGAATAAATCGAAGAAGATGCAAAAGCATATGGTTCCCAATGCATGATATGTCAGGAGTTGTTCTATGTCAAAAGCTAATATAAGTCTCCCATATGGTAACCTGCGTTCACGACGTTCCTTCCAAAGCTATGTAGCATCTTTGGATTGGGTATGTGAAGAAAACCCCAATACACCTAATGCACACTACTGGAGAGAGCGATGGGATAATCGCGTAATGTTCCGCTGTGTTTATTGTGAGGAGGAGCGCCAGTTCGCATTGACTATAGGTTCAGCGCAGAAAAGCTCACCACTATGAAAAATGATGCCATGGAAAAATCACCCTGCCCTCGATGTCGCAGGTTCACATACCTATATGAATCACCAGGTATGGGAATTAGAAAACATTGTCTGGAATGTTTTCATAAGGAATTGAAAGAGCAAGGAGTGAATAATGCTTGAAACTACTTATAGAGGTAAACCACTATCAGAATGCTCGAAGGAGGAATTGATAGAAGCTGTGGAAGATTGCATGCGCCTTCAACAGTCACAAGCTCAGAGCTACAAGGAACAACTCCGTTTAGCTGACCTAAGGTATAAAGGAGCATAGGAGTAGAACAATGAAAATCATTTTTATCGAGGTTGAACAAGAATATATGAGTTCCATATCCGAGGTTATAGCGAGTGTGGCAAGAGCCATACCAAACATCTTCTTAGCATTAATACCGACAGGTTCCGGAGTAAAGATAGTTGACTCAATAGATATTGACCAGTAGTAGGAATATAGGAGCAAATTTTCATGTGGCGGTTAATTTCTGAGACCAGCTATAGAAATCTTAACATCCATCTCAACATTGTTTCCCCCGTACCTATCACTTGCTGCCCTGCACATGACACTTGCTGCCGGGACACTGCTATGTGCGCTCCTGCAATGAGATATTATGTCAACTAGATTGGAGAGCATTGGCACATACATTATGTCAAGCTGGCAATGGCTGGTTGTTATGTCAAGTAATGTTGGCAGGAGTATTATGTCAACTAACAATGTACTCCTCCGCACACATGATGTTAGATGGTGCAAGAAAACTGTAACCTTTTCGTTACTTCGTTATGTCAACCAAATGAGCACTGGCATGGAAAGTGTGCTAGAATATTGTAAAGGCGGCAAGGAGGCGAGACATGGCATATCTAGGAGAAGCGGCAGGCAAGGTGTTACACATGGTCAATGGCAAGTACTACATTCTACTTGAGAATGGAGACTATGAACGTATCGAACTGTGTAGCAATGAGGAGACTGAGGCATGGTTCAATTCCCTTTAGCAAGACGAAACGCCAGTAACGCGGCGTCGATAGCTGGATGGCTATCCTGATGAGTCTCAGAGTAGGACTTGGGCAGTTGTGAGTGGCAACACATAATGGCCGAATCAAAAATAAAGGAGTAGACATAATGGATACAGGCGAAGCAAAGCAAGGCAAGGAAACAGACAAGGCGGCAGTTCCAGCCAAAGTGGAAGTCACGATTGAGGAACTCACGCAAGCCGTAGTCAGTGCCAGCAAGCTGGTTGAATCAGGAGCCGACGGCGGAACTGATGCACTCATGGCGGCAGTGGGGAATCTTTCCAAGGCCAAGGGACTCATTGCTAAGGCCAAAGCGGAAGCATTGAAAGCGGAAGCTGATGCACTGTCAGGAATTCGCGCCAGCAAAGCCACTTCCATCTACGCAATCATCGCTGGCAATGCGGAAATCGTCAAGGCACTGGCGGATACCAAGGCCAAGGGTTTCACGTTCACCGTCAGTGGATTGCCCGATGCTACCGGCACTCCAGTGGTAATCAAGAGCGTATCGCTGGCAGTTCCGGCAATCAAGGGTACACGCGCTGGAGTCGGCGGCGGTGCTGGCAAGACCAAAACAATGTACGGAATGTCATTGGCTGAGGTATTTGCCAAGTATGCCACGGCTGAGGAATCGGCCAAGCTGGAGAACTGCGAGGAACCCAACATCAACTCCAAGCAGTGGCAAATCAAGACCGCTGTCAAGGACCGGGTGGTTGAAAGCGGGGAACTCAAGTCAGTTAGCTAGGAACAGAATAAACAAGCATTGGCCTCCGGGATTAGTTGCCAGTCCTGGAGGCTTATGCATATCCAGGAATTGAATGCTAACCAGGATACATGCAATTACATAGGCGTGAGGATAATGCAATGGTAGACTGGAAGATATGGCAACACTCAGCTATCCATCGGCAGGTTGGTACATGGTAGGAAAATACTCCATACTGATAGGCGTGTTTCCTAGCAAGCACTCAAAGCAATGCTATTGACAACGGCAATACCATGTGTTATAATATAGTATAGCCCTGATATGGCAGGAACAATAGGAGAGAACAACCAATGGACACTCAGAAGCAACGAGTCCTTATCATTGGTGGCGAACAAGCATTGACAAGTAAACGACTCGCTGGTATTGTCGAGGAACTAAGGAAGCAATACCCTGACCTTGAGGTAATCACTGACACCGATGATATTGCGGAAGCTGTAAAGCCTCCTGATATTACATTAGAAGAGATAACTAAGGAAACTAACTTACCCATATCAGCAGCGGACATGGATGAGTTACCACTAGAGGATGATGCACTGGCTAATGAGGATGAGATACTTAGGATGATGGAGAAGTAGCATGACAGAGGTAAGCAAACCAAGTGCATCTGTACCAGTTGTCAGTTCACACTGTATAATGGACAAGCACAACCTCTGTATTGGTCATATCCCAGCACCTCGACTAGTTACACCAGCTAGGTGTAAGTGCATATGTCATACCAGCTTGATGAAGAAGGATGGTAGGTAAGACTGACAACCTTGATTCTAATGATGGTGGGTACTTGGAAGGTAACGACCAAGCTCTTGAAGTAGTGTAATATAGACTGCTACCCACCAACAGGCTGATAACCTAAGGAGCACAATACATGTAAAGGACACACTACCTCATCGGACCATAGGGCAAAGGATAGAACAATGGCTAAGAGGAAACTACAATCAGCCAAGCAACATGAATGGACATGGGGACGTGGCATTGGTAAACATGAGAAACATATGCTGCGTCTTGCGGCATCCCGTGAACGGTGCCAGGACATATGGATAAGGATGGTACTATGAAAACAGGTAGAATATGTCCTATCAAACGCAGTCGCATACCATTCAGGCGTCTGAAATGCACAAAGGATTGTGGATTTATGGTAGAAACTGGCTTTCTCACTATGTCCTGTGCATTGGTAGTGATTGGAGTACAGTTGAATAACATACACCAAACTTTATTGGCATCAATGAAGGTGACACAATGAATGACCACTGCAATGCCTGCGAATGGCAACGAATCACCAACCCCAAGTGGGGTGGAGTGCAAGGCAATACCATAGAACACTCACACACCTATTGCACAGTACCACGTAGTAGTCAATGCCCAGTAACCAATGGCTCAGTGTTGGACTTCAAGGACCAAGATGCAGTGAGACAGGAGCAAGGACATGCTTATGACCTTGGCAAATGTAGGTACTGTGATAAGCCTGCCACACACATAACTAAAGTACCTGTCACTCCAATGTCTACTAGTGGTATAGTCGAACATGTACCTGTATGTGACGGTTACGAAAGAGCCGCACATTAATTGTACCAACATCGTGTATATCTATGAGTTTAGAGGTAAATAATGCAATCAGTAGCAGAACGGAAAGCAAACATAAAGGTTAAGCTAGATAAGCATAACCTATCACTATCCAGCCGCACATCAGGTCAGGTACGGCTATACCAAATCTCAGCCAACCAATCTTATGGACCTAGCGACATACCTATCTCCGGCTGGTTCCTGTTCATCGAAATTGAGGCATGGCTACAAGGATATGTCAGAGGGAAAGGTAAATGATATGAGAACTGCAAAGATTGGAAACATTAAGGTAACACTGAATGAGCGGGACTACAAGCAACTACTGAAAAGGTTTGATACAAGCAAGGTAGTTAGTAGAGGTAACTACACACGGACTGACGGTGAATGTATCTGTGAATGGTATCCAGACGACTGCACAAGTTGTCCACTCGCCACTTCAACTGGTTGTACAAGACTGTTATATTACTGTACTGGTGCAAACTTCCATGAGTTTGATATTATGGACGAAGGCATGGAGTGGCATAAAAACAGTGATGCTAAGGCCCGTGCCCAACTCGACACTATCCATGACTTCCTACTCAGGATACCAAAGACAAGGAGATAACCAATGATTAAACATATGTATGGTAATACCATCGAGGAAGTATGCAAAGAGATAGTATTCTGGACCAAAGTCAGTGCTAGGGTTGAGGCCAGACTATTCATCAAGGGTACTATCAAATGGAATGACCAGAAGTGTCAATTTGAGGCGACAATGCACTTTAGGAGTACACACTAAAATGAATAACCAAATGTGTAGCACCTGCAAGGACAACAAGGGCACTAACCCGCATCCAGACGGTACTAACCGTGAAATGGTAGCTTGCGGGTCCAAACCTCACGCCAAGTTCATGGACACCTGGGGCAGGGATGACTACCAAAACATGCGCCATCAACTCGGAGCTATGCCACTGCTATCCTGTGATGGGCTTGGCATTACCTGTAGTAGCCATAAGGAGAGGTAGCATGTATACACCAAAGCCGTGGATAAATAAGGGTAAGAGAGCCGCTACAGGGTCAAAGATTTGCGGTGGTTCTCCTTTAAGAGTTGTCGCTACAGTCAATGACATACCTCGTGGGGAAGGTGATGCTAACGTCTGCCTGATAGCTGCCGCACCAGAATTACTAGAAGCATTGGAGAATGCTATTGCACAGGCGGAGTTTGAGGGACATGCTTTCAGACCATGGCATGGTGAGGCAAAGAGTGTCATAGCCAAAGCCAAAGGAGAATAGCATGCCAATCCAAAAGGGCTGGGACTTACCGAAAACATCTAAGCAAATTATACGTATTGCTAAACAAGCAAAAGAACTTGGCATCACTGAACCTATCGAAGAACAGGTACGCACCCGCAGAGAGGCACAACGATTGATATATGACCTGCGAGGTAAACTAATGCGGCAAAGGATGGCTAGGAAATGATAGAACGCACAGGCATTATCGAAGTGGAGGATGAGTGTCTCAGTACTAATGGGCACCGCTTCATAGTAGAGCGTGTAGTTTCTTTACAGCATGGACTGCTGATATTTGGTCAGTTCTTGGAGTCTCCACAGACCTATAGGGGATTCTGGCCTGAGGAATTGGAGCCAGTAGCCGAAATGGTGTGGGGTTGGAATGGTTGGCTATGTAGAGGACACGTCACGTTGCCCAATGGTACGAGAATAGGGGATTTAGGTTTATATGAGCAGGGCAACACCCGTAATAACCACGCCAAAGAATATGACATCGAATGGGAACGCACACTAACACTAATAGCTGAGGAGAATGCCAATGGCACTGGCTCTGCCCTTATGCAGTCCAAGCCACTGCCAGATATGCCAGGAGTGATGAAATGATAGCAATAGGGGATATAGTAACCAATGACAGAGGTTCACAAGCACGTATCACTGAGGTACATAAAGGTAAATGTGGGATACTAGTGTATGGTGAGTTCACTCCTGATGGGGAATTGTATGGTACATACTTCCCATATGAGCTAGTACCTGCTACTAAGGAAACTATATTCGGGGAGACACCAGAAATGTGGCTTTGGGGATACACTACACTACCTAGTGGAGTGCGTTTAGGTAGTGTGGCATGGGAGTGTCATGGCCCTCGGACTAAGGAGACTATTGCCATAACTGTCGAAGAACTAGATGAGCGGTGGTCGAGGACTTCTCTTCCAGCTTACACTAGTTCTGGCTCCATTTCACTTGAAGAACTAATGGACAGAAGGAGTGACCACAAATGAATGGCATATGTAGCAACTGCAAGACCAAGCACATACCAGTACATAGGGTTCATGGCATACAACTATGTGATAGGTGCAATACTCCCATTGATAGACTAGACTCATGGGGATTACGCAAGCATGAGGAGAAAGACCTAGCTCGCCAGATAGCAGCTAAGAGAGGAGCATGATGGAGAATTCATACGAATATGACCGGACTGCCCCGCCCTTGAGGTCACAGGCTACTCAACGTCTCATGTGTCGTGCTTGGGAAGAATGTGAAGCAGCAATCAAAGTAGAGCAGACCGAGATAGTTAGTAGCCTCCTACTTGTAGCTAATACAGTGGTACGGTACTATCACCGTCGTCAAGACCATATTGTGCCATCCCATCTAATAGATAGCTTGGAGCAACTCGTAACCAAAGTAGGAGGGTAATATGATTTGTCAAGCAGAGATACACTGGATGATAGCCAAAGCACAGGAGAACAAGTCTTGTGCCACTTGCGACCGTTATATCCTGGGTGCTAAGGGCACTTCACACACTAGTATTCAACGGCACCTTGTATCCAAACACAACTACTGGGTGAGGAAGAAAAATGCATAGCTCAATACGAGAAAGCTTATTCCAACATGCATCCGTGTATGCCAGACAACCTACAGCCTGTACCACCTGTGAACACTTCATCAGGTCAGAGGCCAGGACTCCCAACATGCTCCGACACATGGCAGCAAAACACAACTACACCATAGCTGACCAATTCAATGCCATAGTAGAGAGCAAACGACCACCACTATGGCGGAGAATACTCACTGCAATTTGGTAGCTAGTAATAATATAGTATCAACATAGTATTACATGTCAATTAGTATTAGTTAGGAGGGATAGCAATGGACAAATGGTCAATTCTGCGGGAGACATTGGAGAATCAGTACATACCACTGATAACCATGTCAAAGTATAAGGACAAGTGCTTACAATGCGGGTACTTTGTCACCTCAAGAGAGTACCCCAATCTACACTGTGGATTATGGAGCGCACGTTGCATCAATAGTGATGAACCACCTAGTAGCGCACTGTATACATAAAGGAGGCGAGCAATGGACACCACAGAATTACTGATGGACAAGCTAAGGGCGGTAGCTAGAGGTAGTAGAGTCACTGCTAGTATGGATAGTGCATCATCCATGAGATTAGCTGAGTGGATGATGGAAAACTTTGACCAATGTACAATTAAAAAAATAGTAACATCATCTGAGTATGAAGCACTCAAGATAGCACAGTTATTCCTTGGCGGTACAAGAAAGGAATGCTCACGCTGGAGCCTAGCATTCATTTACAATGGTAGACAATTCAAGTTGTATTGGAATGGCGGTAGAAACCATGAACGTGGGGATGGTTTAGTGTGGACTATATATGAAGTATGTCGTGGTAGCTCACACTCACATAAAACTATCGGTGATGTTATCAATCATTTGGTTGAGAGGTATAACAATGAATAACATAGTGGCGGATAATGCCAGAGATATTACCCTAGCATACCAACAACTCAAGAAACTCCAACGCACCAAGACCATACTTATGGACATGCCCGATGTTGTGCGTGACCTTGAGGGATTCATCTATCCAGTACGTACAGTCACCAATACGGAACACGATGAACCAGTAACACATGAAGAACTACCAATCTCCATATATTGGCGAACAGATGAAGTGCTAAAGCAACTCAAGACATACGGATTTGTTGGATTGGTACCCAAATATGATGGTAACAATTGGATTGCATCTGGTAAAGCCATTATCAATAACATTACGGTAAACGTCACAATCACAGGTCTTGACACGCCACCTAAATGTTACCTTGAGGAGTATACTGAGGTAGTCACTAAATACAGAGCAATCTGCGAGGATGAATCGGTAGATGGAGTGGTAGCATGACTAAGGCACTGCCAAACAGCCCTATCCTACGCAACACGGATAAAATCTGCCTGCGATGTAGTCACCTCAACAATGGAGAACACCTAATACACGACCGCATCTGCATCTGCAAGAACCCTATCCTAATGCGGGCAAACCTACTATCCCAATATAGCATCAGTGAACTCCGCAATCTCAAGGATGCTAAGGAGAGATTCAATACTCAAACACTAGATAACACGGATGAATAAGCGATGGATAGTCTGGTTCTTAATCGGCTGGACATTAGCATTCATTATCTATACCAAAGCAACAGACCTAGTACAAATGTGGAATGGAGGGTAACATGCATAAGGTAAGGATAATAGACCCAAGCAATATAGAAGCACTGAATGACCTAGTCAACTCAACATATAAACTCATGGATAAACCATATCAACTCATCAACTCCGAACTACGACACCTACGAGTGGACATGAACAATGTCATTGTCAATGCTGTGGAAAATATGAACCCCATGTTCCATATAGCTAACATGTCGGATAATGGTCAAGCAATACAAAATACAATAGGTGCTGCAATGGCATGGGGTTATCTAATGGCTACTGTGCCTCACGAATTAGAAGCAATCATCAATGAGGTTGTCGCTCGTCATGGTGCAATGGAAGGTTCTGCAATGGATATGGATGAAAGTGTTGAGGACTTCTACTCAGCCATAGAACGTGAAAGACAGGATGAACATGACCACTCCTAAACAACGTATCCTAAAAGAACGCGGGTTGCTTGAGCATCAAGAGGTACCACATGCACGTAAGCACCTCAAACATAGACCTCAAGTACCTACACAGCCACATACACCGCTTATGAGGTACATCGCACTGACCTATTGTGGCAAGGAAACACTGGAACAAGTGCTACTCTCCGGCTCACTATCCATGGTAGCCAAACGATTCAACAATGAGGTTGATGTCAGTACCATCAGCAAGTGGATAAAAAAGCTAGGACTCAGGTACACTGTTGATAACCTACCCGAATGTGATGGATGCAAGAAACGGGTAGGTCTCTGTGATAGTGGCATATGTATGGTACTATATCAGGAACAGCAATGGCATCTAGTGCCAGCTAAGAAACAGCAGGTGTTGGAGTCCATGACATGAAGGCACTGACACCTAATCAACTACTTGCGTGGAAAGCGCCGGCACGCAGGTACATCATCAGCAATGGGATACTGATACCAGAATCCAGGTGCATAATATTTGGAGAACCTGAAACTTACAAGAGTATGTTAACCATAGACATTGCATTTCGCATAGCTAATGGGTTGCCGTGGTTAGGCTTTAAGACTATAGCTACACCGGTATATATCCTACAATGCGAGATAGCACAATCAGCACTCCAAGCTAGGATACAAAAGTACATGATAGGCAACAGGATATCCTCAGAAGATGTCTGGTTGTGGACAAACAATGACATCACACTTGACCGTGGACCTGGACTCTCAGAATTAGCAATGGAACTTAATGAGTCTAACCCAGGTGTGTTGATACTCGACCCTGCATATAGCTTGATATCCGGTAATGCTACTCAAACCTACGATGTGGACCTACTGCTTAAACGAATCAATACCCTTATCAATACATATAGGTTGGCAGTGATACTGATACACCACTCTAAAAAACCTGAACATGTGGAAGGTGTAACCTACCACTACGGCGCACATGACATGAATGGTCCTACCTATCACAAGTGGTGCGACACTGCCATTGAACTCCGCAAGATAGATGATGGCGGGAATATCATGATGTCCTTTGAGAAGTTGAGGAACAACGAAGAAGGTACAAAGCCCAAGCCTTTTCCAATTCATTTCAATTCTGGCAGTCTTGAGGTAACGAAGATACCAACAGGAGTAGAATAATGGCTGATGTAGGATGCCCGGAAGCAGTCAATCAAGGAGACTTACCTCCCATGTGTAACCTAAAACTACGCAATCAATCCTGTGTGGAGGACCCTGAAAATGAATGTGAACATTACCAGTGGTATCTACATGACAGACAATATGGAGATAGGAGGATAGGCAATGAGTGACACCCCAATGACAGACAAGACCATGAGAGAGAAGATAACCGAGCATCTTCGGATTCTGGTCGCCCGTGAGTTTGCTCAGTACGAGGGTTTGATTCATAAAGAGCAGACCATGACGGAAACCCGAGGGAGAGTCAGCGGCAACATTATTGGGGCCATTGACGCCATCCTCGCCATACCCGAAATCAAGGAAGGCCAGGAACTACGGGAGAAGCGGGATAGGCTGGTGGAGTTGGCTAACACCCAGGTAAAACCAGCCTTACGTGCTGACCAGCTATCTTCAGATGATTATCGGCGTGGGTACAGGCAGGGCCAATATGAAATGGAATCGGCTGGCTTCAGGCGAGTCAAGGAGAAGGGATGAGCAAGGAGGGGAATGAAATGAAAGTCACATATGATAAGAGGGCACAGGCTATCTATATCAAGATTTCGGATGTGCCCAGTTCCTTTGGGGTAATCGACCATACTGAAGAACTGGTTGCCAATACTGTGTTGATAGATTACCTTCCCTCAGGTGAGGTTTATGGTATTGATGTTTCGGGTATAGATTGTATTGAGGATATTACTGACAAGCCTAGCCCACCAGACGACACCATACAGGATAGCAGTGATAAACACTCTCAATCCTAGCCCTTGACATCTGTGTTCCGTCATGCTATAATATAGTATCAGCATATCAACTGTGTCTATTTGTAATGACAGGAGGAGGTCGATGAATGAACCGAAATACACGTTGACTGTGAGGTTGGAACCTGTGGATAGGTACAATCTCAAACTATTCGCTGCGGTCGCTGATAAGACCATAGGTGAATACGTCAAGGACATCATACTGGAAAAACTATATGGTAAGGAGAGTGAGAAACATGGCGGAAATGAGCCAAGAAGAACTGCTGGGATTACTCAAGACTCGGAACTTTGATGAAGGGTTCGAAGCAACCCCACTTAAGGAGTTCACTGCGGTACTCACAGCGTTCAAGCCTAATATGATATCCAACGAAAAATGGGACAAGCCAAGACTCCAGATTGTCTATGTCTCAGACCAGGTCGAGGTGATTGAATCTTCCAGCCCATATGACCTACCAACAGCAGAGATTGAAATGTGGTTCTCTACTCGCAAGGGTAGCCATGCTGCTATCTTCGGTGAGAGCATCGACCGCATCATCAATGCTGGCATTCCTGCTGACGCCGACCCGACAGTGGTCAAGGGACAGGACTACCTCATTGGCAAGCGCTTGCATTGGAAGTACACACCGGGCCACATGATGTGGAATGGCAAGCGCGGCGAGGAATCAGGCAATGAAGCACGGTTTGCATGGGAAATCCTCGCTGTTGAAGGTCATGCTGGTGGACAGGTACCTACTGGCACTCCTGCTGCTACTGCTACTGCACCTGCTGGAGTCACCAGTGCTAGACAGCAGGCAATGATTCTCCTCAACGGACACTCGATACAGGAATTCACAACTCTTGTGTTCCAAGACGCCACATGCAAGGCGGATGGTTCACTCACGGATAAGCTGCTGGATGGTAGCTTTGTCAGTGAATTGATTGCCGCAAGTCTTGCCACAGTTGATGCAAATGGTATTCACACCGTACCAAGCGTCATGGGTTAGTTTAATGCCCCTCCTACCCTCGTCACTATCACTAGTGGCGGGGGTTAGAGGAGTATTAAATAGGAGGCGGAACATGTTGACTTGGCTCAATTGTCCTGATGGTGGGACAACCCCAATACCCAACTGCTTGAGTGAGTGTAGGATGGAGCAACGCTGTTTGACTACACCTACCATCAAAGCAGTTACACAGCAGCGGGAATGGAATGGCATACCTAGCACCACCCAATGTCTCAATGGTACAATGTATGAGTTCCTACGAATCACCAAGCCGTATGGCATAGCTCCTGAGTCTATGGCATTTGCCCTGCTTGGGACACAACACCATTCGGCATTGGAAAATGCAGCAAAGGAACTTGGACTACCCGCAGAAATTGCACTCACTGATGGAGATAGGGACATCTTCGACCTACTTGAACCTGATGAGGAGTATAACTATGTACTCACCGACTACAAGACATGGGGAAGTTTCAAGGTTGCCAAAGCATTGGGCGTGGTCTCTATTGGTAAAAAGCCTGACCCTGATGGTGGCGTGTATAAACGTGGTGGTAACTGGGGTGCTGCTGGTTCTCCCAAGATGGTTAACGCATTCGATGTTGTGCCGGAAGCTGCTGAGAACACCGAGACAGAACTCCAATTGAACCGTTATCGAATCATGCTCAAGGATAAAGGGCTACTGGTAGGTCGCATGCAGATTCAGGTCACAGTCAGGGATGGCGGCTTGCAGGTTGCACGTGGTCGTGGTGTTGAGAAGCTGATGTATCTGATACCTGTCCGAGAACTAGATGAAGATGATGTAAGGGAGTTCTTCGAGGAAAAAACTGCCATGCTACTTGCTGCGCTTAGTGCTGGTGAATGCAATCAACCATGCAATGATGAGGAAAACTGGGGTGGCACTCGATGCACCAGCTATTGTGATGTTTCGGCATATTGTCCAATGGGTGTACTACATGCTGGAGGATAGCAATGGATAGGTGCGGATTCACAACTGTAAATGGAATCAAGGACAAATGCACTAGTGAATGTCAATTCTTCCTTGAGGAATCTGAAAGCTGTACTATACCTGTGTTCATGGATAACCGCAATGACATTTTGCAGTCCATAGCTGAGTCACTTAGTGGACTCAATGACATTATGTTGAGCATTTCTGGCGCGCTAATAAACATACAAAAGGATAACAAATGATAATCGGAATCTGGGGGGACGATAAGACCTGCAAGACAACCTTCGCTCTAACTGCACCTAAGAAACTAGCTCATATGGAGTTCGACATCGGTGGCTATGATAGAGCAAAGCATAGGTTCAAAGCAGAGATTGAAAGTAAGGATATTATCACTGAGCATGAAGGACATGAACTCAGGTATGTTATGCCATTCCAGTATGGTGACATGTCTGATTTGAACCTGGTTCGACCGAGTAAGATAGTAGTAGGTATGAAAGAGTTGTTCTTTCAGTTCCTCTCTCACTACATGAAGTTGGTAAATGACCCTGAGATTGCTACCATTGTCATTGATACTGGCACACTGCTATGGGAAGTATGTTCTTCATCAGTGTTGCAGGAGAAACAGGAACTACAATTCACTGCCGATGGTAACCTCAAACCAGGTCAACAATTGCGTACATCACTGAACACCTTTGAGTATCGTGAACCAAACATTCGCATGCGTGGGGTAATGTACCAAGCAAAGGCGAATCGCACTAACCTTATCATTACTCATCACAGTACTGACCAGTATGGACCAGTGCTACGTGGCGGTGAGGTTAAGGAAGAAAAGACTGGCAAGAAGGAACGCAAGGGATGGAACACACTCGGTGACAGTGCTGATGTTATCGTACATACATTCCTTAAGGAAATAGATACTAGTAAGGATGATACACCGGTTATGAAACTCAAGCCTCATGCAGTCATTGACCTAGCTGAGTGCATTGATTTGGTAGGGGTAGAACTTCGCATACCTACATATGACAAAGTAGCAAAGCTAGTTGAAATGTCCAGACTGGCAGCGGAAGGAGAATAGCATGTGGTGTCCTAAATGTCAGGAACATGTTATCACAACAACTAGTACTGTAAAGTCTCCATCATCAACCGAAGGAAAAAAATACACACGACTGGTAACTGTTGAACATATCTGCACAAAATGCCAGTCCTCTCTCCATACTACCACACACAAGGAAAGCTAGTGTTGACAAGACGCTCTGAGTGCCATAATGAACATGCGTTACTGAAGCGACTATCTACAAGTATAGCCCAACATCAAACGTGTATCCATGGTTCATCTGAGTGCGTGCTAGGCACGAAATTGTAGCTATTTTAGCGACGAAAGTGAGCCTAGCAGGGAATACAGCAGGAGAATACAATGAAGAAACCGAAAGTAACCAAAGCAGAACTCAAGGAATTAGCAGAACTTACTGAACGTGAAGCTGGTATTAGTGTGGTTATGAACAGTCTTGTTCAACAAGGTACTATCATAGCTGCACAAAGACATGACCTATTTGAAAGGATACGTAGCAGACTACATCTAATCGGTATATACCATGTAAACAACAAAACAGGTGAGGTACGTCAGGCAGATAGCAATGACAATCCTAGTAGATAGCCATGAACCTGAACTCATTGAAGCACTGATAAAGCAGGTAGTGCCTACCCACAGGCTCGCACTTAATCCTAAATACGCGGACTACATGTGGGTAGCGGTTGATGGACATAGAATACAAATAGAGCGCAAACAAATTGGGGAGATACTTTCCGGCATGGGTAAGATTGAGACTCAGCTACGGAGAGAAATTGAGAGTGGTGTCGAGGAGACACTGCTACTGTATGAAGGTGATTGCAAACCTGTCCCCAAGATGCATGGTTCTATCACACAGGCATGGCAGAAATCCAAGAAAGGAAATATCATAGTGCCAGGTCGTGAGTATCATGTGTCGTATGCTGGGTTCCAAGCATGGCTCAGTCAGTTGGATAAAGCTGGCATCACATCGGTTAAGACCATGGATATGGAAACCACCGCGTATGCAATTGTTGCACTGTATAACAACTCACTCAAGCTGGAACATACTACCTTGAATAGATATGTAAAGGAACATATTGTTATTAAGGGACAAAGCCCGTATGTCCATTCATTGATGGGATTAAAGAATGCTGGTATTGGAGAGGAACGTGCCAAGGCTCTCATTGAGAGGTTTGGAACACCTTGGAATCTGTTTAATCAGGATGACACTGAGATAGCTGCTACTTTGGTAAGTGGTAAGATGTTAGGACTTAGTAGTGCAAGGAAAATACTTACAGCAATTGGGAGGTAGCCATGAGAATAGCTATTGAAAAACCTAATAAACTGCCACAGAGAGAAGTACAGGTTACTATCATACATGAAGGAACTCAAGACCAATTACTATTTGAACGGTTAAAACAAATTGGTGATGGTGTTGTGGTCTACATCTGCGGTGTAGGTACATTTACACTATGTGAGAAAAGTCCAGTTATAGGAGGCAACAATGGCTAAGGCATTTGTAATTGCGGATTCCGTACATAGAGGTATGCTGGTATCGTACCTCAGGGCGCACCGGTACTACCATAAGGGTGAAAACCCAACAGCTATAGTTATACCGAATATTCCAGAAATAGATGGAGTGCCTGTATTCTATGGTGCTGATGGTGAATTGTTTGTTCAGGTTGAGGAAGCACAGATAGAACAGGAACGTATCGCTGAGGAGGAAGCCAGTGCCAGAAGTGATAATGACAATCAAGGCTCCGAAGGGAACGATGAACCTAATACTAGTGAGACCGTCATTCAATAGTTGGTGGCGGGAATACATATGGGATAGGCAATGCCTAGCTATTAAGTATTTCATGGAGCAGCACAATGACAAAGTTTAACGGTGAGCAGCCAGATAGAGGTATCATACAGATAGATAACTCATCAGCAGCATGTACCATATGTGCAGAACAAACCCACTTTGCAGACGTTGATTTCCAAGCATGGGTTTGTTCTACTGAGTGCCAGGATAAACTAATGAGTAACTTCAAGGAGGCACTAGCTAAATGAGCATTGATGCAATAATATGGGTAGGTTTAGGTAGTATCATCATTAACCTACTAATACTGACCCTATCCATCAAACTTTATACGGAATATTTTAAGGATGTCTCAAGCAGGAATCGTAAGCATGACTAACGAAACCAAAAAGACAATAGCATTTTGTTGGCCTCCTAAGAAATGTAGTGAATGTAAAGTTACTGATAAATGTGCTTATTATGAGTACATGCAAAACCTTCATGGAAAGAACTAACATGGTAAAACAATTTGCACCAGAGTTCCCACGCAATGAACATGGATGGGTCAAATTCCCATCTGATGTAGGGTTCAGGAAGGAACTATTCTTTCCCGAAGAAGTGGGTAAGCACCCTGCCAAACTCAATCTACACCTACAACTAGCAATGATTGATTATGTCAGTGAACCTGGGCAAGTGCTATTGGACCCGACTAGCGGCACTGGGTCATTGCTGGTAGGTGCACTTAAAGGTAGGAGAGTAGTACTGCTAGAGATTGAGGAAGGCTACCACAAACTACAGCAACAGGCTATGCATAACCTACATGAGGTTGACCCCACCACTCAAGGCATGGTGACCCTCATTCATGGTGATTGCCGGTTTGTATTGCCGATAACATGCAACCATATTATGTTTTCTCCACCATATGCAGGAGCTATGAACATCAAGAAGGTACGCACTAAACGAGAGGATGCACCTGATGATTTCTTAGTAGAAATGGACGTACAGATGTTTGAGTACTCCAAAAATCAAAGGAACCTTAGTAAGCTATCTACATTCCTTTATAACAAAGCGATGGAGAAAATCTACAAGCTATGCTTCGAGTCACTGCGTCCTGGTGGCACACTGACCATTGTTATCAAGGATAGAATAGAAGGTGGCGAGAGGTTATATCTATCCAAGTGGGTGACTAAGGTCTGCCATAGGATAGGCTTTGAGGATTATGCGTGGTTCAAGTGGGAATGCATGGGCAATGCGTTTACTAAGATAGCCAGGTCTCAAGGCAAGGAAACTGTAGATGATGAGGATATAATTATTTATAGGAGGCCGATATGAGATTAGAAATGGAGGGAGATTACTTACACCTTACACTAGAAGAAGGCGATAGGATACGCATAACACAAGAGGATGATAGACAACTTACAGTAAGAATAGGCGACCTACTTGCTCTCTCACCTAAATACCTGCTACATGACACAGAAGTAGAGGTAGAATCAGAGTGTACTTAGCACACTTTCCGGATGAAAACTTCTACTACTTAGGTACAGAGCCAGCAGACAGTGGTACCTATGATAGGTACATTACTAATGCTGACCCCAAGCTGGTTGGCATGGACGTGGAGACTATCTCGCTCAAGGATACCACGCCAGTTGGTATTGGCATATCCATCACACCACGGGTTAGTTTCTATTTCCCATTGCATCCAACAGTTAGCAGTTACTTACCATGGAAGTTAATCAAAGACCCATCTGTGGTTAAAGTATTCCATAATGCGCCCTTTGACCTACACACCATGGAAGACTTTGAAATAGATAACACCAACGTCATGGACACAGCTATCATGGCTAGGTTGTTGCGTTATAAATCAGCAGTGCTATCTGACCTTGTGCATGTCCATCATATGGAAGTACATGAGGTCAAGGAAGTACTCAAGGAATATAGCGCCAAGACCATGCTTGACTTGCCAGAAAAAACCTGCGCTGCTAAGTGTATGCAGGATAGCAGTGCCACACTCAAGCTGTATTTGGAGTTTCTACCTGACATAGATTACGAGTACCTGCAAACGGAAATGAAAGTAATCCCGATACTACTCAAGATGTCTAACAAGGGGTTACTCATTGACCAGCAAGCAAGGGAAATAATAGAGGAGAATCTACAGGATGATGTGGACTATCTACTCAAGTTATGCAATGACCAAGATATTGAGAAACCTGGAAGCCCAAAACAGGTGGCTTACATTTTGGCGGAACGTGGTGCCTATGCTGTCTTCCCCAAGCTACCTTACACGGATAGAACCAAAAAGAACCTTTCTACAGATGGTAAAAAGATACTGCCAAAGATGGTGGACCCGCTTGCTGGTATTGTTCTCAGGTGGCGCAAGCAATCAAAACTCCTAAGTACATACATCAAACCATGGGGCAATGACGAACGCGCATATACCCGCTTTCATATGGATGCTATAACTGGCAGACCAAGCAGCACTAAGAGGAATATGCAGAATATTCCTAAAGGTGAAATGCGTGGAATCCTATTGCCAGATACCGGTATATGGACAGATACAGACTGGTCACAGTTGGAACTGCGAGTGCTAGCATACCTATCGCAAGATAAGGAAATGCTCAGGATTTATTCACTGCCTCGGTTTAACCCTGATAACACCATAAACCCGGAAGCAGATATACACTACCAAACTGCGGAGTTTCTAGGTATTCGTAGAGGACTAGCCAAGACAATTAACTTTGCTATGGTGTATGGAGCTACTGAAACAACATTGTCGGAACAGGCCGGTGTGTCTCTACAACGTGCGGCACAGTTGAAGGTTATGTGGTTTTCTAAGTTCCCAGGTGCAGCAGCATACATCGTGGATATCCAAGCATATGGATTAGCACATGGTTATGTGACCACTATATTTGGCAGGAACATACGACTGCCAGCACTGGGTGAGGACAGCCCTGATGGGATAGCACGTAAGGCGGTTGACTATCCTAATCAAGGCAGTGCTGCGGAAGTATTGAAACGCGGGTTAATCCTATGTGATGAAGCTGGGATGGACATGCGGCTCCAGATACATGATGAGATTCTGGTGGATGGGTTCGTACATCAGGATAACTTTAAGATGTTGGAAAGTATTGCACCATTTGAGACACCGATTGAGGTTAAATATCTCTCCAGATGGGAATAAATTGGAGGCAGGAATAATGGATGGCTTATTAACAAACAAAGAAATCAGACATGCTGGGTATTATCTAAGTCGAGTCGGAAGCCCTCATAGTAACAAAACAGAACTTATGAGGTTAGGTAATTCAGATAGACTCATTGCCAATGCCTCCCAGACCAAGACCCTAAAGGCTGTAGCTGAGTGGCTGGAGAAGCAACTCCACGAAGACGACCAAAAGGGATTTGGTGAGTGGATGCTGATAGACGATAACGATATGCTTGGGCTAAAAGAAGGCAAGATGCCAGGAGAATAATGCCAAACATAACCCAAGCGGAAATGCTGTCTATCCCACCTGAGAACCGCCAACCTTACTACACTAATCCATGGCCAGGTCCATATCAAGGTAAACCACGTGAAGAGGATATACTATATGTGGTGGAGGATTACAATTTCTGGAAACGTAAATTAAATACACATGGATACTACTGCCCAAACTGTGAAGGTAAACGTGTGACATGGTTCTGGCAAGGATGGTACATATGCCTCAACTGTTCTATCACTTTTAGTTCTGATGATTGTAAAGGTTTCTATAATGTAGCTGAGTATGAACAGGATGAACGGCCCAGTGAGGAAGACCTGAACTACATACTAGACAATGATGATACCGATGTAGACCTCTATACCATGTAGTGCGCTTCCCCAGGTGTGTTTCCAATTGCCAAAGATATAACCAATCTTCAATGTGAAATGCATGTCGCTCTCCTATGCTGGCTGCTTGCCAGCTACTATAGCAGTCCTACTACGGTACTCTTGCCTATTTCTCAGGGTGCTGTGGAACTCAGCCCGCTTTTCAATGGCTTCTGCCCGCCACCTATCTGCCAGTTCCAAATCACCTAAAACAACAGATTGGTACTGCGCTGCTTCTCCAAGGTAGGCATTTATTTGGTTGAGATAGCCACTGACCTTGCCGGCGAATCCAGCAGCTATACCCTGGTAGGAACCTGATTCTTCAATATAGCTGCGGACAGCACTAAGTCTTGCCGCTGCTTCCTGTGCATATCCAAGTGCTGCCTGTGTCCTAGCCTGTGCAATTAGCACTCGACTCTGGGAATACGCGGCATAATTTTCTATCGCTCGACCATTGACAGTGTGGGTGTTGATAAGCCCATCACCAGTTTCAAGCAATGCTTCCGCACCAACATCTGCCTTACCGAGGTCAGTAGCATCGACATCATCAAGATAACCAGACATTACATCTAAAGCAGCTTCTATTTTAAGATGTAATTCAACTACCCTGGTAACAATATTACCTACCGCACTAACAGCATCCGAAGTACCATTATCATGGAGGTACTTTTCCACATTTACCTGAGCAGCGGTAAGAAGTGTATGGATATCGGTTGTCAACCCTAATTCAGTACGGATGGTAGCCAGGTCCAACACTGCCTGATGCTCTGCTTGGTATGCTTTGATAAACAGTGCGTATGCTTCTGCTCCTAGTGTTACTACCTGGTCCATGAATCGAGGGAAGCTGCCGCTAGTATACAGACTGGGAGCAGTATGTTCCCGTTCATAATAAATAGCGATGTGTTCATTGTCGGTCATTTGTGTCTGGGAACTGCCGGTGAATTGACTGCCTATCCAAAGCATACCATCCCAGATGTTAGTGTTGGTAACAAACTGTTGTGGTACCTTATCCACAGGATATTCAACACGTACCATACGAGTCATGACTGGTAAAATAACAGCCATGTCTATAGCTATCCTGCTCTTGGTGTAGTTAGCAAGGAACCCAGTATTCACTGCCATGGACCCACCGCTGATTATCTGGATACGACCATTGGCATAGTCCATATAGTAGTCTGTGTTCCTAGTGTAGGTGGTACCAGCAGGGTCACTGGTAATGGACTCTGATTCAGGCTTGATTACCCTATTAGCGAGGTTCTGCCATTCAGCAAAGCCAGTGCTATGTCCAATGCTCAAGGTATCAGATGCACCACCACCAGCGATGTTGTGGATTTCTACCTCATTGATGGTCTTGAATTGCTTTTCACCTGTCTGAACTAAACCATTCCAGAGATAGAACCACTCCTCAATATACTGTCCATCAGCATCCGCACCTTTAACAATGACAGTCAACTCAGTGATGGAAACATTGGCATCCGTCAATGTAAAGGTCACTCGCCGTGGGACATCAGGTGTTTGGTCCGCAATCGTGGCAGTATCTCCATCAGTACTGGCGCTAATATCCTCAGCATTCACATATGCGGTTGCAGCAGTGGTAGTTGGTGTGGTAAATGATTCATCTGTGACAGTGACAACCAGTGTTTGTTCATACACTGCTTCAAGTGGCATAAACCTGGACAAATCCAACACCGCTCGTTCCACACTGCGCTTGAGTTCAGGGTCATCCCACAGTGCGCCACTATCCTTAAGGTCAGTTCTTATTGCCGCGTAGTATGCTGTCAGGTCCATGATTACACCTCAATATTTAGACTTGATACCATAAGGTCATTCAGCAAATCCAGTGCCCCTTGGTTTTTGAGTACCTGGTTGATTAGGTCTTGCTCCTTCTGTTGGAGCATAACCTGTCCCTTCCTTGCCTCCATAAGTTCCTCTCCAATCCTCTGTGCCTCAGCCTTGAGCTTTGCTTCCTGTTCCTCGATGTTGATTTCCATTACCTTCCCCCTAGACGGCTACCAACTGCATCTTGTAAGTGGCACCATTGATTCTAACGCGGAGCGTGCGATTGGCTTCCACAGTTTCTGTTGCTACCGTCTCCTCGGAACTAATCGCCAAGACCCGATGTGTGGCGTCTATGTCATAGCCACTTATCGAAACCTCATTGGCTACTGAGGAGGAGTCGAGGCTTGATGTCCACTTCACAAACTGTCCAGCGGCATCCAGGGCGCCACTCAGCACTATGCCTGTAAGCGTACTATTTACCCATGACCATACCGCAGTATCAACACCGCCGCTCAAGGCTAATCTTGCTCTATGGATGTCGATGCTGTCCTTTGACATAATGAGCCAAGCTGTGCCAGCATTTGCAGCGGTTAACGTAGCCCAAAAGGTACCCGGGAGGGACTCAGTACCAAAGTCTAAATCCAAGACATTTATTAAAGCCTCAGAGTTAGCATCCATTGTGCCGCCAAGTTTCAGGTTGGTGATTAACTGACTACCCATATCCCAAGCACCAGATAATGCCCTTGTGCCATCAGCAAGGAGATACTGTAGATGGTCGTCGTCAGCAAGACCACCTAGCGAGCCGTGGTCGGTGGCGAAACTAGACGTGAAGATTGTAGTCCAGGGGAACATGATGCTGAGAGTATTAGTCCCCTCCTGAACGATAATCTTTGCGATGAGAGCACAGTATTGATTGACAATGTTGGGGCTTATGCTCGGGGGGGTTGCTTCCTCAGCCTCATTGATTTTGTAGTTTCCCTGCCCGTATAGGACATGGAAATGCTCACCATCTACTTCCATGTAGACCCAGTGAACACCATACCTATTGGCGGTCAGGTTTACCAGCCCACTGGCAATGTTGTTATACTGACTGTTGCTGATAGCGGTAGCGCCCCTAACCTCAGTCCAAGTAGAGCCACTATCAGTTGTGTACCAGTAGGTGAATGAGTCCAGGTCATAGTTCTCGCCACTAATAAATATGTCAGCACTGAGAGTGAGTTCTCCACTATCCACAAACGCAGTCACTTCTGCGTAGGTGTCGTCAGTAGTATTGTGGACTGTCTTCCCTACATCAGTAGCAGCAAATCCTCCATCAGCATCGTGGAGTTTGTTAGCCTCGGTAGCATCAGCAGTTCCTGAATTGGGCGTAGTGAATGGAGATGTAGTATGTCTACTAACACCCTCGTATAGCACTCCTGCAGTTATACTAAGGTTACGGGTTCCAACTGAGGAAGTAACTATTCCATCCACACGATGAACAGCGTGCTCCTCCCTATGGTGCATGTCTACCCTGCCCATCCGTCCTATCCCCACTGTGTCTACATGGTGGAAGTGAGAGATAAGTCCATCTCGGAAGGCTGTACCTACGAGTACATGGTCTTGCTTGAAACCATGAGTTAGGATACTGGTAGACACTACCATCTGCGGAGTGCCGCCATTGTAGTCAAGGTATATGTAGTTGGTAACTAGGTCAGTAAGAGCTACGCTGTTGTCAGCAGAGAAGTCAAAGAACTTGCCTACAGCAGTATCCACATCAGTAACCTTAGCCCAAGCTGTACCACTGGTCACAGCAATAGTGCCATCACCATTGTCAGTAATAGCCCCACCAGTAAGTAATGTCCTATCACCAAAGTATTTGATGTAGTCTTGAAGGATGATGTCAGAGCTTATCTGGAATCCACCATCCTGGTTGACTTTGGGATATTCCATTCCAGAGATTAGTCTTTTAGACATTATGCCTCGAACCCAAATACATCAATGGTAGCTGTACAAGCTGCTGTGGTGCCGGTTATCACCTTAATTCCAAACGCAGCAGCAGCGGCATTGTCAGTGTACTTGGTTACATCTGCGCCAGCTATAGCCATATAATCCGTAGCTAGAGTGGTCATACTAGACAGGTTAATTGTCTGTCTCCAGGTATCGGCATTAGCACCTGTTCCTAAATCGTAATCAGTGCCTCCAGCCATACTAGCACTGGGTTCTCTAACCACTACGAATAGGACATACCCTGTTTTTCCCACTGACACAGAGTATAGGACAGTTTTTCCTGCCGTTTTCATATCCACACCAGAAACTGATGCTAGGAGTGCTATTGACAATTCTTTTAATCTACTCATGATGTCACCACATTTCCATTGTCACTAACCACTACAACACTATCGTAAGTTACAGCAATATCTGTCAACCCACTTATATCCATTACATCACTGCCACCTGATTCATGTGAGGATGAGTGCTTGATTGGAATAGAAGATGCCACACCTTCACTCTGGTCAACCACTGGCTCTGATGCTGGTCGACCTAACCTCTCTTTGTGGACTGTTGGACGCTCATGTCGGAATGTCATTATCCACCAATACCTATTTCACTTAGAAGTCTAGCACGTTTCTCTTGCTCAGTTTCTCCACCTGTTGGAGGAGTTGCTGTTCCGATACCTACTCTGCCAAGTAACCTGGCTCTACGCTCTTGTGGAGTTTCGACACCAGACAAGCCTCTACCTCTCTTACTGAATGGAGCCTCAAACTTAGGTACCATACCAGGTTTCTCTATAGGAGGTAATTCAGGGAATGGCCTAAGTAATCCAGGAAGACCTTCTTTCGGCTCAAGTCTAGGTATTTGTCCGGGCTTTTCAATAGGAGGTAAGTCAGGGAAGGGTCTAGGAAGTCCAGGTATAGTTGGTTTAGAGCCATCTGGTCGAGGTACAGATGGAAGTACAAAAGGAGGTATTGCTATGTTAGGGTCGGTAATTCCCATCACGCCAGGTGGAGCTAATGCTGGAAGTCCTGTTGGACCTACAGGAGGAGGCGGTATTTCTGCAATAACTCCCTCAACTAATGGCATCTTATCAGCGGAAACTTCACCGAGTTGGAACTCCAAATCATAGATATTTTGCACTCGGTCATAAACATGGACAAGACTAGTAACTCGATGAACACCACCGCCAACGTCCCTTTCCTCAGGATATACAATTACAGGGACGGTACTCAGGTTAGACATCTTCATATTCTCAGTATGCCCAGATATAAGGCCACCACCGCCAAATTCAGTTGCCTGACAACCATACAGGTAACGGTAGTCCTTCTTAGAACTATGCAGCAAATGGGCAACAGAGCCTACTAAAGATGTCCTAGCTTCATCAGTATAAACCGAAAGTGTCATAGTACCATATGTACCTGCAGACTCATCACGTGTAATCAGTAAGTAATATACAGTACCCTTATCTATAGCAATCTCACTACTTAAAAACTCAGAGCCGCTATCACCTTCCAATATACCTATCTTGTTTGTTGGTGACGATGCTGTCTGCCTAGAGGTTACTACAATGTAACTCTCATTAGCATCGAATAACCCACGTCTAGAATCTACTGCATTTGCAACTGCCCAATGACCTACCCTACCTCCATTAGTAGCTACTGACTGATTGATAGCCATTGTAAATGCAAAGTCACCAGAGAAGAACCCTGCCGTCATATCCTTGTAGACATAGGATTCTACGGTGTTGGGCATACTAGCCCAAGTTATCCTAGCCGCAGTCTTTGATATATCAGCGCCTGGGTCTACTTCTATATAGGTTGTAAAGTCCTGTAGCTCTGGCATTATAGTCCTCTAGAACCTATAACAGATACTCTATCATACATTTCAATTCCATGATGATGTGGCATGACACCATTACCCGGTATTTCCTCAGCAAGTTGTCTAGCCATGAGTGCGTCTGCACGGTTCTGGACAGCAGTATCAGTAGTTAAACTACCATCAATATGCGGTTTGGTAACTTCAACACCACCATACTCAGCTTTGGCAGTGGTATCTACCGCTGTTTTAACAATGATATTAGGCCATTCATTTTCGGAAGCACCTTCACTGTTACCATACACTGCGATAGTGTTAGGGATAGTAAGATTCTTGGTTTCTTGGTAGCCATAGAAGTAAGGAGCCTTATAAGAATACACTGTCCAATCCACTGAATCACCATCTTGAGGATAAACAATGTACGCTCGTTTGTGCGCTCTCCATCGTAGGTAACTCTTGGTCATTAGTAACAGACGGTCATAGAGGACAGAAGCCGCATTTTCATATGGAGCATTATTGATGTCCAATATCGGCTTGAAACTATCAATGATACCATCATCCTCAGACAATGCATCTAGTGTGAACCCAAACGCGGTTTCAATGATGTCTTCCATGATGTCATAGACAGTGGCAGTGGTACCATCATATGCGGCTCTCCAATATGGCGCCACCTTCTCGCCACCTTCTGCATCGGTAAGTGAAAGGAGGATTTTCAACTCACGTAGGAACATCCATATCCCTTCACAATATAACTGGCATACGGAAATATCACCGCTAGTAACTATCTGCTGGCTTTTCACCCACAGGCCAGGTGTGTAGGAAAACTCATTGACATCAGCATCACCATAGCTTGCAGTAGGGTCGTCAGAGCCAGTGCTATCCGCTACATTGTTACCAGTTTCGTGACCATAAGCTATCTCAAAGTACTGGCCTTTGAGGTTCAAGCTATCAAATGCTCTATCATGGTTATCCAACACAATGGTAGCAAAGTCACGGTATGGCTCCTCACTGTGACGGAGAATTAGCAGTTTAGGAAAATATTGAACGCTATTAATCTCCAGCTTGATATACGGCTTGTTGGAAGCCGCTAACATTTCTGCAAGGAGTGCTGCACTGAGAGTCTTTGGCATTTACTTCCTCGGCTTATGTGGTTTCTTGATAGGGTGCTTTGACATTTTCTTTCTCCTGATAATCTTGATAAACATATAGAGACCAAATCCCGTGAGTATCCCAATCACCACTATCTCTGCCCACAGGATGACCGGGTTAGGCTCGTGGAAATAGACCTTACCACTGGTGAGGATTTGGTAGAAGAGGTACAGGAATGCCAATCCCATGCCAACCACTGTTGCACTGAGCAATATCTGTCTCATACTCCGAACAGTCCTCGTTCCTGGCGATAACGAATAGCTGCTGTAGTTACTGGGGGAATTACATTGCAAGCCCTGACAAGAGCTAAAGTACCATCATGTGTTCTTGCCGTATCACTTCGATTTCCTATATGGAGAGTGCTGGCAGCATCAGAAAGCCGTGTTCCAACAGGCGTCAGTATCTCCGTTATTCCTGGTACTGTATCGTTCACGTAGAATATCGGGTCATTATCTACATTGCCGTTATCGTAGCTCATCAAGATATACGTGTAGGTATTTATTGGAACTACAGTGGCCGATGTTCTCCAGTTACCACCACTAGCACCGTCAAAGCTGTAGGAGAGGCGTATAATTATTAGACCGCCAGCCTCAGAAGAGAACTCTATAGACCAAGCCCCTTTACTATACAGATGTGCAGCACTACCCTCACCGTCTGAACGAGGATTTACCCAGAACTCAACAGCCCCTCCGCCATCAAAGATTTCGTCAATGGAACTATCAGTACCACAAGTTACAATGTCATCTATACCATCAAAGTCCAGTACCCAAAGTCCCTTGCTATTCTGAACCCAAGTAGCCCCAGTGATAGCACCATCATTCCCAAACCCACTACGGTCTCTGATGGTGGCGCTCTGAGGGTCGTCTTGGCCGGGAAGCCACAGGACAGTGTTGGCATCAGGTCTAAACTTAAGGCCAAACCTTCCTACATGTTTAAGTGCAGGAGAACTCAACAGCCCCATTAGTTATCCTCCATATCAGCAGATAGGATAATAGTAAGAGCTTCCGCTACTGTAGTATCTCCATCTTGGCCCACTAAGATTCCATATACTACTGGAGAATCAAATAAGAGTGGTAAATGTCCAAGGTCACTAGGCGTAACTACACTGATAGCATCACCAGTCTGAACATAGGACATAGCAGGAAACTCAATGACTCCCAAAAAGAACAGTGCATCTGCGGTAATAGGACTAGTATTGGCTACATTATCATCTGTTTCGCTAGTAGGAGGTTGACTAAACAGATAGAGCACGAACCTTTCACTCATTTGGGCATCATGCATTATGACACCTTTAGTAATATATCCGGTGCCACCAAAGTCAAAATCCCAGTCCGTACCAGTAGTAGCGTTCTCGGAGTAAACATCACCCGCCCCCTTGGTAGAAGCAATCATGGTTTTCTGAACTGAGACGGTCTTTCTATGAACACCTGATGCCGGTCCCATCCTGATAAGTTCACCATTCAATTTAACATCAGCTACCCAGGCATCCTCGAATACCCCTGTGCTATACCAGCCCCACTCATAGGTCACTCGATAAAGAACCCATGTAGAGAATAGAATATCAGCCCGGAACTGGTCCCATGTATATTGCGTACCGGCAGTTAAATCCGAGCCACTAACATTTTCACCGTAGTAAAAGAATTGTGTAACTGCTCGGTCAAGTTCATGAGCATTCCAGCCAGCACCCTTTTCTAGAGTTACACCAGAAGGCGCCTGAGTGACCTCAACTCTCTTATCAAAGTCAGTAGGGTCATGCAGCCAGATAACCATATTGACGCCGTAAACTTCTGCATTTGTCTGGAAGTATGACCACAGCGCCGCCAGGAATTGAGGAGTTGGAAGTTCGTTGACAGGGATTTCAAGTCTCGACCAATCATCCCCGGTCTGAGTCCCACCAACTAGATTTGCCAACCATCCAGTTGAACTCTTTTGGTCTAATGGGGACGTTGAACCTCTATCCCATCTAGCCTTACCATTATTGGCTGAGTTAAGAGTTGGAGTTCCGAACGTAGTAAGTTGGTTAGTAAACTTCACATACCAGGTAGCACCTTCATCTTTGGTGGTGTAAAGTTTAGCTGTGTCAAGTTCAAGTAGGGTTGTACCATTATCAACATCATCACCAGCAGCTTTGCTCGGCTTAGTGTCAGTGCTGAGAAGTAGGTACCGTTTCTGTGGGTGCGAAACTTTTACGACTGCCATTGTAACCTCCTTTTTTCGGCCAATGAGTCATGTATTTAGTTAATGCTTAAGGTTAGTACCTCAAACCAGATTCGGATAATTGCTTCTGTGGTATTAACAGCAGTAGCAGTGGTAAGTTTCGCTGTCAAGGTAGTATCCACTGTAGCGTATAGTTTACCGTGTATCAGGTCGGTTTCACGGTCAGTAGCGAGTTTCACATCACGGAAGCCAACATCTGATGGATTGATAGGCAATACAGGAGCAAAGTAAAAACCCAGTTCTTCGTGGTCATTGCCAATGATGGGACTAACATGACGAATCAACTCAACGGAAGAAATCAACCCATCTTCCTCAATATCATCCCCAACAATCAATGTGCAGGTACCAGTGACATTGGCAGGTCTCTGCCTCACATATGCCAGTACACTACGGACTAAGGAATTAGCTGGGATAATGAGAGTCTCGGACACAGTTGCAGCAGCTAGACCACCGGCAATATCCATAACTAGCCATCTGGCATCCATGTCCTGATTCACGACTGGAACTTGCTTAGTCATTACTACCCTCCACTCTGGATGATGGCTAATCCACTAAATTGTTTCTTCATACGCTCAACATGTCCGGCACGGTAGCAGTATGGACAGGTAATAGTAATGCCACGATTGGGATGCCACAAATCCCTGTTACAATTCTCACAATGGAACTTCTCCAGAGACTTAGATTTACGGATATTACTATCAATAAGGTTGATGTTATCCGCAATTTCTTTCGTGGTCTGTTGCCTCGGCATTATGTTATCCCCAAATCCTTTCTCATGTAATCAGTAGGAAACTGACGGCCTACATTCTTTTGGGTATCTATTACTTTACCACCCTGCATGATAACAGCGTCTCCAGCTACAGTGATACATGCTGGAGCAGACATTCTCAACCTTGCAACATGACCACAATCACAGATACCATTATTCCTCTGGTCACGCGGCAAGATTCTCTCAAAACGGTTCAGACAATCGGTGCATTCGTATTCATATAGTGGCATTATCTTTTCCTTCGCTGAGGGAGGAAGAAAGTAGGCGGCGACTTCCCTCCTCCCTCAAAGGTGGTTAACTATCTAGAGTCAGGAAAATAAGAGCATGGTCACCGCCAGCCGTGACACCAGGAGTCATACAATAACCGACATTGACTTCTCCAGTGACACTTGCTTCGGGGTCAACCTTGGCAGCAGTGATACCAGCAACTACAGTAGTGCCCAATGCGATAGTAGTATTAACTGCCACTGCGGCAGGACCACCCCTCTGGAGCCACACATAATATGAAGCTGTGGTGGTAAGCATTGGTACTCCAGTGACTATGCCAGCAACTACCGCTTCTGAGGCAATGACATTAGCAAAGGGGTTCTGGACAAGTCCAGCCTTGCTGGAGGTAGTTAGAGCAACAGTTAATGCGTCATACATTGTCAAAGGAATCTCAGTGGCGGAGACAAGAGTATGACTCTTAATCTTATAGCATTGACCAAGACCGGCAGCGACATTGAAGTAGATGTAACCTTCTGCCAGTCCATTGGTAGTATTGAGTGGGTCCGCAGCTAGGTTAGAAGTACCGGTGAAACTGATAACACTTATTCCGATGGCGAACCCAGCGCCAATAGCAATGTCGTCATCCTGTTCAGCATGGACTGCCTTAGCCTGTTGCTGGACTGCACCGATATTCAAGGCAACGCCACCAACCTTGGTATAACGCCATATGCGCTCACCCTGTATGAGTTTGGTACCGAGAGGGAAAAGCTGTGTAACACTCTCGGCATATGGGTCTGGAGGATTGGTCTGAATCAGGTCAGCACGTGCACCCACATTGGGGAGAAATATCACGTAGCCATCCCGATTCATTACCTTGCTGAGATACTTACTTCCTTGATAAGCCATTTCTGTCCTCTGTTGATGGAGAGCTTATTCTTACCGCTCTCTCCATGTCTGTGTACCCAGCGGCAGGATACTGACTAGTAACCTATTCTGTTCCTTAACTAGAATACCACCGCAGCATCGGTGATGTCATAAACGCGACCAAGAGCCAACTTGCTACCAAGCAGTGTGTTGACGTAGGAAACAAGCCGCAGACCTTGTGCATCAAAATCTTCCAACTTGTCGAACGGGACAATCTTGTAGAACTGTCCAAGCATTTCCGTGTTGCCGAAACCGAGTCCCAATCCAGGTTCGCCGTTAAAGACATCACCCAGTCGTACACTAAAGAGGGACCAGTTATTACCACTGGTACTCTTAGCACGCTGGTCAGAACCCTCACCAGTGTCGGCAGTTTCTTCCATGAGGAAGTCTGTGCGGAGGAATGGAATGCCATCGAAGAATGATACACGCTTGCCGTGGTCATCCACACCATAGGTGATTGAACCCATTGTGCCGGAAGTACCGGTAGCCAACTGAGCGAGACCAGCTTCCTGGTAGGCTGCATCAATCCTTCGGGCAATGACATATGGTATGTAGGTGAAGTCGATACCATACTTCATGGCGTCGTGCTGGATACGAAGCTGTCGCAGTGACAGGGCACCGGACAACTCAATGTCCAGTTCAGTGCCGGTCTGTACCGCTGCCCAAGCGTGAAGGCCATCAATGTCCTCGCCACTGGCACCATCACCAAAAGTGGTATCATCGTAGACGAGTGCATCACCAAGGTTGCGGATAATAGCCTTCTTCATTTCCACCAACACAGTAGCTTCGTAGTTGTTGATGGTTCCATAGACATCTGGGATGAAGGAATCAAGTATACGCTGGATATACTTGCGCTTCAATTCGACCTCTTGCTGGTCGTATTGCTTACTTGCGGACCATGAAAGCTGCGCACCAATCGCGACGTTGGAAACATCATCCTCATTGGCGGAAACTTCACGATTCCACTTGATGGACTGACCCATTGCTTGTGCTACCGGGATGATGTCAAGGAGGTTGTTGCGCTTGATGTCCTCCTCAACGATGCCAGGAATAAGCTGTGATTGGGTCAGCTTTTTGGCTTCTGTAAGATTGTTCCAATGACCAATAGCCATTTCAGTTCTCCTTTATGGGACCATATCCGGGTCTTTGATGAGTCCAGCAGCCTTCTCTGCCTGTTGCTTCCTAGCCAGAGCTAGTTCCTCCGAGGCCTGTTCGACAGCGGTTTTCTTGTCGAGTGGACCTCCACCACCGCCATCTGGTATGTAGTTAGCAGGTTTCTTATCTGCTGGCTGCTTACCTGGGACAAGATTGAGAGCATCCTCGATGGACCTGAGTGCAGTTAGGTCGGAATCCTTGAGCTTCTCCTCAGGGATACCACGTTGCAACAGGTCAGTTTTGACCCGTCCGAGCAAGAGTGCTGTAACGTCCTGCTCACGGCCTTCCGCCGCTGTAAGTTTGTCCTGCAACTCACCAACCTTGCCCACGGCAGCGGTCGCCTCTTGGAGTTTGGAATCCAACGTCTCTTTGGACGCCTGTTCCGTCACCAATGATGCACGTACTTCGTTATGGAGTCTAGTGGAATCAGCTAGTTTGGTTTGGAGGTCTGACACCACTCCCTCGAAGCGTGTTTTCTCGGTTTCGGAACTCCCCTTAACCGCAAGTAGGTCAGACTCTTTCACAAAACGAGTGGTCTTGTCCTCCACTGTCACTGTCACGGAGCCATCGCTGTTGCTGGTATAGGTCGGTTCAGGCATATTACTACTCCTATTCTTAGTTTATCTCATTTGGTGGCTTATGTCAAGTCTATTTTGTTACGAATAAATTAGTTACTACATAGTATTACAGGTCAATTATTATTAGCCTCCTCACAGTACATCTATCATACGCCTCCTGGACCAATGTTTCTACCAGTATTTTTGGCTATCTGGTTATATGTTTGACGAGCTTCTGGAGTGGCAAAGCTGGTAACCTTACCCCAGTAGAATAGCCATGCGTCCAACATTGGGTTAACAAAGCGGAGAGCTTTCTTAGCTGCGGATACCTCTCTACGGAAGTCTGATACCAGTAGTTTATCTTCACCAGTGATTTGTCGTTTGATTTCCTCTTGACGTGGAAGATTAGAACCCAATCGCTCAAGGGAGAATAGCTCTTTCAGTAGTGCTTGCTCCTCAGGAGTATATGTACCCAGCACTACTTCCCATACACTGTTATATGGGATAAAGTACCGCTTGTTGATGTCAGCGCGTAACTCCTCAGTAGGAGTGCTATTCTTGGAGAGTACCTGCTGCCAATCAGCTTTGTAATCGTCAGGGATAGCATCCTCAATAGCTTCTCTCTGACCCCAATAGGAATCCCAATCACGCACTATTTCACCGGTAGCTGGGTCAACTGTCTCCAGTAACTCAATGCTAAAATAGAGGTTGATAAGCTCATTGAATGGAGACTGCACTGGCATTGTGCGGCCCTTCTCCAGAGCATATTCAGTACGACCTTCCAAAGTCATAAGTGGATTGTCTAACATCTTCTGGTCAATGAACTCGCGGATTTTATCGGACTCATCACGCATGCCAGCAAGGTATGCATCAGGTCCACGGGTACCATTGAGAAACTCCTGTTCTAGTTGAGTTCTGGCTTCCCTACGACCCAGCGTGTATTCCTCTACATCTGCCCAATCCTGGTCAAGACGATTCAATTCAAGTTGTTCACGACCTGGGAGCAATGGCCTTGCTGTACCTATCCAACGGTAGTAGTCTAGTTCTTTCAGGACTTCTTGCTGTGCCGGTGACATACCACCTACAAGGTCCCAGATGCGTATACCTCTACGCCGCGCTTCATCCTGTTGTGCGGCAGTGAAGCCTGTCCATTCGGTTATCAGTTCGGTAACTGCATCGAATATCTGCCGCTTCTCCTCACTACGGAGACGGAACACACCAAACTGCTCAAAGGCTGCACCATGGAAAGCTGCTGAGGAGCGAGCATCTGTCCACATCTGGTCCTCTGCTGGCGTGAGTTCCTCGTTCAGTTTACGCTTGGTCCAAATACGGAGGCCATCACCACCCAGTTTCAGCACCTCTTGAATGGTCATATAGTCACGGAACCTGTCATTGAATATCTTATCGGAGAGTAGCTTAACTGCTTCGTTATCAGGGAACATGCCAACCAACATATTCAATGGGGTCTTCCAAATAGCTGGCATGGTCTCGCCCATCTGTGTTTCCAACCCACCCAATGCTGCGAGTGTAATGGAGAACACAGGGCCAGGATAGAAGCCATAACGACTCAGTGCATCAGAGAACTCTACCATCTTAGAAGCACCCTCAAGTTGGTCATAGTATTCTGGATAATCCCGTTGCATCAGACGGGTGGATAACACACCATAAACATTGCCTCTAGCTATGTTCCACTCCATGCTGGTACCAGCAATGGGGATATAACCACGGTCAGTGTTGTTCTGCCAACGTCCCCACTCTCCAAGAATACCAGGATGCCGTGCAAATGAGCGCGGTACCCAAAACCACCTCTGAGACTCGTAAGTCCAAAACGGGTAAATCTGCTTCATCATTGCATCGAATGCATTAGCATTGGAGTAGTCAGTGTACTCCTTTTGGTACCACTTGTGAGCTTCGTCCATGGAGTTTTGGCGGACATCTTGCAAACCCTCAAACTCAGGTCGCAGTACTCCATTGTCGAACATTTCGTTATCCATAGCATCGGCAGTCTCATCAAAGAAACTACCAATTCTAGCGATGTCCTCTTCTGGAAACATCTTACTGTTATGGAGTATGTGCAGGTCATTGCGAACCTGATTAAGTTCTCTCTGTGCGCCGGATATCCAGTTCATATCCTCGGGGCTAACCTGCATACTATGAAGAATCTGGTCATAGACATCACCAATGGAGGAGCGACTAAACCCAACATCATCAGTACGGGTTTTTGCCAGCACATACTCAATGAAAAATGCTCGGTCATTCTGTACGGTAAGTGTTTCCATCAATGCGCGGGAGACATCATCACCACGAGTTTCAATCAACATGGCAATGTCATTTGGTGCTAGAGGTCTATCAGTAACTCGTATTGGAGGTCTGACTGTGCGTTTCACTCCAGCAGACATGGACAACTGCTCAATGTCAGTGAGCATCTTACCGTAACTACCAGCTATAGCAGTATTAAACTCATCATACTGACGGTCCAGCTGGATATAGAAACTATCCCAAAAATCGCTGCCAAGGTCCCCACGCCCTTTACCTGCGAACTGGTCACTACGCCAGCTATTGATTCGACGGCGGAAGTCAGCACTCCTTTGATTCAATGCTACCATATCATCAAATAGTTTATTGGCGTCCCTGGTTATAGCTGTCTGTAATACATCATCGCTGAATAATGGTTGTGCAAGTCGTTCCCGCAGGTTATTCACTACACGTTCAATATCCTGTGATGCACTTTCCATGAACCTAGACATATCATCGAATGAACGGTTGAATGCATCCACACGTTCTGGCAGTGGAAGCCCACGACTTCTGACAGTAACCTGCGCCATGATTTGTTTTGGTGTAGCTCCGAATAACTCGGACATTCTATTCAAGGACATAATAGACTGTGCAAGTTCAACTGGATTTTCAATGCCAAACTCTACCAACTTATCCGCCAGTTCATTAAACTGTCTGGTAGCCATCTGCGGACCACGGATAAAATCATCTAACATGATATTGTTTAGGTCATTGATGCGGTTATCAATGTTGCTAACAACCGCGAAACGAGGTTCAACATCAACTGCGGTATTGAACAGCATATCCTCATCGAAGAACTGCATTAACCTGTCACGAACATTGTTAGTCAAATTAGGATGCTCTTTAAGGATAGTGTCAATTTCATTACGTAGAATCTTCTTGCGGGTAAACATCTGTTTGAGACTACGAACCATATCAGGATTGCCAGACACTTTTGCGCGAGTGATAACTTGGTCAATGGATTTAACTAAATGTTTATCTAAACCTCCAGGTAATTCAGGACCCATACGCATCAATCTGGTTAATGCTTCACCACCATTCTCGGAGAGTATCTGCAAATACTTATTGGCAACAAAGTTCCTGCGAATATCCATGCCAAAGCCACCTGGCAATCTGACAAGGAATTTCTGTATCTTATCGCCCCAACCTTTCTGACCAAGTGCTGCGAGTTGGATAACCCAGTTGTTGAATTGGTCCGCAGTTCCTTCACGTACAAAGGTGGTGCCTAGTTGTTCCTGCAAACCAAACACACTGAGTTGTGGGTCTACATTTAAGCCAAAGCGAACCAAATCCCACTGCTCATTGGTCATGCGATGTGGGAATACACCACCAAGTGCGGAACGGAAGTAATCCTCAAGTACGTTCATGGGACCATACATACCAAAAGTTAAATAGGCTTCTGCGAATGGTCGGGTAATTTTGCGTTCAACTTGGTCCCGCCATATTGTTGATAACTGGCCTCCGACACTATCCAGCAACGATGCATAACGACCATGTTCCCTACGTACCAATGCTGCGGCACTATTCTCGGTGTTGACATATATTCGGTAACTAGCTTTCTGGAAAGCACGCATTGCTACATGAGGTGACAGTGCTTTGCCATATGCTCTGGCTCCTGCATTGAGTCTATCCGCTCTAGCATTGACCAGTTTTCTAGCCAGTGACCTAGTGACATCATCAATATCCGCTGCATCCAGAACAGATAGAATACGACCAGCAACTTCCTCCGCAGTGCCAATACGTTTGGTAAACCACTGCTCAAATATATCATCCACGTTGTCAATGGTGACGCGAGTGATTTCTTCCGCACTGAGTCCACTCTTGAGTTGTCTTGCCCAACTCCTAACCAAATCTTCGCCTATTGGTTCATGGTGGAGGAATGCCAAGCCCGCACGGACCATGTCAGTATCAGATTGTGGATGTTGTCTCGCAGCCCTGGTAGCTGCACGTACACCTTTATCCCACTGCTCCATAGACATGAAGGATAATGGTCTGCCGGTGAATGATTCCATATAGCGTTCTACTGTTTGACCTGCTACTGCTTGGTACCTGCCAGCACGTTGAATCATGGACATTGGTATTCGCTTAATGCCAGTCTTGATAAGGTCAAATGGGATTTCCATGACAGTAGTAAATGCTCGTTCACCAGCACCAACTAATCGACCAAATGCACCAAGTGGTCTGGTAATCCTGGTAGCTATGCCCCAACCAAGATAACTCAATGGGTCCACTACAGCTTCCATGACTAGGTACTTGAGTGCCCAATTGCCATCCCAATCTTCCCAAGCCTTACCAGCAGCTTGCCATCTGGAATCTCCAGACTTAACATATTCTCTATACTGTGCCTCAATATCTCCAACACCAAAACTACCCCATAATATCCCAGCAAGTGGTTGAGAGACACGCTCAAAATACCAATTGGTAGCCATGAGCAATGGTTGTGCAGGAGATATTAAAGCTGCTGACAGGATTTCTGACGCACGATATGGAGGTAACTCACGCATACCAACATCAAATGCATCATTAGCAGCAATTTGTTCTTGCCATGCTTCCACAATTCGCTGGGAATCTAATCTGGCAAAGTTAACCAACTCAAGGTCAGCATCGGTTAAGCCATTGCCTTTCATCACATCATCCCAGTTATCATCCGTGAGCTTGCTTATTGGAATGGTAGACTGGACTAACTGCTTGCGGATTTCACTAACAGTGGCAATGGTAACTGTAGGTTTAATGCTTGGACGTACTGGCGCAACCAATGCATCCTGCTTCAACTCTGACCTATCTACTTCATCCAGCTGCTCTGATGTGAATGTCTCGTCAACAGGATATCTTACACCAACAAAGACATCAATCATACCTTGAATAATATCATTGATTTGATTGCGGGAAAACTCATCAAGGACATCAGGTGGTATGGCAACCTGGAGAATATCATCCACAGTGATGTCGGCTCCACCTTCCTCCAATGCTACAGCAACAGAGTTAGAAATCAATCTTGGGATAGTTGTGTAAAGGTCAAAGTAATATTGATGAATCCTCCCCTGTACAAGGATTCTACCCATACGAGCATTTACTTCCTCAAAGTTAGTAAATCGTTTATCAGGCAATGAAAAGTCAATGATTCCAGATATGCCACTTTGACCATATGGGTCCAAAATTGCTCTGGATGCTGGTATTACTTGGTTTAATTGTTCCCGTACAGCCTGTTGTTCAATAGTTCGGACCTGTTCATCTATGCCTATCAATGCTGAGGTAACCTGCTGTCCTGCACGGAGGTGGAAAGCAGTTTGCTTTTCCCACTCAGCTTGAGCATCCTCAAATGTAGGGAACTTAGTTTTTATTCCTAAATTATTCTCAGCCATTAAACTGGTTCACCTCCCTGCTGCGTAGGACGTTCAGTTAATTCAGCATTATCAGGACCTGTGATATTGCCAGCTTCACGCCTGGTTGGTGCCTGTGGTTGCTGAGGAGGAGCGCCAGAGAGTTCAGACATCATCCTAGTTGCCAGTGCTTCATACACTTCGGCATGGTCAATCTGTCCAGCTTCACGTAGTTCCTTGGCTTGCTCCTTATAAGCAATAACTTGGTCAGCTTGTATAGCCAGAGGATGGGACATTGCTTTATCTCTGCGTGTCCTAGCAAACATCTTAGCTGGGTCCTTGATTTCTGGGAAGAGTCTCTCAGCAGTGGTGGTATTGTCAACCTCAAAATCAGGAGATAACATCTTTGCTACAGTTGCTCTGTGAACCAGGTGGCCTGGTATTTCAATCTGAGCCTGTACATCAAAACGGTACTTGTCTGGCAAATCAGTTGGACGCTTGAAGTCATGAGGTGTCCAACCAGTTTCTTTGAGAATGGTATCCCAGAAATTATCCACATCACTAAGAACACCACGAATACCATCCATATATGGCATCAGAACCTGCAATGATGCACTGGCAATATTAGCCATTGCAAGGGAGGATATCTGCTGTTGGATATTGCCATACACAGCGTATGGGAACATACCACGCTGTTGCATGTTTTGATAGTTAAACATCATCTGTTGTATTTCAACAGGAATTGGTGGAGTCCCTAACGGAGTGATGGCATCGTTAGGACCGCCATAAAAAATACCACCACGCTTAAACACTGTCTCTGGTGTCAATATCGGAGTAGCCCCTGAGGATTGTTCAAACCATCTGGGATTAGCAGTGTCTCTGATTAGTTGCTGGAGGTAGGTTAACATCTTGTTGTAGTTGTTTTGTATATCCTCATTAGTAGCCAGCAAAGGTTCACCCCAATGCTTCTGGTATTCACTTGCGCTACCAATGCTACCCATGTCAGGGAGACCACCAATTGGAGAACTGAATATGGGCAATCTGTGGAGGTGTTCTTCTTTAGTAGGTTTCTTGATGAAATCACTGCCAAGTACTACTGAGTTAACCGGCACATTGTCAGCATCGAATCCCCAAAAGTTATATAAGGTGGTGGTGCCATTGAATCTAGCATCAACCTTGCCCATTGCTTTGGCGGTGAAATTGGCAGCAGCAGAGGACATTCGGTATATTCGTGCATGCTCTACCAGCACACCATCATCATAATTGGGATAACACTGAGCAGGATGCCAAACCTCTGCCCATATCCTGTCTTTTTCAACCATAGCAAAAACATTGTACCAACCAAATGCCAGCATTAACCCTACTAATTGACCTAGCCAACTCTGACGACCCATGTGACGGTAGTTGATTTCCTGTTCGGTCCAACGTTCAGTCATATAGCGTTCAAGTTCACCAACAGCAGCTTGCTCATTAGCTTCTAGGTTCTCAGAAGGAATACGATGAGCGATGTTGGAGCCAATCAACAAATGCTTGGCAAGGTTATAGCCAGTGCGAGGGTCGTTGCTGATAACTGACTCCATGCCTTCCTGTTCGAGATTATTATGCAAGGTTAATTGTGCGTACCATTCGGTAAACTTCTTCTCTCGGGTGCCCCACTTACCACGCAATGCCCGACAGCGTTCTAGAACTCCGCTAGGCTTACTCAAGTCTGCCACAAGTTACCTCCACTTAAAACCGGAGCTACCACCAAAGCCTCTACGAATTGGGAATGGGTCTCTGCATACTAACCCAATCGCGTAGCAATCGTGGATATCATCGGCTCCTACTGAAATTACTTTATCCCCTGACACACGTATATTACGCATTTCCGCAACAAGTTCAATATCATGGATTACCGCAGTGCGTAATGATTTATGTATTTGATGGAACATATAATCCTTAGTGCCAGTACGACCACCAGTAGTAAGCCACCCAGGAACAGTAGTAGTTCTACCACTAACAACATCTTGCCGGTAGTAGACATTCTTGTACCGCTGTGCGAGAGGAGCATAAGCAAGTCCTTGCGAATTAGCCTCCCAGGAAATCTCAGCATTGTTATAATACTTAGCTATGGATTCAGCTTTATCCATACCCAAATCTGGTAGATACCATCCAGCATCCCTAGCACACCATTTGGGATATGAATTACCATATTCATCATGTTCAATGGTTATGACACCAATAGCTGTTTTAGTTATCTTGGCTTGACCAGGGTCAATGCAAACCATATACTGCTTACCATCTTCCGGCTCATACCAGATATGTAATCCTTCTCTATGTGATGGAGCAGGATAACAATTCTTAGCATGTAAGTCCACTAACTCAACATCATAATACATATCTCCTGTAGATAGGAAACAAGAGACATCATCCTCTGGAAATTCCTGTGCAAATAGGGTGCGAGTATTACCATTCCTACGAAGGCTCTCATTTTGGAAGATTGTAAACCTACGCCAACGAACCTGGTCATATGTTAAGGAAAAGTTCATTACTAATCTAGCTTCATCCTCGGTGAGGTCAAAGATTGGTTTATCGCCATCCTTAATGTAACCAGCACGGATATCGTTAACACCAAATGTATATTCTTCATGCATGAACCAAGGATAGAAGTGAGGCTTGAATACGGAATTGCCTTCCTTAGCTAATCGAAACATTCCACAAAAATCATTATCCTCACCATTAGGTGTGGAAAGAATATCACAAGTGCCACCAGGTGGTATCCTAGCCATAGCTGGTGCGAGGATACGCTCAGTAGCAATGGTCGGCCAGAAAGCAAACTCATCACAGATTAGGTGGTGAATAGTCTCAGCACGACCAGCAACGAATGACCTAGCACTGGCAATGTAGATGCTGGACTTTGTTTCCTCGCCAGTGTCAGGGTCCTTGAAGATGAAAGTTTTTTCATAGGTGCTATCATGGTGAATCTCTGGAAAGCCAGGAATACCCAATGAACGCAGGTGGTTATAATTGAATGTCACCTTGCTCAATAGACGTTCGGTGATAAAATCCTCATAAGCAATCAAAACGACATTAGTGCCGGGAACAGTCAGTGCGGATTTTTGTCTCCTAGCAATTATTTCTGTAGAGAATCCCACCTGACTTGGCTTAACGGTAATATCAAAGTTAGTTGCGGAATCATACGCTGCATTCTGGATAGCATTGTACTTAAATGGTATACGTTCTCGCGCCTTATTTTCGACTATAAAGAGATTCTCGATGAACTTCCTATCATCAGATATAAGGTCGATAAATGCTCTCTCAGTGTCAGTGGTCACTATTTATCCTTAGGAATGCGAACACGTTGCTGGTCCTTATAGATAGCTGTGCATTCGATAGTCCTATATTTTGGACAATCTTTGCAAGTCTTTATCACTACCACTAGGTCACACTTAAATACACTCACTGTTTGGGCTTCCTTGGAGCATACTTTTGTCCACGCAAACCGACACGAGTAATAGGACCCTTTGATAGGTTATGTCTGCCAATAACTCGCTGCTTGGTTGTTGCCTTAACACCTCTAGCCATTATCCACCTAACAGATATACAATCTTATCCAATGCATCCACGTTGTCACCAGTCACTGCTCCAGCTAATGAGGAAGCGAGTAGTATCCATATTAGCTTACGGTTGGTACTGATTCTGCTCATAGCAGGTAGATAATGTTGGTTGTGCCAATCTTGAAACCATTGTGGTGTTTTGCCGTTGAGTTCTGGTGGTTGTTTCCTTGTACGTTTCAAGAGTAGCACAACTTTCTCCTTATTCTGCACTTATTGTGATAGACTCCTGTGTACGTTTTAGGGTCATGGTTAGTTGGGAGAAATTAAACCCAGCAGGATTGGCATCTTTATCCCCAGTAAGTTGTTTAATGATAGCAAGGTTCTGTGGCGTGTAATACTTGCGAATGGATACCAGGTATTTCTTCTCATCATCGGTGAGTTCCTCATCCTTAGCATCCTTGAATAGCACTGAGAAATCCTTAGCCATGAATAACTTGAAGTTACGGGAAAACTCAATGTCAGATAGTTCTTTGGAAAGTTTCTTCCGCAAATCAGTCTTGCATAACTTCTCAATGGAGTCGAACTCTAAATCATCTGCACGCCACCGAAGAAGTGTACGCATGGAAGTATCAGCAAGTTCTAATGCCTCAGTGATGGAAAAGTGAGCAATGATATATCCCAAGTAGACAGCTTTCTTAGTGCCATCCATGAACATGGGAACAAGTGACATAGCAATAGCTTCGGCGGAGTTAGGGTCTATAGTGGAGTTGGAATCCACAACACCAGTTTCAGTCATTATGGCCTCCTGTCTACAGTTTATCAGGCTGTGACATGCATTGTCAAGAGCAATGTTCTAGTAATATTTGACATGTAAGATTACTTATGCTATAATATAGTATTAGATAAACAAATACTAGGAGCAATGAAATGCCTAAGGCACCAACACCAGAAGAAATGTTACACCAGTTACACCTTACTATACGATTCTGGGAAGCTAAGTTATTGGATAGAGGATTACTTAATCCATCCACAGCAGCTTTAGTTGAGTTCACTGTGGAGTATCTGAAAGAATTGGATAAGAGAGGCTATCCATGAAAGGTACATGGAATCACCATCTACAAGGCTCTGACCAGCAAATGGAAATAAACGAACTAGGCATGGAACTCAGTAGGAGGATATCATGCTCAGTGACTTTCAAGCACTATGAGTTTTATGGCAAACCTATATTCACTTGCAAATGTGGATTGCTATTCCCTAAGTTTGTTATTCAAGGAGTAATCAAGGTTGGAGATTGGTCAGCGATATTGGAGAGACATAATTCATCTGAAACTATCATAGTAAATAAACCTAAATGTATTGGTCCCACAACAGGAATTGAAGAACAGTTATTCTGGAAAGGTCAAGTAGCTATGAGAAAAGCGGCAGGAGATATGTAATGTATAAATATAATTTACCAGACCCTGGATGGCTTGCAATGCTAATCATTATGTTTGTAGTAGGTCTAGAAATTATAGGTCTCTTTGCAGCACTTACTTGGATTGAGAGTTGGTGATACACAATGCCGCCACCTAACGTAACAGCAGCTTGGTGCAGAAAGAAAGCATCATGCAGATGGTGTAAGAAGGATATTACACTAGCAACACCTATGGTAACGGTATTCTTCTGGAACAAAGGCAATGATGCAAAACGTACATGGAATAGCAAACTCTACTATCACATGCAGTGTTGGATGGACCAAGCCATGGATTATCTAAACACTCACCCGTATCATGCAAGAGGTGGAAAGCGAGGACCAAACAAATTGGCAAGTGCATTGAATGTAGAACAGAAGGTTGCCAGGTTAAAACTCATCAGACGTAAGAACTATCTGGATTATAAACTACGTGGATTAAGTGATATACCAGATACTGCGTTGGATATTGCAATGATTGAAAAGGAACAGTCGGAGCTAATTGCGAAAGTATTAGATGTTGGAGGTATCCCAAAATCATGGCTTGTGAAATTGGAGGATATTAATGCCCAAAGCTAATATAAGTCTCCCGTATGATAACCTACGTTCACGACGTTCCTTCAATAGCTATGTAGCATCTTTGGACTGGGTATGTGCAGAAAATCCCAACACACCTAATGCACACTATTGGAGAGAACGATGGGATAATAAAATAATGTTCCGCTGTATCTTCTGTGGGGAGGAACGCCAGTTCGCTCTAACTATAGGTTCAGCACAAAACCACACGCCATTCAATTATGAAAAATGATGTTATGGAAAAATCACCCTGCCCTCGATGCCGTAGGTTTACATACCTATATGAATCACCAGGCATGAGAATCAAAAAGCGTTGCTTGGAATGTTTTCACAAGGAACTAAAAGAACATGGAGTGTAGGAGTAAGAAAATGGCTGACGGATTAATTTCTGAGAGTGTACATAGAAATCTGTATATCCATCTCAACATTGTTTCCCCCGTACCTGGCACTTACTGTCACGAGACTGACATGTGCGCTCCTGCACTGAGATATTATGTCAACTGGCAGGAAAGCACTGCCGATGTACGTGTGGGCAATGCTCCTCGGCGCACAGTGGATGTGCAATGACCTATCAATGGCCGGATACATTATGTCAAGTTGAATCATCCAGCATTATGTCAACTAGTAATGTACTCCTCCGTACACATGATGTTAGATGGTGCAAGAAAACTGTAACCTTTTCGTTACTTCGTTATGTCAACCAAACGAGCACTGACATGGAAAACAGTGTATAATGAGAGAGCATCACAAGCAGTGGTAACAGCTAAATGAGTGATGCAAAGGAGTTTACATAATGGATATAAAAGCAACTAAGGAAACAGACAAGACTGCGGACAAGACTCCAGCCAAGGCGGAAGTCACGATTGAGGAGCTAACGCAGGCAGTAGTTTCCGCCAGCAAGCTAGTGGAAGCTGGCACGGACGGCGGAACTGATGCACTCATGGCGGCGGTGGGCAATCTTTCCAAAGCGAAAGGACTCATTGCCAAAGCCAAGGCGGAAGCACTGAAAGCGGAGGCGGAAGCATTGTCCGGCATCCGGGCCAGCAAAGCCACTTCCATCTACAGCATCATCACTCGTAATCCTGAAATCATCACGGCATTGTCGGAAACTAAAGCCAAGGGATTCACGTTCACTGTCTCCGGATTGCCTGATGCTACTGGGACCCCAGTGGTAATCAAGAGCGTATCACTGGCAGTTCCGGCAATCAAAGGTTCACGCGCTGGAGTCGGCGGCGGAGCAGGCAAGACCAAGACAATGTACGGAATGTCATTGGCCGAGGTATTTGCCAAGTATGCCAATGCTGATGAGCAATCCAAGCTGGAAAGCTGCGAGGAGCCCAACATCAACTCCAAGCAGTGGCAAATCAAGACCACTGTCAAGGATAGGGTGGTTGCCAGCGGGGAACTTAAGGCAATTAGCTAGGAGCCAATTGAATCACGGATTAGCCCTGGAGGTAAGTTGCCCAATGCCTCCGGGGCTTTTCTATACCTAGGAGCCGCAATATGGAAGCACTCAAATGAACAGGCGTGAGGATAATGCAATAGTAGGCTGGAAGATACGGCATTACCCTGCTATCCATCGGCAGGTTGGTACATGGTAGGAAAATACTCCATACTGGCAGGCACGTTTCCTAACAAGCACTCAAAGCAATGCTATTGACAAGTGCAATACCATGTGTTATAATATAGTATAGGCACGATACAGGCGGAGAGTAGGAGAAGATAACCATGTATAAGGAAATACTCAAGCCAACCAAGAAAACCGGCCCCTGGAATGGCGACTATTCCCGTGAGAAGGGCGATGTCGTCAAGGTCAAGAAGGGACACCCGTTCCAGAACTACCGAGGCACAGTGGAGATTGCATACGGCGGTGATGTCTTTGGTGTCTGCATTGCTCCAAGTCTATTTCGAGACGCGCCTTCAAGGACAATCTCGATTCACACTGACAACCTTATATAGGACTAGCCCACACTTGCAGTACGGAGTGTAAAGAGGTAGACTGATGAACAGACAGCTTATCCCTGATGATGGATACCTGGATGGTGGCGAGCCATACACCCCACAGGAGCTTCATCCTGAGGACTACCAACGTAGGCTACAGCCATTCCTTGATGCTGCTAATGAGGCTCAGGAACAGTTCAGCTTGGATGAGCTAGAAACTCATGCTACCAAGATGGAAAGGTTCAGGCGTGAGGATGATGCCCATGCCGACGAGGATGAGATACTCCGTTTGATAGAGGAGTGACATGACAGAGGTAAGTAAACCAAGCGCATCTGTACCAGTCGTCAGTTCACACTGTATAATGGAGAAGCACAACATCTGCACTGGCCGTATCCCAGCACCTTATCCAGCTACACCAGCTAGGTGCAAGTGCCTATGTCATGCTAACTTGATGGAGAAAGCTCCAATGCGAGTGGGATACATGTAGAGAACACACTACCTCATCGGACCATAGGGCAAGAGGATAGAACATGGAACTGAATGAACTTTGCAAGACCTGCAAATGGAGACAACAGACATTCGTTGGACAGTTGCACTATGGTGGACACAACCATGACTACTGCTCAGCACCACGTAGTACTCAATGCCCAGTAACCAATGGCTCAGTGTTGGACTTCAAGGACACCGATGCCGTGAGTCAGCAAGAGCACTACATACCGAATAGGTACTGTCCTGAATGTGGTAAGCATACCTTAGCATTCATTGAGGTATGTGAGTCCGACAGTGATGCAATCAAGACTAGTCGGTCATGTGACTGCTGCACCAACATCGTGTATATCTATGAGTTTAAGGAGTGATGTAACAATGTGTTTAACAACAGTGGACAAAACACCCAAGCGCACGAAAGGTAGAGGGTACAAGTTATACAATACAGGACCAGATGGACAACTCTACTCACTCTTATATGGAAGAGATAAAGGACATGAGATTGGAAAATGGTATAGGGATTACAGGACAGTTGCTATCAACAACCCATTTGGCTTCGGCCCTACTTATCCAGCAGGTATCCATATACACCGAAGTAAACATGATGCCCAAAAATGGGGTAAACATGTAGGTCGAGTCATAGCTAGGGTTGAGTATGAAGATGTGGTAGCTACAGGACTAGAACATACCGAACGTACTGATGTAGCTAGACGTGTCAGGATACTGAGCACTGAACCATGGGATTACAGAGGCAAATAACATGAGAACAGCAAAGATTGGTGATACTAAGGTAACACTGAATGAACGGGACTACAAGCAGCTACTGAAGAGGTTTGATACAAGCAGTACAACTAGTACAGCCGCTAGAGTAAGTACTGACGGTGAGTGCATATGCAAGTGGTACACTTATAATATAGGCGAACGCACGCGCTCATGCGGTAAATGTCCACTTCACTACAATGATAATGTAGCTCCGTGCATCACACTTCTAAACGCTATGATAGGTTCAGACCACTTACTTGCAGCTCCATTCAAGTGCGGTATGAGCTGGTTTGCACATCTAGACTCTGCTGCTCGTGCTCAACTTGACACCATTCATGACTTCCTACTCAGGATACCAAAGACAAGGAGATAACTAATGTCAATGTATGAGAATCTCCAGAAACTACACATGACAGGTAACCCAATGACAAAGACTCCTGAACTCACGCAATGGACATTGGATGAAGCAAGTAAACTGGGATTACAAGATACACCAATATGTGCTGCTGCTATATCACTCGGTTTCGTATATGGTGTAGCCTATGCTATGGAGTTTGGAATCCCTGATTGCAGCAAGAACCTAATCACAATAAAGGAGAATGTTGACCAATGAATAACCAAATGTGTAGCACTTGCAAAGACAACAAAGGCACTAACCCACACCCTGACGGCAGTGACCGTGAAATGGTAGCCTGCAAATCCAAATCACATGCCAAGTTCATGGATACATGGGGCAGGGATGATTACCAAAACATGCTGCGTCAGTTAGGAGCTATGCCACTGCTATCCTGTGATGAGTTACATATCACCTGTAGTAGCTTCAAGAGCAAGGAGCAGAGGTAATGGCAAACAATCCAGCACTCAAGGGTTGGGACTTGCCACCCACACCCAAGCAAATCATACGCATTACCAACCAAGCCAAGGAACTCGGCATCACTGAGCCTATCGAAGAACAGGTACGCACACGCAGGGAAGCACAGCACCTGATATATGACTTGCGAGGTAAGCTAATGCGGCAAAGGATGGCTAGAAAATGATTGCAGTAGGAGATGAAATAAAGAACTGTCATGGGAACATATCAGTAGTGACTGAGGTACAAGTAGGCAAATATGGTATCTTCATACGTGAGCAGTTTGAGCACATTGAAGGGTGGGCATACTTCCCATATGAACTACCTCCTTGTAAAAGCACAGACGACTGGTATAACTGGAGACATAGGGGTACTACTACATTACCAAGCGGAGTTAAGGTAGGAGATGTATGTGGCAGTCACTTTGATACTCCCAAACTAGACTCAGTAGTGGACTGTGACGAGCGGTGGGAGCACACTATCCTCGCTATGGAAGCCGCTGGCACTACTTTCCCTATACAGTCAATCATACTTGAGGAACTAATGGACAGAAGGAGTGACCACAAATGACACAGGAACTTATCAACATAGGGGATATACTCACCAGTCACCCACCATGGAGTGACACACCATTTCATATACGTGTAACCAAAGTGGACGTATGTAAACATGGACTAGTAATTACTGGTCAGTTTTCTGACTCCATAGGAGAGGATGCCTGTTGCTTCATGCCATATGAAATGTCCAACGAAATAGATTCAAGTTTTAGTACATGGTATGGTTGGGGTGGAGCGCAGTACACCTACCTTCCTAATGGTACCAAGGTAGGCATTGTTATGTTCATACGTAATGACCCACGTGCAAGGATACCCGAGGAATACGATAAACAATGGAAAGAAACTATCCAACTAATGAAAATGGAGCAACAACTCGTATGATAGGTACATGTAGTCGCTACAAAACCAAGCACATACCAGTACATAAGGTACATAGCATGCAACTATGTGACAAGTGCAATACTCCCATTGATAAGCTAGACTCATGGGGATTACGCAAACATGAGGAGAAAGACCTAGCTCGCCAGATAGCAGCTAAGAAAGGAGCATGATGGAGAATCCATACAACAAAGAACTCTGGCCTGATGATGGTCCCAATGGGATGCGCCATAAAACCGTGGGCACTGATGAAGTTTTCTATACCGACTCAGAACTAACCGCAGCTTTTAATGGCTGGGAAGAGGGCAAGGCAGAACCAACTAGGATAATTAGTGAGTTGGTAGAGGCGTTGGAACAATATATTACTTACGGCCACCTCACAACCACTGAGTTAGGGCGTCGAGCGTGGGAAAAGGTAAGGACAGTTATAGACAAAGCCAGAGTAGCAGGAGGGTAACATGATTTGTCAAACGGAGATACACTGGATGATAGCCAAAGCGCAGGAGAATAATAGGACTTGTTCCATTTGCGACCGCTATATCCTGGGTGTTCGCGGCACTACACATACTGGCTTTCAACGACACCTTGTATCCAAACACGGCTACTGGGTAAGGAAACCAAATGCATAACTCAATACGAGAAAGCTTATTCCAACATGCATCCGTACATGCTAGACAACCTACAGCCTGCACCATCTGTGAACACTTCATCTTAGAAACCACAACTCCCACTACACCCAACATGCTCCGACATATGACAACCAAACACAGCTACACTATAGCTGACCAATTCAATGCCATAATAGAGAGCAAGCGACTACCACTATGGCGGAGAATACTCACTGCAATTTGGTAGATAGTAATAATACTGTGTCAACATAGTATTACATGTCAATTACTATTAGTTAGGAGGGGTAGCAATGGACAAATGGTCAATCCTGCGAGAGACATTGGAGAATCAGTACATACCACTGATAACCATGTCAAAGTATAAGGATAAGTGCTTAGAATGTAAGTACTTCGTCACCTCAAGAGAGGACCTCAATCTACACTGCGGATTATGGAGCGCACGTTGCATCAATAGTGATGAACCACCTAGTAGCGCACTATATACATAAAGGAGGCGAGCAATGAACACCAGAGAACGACTTGGACAGGTCATGCAAAAGGTAGCAGGCGGTAAACTTAGTACTGAGCAACGCAACAGGTTGGGTACATGGGCAGAGGATACATTCAATGAGTGTGACATTAGGAAGATTGTTTGCCCACCTGAGTATGAAGCACTTGGGATAGCACAGGCGTTCCTTGGTGGTACAAGAAGAGATTGCCCACACTGGAACTTATCATTTATCTATAATGGTAGACAACTCAAACTGTATTGGAATGGTGAAACAATACGAACTGATTGCCTGATGTGGACCATACAAGTTAGTAATAGACGAGGTTCATGTACTGCATCATTCAAGACACTCGGTGATGTTATCAATCATCTGGTTGAGAGGCACCACAATGACTAAGGCATTACCAAACAACCCTATCCTACATAACACGGACAAAATCTGCCTACGATGTAGTCACCTAAATAATGGAGAACACCTGATACACAAGCGCATTTGTATCTGCAAGAACCCCATCCTAATGCCAGCAGACCTACTATCCCAGTATAGCATCAGTGAACTCCGTAATCTCAAGGATGCTAAGGAGCGGTTCAATACTCGCCTAGATACGGATGAATAAACGATGGATAGTCTGGTTCTTAATCGGCTGGACATTAGCATTCATTGTTTATACCATGGCAACAGACCTAGTACAAATGTGGAATGGAGGATAACATGCATAAGGTAAGGATACTAGACCCAAGCAATGTAGATGCACTGGATGACCTGGTCAACTCAACATATAAACTCATGGATAAACCATATCAACTCATTAACACTGAACTACGACACCTACGAGTGGACATGAACAATGTTATTATCAATGCTGTGGAAAATATGAACCCCTTATTCCACATAGCTAACATGTCGGATAATGGTCAAGCAATACAAAACACAATAGGTGCTGCAATGGCATGGGGGTATCTGATGGCTACAGTACCTCACGAACTGGAAGCAATCATCAATGAGGTTGTCGCTCGTCATGGTGCAATGGAAGGTTCTGCAATGGATATGGATGAAAGTACTGAGGACTTTTACTCCGCCATAGAGCGTGATAGACAGGATGAGCATGACAAGTCCTAAGCAACGTATCCTAAAAGAACGTGGGTTACTTGAGCATCAAGAGGTGCCACATGCACGTAAGCACCTCAAACATAGACCTCAAGTATCTACACAACCACATACACCACTTATGAGGTACATTGCATTGACCTACTGTGGCAAGGAAACACTGGAACAAGTACTGCTATCCGGCTCACTATCCATGGTAGCCAAGCGATTCGACAATGAGGTTGATGTCAGTACCATCAGCAAGTGGATAAAAAAGCTAGGACTTAGGTATACTGTTGATAACCTACCCGAATGTAATGGATGCAAGAAACGAGTAGGTCTCTGTGATAGTGGCATATGTATGGTACTATACCAGGAACAGCAATGGCATCTAGTACCAGCTAAGAAACAGCAGGTGTTGGAGGCACAGACATGAGAGAGATAAAGTTCAGAGCGCATGACCCGGTAACAAATAAACTATTCCAACCATCAGAGATTATCTTCCATGTAGAGAAAGATGGGCATATTTGGGTAAACAGCCCTATTGGTATCTTTACTCCTGATGCAGTACCAAACTACATTAACCTCAAGGATAAAAACGGGGTGGAGATATATGAGGGAGATATTGCTAGGTGTGAAGAATCATCCGTCCGCTCTCCACTCTATGATAGATATGCTACACACTTCAAGGTTGAATATGCTTACGGTATATTCTATCTGAGAGGCGACACTCATGTACTTCATCCATTCCGTGATTATGCTTGGGGTAGTATTGAGGTTATTGGTAACATCTACGAGAACCCGGAGTTAGTAGAGAATACCAAATGAAGGCACTGACACCTAATCAACTACTTGCGTGGAGAGCACCGGCACGCAGGTACATCATCAATAATGGGATACTGATACCTGAGTCTAGGTGCGTAATATTTGGAGAGCCTGAAACCTACAAGAGTATGTTAACCATAGACATTGCATTTCGTATAGCTAATGGATTGCCATGGTTAGGCTTTAAGACCATAGCTACACCGGTGTATATCCTACAATGCGAGATAGCACAGTCAGCACTCCAAGCTAGGATACAAAAGTATATGATAGGTAACAGGCTATCCTCAGAAGATGTTTGGTTATGGACAAACAATGACATCACACTTGACCGTGGACCTGGACTTTCAGAACTATCAATGGAACTCAACGAGTCTAACCCAGGTGTGTTGATACTTGACCCTGCATATAGCTTAATATCCGGCAATGCTACTCAGACCTATGATGTAGACCTGTTACTTAAACGTATCAATACCCTTATCAATAAATATAGGTTGGCAGTGATATTGATACACCATTCTAAAAAACCTGAGCATGTAGAAGGTGTAACCTACCACTATGGCGCACATGATATGAATGGTCCTACCTACCACAAATGGTGTGATACTGCCATTGAACTCCGCAAGATAGATGATGGCGGGAACATTATGATGTCCTTTGAGAAGTTGAGGAATAAAGAAGAAGGTACAAAGCCCAAACCTTTTCCAATTCACTTCAATTCTGGCAGTCTTGAGGTAACGAAGATACCAACAGGAGTAGAGTAATGAAAGATGAGGAACTAGAGAAACTCATACATACATGGGAGAAAATTATGGGTGAATTGGGACCTACAAGAAATATGATTGTTATAATCCAAAGCACACTCGTAAAACTTTATGAATTAAGGTTGAGGAAATCAAATGACTGATGTAGGATGCCCGGAAGCAATCAATCAAGGTGACTTACCTCCCATGTGTAACCTAAAACTACGCAACCAATCCTGTGTAGAGGACCCTGAGAATGAATGTGAACATTACCAGTGGTATCTACATAACAGGCAATATGGAGATAGGAGGATAGGCAATGACTGACAAGACCATGAGAGAGATAGCCAAGGGAATAGCGGAAGTCTTTGGTATGCCGCTGCCCACTGACGGCGAAATCTACTATTTACTGAAGAAGAGGACAGACGCCATCCTCGCCCTCAAAGTAGCCGGCGTTCCTCTGTCTGAACTCATTGAGAAGGCCAAGAGTGGGAAGCTGGTGGAGT